>Ga0179593_1631424_pt1 | contig 10826 bp, 15 predicted proteins | sample CZODoug2_1_08_16_FD_185931 | JGI IMG/M metagenome (GOLD analysis project Ga0179593, IMG submission 185931) | Vadose zone soil fungal communities from Angelo Coast Range Reserve, California, USA - CZODoug2_1_08_16fungal (PacBio error correction) | ecosystem: Environmental > Terrestrial > Soil >... | reverse complement strand
TCAGCTTTTCTGTCGCGCCCTCCTCATGTTTGGTCGAGGACCCCCTCCCTGCAAACTTTGATAATTTCAGTTTCCGGGTCGGGTGAGTGTCATCATCCTGACAGAGTGGGAACTTTCCTTCAAGCACTTCGAGATAGATCACCTCTCCGTCCAGTTTTCTTTTCCGTTGTTCCTCTGAGAGATGAGTCAGACCTTTTCTTTTCTCCCTTTTTTTCTTATCCCCTCCTTTCCCCTCTGCGGTTTCTGTAGGAAAAAAGATTTAACCGGCCCCATCTTTATCCTCGTGTCAAGGGTTTTTTTACTAACCAATTCTGGCTATTTTGGGATCGTAATGTATGTAACTTTCTCCTCCCCCTTGTTTTTCCTTTTTTCTAGCGCCAAAATTTTCGAACCTTTTTTTTTGACTTTGGGCAGATTTCTCTCCCTTTTCCCCCTGACAGGGAACTGTCCTCCTTGAGTGTCGGACCGCCCTTTTATCTGACCCGTTGGATTACCTTTCCTTGCATTTCGTAACTTATCGTGTAGTTTAAGTATTGTTCCTCTCATTCTCTCCCTCTTGATAGATCTGACAGTTTTGGACCTTTTCCCCTGCTGCCGTGCCCGTCAGTTAACGAGGAGGCCTTTCTCGCTTTTGATTCTTTTTGAATTAATGCTCGGGTGTTTCCCTTCCCCCCCCCACCTGCAAGTTTTTTTTTTCTTTTGTCGGCTGATGCAGTTGTCCTTCACTTCCTTTGGTGTTGACCCCATATGGTGCCCGAATCTTTTTCCTCATTCTGCCTCCTCTCCCGGGATATAACTTTCCAAGGGAAGAACCATTTTTTGAATTTTTCCACCGAGGGTCCTTTGCTGTTGAGTACAGCTCTCCTTTTAAAACCAACGCCTCCTTTCCAATGAGCGCGTCAGAGCGTTTCCCGACGTTCCGCCTCTTTGCCTTTCTTTTTCCCCCGTTTCCCACGTGAAGATCTCCCCCACACATGCCACGGATGTCTTTTTTTTCCCTTCTGGAACAGAAATGAAACCTCCTTTCACCATGAGCCTTGGCGCTTTTCGACTCCATAAAATTTTGTTCGTGTAAACGGCTTTCCCTCAGCGCTCTTTTTTTCACCGAAAGCGCGGGGGATCCTGGTACCTCCCTAGCGTGGACTGCTTCACGGCAATCCCGTGGGTTTACCCCCACCTGGGCGGCGAAGTCCCCCCTTGTTTCTTCCCCAGCACCAGGCTTTAATAAGGAAGAGTTCCCCTGTTTCCCCCTTCTCCGGTCTGTAATCGGACCGCCTAATTCTTCCTAAAATCTCCTTTCCCCTTCCCCACCTCCACGACCCCTCCTCTTTCGCGTGTCCAACCACGACAGGTCTTTTCCCGTTTTTTTTTAAACTTTCTTGCTACAACATCCGCGGGTTCTTGAAAGTTCCCCCCTGACAAGGCTTTTCCCCTGTTTCTTTATATTTCTCTCCGACCTGGGCAAGGGACGATCCCAATCTCCCCGGCCTCCTCCCCTGGGATTTTTTTTGATCTTCTTTTTAGACAACCCCCAAATAAAAGACCCGTCAATAATTCTTTTGATCCCCCCCTCTTTTCTCCTGGAGCCCCCTCACGTGGAAAACTTTCCCCCACCCCAAGACTTTTCCACCCTTTTGCCCTTCCAAACGAATTCCCTCACGCTAGGGGAGGATGATAACATCATTGTCCTCTCCCCCGGTTGCCTTTCCCCCAGCAACTGGAGGGTCGATTACCATTTTCCCCACTTTCCTTTTATATCCACCGAATACCGTTGTGTTTTTTTTGATACCCTGTTAGTTTCTTTTCCTAACTCCACCCCCTCTTTTTCCCCCGCCCTTGTTTTAACGCCCTCCTCCCCTCCAGGAGCTATGTTTCTCTTTTTTGGCCACGCCTGCGTTTTGGTTGAGTCTTGGTGAACTTTTTGTTCATCAAGGATGGATGGGTTACGACAAGGCCCCCCCTCCTCCTATTTGTGCTTTTCTCATTTCTGTGATAAATCCACCCTGATTTTCTAGTCCTCCTGGTCCCATCCTCCGGGGCTTCAACGGGACGTCTTGTTTGATGAACCTCAACAGTTTTCCTTCCGTCGCGGTCCCCCTTTCCTTCCTCACCGTCTTATCCCCACTTTCAACTTTCCCCCGTCTTTTTTGAGGGAGTTCCGGCGGGTTTCGAAACGATGCTTTCTTTTTCACGTGTCTTAATGAACTTCCTCGGGGTTATTCGTATAGTGTATCTTTTGACTGTGTACCCCTTCCTATGTTTTTTTTTTCTTTTATCTTTTTTTGTTTTTTGCACATTTTTCGCTTCCTGGTAGATGTTTTAGCAATTTGAATCGTCTCACCTCTTTCAACCGGTTGCCCACCAGGATCAATTTCATTCCCTGAGTTCTCGCGTTACCCGACACTGCCAAAGCTTTCCTTTTTTTTCTTCGATCCCGACAAATGTAGGAGGCGGTTCCCAGAACCCCTTCTTCAGCCCCTGGATTTTCAGGTCTTTCTTTCCTTTCCTCTTCCTTTGAAGGTGTTGGGTTTTTTACCTTCCAGCGGACGAGCAGCCTCATCCCCTTCCCACGTCCCCCCCCCCCGCTTCTCAGCAATCGCCGTTTTTCTGAAACCTCAATGGATTTCTCAACACAGAAAAATTTTGTTTTTTGTCCCCCCCCTCCCCACCAAATCCCGTTTCCCCATTGTTTTTACTGCATTATCTCCCCCGGTTCTTTTCTCCTCACTGGTGCGTCACAGCGGCACCGATTTCCCCCGGTTTTTGTTGACGCATATCCCCAATGCCAGAAGGCACGAACAGACCTCCAACCAAAACTTTTTGGCCTCCCCCAACACCCGGAATGATTACCTTTACCAAATACTTCCCTTCCCCAGACGAGCATTGGGGCCGCGGAACTTCCTGACTTGCCCGTCCTTGTCCAGAAAGGGTTCTTTCCCCAAGCCGCTACCCTCACCCCCTCTCATTTAACCCCCTGAAAAACTAAACAGTTTTAGACTTGCCGACCTTCTCCCGCCCCCCTTTATACTGGAGGTCCTTTTCTCCCTAACGAGGCGTTTTCATCTCTCCCCTCTTGTCGGTCCCTTTTCCTCTAAATCTGCACAGGCGGTGGTTTTTTTTCTTGTGAATTTTTTAGCAGACGCTGCCCCACTCCAGTTTATATGTCTTTATAAGCAGACCCCTCGGCCCCCCCATCCCCCCTCTCCCTTCTATCGGTTCTAGCCCACATGGAAAGAGTTGCCCAGGCTAACTTTTATGAATTTGCGTTACCGGGCTCTTGCTTTTTTGCTTTCCTTTCCTATTCTGTTCGTGCATCTCCTTTCCCCACGTATGTTTCAGCAGCCTCCTCTTCCCCCTTGGAACCGTCAACCAGCCGTCATGACGTCCCAAAGTTGCTCTATCTCGCCTTTTTTCCCCCCTCTTTCTCTGGTACAAGTCCGTCATCCGCCTGAAAATGGACAGAATTCTCCCCCCCAAACCTTTTTTTCCCCTTTTCTCCCCTTTCAGACGGAGAATTTTTTTTTTCCCATGCTTCCCCCCGACCCCACTCGCGCGCAATTTCCGATTTGGCTCTTTTTCCCCTCCTCTTGTTGATTTTGCTTGGTCATTCTGCTCGTAGTTGAGTGTTGATTCCGCATGGGGAGATTTTTTTTTCCTCATTTTTCCCCCCCTTAGCCCACTTTGCATAATTCTTTTTTTTGCTTCCCCTTTTCCCTTTCGGTTTGAGCCCGCCTCGGAAAGAGTGTTCCTTTCAAGACTTTTTGGCACCATCTGTACGTCTTCCCTTCGGAGTTTTACTGTTTCCGTGCTTCTCTCTTCCCCCCGGTTTTTTTTGCATCGTGGATTGTAGGCTGATGCCCAGTCGGAGGGTTTCCAGCTTCTGTTTCCTCTTTACGCCCCGGCATCCCTCCTCTTCCCCGCTTTGTTCCTTTTCTTACCCTCACAAAGCGACCTCCGTTCTTTTTTTAGTGTCCCCTCGCGCAGCTGTAATACATTTTTTTGCCCTCTTTTCTCTCCCAAACCCTCCCAGTTCCCCACCACACGTGGACTGTTTTTCAGATTGACTCCGGGCCGTCATGGGAATTTCTTTTCTTTCAGTCTCTTTTTTTCTTTTCTCAATCCGCGGAATCTTTTGCCTGTTTTCCCCCCCTTTTCTTTTTAGTGCCCAAATGATTAGTTTTTCCTTTTATTGTTTGAAATATGATTTCTGACCTCTTCGAGACCATTTTCCTGATTGAGCCCTTTCGTACATTTTTTTTCCCCTTGTATTCACTTCACCTTCCGTTGCGTTTTTTTGGTTGCTTTTCTCGTCCTTTTACTGATTTTCTATTTGTTCGTCTTCATTTTCGGTGGTGTATGAGACGTTCACTCTTCCTTTTTTTTTTATTCCGTTCGTGTTTTTCAGTTATATGCTTTTTTTCAACCCTTTTCCACGCTCTTTGCACACTTTTTTCCTTTTTTGACGCCCCTTTTGCGACTCTTCCTTTTTCCTTAAGACCTTTGGCGAAGGGGAATTGTTTTTGTGCCTTTGCTGTTTGAACGTTTTTTCGGGCTTTTTACACTTTCTTTTCTCCGCTGATTTTTCCTCCTGGAAGTTGAGGTCTTCCCTTTGAATCTTTTTTTGTGACCACAGGACTTTCACCCCCTTTCCCATTGAGTGCGCCTCTCGGCTGCTGACCCGACTTTGCCCTCTGCACATTTACCATTTCCCTTATGGGAACTAGTCGCCCTCCCATAAGTTCCTGATTTTCTCTTTGTTCCCTCTCTGGTACCGAAAGCTCCGTTGGGCTTTCATACTCCATTTTGGCGGCGTCATGCAATCGTTTTTTTTTGCAACCCCCGTAAAAAGGTGCTTCTTTGCAGACCCCCAAGTTTCCCGCCCCTTTTTGATACCCTTGCCCCTCGCGCCGGTTCCCCATTCACTCCCCTAAGTTCCCTGGCAATTCGGTTTTCCTTTCCGATATCAAACGCAACCCCCATTCCACCCCTCAAGTTTTACCCCACTCCTCCCTTGGCGCCCCCCCCCCTTCACGGCTAACTCGGACCCAACCGGTACTTTTTTTCCTACGTGGACCCACCTCTTTCTCTTCTTCCTGCCGGGCCCTGGCGACCCTTCATAAACTTTTTTTTTTCTTCGCTGGCTTTTTCTGACCGGTCCCCTCCCCGATATCCCCTTGATGCCCCCCTCCGTTGAAAATTTTGGTGATTTCTCACTGATTCCTACTCTTCTCAAACAACCCCCTACTCTTTTCCCCCCATGCTTTTTTGGAGGAAGCCCCCCTCTTTCTTGATCCCCACCCCCGTCACCACCCCACCCCCATTTCCCCCTTATTGGCCTGCCCAAGCAACCTTTTTCACTGCTTTTTTTCGTACCATGTCGTTAAGACCCTTTTCCCCGGCCTGTAGAGGGTCGATACAATCAGGTTTCATGTCCCCCTCCTTAAGGGTTTTTTTGATCTTGATCCCCCCCCCTGTCTTTTATCGACCCTCCAAATACGTGATGGTAAACCTCGTGTCTGAACGACATTCTTGTACTTGTCACTCGCCCGGACCATTGTCGGCGTTGCCCTTTCCGCTGTCAATATTTTTCTCCGGGGCTCCCCTGTTTTTTTTTTTCTCCTTGCTTTTTCCGTGTTTATCCTTCAGAAAGGATGTGCTTCCCCACCTTCCCCCCCTTATTGGATCTTGAGTGGACTTGTCCTTGATTTGCGAATCCCCCTCTTTTCGTCTTCCTTTTTCTAAATCTTTGCTCACGGCGTGCTCGGCCAATCTCCCCAGCAGACTCCTCCTTTTCTTCGTCGCGGTCCTTTTTTTCAACTTTCCGGTCTTGCCCCTTCTTTTTTCAAATGTACCGTGTGCACTCGTCCCCCCTTTTCGCCCTCCCCCGTGCTGTTTGTTCCGTGTACGTGTTGCAATTCCTCCCCGTTGCGGTGCGTGAAAATTTCTGGGCCCGATTCTTATAACTTGCTCTTCATTCTCTGTCCGTCTTCCGCCTTTTAGCTTTGGCTGCGGGTCGACCTTCGTTGTCTCTCCCCCCATCCTCGTTCTTCCCTTGAATCCCCCACACCCCTTATTCTTCTCTCGTAGTCTCAGAAAACTGCCACCAACGTCTTCCTTTCCTTTCTTTTCTTTCCCCTTTTTCTACCTTGGAGCGGGCTCATGTCCGCACTGGTAAGTCCGGTTGATGGAGTTTTCTTGCCATTACCCTTTTCTTCTCTTTGTTCCCAAGGTTGGTGGCCCGGGGTCACTTTTCCCGTCCTTTTCCCTATTCCCCAGCCTCACCCGTGCTTTTACAAACTCCCCTTTTTACCTTGGTGTTTCGCAATGTTTTTCTCCTTTTTTTTTGTTATCAAAACAGCCAATTCCCTGGTTCCCCCCTCCTCCCCAACCCATTCCCGGCGCCCCCCCGTTTACGCCCTGATATCCCTTTCATTATTCTCCTTCTTTGGTTCAACCAATGCTCCACCCCCGTCTTGGTCCCCTTTTTTTTTTGCCGTTTTGGTCGGCGCCTAACTTTCTTCCTTACATGATATTTTTTCCCCCAATCCAGATTTCCAGGCCCCCCCCTAGTCGTGAATTCGTGAACAAACATGTTTTAAGCCCCAATGCCCGTGTGGAAATTGATACCGTTTCCTCTGCTCTCTTCCTAGGCTTCTTTCACGTGCCGCATCGATAAAAATTATTCCCAAATCTATCTCTACACTCCTCTTTTTGCCCCGCTATCCTCCTCCCTTGCAATTTGCCGATTAGGGCGATTTCCTAAGCGGGGAGTCCTCATCAGTAGAGCCCTTTTCCCGAGGGCACGATGAACTCCCTCTTCCCCCCAGGATTTGTGGCCAATAATTTTTTTCTCTTTACCTTTCTGTTTCCCACATGTCTTCCCTCATTTTCCTCAGGACGTTACACAAGGCACGCTTGGCGTATCCCTTACCCGCGTCCTTTCTCCCTTTCTTTCGCTTCCGGTTTTTCCTTGTGGGTCCTTCCCTCTGCGTGGCCCTTCATACACGCAAGTGTCCCCTTTTTTTCGCAGGCTCCAGCTCCCCCCGGGACCCCTCCGTTTACTTTGACTTCCCTTCTTGGTACTCCCGTTGCTCCAACTTTCTCTGGTTTCTCATCGGAATGCAAATTTACTCGACCTTCCGTTTCTGGCATTGCTTTTCCCCGTTGTATTTCCCCTTTGAGAAATCTCCCCCTTTTCCCTTTCTCCTGCGCGTCAATTCGCCTCATCTTTCTTCTTTTTTTTTTCTCCCCCCGGTTTTTTTTTTCGATTTATACACGGAATGCGCGCCCTTCTCTTTCGTGGTCTCCTTTTTCCCCCTGTCTTTTTTCGCTTTCCCGGGTTCTGAACGTTCAGCAAAACTTTTCTCTTGTGTTCATTCCGTGTTCGAAGCCATTGAACCTTTTATCCCTCCACTTTTCTTACATCACTCGTCCAGGACGGCTTTCCGGTTTTTCGACTCGCGTCACCCGGTTGGCTGAGCGCAGAGTGGTTGTAGGCTTTTTTCGTAGGACCCCTCTGTCCTGCACCTTGTCTTTTTTTCCCGGTTGGGCTACGAAACCTTATCTCTTTTTTTTTTTGGTTCTCTTTGCGAGACCTCTCTCATCCCTTTCCCCCCCTCGTCTAGCCAAAAATTCGCCCCTTTCTGACCTTTTTTCCAGATTTGAGAGTCACTTTCCGAACTTTCTGTCGTTCTCGCGCGTCTTCGTAACCGCCGTTAAATCTGCCCGCTGTCGCCATTGTTCCCCAATGTCTTTTCCTTTTTTTCCCTTATGTTTGAAATATTTTCTTTTTTCCCTTTCTTTCCCTTCTTCCCCTCCTCTAGGTTTTGTCCAGAGAGCGGCGCTTTTCACCCCCTTTACTCCTTCCCTGCATTTCTGTTGTGGCCTTGTATTTCTTTGGAATGCCTGGTGTGTTCTTTGATCATGGACCCTTTTTTGTCCCTTTTTTTTTTTCTTTTTCTTCGAATTTAACAAGAGGCCATTATCGGCCAATTTTTTTTCATAGTGTGACTCCCCCTGGGATGCAATTTTTACTTTCCACCTTTTCCTCCCCCTTTTCCTTTTCATTTGTTGTCTTTGGTTCCCCCTTTTTGAATTTCCTGTCCTCCGGGCTTCCTTTTCGAACCCATTCCTCTTTCTTCTTGTTTGCAGAAGGGATTGGCTTCAACCTCCGGCGCGGCTTTCAATGGTAAACCTTCCGGAGCCCCCCCCCCCATTGTCACTGTCTGATTTTCATCTGGCCCTTCGCGACCTTGAACCTTTCTTTTACTTCAGGGCGTCCGTGGGGCATTTCCGCATCCCCTGTTTGTCTTTCGAAGTTGCCTATACACTTTTTCCCTGAATTGGCTTTGCGTAAGTCAGTAACCTCTTTCTTCCTGGCCCCGCCGTCTTTCGTGGTTTTTGCAATTTTTTCGACCCCTGAAAAATTCTTGCCAGTCTTATTTTTTCCCCCCCCTTTTTGCTGCAGCCCCAAGCTCCCCGGCCTTTCTTTTTACAGATCGGCAATCTACCCCTTTTACCCTTCCTTTTTTCCTAGGCATTTCACGGCGATTTTCCTATTTCCCTCTTCCTCAAACGAGTTAACCCAAATGTGCGCCCTCCCGGGCTCCCTCTTCCCAGGTTTACAGTAGACTTGCTTTACCCGGCGGAACTTTTCCTTCTTAAAGTTCACCCCCCCTTTTGTTTCTACCCCCCCTGTTCTCTTTTCTTCATTCTATTGCGCCGACGCTTTTGTTTGTTTCCGGGGATATTTTTTCCGGCGCTGGAAAAGCAGGGTTTTTTTTCCCCTCCCTTGAAAGCTTCTTTACCCCCTCACTCCTTTCTTTTGTGATCCCCCACTTGGCTCCCTGGATCCCCCTCAAGGGAACCTGTTCCCCACGCCGGCATTCTAACGTACTTTCCTGCCCCCTTCCTTCCCGTAACTGCGCCTTGGAGTCTTTAGTCCTTTTTTTTGTGTTCCTGTTGACCTGTTGACAAAGGCCGTTTATTTCATTCCACCAGTGGGAATCATGGTAGAGAGTTCCCTTTTCCCTCCTTTTTGATAGTCCCGATGAGAAACTTTTCGGTCTTCTTTTTCCCAAAAAATCTTCCTGTGAAACAGCCCCTGAAAACATGGCTGACACTCCCTGCTGGAAATCCATTCCCTCCTTCTTTTTCAGTTTTTCCTAGAGGAGTTGCTTCAGGTTATCCGTTCTCATTTCGGGAGTGGTTGATGTTCTTTCGTGCATGGGTGAAAGTTCGGGGAGTTGTGCCTTGGCAGCTGCCCCGCCACCACCCTTATTTCTTCCCTGTTCTTCTGGTTTCGAGCTCTTGTGCTACAACCCTTTCCCGAGCGCGTGGGCCTCTGAACGTTTTGGTCTTCTCCTCAAGATCTAATTTAGTCCCTATCCTCACTTTGTTTCTGCTGTTCCAATTTTCCCCTTTTCCTAGCTTTCTCTTTTAGCCCAAATGTCCTTACGGTTAGCCTTTTCCCTTTCGGGTTGACACGCTACCTTTTTTTCACGTTTCTTTTTAGCCTCGTTTGCGGTTGGTGGCAATCCCGCTTTCCCTTCCGATTTACAAGAATTACTTACCTTTTCTTTCTTTCCGCTCTCCCTCCCTTGTAGATTTAGCCTTCTGGAATCTGCATCCTGAGTTTTTGTTATCTGTTTCCCCCCCTATTGACCCGACTATAAACACTCTAATTTGTTACCTTTTCCTTTTTTGCGTAAACGAAACCTCGGTACCCTTTTTCCTCTTCTCATTCGCCTTTCCCCCCTTGTAGTTTCTTCTAAGGCCAATCGGCCTGGCCCCCCTAATTTTTTTTTCGCTTTTTCCAGCAGGTGGCCTCTTTTATCCTCTTTTGAAGGGGGTTCTCCCGTGGTAAAGTTCCCTCCGCACCCCCTCTTCCTTCCCCCTTCCCTTAGAAAAATGCTTGACTCTCTTCCTTTCCCTTTTGCTTCCTTTCCAAGCCCGTCTTCTTACACAAAGCCACTCCGCCTCGATGTCCTCCCCCTTCCACGTTAGCCAAGGGTCTTCTTCCCCGTATATCCCCGGTCAGTTTTTCCTTCTGCCCCTTGGCCTTCCCATTCGGCCTCTTTTCCACTTTTTTTATTGGCCTTTGGGTCTGCGCATAGGTAACCCCTTCCCCGACCGGCCCATCCAAACAAACCGTGCACAGAGTCCCCTTTCGCCCCCCCGTCTCAGTCTCCCCCCCAAAGCCTTCAAAAAGAAGAGCACTTCTTACCGTTTTGACCTTCCCCGGTCTTGCCTATCTCGGTCACCTCCCTGCTTCTAGTTTTCCTTCCCTTTTTCTTTATTTCCAATTTTTTCCCACTGCCCCACCTATTTTTTTCTCCTCGAAAGGAACGTCGACCCCTCCTCAATTTCGCTTCCCTCCGCGGCCTTCGCTTCCGAGGAGCAGATCCTTTTGCACGCTTTCCCAGTTTTGTGGTTTTGACAATTTTTTGAATTGTGTTGAGTTTCTTTGATCCCCCCTTGATTACAGCTGCGCTAGAACCAGCAGACCTTCCTGAGAGCTTATCTTTCTCCCCGAAATGCAGTAACCTCTTTTTCCCCGTGAGTAACCCGTGGGAGTCGGCCCGTCCCCGTTTTTGGTTCCCTTTCCCCCTCACGCTGCTCCCGATCCCCCTCAGCTCCTCTCCCCTTGTGTCCAACTCTTTCTGGTCCCTTCCATGATGTTCTCCTAAGTCTTTCTCCCTTTAATTTTCTCCCTCTGAATGCACGCCGCCGACATGACCTCTTAGTCCTTCCTCAAAGCCTTTGAGAATCCGAGCCGAAATCCTCCACAGGCTGATTTCCCCGCCATTTTGGCATCGACTTCTTGT
>Ga0179593_1615147_pt1 | contig 10826 bp, 16 predicted proteins | sample CZODoug2_1_08_16_FD_185931 | JGI IMG/M metagenome (GOLD analysis project Ga0179593, IMG submission 185931) | Vadose zone soil fungal communities from Angelo Coast Range Reserve, California, USA - CZODoug2_1_08_16fungal (PacBio error correction) | ecosystem: Environmental > Terrestrial > Soil >... | reverse complement strand
TTACGGCCTTCCCTTATAATAGACAAAAAACTTTTCTCCCCGGTCCCATTTTTTTCGTGGATGATAAGCCTGCGTAATCTGTCAAAAGGCTCATCCCATCACCCTAGGCATCCCCCTTTTTTTTTTCCGCTGAAGTGTTGTGGTTTGTGTTTCATCTCTTAAGTTTTAATCCTGTCTCTTTTTAAATTCACTCTGTTCACCCTTTACCTCCGATTTGGTGGATCTCACCCGAAATGTTCGTCGCGAAGTCTGTTGGTCAGGGATATCCCCCCCCCCAAGGAAGCCCCTCTGTTCTTCGGGGAGAATTCACCTCTTTTGTGATGGGATGCGCCCGCCCACGTCTCCATTCGGAGTTATTAAACCCCACCTTTTTGTGGCTGCGTGGATTGAGATAACTTGCCTTTCACTTTCCCCTTTTGCAGTCTTTTTTTCCCCCCCCTCGCAAGTAGTTACTTTTCCGCGCGTTGGACCCCTGGAATCTTCACTTCTTGAACTTGCCAACATTCTTCCGTTCCCACCCGTTTTCCCCAATGTCCGAGCAAAGTCTGCCCCTCTTCCGTTCTCCCACGACGAGTGTATTTTCAGCTCTTTGCTAAAGTCAGACCTTACGTTGTTCGAAGCATCCTCTAGGCCCTCTGATACATCCCCCTTACCGGTCATAGGTCCCTAAGTTCTACTGTCCACCGAGAAGATAACTATTAGGGTGCTTGTCCTCCCCCGGATCTATACATGGTCTTTAACACCTTGCGGATAGGCTACCAGGGACTGTTTTCCTCGTCCCCCCTAATTAATCCATAAAAAGCATCTTATTGTTTCCTCCTTTTTTCTCCGAATCTTAACCATTTTCCCCCTTGGAATCGACTTCTTTTCATTCCACTTTTTTTTTCGTGATTAGGTCGTTCTTTTTTGAAGTTCCAGAAATCGCTGTTCCGGCCCAAAGTTCTTTTCCGGCGTGGTCCATCTACACTATCGCGTGGATTTCTCCCCTAATATACTGATCCGCTCCTTTCTCTCGGGTTAAATTCCGGAAGTGTTTGGTTCACCTTTCTTCTTCCGACGGGTACCTTCCCACTTCTTATACCTCTTCAAAACAACTTGGGAAGCCCCCCTTTTTTCCCCCCCCCGGTGCAAACCTGTTCGTTCCCCAATGCCGAGAGGGTGATAATGCGTCCACATCGCGCTTTTTTACATGAGTTTCGTCAATTTCCCTTGCTTCCCCGGCCTCCCCAAAATATCTCCGACCTACTTTTTTTTTTTTTTTTTCTCTCTGGTCTACGTGTTTGCTTCATTTGCGTTCCCATTCACAGGACGTTCCCTCCTTCTCCAACGGTTTAGACTTGGCCGTACTTACACTGATGAACCCAAGTTTTTCCCCCATTTATTGTGTTTACAGCTAGTTTTTTCCTACAATTTGGTACCTCGAATGACTTCTACCCTTTTTACCCCCGTAATCCGCTGCGCCTCAGGTAGATTCATGGGAAGCACCTCCTTTATAGTTGTGTAATAGAAATCCCCCTGTCTCTCTTTACCAACCCGACCACGTGACAGGTGTTCATGGGGATTTATACACCCTTCCCTCATAAAACGGTCCCGAGAACTTCTACCCATCCCGGCCACTTTTAATAGAAAGTTTGCCCTTGTGGAAAGCCCAAGCAACTTTCCAGTTAGTTTCCCATAAAGGTAGGATTGGCCCAATAGATTTTGTCTGTGTTTTTATTCCTTCTTCCACTTTTGTGCACATCCTATTACCCGCCACGGTTCCTTCGTTTATTTTCCTCTGACGGTCTCTCCTTGGCCCCAAAACAAGCCCTCCTCCTCTTCAGGTGTAATCTTCCCCTTCGAATTGCCTCTCCCAAGTTCTATTCGTCCCTTCGTGCTTTCGGACCCGGCGTTCTTCCCCTCCCCCAAGAATAAACCAACCTCCCCCTTGATATCAGACATGCGGGAAGGATTTCGATTTTGCGGATTGGTTCTCCAATTTTGCCCCGGGTGCCCGTCGAAGCCTGTTAATCCTTGTCTATTCAGGCACCATTGGCCCCCCCCCCCCGTTCCCTTAGGTTGCCTTTCTTCCTTTCCTGTTCAAAAGAATTGAGATGCTCAGTCCCCGTCCCCGTCACGCAGCCCCCCCAAACTTTTTTATCTCCTTTTTTCCCACGCCTAATGTGTAGTTCCTTTCCTTTTACCTCCCCCAAATGAACGTTTCCATCTTTTCCCCCCAATTTTTTTTCACATGAATTTTGCTAATTCTTTCTGCAACTCTTTTTTTACTCCCCCCGATACACGAGCCTATTCTCCCCCCTACCCCTTCTCCATCTTTCGGGTGTTGAAGATACCAATTTTCTAGGTCGGCCCCTTGGTAGCTTACTGACCCCGACTTAGATTGAACCTTTTTTCCATCCTCTTCCCTACACTTAAACTTCCTCCCAGACCCCATCAGCAGCTTTTCTTCATGTTCCCTCGGGTTCTTAATCTCTTTTTCTTTTACCTTCCCTTAGCCCCGTTCTCCTATCAGGGCCTCGCCACACCTACTTTCCCTTCTTCCCGTTTTTTTGGTTGTTCTTTTCCATGACGTCTCCTTCTCTCCTTTTTTTTTCTGCTATTGGATTTTCAAGGCGTAACATCCCCCTCCCCCCCCAACACCACCGAACAAGGTCCACCTTTTCTTTTTTTTTCCCCCCACCCCCCATTTCGCGAGAAGGTAACCCGCCCATCATAATAAACCGCTTTTTCCAATCCCATTACCGGCTTCCGGATTGTGTTTTTTCTGTTTTCCACCTTTCCGTGTGGTATGTTTTTGCACGATGGGGATTCTTTCCCCCTGGTCCACCATTTTTCAAGGACCGTCCATTGAATTTCCCCTCTTTTGTTGTTACTCACCCCAACCCTTCTGTTCTTGCCCTTAGATCTGGCAGTGATATTCACAGAAATATCCCTTCCTCATCTGTCCGTTTTATGCACCGGGTCGTGTTTCTTTTTTTGTTATACAAGCGACTGAGCTTTCCCTGCGTCCCCCGTTTCTTTCTGCGTGTATTACCCCCTTCTTTCATTCTAATTTACCATCCTGAACGTTCATCCTTTAAGTTTCTTTTTTTTCCCATTTGTCTCTTCCCTTTTCGTTCCTTTCAACTTTCCCCCTTCCCAGGTTGGGTGGCACCAATATTTTCTGGCCCCCTCCCCCATTCCAAATTTTTCTTCCGCGCCCAAAGGCAAACGCATTTTTCAGACCCAGTTACTTTCTTATTTGTCCTCCGGTCCCCTTCCCCTTTCTTTGTTCCCCGGACTCATCTTTAATGGAACCCCCACTTTCCTGGTGTCCCCTTCCTAATTTTCATGCCCTGCTCGTTTGCTTTTCCCTTTTTTTTTTCTCCCCGCAATCTCCGGCGAATTTAACTTTCGTAAGTTCTTTTTTACCCGTCAAATTTCAGACTTTTTTCCCCCTAACTGGTTTTCCATCCCTGAATTAGAACTGAACTGTTTCTTGATTCCCATTGACCAGTTCTGCATACACACCAGGCATTTCAATTTGCTTTCTTCGGGTCAATTAGAGTTTTCGCTTTCCTTTTGTATTCCTCGGTACTTCACATACAGATTCTTTTCCCTTTCCCGATTTATTATATCACTCCCTTCGGTATTTGACTTCCCATTCCTACTAACTATCTGCAACAGGGATATTGGTTTTTTTGATGTTTCTAAAATTTTTTTTCTTAAGTCTTTCCCGCATTGGTCCCAGGCCCCCTTCTTCTACTCGTTCAATTATGGCCGCGTGTTACCCCTTTCCCCCCCATTATCTCGCCCCTTTGTTGATTTTCGGTGACCCCCCTTCCTTAGTTTAGGTAACGTTCTTTCCCCCTTTCAGACCCAAGCTTCCCCTCTCCTACTTTTTTTCTGATCTTTTTATTTTTTCGCCTTTCATACCCCTTCCAACCCGGTTCCTCTGTGGAAAGCCGACCCCTCGGCCTTTTCTATATTCTGGGCCGCTCTTCCTTTCCCTGTTATTTTTTCTTCCCCCTTTATTTTCATTTATAAGAAAATTGTTTCTTTTTTTTTTTTAAACCCAAACCCCCCCCCTTGGCTTTTTTGTCAATTCCCTCCCAAATTTTTCCCCCCCTTCCCCAGTGTCTATCGTTCAGTTTCATAGGACACTCGTTTTTTTGTTTTCACCCTACCCTCTGCTCCTCCCCCCCCTTCTTTTCCACTTATGAACGTTGTTACCCCCCCATGGATACTTTTCCCCTCTCCCGCACCTTTTCCTTCCCCCTCCCCTCAGTGGAAAATTAATTATCATGGATTTTTTCCCCGTCCGGCCCCCTGTTTCCTCCTCCCCCATCGTTATCACAAATTGCTTTCCCAAGAATTTTTTCCTTTTCCCCTTTGCTCTTACTCCTTCCCCTTTTTTCCCCTCATTTACCCTGTAGCATACAGCCCTTTTTTTTTTCAAATTAGACGTTCTTATCCCTTCCTGGATGATAAGTGGTTTCCCCCCCCTTTTTTCAGAACCCGTCCTCCCTTTCTCCCTGACCCTTCCCCACACCCCTAGGCCTTTTGTCACCTGTAAAAGTTTTTTGACCCCCACCGACTGCTTTCTTTTTTCTTCCTTGCCCCCCCTTCGTTTACCCCATAATTCAAACCCCTCCCCTGAGAGTACCATTATTTTAATTTGTGTTTTGGATTTCCTTGGAGACTGGCTTTCCCTTTTTCCCCCCCCCCCCCTTTTTGTGTTTCACTTTTTTTTTCTGTTCAATATCGATGTTGAAAGGCCCGCCCCCCCATTCCCGCTTCCTCCCTGTCCCCCGTTAGGATTTGGGCCACCCCTCCCCCCACCCAATCCTTTTCTATCAAGCCGAATTTTCCGGCCCCCCCATTTTTCCCACAAACTTCTTTTTTTCCGCCTCCCGACGCCCCTGTCTTTTCGTACCGTTTTTCCTCATCCCACTCATTCCCCATGTCCCCCCCCGTAAACCCTTTTTTCCCGAGTATTGTCCATAATTTTTCCTTTTCCTTTCCCTCACCATAGTTTCTTCTTCCCACCGAGGAGCCTTGTGACCCCTTGGACTCTTTCTTGACGATCTCCTTCCCCCTTTTTTTTTTACCACCTCTTCCTTCCCCTTCCTTAATCAGGACCCACAGAAAACCCCAATACACCTGCCCGTGGTGTGACCTGGCCTCTTTTCTTTTCCACTCTTCTTTTTCCTTCGCTTTGGCCTAGACACCCCCCTTTGGACTTTATTCGTTGTTTTTTGTTTTTTATCTCATTGAGTTTTTTCCGCTCATTTGCCCCCTCCTTCCTTTTGTTTTTTTTCTTTTAGATTCTTCTATACAAACCTCCCCCCCCCCCCCCCCCAACACGAATTCCTTTTCCCATAATTAGTTTTTCTGTCCACCCGATTCATCCCAACAAGGCCATCCCCTCCCCCCCTCGGCACTCCCCCCCCTCGGTCTTTTGGTTTTTTTTCCAATATTTTGATTAATCCCGAAAGATTTTCTTCTTTTTTTCATTTTTTCCAAATCTACCCTGTTGCTCCAACACCTCCTTTGGTCCCCTTTCCCCTGTTTGAATTGCGCCTCTCGATCTCTCTTGACCCCTTCTTTGCCATTTCCTCTATTAATTTTCTTATCTTTTTCACATGTCCCCCATCAGGTTGCCCTGGTCTTTTCCGGTCTTAGCGCCAGTGATTGTTTCCTTCCCACCAGGTTTTTCTGCTTGCTTGGGTAAGGGATAAATTATGTTTTCAAGGAGTGTGCATTCTTTCCCCCCCACCAGTCTATTTCCCTGGTTTTGGTCCCCCCTCCTTTTGGTCCCCCATGTTGCGAAGGGACACAATTCACCCCTCGACTGGCAAACACCGGCCCGTTTCCCCTTTTTTACCCAATACTTCTCCCCTTTTTTTCTCCAATTTCTTCTTCCCCCCCGGAAACTGCACATTTCTTTAGAACTTTTTATTATTTGGACCCGTATTTTCTTTCCCGTCCCTCCCCCCAGTCTTTAAGCAGAATCTTCGCTCCCCTTTTTCCCCTTATCCCTTGAAAGGGGGGTCCCCCCCTTCCTCAGTTTTATCCCCGTCCGACCCTTTTTTTCTTTGCTTTCCAAGGAATAATTCACGGCCTTCTCGTCTCCTTTCCCCCCCCCTTCCGGTTCTTTCCTCCCCTTTTTTTCCCTTAATACCTAAACTCTTTTTTTCCTTTTTTTTTTGTTTACCCTTCTTTTTTTAGACCCCGGAACTGCTTGTTTACCACCGCCAACCTTTCACTACCTTTCCCCCTCCTTGTCACCTTTCTTTTCTTCCCGGATCTTTTTTCTTTCCTGCATTTTTCAACCAAATGGCCATCTTGCCCAGTTAGCTTCTCTTTTGGTTTTTCCCCCCACCCAACTTTTCCTATTTTCCTTCCCATTATCACTCTTGCTAACCTTCATTATTTAGCTTGGCAGTTTGCGTTCTTAAGTCCCCCCTCTCCCCCCCCGTTCCCTTAACCGTTTTTCCCTCTTGTTCCCCTCCTTTTACCGCCCGAACGAGTTGCAGACTTTTGAGTTTTTTTTTTCCCTCCGTTCCCCCCTTTTTTTCCTAACGAGCCCACCATCTTTTCCCCCCTTCCCTTTCTCCCTTTTCCCGTTTGTGTTTAGCGTTGTGTCTCCTCTTTCCCTCCCCCCCCTCCCACTTTTTGTGAACTATTCACCCCCCGGTCCCTCCCGATATGCTGTTCCCCCTGAACTTTTACCACGGTGTCATTGGAAAAACGTTTCCTGGTAGTTTTAAGTTTTTTTAAGCCTTTTTTTTTCGTCTGAGGGCCCACGGTAAGGACTCCCCAAACCTTCCAAAGCAACCTTTCTGGGGAGCGTCCTTTCTTCATTTTCTCCGCCCTTTGATCTTTTTTTCTCTTCCTCCAAAACGTCGCTCTCCCTCCAAGTGGACACTTACCCTCTCCTTTGTTCCTGGTTACTTTTCCCTCCCCCACCACTTCTCGAACCCCCCTTATTTCTAAACGTCAAACCCCTCCCTAGTTTTCCACTTTTCCCTTCCCCTTTTTTCCGCCCCCCCCTCAGTCCACCGGCTTTACACCTCTCCCTTACTCCCAGGTTCTGTTATGGATTGGCCCTTTTTTTGCCGATGTAACTTCAATTGGACCCCTCTTTTTTTTAAAACTCGCTTCTCTTTCCGGGTCTGATGTTTTTGCCCCCCAGGACCCCTCCCCCCTGCAAACCTCTAAGTTTCTCGGTTTCCCCCATTTACACCCCTAGCCCTCTTGTACAAATTTGATGCTCCATTTCCTTGATGCTGTGGCACCCCAACCTTCTATTTATTCCTCCCCTTTCCACCACCCCACATGATCTTCCCCCCCTCTTCGCTTTGTCTGAAGACCTTGCATTGCCCCTTTTTCCCCCTTTTGAACCTGCTGTCCCTTTCCCCCCTCGCGCTGATTTGTTAACTTTCATCCCAACCGGTGGAACAAACGTGCCTTGCTCCCCGGTTCCTTCCTTTCGATTTTTTGTCCCAACAATAATTCCCCCTCTTTATACGTCCAGCCCTTTAGTTTTACTCACCACATACAGCAGCAAATCTCGCCCTTGTACACGTCTGAGTCGGTTGATCCCCCCCCCCCCCCCCCCCCCTCCAAAGCGACATTGCCTTTAATTTTCCCTGCCTTATGAAGTTAGTTACTTATGGTACCCCCCCCCCTTCCCCGATCATCTTCGCTCTATTTGTTCAAACCCCTTTTCTTGTCCTCTCCCCCCAATTTTTTTCCCTTTTACCTGTGGTTATCGTTTTATTCAAAGATAGATGTACCACTTTTACCCTCAAATCTTTCCCCCCCCCTTAATATCTTGTCTCCCTACACCCCCCCCTCTTTCATGGGAATTTTTTGCTCGGTTTATAATGCTTGCCTTCCCCACTTCGTTAGCCTTTTTTTCCTTTTTCCCCCCCCAACCTTCGGTCTTTTCTTTTAGTTTGTCTTTTTTTAATTTTGTCCGTAAATCTTGTTTTCTCTCCCCCCCCTTTTTTTTGGGCTCGGCTATTTGCCAATGAGACCTAAACCCTGCCACCAACCAATCACAGGTACAATCTGAGTTTTTTTTCTCTCCTTCTTCCGCGATGCGCTCTTTTTCACACTTTTTCCCCCCCGCTTCCCCCACCCCCTTCCCCGCGGTTTCCGGCGTTGTTTTTCCCAAATTTGTTTTTCCTTCGCCATCTTTTAAACCTTGTTCCCCCCTTTAATTTCTCCTCCAACCCCCTTTTTTCCCCTCAACACATGGTTCTTTTCGCATAGCTCTCCTTCCCTGGGCAGGATAATTTGCGACATCTTTAGAATCATCTTTTACCTTTTTGTTCTTTGCTCCAATTTGTGCTTCTTCTTTTTCTCCCATACCCCGCTCAGTGAGGCGTTTACCCTGCGATACCAGGGGGTGCTGCGGTTTTTGTCGGGATCACTCGTTTCTTTTTTTCCGGCTTTCATTTCAAATACGCCCCTTTCCTCCCCCCGGTGCTCAGGGTTTGTTGTCCCCCTTTTTGTGCCTTGACCCCCAATCCCCCCTCTCGATTCGCCACAACATTCGGTTCCAGGGTGGCAAACCCCTCCGCTCCCTTTGCCCCCCAATTTCTCTCGCGCCCGTAATTGCTTGCTTTGTCTTTCCTGTTATTCGTCGCCTGGATAACCCCAACTCGATTTTTTCCTGACTTCCTTCAAAGAGCCTGGCAATATCTTTTAAGGTGCCCTCTTCTTTTGGCATCCTTCCCCGTAACTTTCTTTTTTCTTTTGCTTTTCCACCGTCCTGAATCATCCGTATTAAACCGCCATTTTCACCCTTCCCCGTATCGCCCTTTCTTTCTCGTCCCCCCTAATACTCCACCCCTTTCAACGGCGTCTCTTGCCTTGTCGTAGCATTAACCTGTAACCCCTCCCTCCCCCTCATAGTTGGTAATAACTTTTTTGTTCGCTGTTCCCTCGCGTTTTCGGGCTACGTTTGTTTTACTGACATTTCAACCCTTTCCCTTCTTGTATTTTCGTGTACTCGATCTCTTGGTATTTATATAACACATACGTCTTGCTTACCCATCCCCACTTGACTTCTCCCGGAGCTTTCCCTCTGGCGGAGTCTTCCCGCCTTCTTCCATTTTTTTCCCGCTCCACTTTTGGCATCTTTTCCACTACCCGTGTAAAAGAGGTCGTACCTTTTTCTTCTGGCTCTTTTTTTGACCTTATTCCCCACCTTCTTTCATTTTTTAACGTTCTGCCAACGTAGACCCCCTCATTCTCTTCTCGAGTTTGTTTTTTGTGGATCTCTTCTTGTTGTCGTCCTTTTTCCGGACGTAACCCAATTAACCTTCCTCCACCCCCTCTCCCGGCCTTTCCCTTTATGCTTGTTCGCTACTTTCCCCTTTTCTTTCCATGCTGCCCATTCTTGAAACGTGGAGTATTTTGCCTTGGTTCCCCTGGGCCCATACGACAACAAAGGGACGGAGGACCTTTTTGAGAATACATTAGGCAGTCCCCCCCAATCCCCCGGATGAGTGTTGTTATTACTCCCCCTCTTTTCCTCTTAAAATGGCCCACTATCGACCGTAAAACTTTGATCCTTTCACCCACTAAACCTCTCCTCCCAGCGCAAGCGTCACCAAAGTTAATCCTGTAGTCCTCCCCCTGTTTAACCTAGCCACCTTGTTCTAAAATCTCAGGTAACAATTCAGATGTCCCTCCCTTTTTTTGCTTGTTTTATGTATAGGAAATTTCCCAAACCTTCATGTAAGTATACCGCACCTTGGGAAACTTTCTTTCTTCTGGAACCAGCAACAACGAATTTATTTACGGGTCCTAGCCTAGCCCCCTGTTTTCCCAAAGTGGTATTTCCCCCCAAGAGCGTGATTCTTTCCAAAACGGCGGTTCTTATGCCCCCCCCCCCCCCCCCCCATTACTTCACCCCCCAAAACAATGACGCCATCATATTCGTTTGCTTCGCTTAACACCCTCCTTGTCCCAATTATTTTGCCACGGTTTGAAACGGATACTGAAATGTTCACACCCGTTAGAGACCCCTGATAGGCAAGGCATCCAAAGGGCGCTTTCCTATCATATGAACGTTCGGAGGGAAACTAAAGAATTCGAATGCCAGCATTTACTTTTATCTGACCCATAAACTCCCTTGTCTTTATCCTGCCCTGATTTCTGCTCACTTGGTCCGACTTCTGCTTACGTCCATACCATCACCCCCTTACAACAGGGCCCATTAGGAACGATGAAATTCGTCTTCGATGTATGCACAATATCACTTCCCCTCAGATTTATCCTCCCCTCACACCCACAGGCCCTTACACCACGGTTCAATTGAGCCTTGTTGAAGATTATTTGACAATTTTAAACTCAACTTTCGAATTACACTTATATGGAAAACAGAAACCCACCCAATCCTAGCGCCGGTTAGGGTAATTTTTTGCCTCGAGGTTTGGCCTTTTTCCCTTCATTATTTTTCTCTCTGCAGTCCGTTTATAGGGCTCGCCCCAAAAGTTTACCTGTTATTTGGTTGTTGTTTTTTGTTCTGTTAGTATTTTATCCGTGCGGAAGTCCTCTCTTCTCATCCTCGTTTGAGATCTCCCTCACTTATCAATCACACTCCAACCAAACCGACTAACAGGTAACCTTTAGTTTTTCGAGGCTATACCGATGCCGCTTATGTAACAAAGGCCACTCATCCCCTTTTCCTCCCTCCCCCCCCCCCGCTTTAAGGCTGTGTCTGGGCCATATATGAAGTTTTTTCGCAAGATGATCTTTTTTTACCCTTTTTCAACTCTGTTCTCACCCGTCAATTACTCGTTGGTGTTTTCTCCCATATGTTTCTT
>Ga0179593_1497771_pt1 | contig 10826 bp, 7 predicted proteins | sample CZODoug2_1_08_16_FD_185931 | JGI IMG/M metagenome (GOLD analysis project Ga0179593, IMG submission 185931) | Vadose zone soil fungal communities from Angelo Coast Range Reserve, California, USA - CZODoug2_1_08_16fungal (PacBio error correction) | ecosystem: Environmental > Terrestrial > Soil >... | reverse complement strand
CTCCGGATGATTCTCTAGCCCCTTTTTCCCTTGTAAATTTGTCAATTTGGTGTTCCTCTTTCCCGCGCCTTTTTTCGTCGATTCTCCCACAACTACTCAGGGCCCCTTTCTTTGTGCTCGTCCCCCCAAGTCGTGGCCTGCCCCTCACCAGGACGGCTTCCCCCCCTCCCAAGGAACGCGTCTTGACGAAGTTCGAACCTGGGCTCGCCTATGGCCGAACTCCCCCGTCGGGTACGGCCGGTCCGGTACCCACCCACCCCCTTCGTGATTCGCTCCTCTTTTCCCTTTTTCCTGTTTCCCCCAGCTTTCTTTCTTTTTACGGTACCCATATGGATTTCGAGAGAATCGATATGGTGTCTCTTGTCGCCTCGTCCACGCCCTCCAAGAAGGTCCCGAGATTCGTTTTATCTCCAGGCCACATCTCGGCCCCCCCCCGACCGCTTTTTACTTCTTGCCAGGCAGACATGGAGAGGTATGGAGTTCCCCTTTTGAGGCCTCAGTCGCTCGACCCCCCGTTTCGTCAGAATGCAGTTTCCCCCAGACTCCCTTTGTATATTGTCTTGGAGTTGAGCTATCACTATATCTTAAACGAGAGAAGATTTCCTGGTTCCACGTCCCTTCCCTTCCCCCGCTTGGCAGCGTGGTGCAGCCCTTCAAGTTTTTCGATATCGCGGGCAGTCTGGGAGAGGAGCTTGCATTACCCCTGTCTTCTTTTGTGGCCTAAGGTCCTCGTTGTTTCCTTGCTTCCCCTTTGATTCGTTAGTCCATTTCTGCCGTGACATCGAGATAATGATTCAGGGATCTCTTCCTGACCTCGGCTAAAGATCGCTCCACTTTCCCCCCGCTAAATGCTCAGTAGCTCCCTAGGTATTGACTCAAGGAGAAAAAAACGATATTCATTGCACGCCCTTGCCGCCTCGAAGAGCTTTGGCGCAGAATTGCCTTATAAACCCTTCCCCCTTTTTTTTTTCCTTTCACGTGAGCGTCTACATCCGAGTCTTCGCTGTGATCCTCAGTCGGTCGGTTGACCTCTGTCTAGAGGGCGCCTTTACAATCGCTTCTGAGCCATGAGGACCCGGAGGAGTGAAGCTGCAATACGTCGCCCTTTTCCCCTGATCCCCCTCAAGGACTGCGTACCATTTAGGAGTGCGACTTCCCCCGTCCTGTCCTCCTTTTAAGCCCTTCCTCGAAGTCCCGTTAATCGTCCGGCCTGAGAAGAGCATTTGCTCGGCGACCTGTCACCTTTTTCTCCCTTTGCATCATCGATACCCCTTGTCTTTCTTTGCTAATAGTCCTCCGTTTCCTTAGTCTACCCCTTTTTAACGCCCCCCCCGTGGCAGAACTGTCGAAGAAGAACGCCGTCCAGGCTTTGCACCCCGCCTTCTCTTTTTGCAATGGATTTATGCCTTGCCTCCCCCTTTTACCAATATTTTTTCCTCCTCATCTTTCTTAGTTTTTCCTTCTTCGCCAGAGAGATAATGGATCAGAAATACATGGACCCATTTGGCATCCCCCTCAGAACGTCGAAGGGTTATTCTAGTCATACCTTTTCTGTGGTGATCAGAACTCCGCTTGAGGCCTTCGACCCCACTTGGTAGTATCGATGATGCCTTGGAGACCTTTTTTTCTCCGTTTCTTTTCGTCTAAGCGTGGAATTCACATTAGTCTCCAGATTATGCCGACTATTCGGTCTTGCCGTTGTTTCATCGCCTGGCGGGACGGCTTTCCAGATTTCCTTGCGTCAAGATATAGACGCCGGTCTCTGGTCGTTTTGGTTCTCCCCCCCCTTTCTTCTTGCAGCAGCAGGGCGAAGAAACCCTCCGGCCACAATGGCATTATTACACCTCTCTTTTTGCAGCATAGATCCTCCCCCTCCGCCCTCGACATGGTCGCGCTCCAGAAGCGAAACAGTTTCGTTCTTCTATTCATGCAGTCACTCTGTTCACTTTCAGAGTGGTTTTCCTCTCTTTTCCGCCACGCGATTCGATTGTCGGCATCCTTGCGTTACTTCGTGGTTATTCCTTGAGATATTTTATTTTTTTCTTGATGAGTAGTGGCCCTTTTCCCTCTTCCTTGATTTCTTAGTGCATGAAGAAGGTCAGACCATTGTCCTTTCCCTGCATTTCCTTGCGGCGTCTAGCCGTCCTACCTCTTACCTGACCTTCTACCTTTCCTTACAAGTTCTTTCCTGATTTAGCAGAGACTCGACTTACGACGTCTCCCGATTGATGTTCCTATCCGGCTTCAGGTCTGTCCCCCAAAACTTCCTGACTGTTCTTTCATTCCTTCCTTTAGGATATTCACCATCTCAGCGCATCTTGTCGGCGTTTAAGATTGATTTAGTCCGCTTTCGGAACAGGCATTCCCTTCTCCCTTTTTCGTACGCGAATTGGCTTCCTAAACAGTTCTTTCCTTCCGTTGCGACCTTTTAATTGGCTGCTTCTCCCGATTCTCTTTCCTCCTTTGGCAGATTGGTGCCGACCTGGGATCCTCGTCTTGCCCTTCTATAGTTACTTGCCTTCATTTTCCCCCCCCAATCCCGATGCCGGCTTAAATCCATCGGTTTTGTTTCCCACTTGGAGCTTCCCGGTTATAGCCTAAGAGCGGCAAATTTTTTTTTTTCCCTTGTAGTTTAGCCTCTTCAGGCGACGAACATCTGCGCGCCCACCCACTTGTCTTCCTTTCTTCTTTATTGGCGACTTTTAAGATCCCCTTATCGCGAGCAGACCTCATGTTTGCCCGACCTTGGGAAGAGCGTCACCTTGACGTGTTCTTTTCCCGGTTTTTTCTCCTTGCTATACTGGCCTCGAAGCACCATTTTCCCTCCGATGCACCCTTTTTCCCTTTCCCCTCCTGTTCGTGGCACTTCTTGATCTCCTTCTCCTCTTCAGAGACCTAATTTTGAAGGTCTCCATTTCTGAGGTCAGGGTAGGTCGCTTCCCTTGGAATTTTTATTAAGTCCGTGAGAAGCCCGATGTAGCTATCCTCATCCTTTCGCCATCTTCCCTTCCCCGGGTGCCGGTCCCCCTTCCGAAACACAGCATCGTCCTTTCCCATTTCTGTCTTTACCTGTCCGCTTTCTTCTACGTTTCTGAACCGATAGCATGCGAGGCTTTTCCTTGGCGGGTCCTTCGCCCTTGCTTTTCTTTCGTCTGAGCTTGCCCCTTCTTTCCTTCGTTCACGCTTCATGCAGTCCTTTCCCTCCCCTGATTGGTAGTCTCTTTTCCCCATTAGCAGTCCGGCCAGCGAGTGCCCTCTCAGTGGAGGGACATAGGCCACACTCTTCCCCAGACCCCTTTTCACTCAAATTTCCGCTGACAAATTAATTTCTCTAATTCTTGAGAAGCTTCCTTACTCTCCCCCTGCCCGGAGGTGCTGTAAACGCACATCTCTCTCTTTTCTCCTTCTTGTTTCTTGTCTCCCTTACATTCGTCTAGTACGGCCGTAGCGCTTCCCCTTTTCGATCCCTTGAATGTCAAGGCGTAACTTTAGTTCCCCCTCTTGTACTTTTTTGACTGTGGCCTATCCAATCCATCGCTGGCACTCGTGGCCAGATAATTCCTTCCAAAGCTTTTTTTCATTTGAAATTCCCGATTCATGACCGCTTGTTCCCTCTCTCCTTTCAGAACAAAGGGCGGCATTCTCCTCCGTTCCCTCCGACGCCCTCGCGTGCGAAAAAACGAGGTTGGTGGGTTTGTCTTTCGTCGGCTCTCCTTCTCTCGCAAGGTCGGCGAGTTTTTGTTTCCCCCTATCGCCAGAGGTCCCTTTTTCATTCTCTTTCTTTGGAGTGCGACATCATGGGCGTTCACGGTTCCTTTTTTTCATCACCTCAGACGTAGAGCTCTCACCCCTGCTGATCGAGCAGCCTGTCTTCTCCTTAGTCTTTCGGCGAAAGTAAATCATAATTTTCCTTCCTCCCGATTTTTTTATGATTCTAATTCAACGGATCACCCTCTCTACGAATCCAAATTTTTCTTCGACGGACCCCCCTCCCTCAGGCGTGAACTTCTCACAAGTTCTTCTTCCACACCCTTTTTTATCCCCCCTGGGGTTTTCCCTACAAGTAGTAGGCTATCCCTTTGCCAAACTGAATGAGTCACGTTTAGGCCCCTCTTCGCCGTTAGCGAAAATGGGCGAGTTTTAATCTCCCTAGTATAGCTGCTTCTCCGGTCCCCCCCCCACGGTGCTGGAAGCGGTCTTGAGGTTTTCCTGCTCAAGTCGTTTTCGCGCCGGAATGAAACCGGATTCCGGGCCTCTCTGCTGTTTTAGACGTGGTCTTCTCGCTACACTTCAAGAGGACACTTTACCTCTGCCATTTTAAAAAACCATCGAGGCCACAGGAGAAGAGACAGTTTTCCCTTTGACTCGAAATGTCGAGGGAGTGTACCTCCTTTTTTTTTTTTTTTTCTTTTTTTTTTTTTTGTTTCTCTTTTTTTGTTTTTTTTCTTTTGTTTTTTTTTTTTTTTTTTTTTTTTTTTTTCTGTTTTTTTTTTGTGTTGTTTTGTTTGTTTTTTTTTTTTGTTGTGGTGTTGGGGGGTGGTGTGGTGTGGTGGGTGGTTTTTTTTTGTGTTGTTTTTTTTTTTCTTTTTTTTTTTTTTTTTTTTTTTGTTTGTTTTTTTTTTTTTTCTTTTTTTTGGGGCGTTCACTTTATCGTCCTTCTCGTACCCCCCCCGATGTCCTCTTATTTGAAGTTCGACGCTTACCCCTATCGTTCACACCCGCGACAATCTTCCCCCTTGTTGAGATGGTCTACTCATGATCGAAGAAGCTTTTCCAGCCTGCCTGCCCTTTCTTTTGGACTTTTTGCCTGAACCTTCCAAGACGCTATCGCCGTCGACGTCGCCTCGTTTTTCTACTCGTCGTCCCCCCCGAGGGTGGTCCTTTTTCCTAGAAGCCTTTTCTGCTTTTTTCCCCCGCCCGCCGCAAGGTGTTTCCTGTCTATCGGCGTCAGAGATCTCTATATTCGTCTCTTCCCCTGCCAACCTGATGTTTCCCTCAGGTGCTGATCGCCCCTTTGAGACCACGATCCGTAAGGGGCAAAAGGCCCCGACAGTTCCCCCCTCCGCCTTTCGCATCTCAAGGCTAGTTCTGACCCTTCGGACTCCTTACCCTTTTCTCTGCGGCAGTCGCGTCTTGCCAAGCTCGCGGGACGGGGTTTTTTGGCGTCTCTTCTCCCCTACCGAGGTCGCGGCTTGGCGCACGGTGCTTTTCCGGACGCGGCCCTGCGGACCCCGCTCCCCTTGTTAAGAAGGCTTTGTCTAGGCGTCTGCCTTCTTTTTCGCGCCCTCAAGGGAATGAGTACCCGTTTATTCCGATTTATTCGCTCCTTTCGCAAGGCAGTTTCTTCCTGCATCTCGCGCTCACTGGCCCTCCTCTTTCTTCCTTCGAAAGATCCTGGAGAGGAGCTATACGGTTTCCCCCTTTCCCTTCCGTTTCGAATACGGAAATGCCAAGTGACTATCGATCCTACTGTCTGCGATAAAGCGCCCTCCGTTGCGGGCTTCCCCACCCCTCAATTTTTCAGAACTGCCTAATCTCCACGTTTTTAGCCCCTCCGAGGCGCCCTTTCCTTCTTTGTCATGGTTTATGATCAATCGCTATGTGACCACCCCCCCCTCTCCCCCCACCCCTAATTTGGTGAGAGATATTTGCTTGCATGGATCTTCCATGCCGCCCGCCGTGTTCAGCCGCCGGAGAGCGCGGTTTCTATCTTCTAAGTTACGTACTTGGTGACTCAATCGTCCCCTCCCCTTTGGTCTCTTTGATAGCGGCCTTTCCCCCATTCTTATCTCTCTTGGAGACCGGGGTGCCGTATTCGCCTCCGTAGAAGTCTTAGAGAATACTTCCTTCCCCCTGGCCTCCTCTTGACGTCTGCCGTCTTCTTCCTCTTTTTCCCTCCTTGTATAGGAGCGTCCCTTGCCTTGCGCAGATCCCTTCTTCTGATCGTTATTGGTACGCTCCTTCTTATTGATCGGATTCCTGCTCCTATTCCGCCCCGGCCCTTCCTTCTTCCAACTGCGACGGGTAGAATGATTCCATCATCACCCCTTTCGATTCGCATCCTCCCCTCACCCTCGCGCCCTCTCCCGCTCCCACCCCTGCCTCAGAACGAGAGATGGAAATTTGTTATTCTTTCATTTCGTAGTCAGGGGTTAGAGCTCCCTGACTTCGCGATTCGATGGAGGCTCTTTCCTGCGTTGTAAGAGTGGTGTATAATGGTAGATAATCACTGTTTGCCCTCTGAATGTTCTTCTTTAAGTTCTCCCCGAGTTTTAGGTTCGAGATCGCCTGCCGCCTTTCCTTGATTCTCGACTTTCCTGAAGAATGGAATTCCATCTCCGCTCCCCCCTATGACGTCTGATTATTTCCCACACGATGTTTTTCCTCTGGTCTAGCTGCGCCTCGAATTCGGTCCTCCTTGGATGACCCCCCGAGGGGACAAACGCTTCCAATCGGAAGCCCCTTTCCTCTTCCCGACCGTTTTGACCTTACGTCTCCTCCATTTCAACGCGAATTCTGTCGTCCTTTTTTTTTATTCGATTTTTTGTAGACGCGGGCGAACTGCAGCCTTCCTCTTGTTTTATCCCTTGTTCCCTACCGTGTGACAGACCCTCGTTGACGTCATTTTCCTAACCCCCCAACTTACTTCCGGTCGCTTTTAGTGCATACGGGCGATTTACTTCTTTTACCTCTCTCCTTAGCCAAGGCATTTGTCAATGCAAGTCCTTTCCACGCTTTCGGGTCTGCCGGCGGGCGTCAGTTGCGACCTTGTCGATCGCCGCGGCCACGCCCCGGTTTTTTCCCTTTCGCCCGGGAAGTGTAGTCTCTTTTTTCTCTTCCTGCGCTAAAATGTTATCGAACCCGGGATTCAGTGACGGTGGACGCTGTTTCCGCGGACCGAACGAATTTGAGCACGACCTTGCCCCCCTTTTTTCCTTCCACCTTGAACTTGTTGTTGAGAATTTCGTCCCCTTCAGCTATCCGGGCTCGACTCCAATTTTCCTTCTTTCTTTCATTTCGTGTCCTTTTACCACTCCTCATTCATCCGCGTCAAAGAGGGGCGTCCAAAGGATCTTTGTTTTGCCTAATTTATACGAGAAGAAGGATGCTCCTTCAGGGAACGGGCCGGGCGTGCTAAGACTCTTTCTTCGTCCCGGGGGGGTGTCCCCCCCCCCCCATGCCTACTTCACGGAGCTCGGACATAGCTAGTGCCCTCGCGTACCACAGCACGCGTCTCCCTCCCTGTCAGTCTTTCTCCTTCTTGCTTGCAATTTTAAAGGAAGAACTTTTCCCCCCCTCCCCCCCCCCCTTTTCCCCTTTTCCTTATTCAGTGGGGCTGTAAGGAATGGATTCTTTCTCTACATTCGCTGACCACAACGGTCATTTCTTTTTAAGTTCAGGACTTCCTAACGAGTTTCCTCTTCTTATTCTTTCCTCCCTCTTTCCATTTGAGTGCCAGAGAGAGTGTTTCAACGTGGGAAGGCTACCACTGAAAAATTGGGCACTAGACGCTGCCAACTTCCTAATCGCTTCCGCGAACGAGTAATAGCACCTGCTCAGTTTTCCCCTCCACCCCCTCCTCTTTTTTTTAGAGAGATTTTTAGAAGCCACCCCCGAAGTGTTTTTTCCGGAATGCTTATTGCTTGAATGGCAGTTGGAAGGCGTTTGCCAATTTTTCTGTCCTACGACAAGTTTTCCCTTCGCTGGCACCGCCTGGCGAGGACTGATTTAACCCCTTTCGTCTTCCCCTTTTTTCTTCTTTCTCATGAAATTCTCCGCTTCTGACTCTGGTTTTCCCCCGCGCTGTCGAAGAAAAGTAGGGCCTGCATTGACCCGGACAAGCCGCAGGGCGACAATAAAACTTTTTTGGACTTTCCCTTCCCGTTCCCCTAGGCCTTCCCGATCGTTCCCTCCCTTCGGCGACCGCTGTTCGGCAATTCAGTCACGTCACATCGATGGCGAGTCGCTCCTGCTCTACGATTTGGCGTTCCGAAGTGCTTTTCCCACCATCCCCCAGTGTCCTTCGACCTCCGTTACTCATATTGAGGCTGCGTTGGGTCGCGGCCGCTTCATCCTACTCGAATCCTCTTTCCCGTCTCCGTGAGGATTAATTTTTCCCTTCTCAACCCCTTTCTTGTAAAATTGTTCGAGGACCGAGATAGTGCCCCTGAAATTCTCACCCCACCGCGTCAAGGTTGACCGTCACCCGTTTCCCGTCGTCCCCCTGTCGTCGGGCCGCGCATAACCCGTCCTTTTTCCCCCCTCCATCCGATTTGACGACCACGGTCGTCTCCTGTTGCAGTTGGCTTAAGTCGCCTCACTCTTGCGTACGCTGCCGTCCCCCCACACCCCGCGCTTTTGCTGGCCGATGCAGATCGCAGTCCGGGCCTCCCCCCCCCTTTTTCTCCTTTTCTTTTTTCTCTGAAACATTTGATTTGAAGAGAGGCATCTATTCTGCAGCTTGGCTTTCGACTCGCACTTTAAACTACCCGCAGCCCCTTGTTTTTCCATAGCATTTTCGGGCACATCTCGGCAGGCGTTCCTCCCTTCTCTTTTGCAAGTTTATTTCCCCTCGAAGAATTTCGGCAACGATTGTCGTCATCTTGATCCCACGTCGTCGAGACCTCTTTTGGCATTCGTGCGACCGCGTTCCGCCTACTTCGTCACCGCCTGACAGATTTTCTGATGGTCCTCTGACTCAATTAAGAAGCTTCCAGACTGAACTTCCCCGCTTCCGCTTTTGCCTTTTCATGCATTTCGTTCATCACCGCTTCACCCTATCGTGGACTTGCTTACCCTCTTGTAACCGTCTGAGTGGTTGGCTAAGTCCCTATCCGTCGGATCGGCCGCTGATCGCCTTGCATTCCCCATCGACGTATCTCCCGCAGTTCGATTCGGAACTCGGATCCGATTTTCCTCACATTGCTCAGTCGCTTAACTCCTTTTTCCCAGGATCAACGCGACTTCCCGGATACAGTTTGAGTCCTCGTGGCTTTATCAATGGCATCCTTCAACACTTCGGATACCTCCCGTTCTATAGAGTCTGGCCCAAGCTCTCTCGTCTCTTGATCCTTCTTTGCAACTCGGTTCGAAGGTGAAGTAAGTCCCCTTATTGACGGATTTGCATTGCGCCCCTCTTTTGAAGATTGATTGTGCCTCGGCCCCTTACTCGTCCTGCTTGAATAAGATTCCAACTTTTCCCAATTCCCTCCAGCGACTATGTTGGCAAGGAGTCCTTCCGACCTCTACTCACGCGGTCCCCTCATACGGCTCATATTTCCATACTGGAGTAGGAGCATCTTCCTCCCTCCTCTCAGACTAGAATCCCCTTCACAAGGGATAATACGACTACCCTTTCTCGCGGCTCCACGCTCGTTGCTTGCCACCCTCTCCTGGTGCCCCTGCCAAGAAGATTTCCGCCCTTCTCCCCCTCCTCCGTTCTTTGCGGCAGGGCCGCATGGATTTCTCTTCACTTTAGTCTCTACAACAATCTTTTCTCTTTTTCCTCCCTTTCCCCCCCGTTTGTTTTTTTTCGAGCTGTTGTAATCGCATTTACGGATGGATCCAGAGTAACGAAAATGACTCCGCCAGGGTTGACTGATCAGGCGCCTTTTCGACGGCCTCGGCCAACATGGATTTCCCGGTCGGCGAAACGGATGGTCAGCGTTTTCGATCGCTCGAGAACCCTGGTTAGGACTCTAGTCCACTTTCTCCCCATTGTTTTATCGTCAGATCTCAATCTCACAGCTCGCGACGAGGAATAGAGTCTCCCCGCCTTTAGTTCCTTCCCCTCTGTCTGGAGGAGCGGAAAGTTCATTTTGAAGACTCGGTATTGGGTATATTTGGTCCATTCCTTTAGGTGCTTCGGAGGCACGTGATCCCCTGGGCAGAAGACGCCTCCCTTCCCCTTCCCTCTTTAACCGCCCGCGGTTGTCTACCCATCCCGCGATCCTTGAGCTCATTCATTTTAGTCCGCCTAAGAGGATCCCCAGAGGACGTCCCCCGCTCTCGCGTTCCTGCAGCTCTAAGGTAGTAAGTTCTCATTCCTCCTATCTCTGCCGCCACGCGAGCTTCGATTTCCCTTGCCAGTTTCCCAGTAGTTGTTGTTCGCCTTGCTACCACTTTTCGAGACCTTAGCTGAGAGTGAAGTTCTCTCGATTTTCTTCCCCGTCGCCTACCGCAGGTCAGGATTGTCTTTTTCAGAATGACTTGGCGACTCTTGCATTTTACGGTGTTTCCCTTATGCCACCACGAAGTTCTTTGAGTTTATGTCAGAGCCTCGCATTCGACTTCCGCGATTCTCTATTTTTGAACTTTGTCTGAACCCCCCTGCTTTCCCGTTCTTCAGGCTAGCTTCTTCTCCGTGTTTTTCCCCTCTCTGACCATCTCAACGCGGCTTGTCGGCTGTTTTTCTCCAGTGAGTTGAGGTAGAAATGCAGGCATAGACGCTTTATTGCACGCTACTTGTGCTACTCCCGTGATGGACAGCCTTCCAATTCTTTTGCGTCTTTTTACTTTCTAATAGCTGGGCCGAGATGTGTCCGAATTTTCTACCCCCTTTGAGTCTTGACGTCTGCGACAACCTCCACTTTTCTTGTCGAGCTTAAATCCCTCGTCCATGTTACTTCCTTCTGACTTTGGCTCCCCCCGTTAGACCGATCGCAGCAGGACCAAGCACTTTCATTTCTCCCGCACGGGATTGTCAGCCGACTGGAGGGTCCGGCGACCACCTCGCTTCTCACCTTGTCGTCTCCGCGATTTACTGGAGCCCCCCGGTGGCTTTGATGAGCGGGCGCTGCCACTCACCGTAATGTACTCCCACCGTG
>Ga0179593_1494382_pt1 | contig 10826 bp, 7 predicted proteins | sample CZODoug2_1_08_16_FD_185931 | JGI IMG/M metagenome (GOLD analysis project Ga0179593, IMG submission 185931) | Vadose zone soil fungal communities from Angelo Coast Range Reserve, California, USA - CZODoug2_1_08_16fungal (PacBio error correction) | ecosystem: Environmental > Terrestrial > Soil >... | reverse complement strand
GTGCACATCTGGACGCCACGCCTCACTAGAACATTCGTGCAACTGGACGCGTCCCTTCCCCCCCCTCCTGATGTCCCACAATCTTCCCCTAGAATTCTTTCCTACCTTGCTGTCAACTCTTTTCTCTATTTTCCTTTTCATGCAGAGACCATCACGGCTGCTCCCACCAACTCCAACGCCCAAAGACTCTTAGCCCCGCATTCGCCTCGTTCTTTCTATATACTTGTCCAATCAACTCCTAGACCTTTCCTAGCGTCTATTTCTTTGCGGTTCCCTCTTTCCTATCTTTCTTTAAACACCACCAGCCCCCCCTTGTGCACCGCCATCTTCTATCCCCCGTCCAATTCGTCTCTTTTTTCTTGGTGTAAGGAGATAAGAGTATAGTGGTCTTTAGTTGCAAATGTGATTATACCCACACTCTTCTCAATTTTCTTCCCTTCGACTTCCACTTTTATCCTGGGGGAGCGCCTTTTTTTAGTGATTCTTTCATGCTCTTTCTCGCATCGCAACAATTCTCTCCCTCTATGCGCAACAACCGGCCGATCTTGCAGGAATTCTGTCCGACGTTCCACTACACCCGAAACTTTGACGTCTTCTCTTCGTGCATCAGCCCCCCCTCTCATCCAGCCCCTTCATTACTCTCGAGGGAAATGAAATAACGATGTTTAATTGGTGACTTCCCCCGAGTGGAGATGTACCTGCCTTCTAGCTCTTCCCCATGATTGTGTCCCTTTCCTTTCGGAACCTCGAGGCCCGTCCTTTTCACCAGCTTCAGGCGGCCGACTGCTACCGTCCGCATCAGCGCCATTCAACTCTTCGCAAACTCTCTTGTCCCAGCTAGTCCCTTCCCCATCTCTCCCCTCTGGTAACCCCCCCTCGACCTTTCGATTGTCACCTCTTTTTCCCATTTTTCTTGACTTCGACGCAGGTGTACCGTCCTAGAGAGAGAACCAGATCTCAGCAGTATTGCTACTGGCCAGAGTACAGTTTTTTTTGAGTGACTCCCTTTTTTTTTTGCGTCCCCCCCCCCTCCACCGCACGACCTATGTCACATCCCTTTTTTCCTTGTTTCGCATACGAAAGCGGGAGGATTCCCGCGGACATTGAACGATTCCCGAGATGTGACCCCCGAGATCGCCCCGTGGCTGTGGAAGTTCGCAAACCCCCCTCTGGCTCTGATTGCTAAGCGGCGCTCGCCGGTATTTTAGCTTCATGCCTCTACGAGTCGTTCTTATCACGCCGATCGTCCATTCCGCAGTAAAGGCGTTTTGGCTTAATGTGAACCTTTTTCCGGGCTTACATCTAGCCTATCCCTCTCCTCCTACAGATCCGAACGGCACCCTCGCCTACTAGTCCTATTTTAATGAACTTCCCCCCCACCTTTTCCAATCGTGTAGTTGTTTTTCCCCCTGGTCTCCCGATCCATCGTCGATCGTAATTCGCTCTGCCCCGAACTCCCTCTCCATGCCTTTACCCACCCACAGAACGGACCTTTCTCTCCTAGTGACATCTTCCCGTTCTATAGCCCAATTCGCCCCTTTTCCCTTTTACACCATCTCTCTCGCTTTTATCCGAGTAGGGAACCACCGCGGACAATCCTTTATCGGTGTTTTTCAATTATTCTCCGCACCTCCCACACTGACTTTCTACGCCAAAACCTTTTCCCGAGTAAGAGAAGTAGCTTCGCGCCTCTTGCCTTCTAGTCGGCAATCTTTAGCGTCCTCCTTTACAGGCCGCAGGCAAACCACCCTCTCTCCCTTTTCTCAATCTTGATCAGTCCATGGATTTGTTTCATGGATAGGTGCCGAGAATCCGCGGTCTTGTACCCCTTGAGGAGATTCCCCCCAGACAACACAGTTTGCTTTTCGCCCAGCTTTTCTCCCCTCATCCTTGCTGATATTGTGGTCGCACCTTCAGTTTCCTTGGTACAGGACCAATATTTGTCCCTTGTTTCTTAATGCGCTCATTGTAGTTCATCTGATTCGCACGCGGCATCGAGTCTGCGTCGTCACCAGAACGAGCGGCTCCACCCTCTTCCAGTTTTTTTTGTTTTCGCTTTTTGCGCCGTCTGGGACCAGATGCGAAAGAAGGGGTCGATCTGTCAATTGTAGAAAGCTTGGATTCTCCCCCTCCCCCCCATACCTTATATATTTTCCCCTCCGTTTTTTCTCTAGACTTGAGGCACTTTGCTTAGTATCCCGCGTGCGATTGTCACATTCACAGGATCCTCGACGCGCGGTAGCATCTCTCCCCAAGAAGGCTAAATTTCCAACACTTCATGCTTCGAACTTTTCTTCCCTTTCTGAGATCGTTTGCGAGCCTCTGCTGACGCGGTCTGCAGCACCGCAAGCTATTTCGCTTCATGAAGTCTGCATTAAAAGAAAGGTATTTTTTCACACCTCCTCCCCTGACTACTCTCTTGCGACCAAGGCCGACCCGGGTGGCGTGCGACCGAGAAAGGGGGCCACGCCGTTCGTTTATATTAATCGTTTACCTCCTCCGTCGCAGATCCTTCACTGATCAAGGAAAGTTTTCACTTTGCCGGGGTCCTTCGGCAGGTTCCCCCTAGTTGTCTGATGTTTCGGACACGGTCCCTCTTCCCACTTCCTTCCAGGGACAGCGCGACTTTAACGCGAGGAATTCTTTCCCCTTTTGTGGTTCGTCGTATGTAAACGCTTTTGGATGATTCCTTTGCCTACATCCCAAGAAACTTACTTGATTTTAAGTACTTCTTTTCCTTGCGATATCTTGCGAGCCTCTATTATGTTTCGAGAGGGCCTTCTCTTACTGGTGATATCCCCTTTCAGAAATGGACACGATTTTCCTGCCGTTCCTTTTTTGGTTTCCTTCGCTTTCCAGGACGTTTTTTTTCCCCTCTGGCTGGGTTCCCCCCCAATTTAACATTTCTCTTTATTTACTCAGATGTAACGGCAACCCATTCAAAGTCTTTGAATTTGTTTTCGTTTTATTTCCTTTATATTCTCTTCATTAGAGTCTCCTCCCTCCCCCCTTCCATGCTTCTAGTATATATATCATATCCCGGATAGTCGGTGCCCTTCCCCCACGAATTACTAGTTCTTCTTCTCCTGTTTGACAGGACCTGGCTTGAGTCCTGGAGGATCCCCTCTCAGTTCGCTTCATTCTCAATATCAGAATAGACGTGTTTGTCTAACTTTCCAACTCCAACCCTGTTCAGATTTATTATCCAATTTGTCTTTAATCCCTTCTTTCGTCTTCCCCCTTCCTCCGGAGTCCTTATTCTTCGTGTCTCGGTTTCAGGCCAGCCGCTTTGTTGAAGTCATTTTTTTTTTCTGGACAGTACCCCTCACAGATGATCTGCCCTTCCTCTCTTCGGGTCTTTTTGACTTCCGGGTACCCCCCCCTGAGTTTCCCTACGCACCTTAAATAAATGTGCCACCCTCATTTACCTGAACTGACTCTTTCTTTAAAGAGGATGCCATCTGATGATCTTCCTATCCCCCCCCCGGAACAAAGAGAGTTTGCCGCCTAGTACATTTCTGCGCGTGATTTTTCGGTTTGGCCTTCAGTGAATCCGCGAGTTCATAGAGTCTTCCTTCTCTTTTTTTTTAAAGGACGGTTTCACTCTTTTCACTTCCCTCTCGAAGGCTCCACCACGGTTTTTTGAAGTAAGATTGAAACAAGGTCGGTCTTTCCTTTCCCCTCTCGTCTTATGAGGGAGGGATGAGGGTTGTGAGGGCGTTACCTGAAGTCTCCTCTTCTCCCTCTCCTTTTTCCCGGTTTTCTTTTTTATCTACATTACCTTTTCTTCCTCATAAGGCCTTCTATTCTTGAATCATTTCTTCCCCCCCTCTCCTCCCTATTTATCCTCCCCTAACCGTCCTGAGCGTCGTATCGATATAACCCTCTTCCCCCCCATGCAGAAGGGATTTCTCCACATGGCTCCTTGGTTTGTCTGTTCATCGCCTAATTTTGTAGTCTTTCCCCACCAACCACTAGTTCACCTTAGGAATTTTCGGGCTCTAGTCTTTCTTGCATCTTTTGAAGGATTTTTGTTTCGCGGCCTGAATAGGCGAATCTCCTCTCCCCCAGTCGGCATGTGCTCGTTTTGCTGTCAGATACGAAATTGACCGGGCGAAGGCCTTGTCCCTCCCTCTCTTTTTTTTGGTCCGCCGAACTCCTTTTATTTTCTTTACCCCTTTCCTTCCCTGCCTTTAGTCCTTTTTCCCCAAATCATGTCGCCAAGATTCGGTGTTTTCCTTTTCTTTTGATGCAGCTACAGCCCCGAAGGCGTTTGCACGATTTCTGGAGGGTGGAGTCGTTCCCTCCTCTCTCCCTCTTTTTTTTTTGAGCGTCTCTTCTTCCTCCGATGAAAATTCTGTAGGTAATGGTGTCACCTTTTCCCCCCCCCTTCTAACTTGCAGAACGCGAATATCACTCCTTGTCAATTGTTCTCGATTGTCTTGCCGGATGTACCTAAGCGACCATCACGGCTTCGGCGCGTTGCCCCCCCTCTCCTTGCAATTACTTCGCCCCCTTAAAGGTCGAGATTTCTTTCCCCTCTCTCCACACGACCGTGTTTTCTGTTCTGAGAATATTCCAGATGCGCTCCCCCCCCCACCTCGCAGTACCCAAAAACTGATGCACCGCATCTAGAGCAAAGACAAATTCATGTTTCCCATTTGGTGTCCCTTTCCTCATTCTTCTTCCCCCTTTTTCACCTCCGTCCCCAATTCTCTTGCTCTTCTACTTCCTTCCGCTGAGGTCTCCTACTCTCTTTTATGAGGACCTGAATCTAATTCGCCATTCCCCGAGTTAGATTCATCGATGCGACGTATCCTTTTTCGACTAAACTTTTGATCCGAAACCCTGCGAAACTTTTCGACGTTTGGCAGATGATGATTCTCCGCCCATCCTGCCCACGACCTAAGGACCTCTCGGTATCCCTCTTTGTATAAGACATGTTCATCGGACGTCCCGAAGGCTTGCTTCTGCCCGAGGCGGCTGTCGATTTACACCGCCTGTTTTTCCCCTTTCTATGCAATCGAGGTCCCGCGCTAGATTTCTCCTCCTTCACTGGAGTTGCCGACGGGACTCTCATAAGAGCCCCTCCTCGCGTCAACACTCTCTGTTTTTCCGATCGTCCAGCGCTTCATCCCCTTCTTTTCACATCGACAGTCGTGCACTGTCCATCTTTGCAATTCATTTCTTCTGCTTACCCTGACGCGTTCGGATCACCAAGATCGCCCAGCAGACATGATCCTTTCCCCCCCTTTTTTCAGTTCTGTGTAGACTGTTGTCGTCGTTGCCTCTCTCCTTTTCAGAGCTGGCCGAAAACCTCGACACCGCATTTTTCCTTCCTTTCCCCCCCCTGCGTTGGTTTCGATACGAATCTTTTGCCTTCCCAATTTCCTTTTTTCACGTCTGAGTTACTGTCAGATCGCAGTTCTTGCCCCCCGTCGCAACCCCAGTCGTTTTCTTTGCCCTGAACGCCATTGCGCTCGTATGGTTAAGAAGCCTGCCTTACGAGCCTTGCCTTTCTTCCTTCACTCATTTCGCCTCCTCGTACATGAGTTTTTTTTCCCCAGACTATCAGGTGCTCTCCCTCCCTAGCCTTGACAGATGCCTCCCGGCACTTAACTACTCTCCTCCCTCGACTGTGCGCCTCAAAGGATGTACACCCCCTCCCCCTTCCCAATCGGTAGTTTTTTTTCTTACATAGTAATACTCGTAGTCGGTTCCATGCGGCAAAAGACGATTGAAGACAGAAACTTTCCCCCCCTTTCTTTTGAGTGACTTGAAACCCGACCCCGTTCTCTGGCCTCATCGTGGACATTTCTTGTGTGCACTGAAACGACTCGATCTTCCTCTCGAAATCACTTACTGGCGCGATTATCTAGTCCCCACACCCCTTGTTGGACCCCCCATCCATACTTCCCCCTTTTCTAAAGGTCCCCACCCAATTTCCGAGTTTACACGCAACAAAAATGTAACCACATTCCTTGAGTCTTTTACTCATGAGATAGGGCCGTGTACGATCACCGTTGGACAGAAATAATTTGCCTCGTCAAGGCCGCTCCACCCCCCCATTTCCATTGACTAAAAGACCCTGATCATTCCCTTGATTCGGTCTACTTTTTTTCCGATTATATCCCAGCGTTTTGTTCCTTTTTTATACTTCAGCAACAGAGAGTATTGCCTTGGCGCGTATTCGCAAAGAATGCGTAGGTTTTCTTTTTTTGACAAGATATTTATGTTCAAATGCCCCCCTCCTGTCCCTCGTTCATGAAGGGCAGCTAAGGTTCTTCTGCTTTCGACGGAATTTCCCAGTCGTCCCCCCTCACGATAAGGCGTCAATTTTTTTTCCTCTTTCCCTTTTTCAAATTGTAGCCCTTTCTTTTAGATGCCCCTTGCGCCGCGTTTTTTCTCTTTTTCTTTTGAAACGTCGCCCTTTTTTTTACGACATCCGCTCAATATTCTCTTTTCCTAACTTTCTTGTGTTCGATTTTCTTGAGACTTTTATTTTCGCATCTTTTCCCCTTAATTCACATCGACAATTCGACTCATCGAAAAGCAGGCATCCAAAATATGTCTTCAACTGCCTGATCGAACTTGGTGCAGTGCTTCTTTTTTTCCTCTAAGACGCGATTTGAGTTGTTCCTCCTCCGCCGCTTCGCCTTTTCATTGTCCCCGATATGCTTACAGATTTTTCCGGTGATTTGTGCTTGGCCCCGGTGTTCGCCAACAGTATCCCCACAGTCACAGCTTCCTCCGTGAAGACATTCGGAATCTGGCGCAACCGGCGTTACTAGCTGGGGCGGGTTTTGCCTTCCCGCGCCCCTGGACAAAGAAGTCTCGGTCGCTTTCTTTCTTCCCCGAAGATAGAACGCCCAGGGGGACTGAAAGCTTTAGCGGTGAGCCATTTTCTTTTTGTTGGTGGGTTGTGGACTTTTAACAGGCTACGGCACGTTTCCCGTCATACGATAAAGTCAAATTCCTTCTTTCTTACCTTAATTGCGAGGACATGAGCCCGGTTTGTGTGGAGTAGGACTTCTTCACGGTGTTTTATGCCGTTTGAGATTCAACTACCCCCTGAGTATTATTCGTAATCTTTTTGCATTCGCGTCTAAGGCGAGCAGAGATTTGGCTTCCCGAGTCGGATCGATCTTTAGTAGTGTGATCTTTTTGACTCTACCACGGGCCCCCCTCTAAACGATGTGAAGAAGATTACGTTACGTTTTTTCCCAGGTCATCCGGCTACGGAACGTTTTTTTCCTTTTTCCCTTCTTTCCTTAATATTCAATAGATAAGGTTTTTGGATTACTATTGATTACTTTTCCCCCTCACTAAAACGATTTCTACTTTTTTCTTTCATCCTGCTTCCTTCACCATACCTTAGATGAAGTGCGTCTTTATTTCAGTACGTTTTCCTCTTCTCGCTCTTCTTAGTAGTCTTTGCTACCCTTATAGACTTGTTGGCAAACGTTCCTCCGCTTACGATGCCGGAACTCTAACTTTCGACTGAATTAAATGGATATAGTCTTTCAGTCTTCTCCCCCTTAACCTTCGAAGCTGTCCTCTTCTCCTTTCAGAAATCTGTTAACCGGTCCATCCTCAGATCTCTCTTTTCGTTTCAATCCCCTTTTTTTGTGATTTTTCCCCGTTTTAACCCTTCAGAAAGGGATTTTGGTTTTTTGCAGGTGTAATTTTTTTCGTCCATCGGTCCCTTTTTTGCTTTTCCCCCAGACGTCTTTCCGTCGTCGTCCACTTTACCTCTCTCGTCTGCTGCGATTTTTTTCCTGCGTAGAATCCGGAAGCCCTGATCCCCCTATTCCAGTAATCCCCCCCCTCTTGCTCTGTGACCTCGGTCCGATGCGCTTTGATGAAGTTTTCTGGCCTCTCCTGTTTCACCAAGAGAGTATTTTTCTGCGCTATGGCTTCTGATGAGTCGGGACGTGTCCCGGTTAGGCACGTACCTTCCTCTCTGAGTTAATCTCTCGGCTCTTTCTGATTTATCGTGGACCTTTTCCTCTCGCCGGCCTCGGTTCCCCGTTTTCTTCCTTTCCTACGATGTCCCTTCTGATCTGCTCGAGATCCTTGATGATGAGTCGGCGGTCGTGTCCTTTTTTTCTCTTCTACGTCTTCCCTGTTCGGTGTCGATCGACAGACAGAACTTTTTCCCTCCCGTTGCTGAATAAGTTCCTCATTTGACTTTCCAATTGTTTTCTCTCCTAATAGCTCATTCCCCTTAAGACTCGTATGTCGTGATTCCCCCCCCTAAGGTACCATTTTCTCGTTATTTTTTCTAACTTTTGCTCCCGAAGTTGTGTTGCCACCTTTTTTCGAAATACTGCCCTTCTCTCTCTCCGGGACCATTCCCTTCCCCGATTGTTCTCTAGATTTTTTGCAGCAGGTTGTTTGACAGTCTCGGTGGGGTTCTCCCCCTTTTTCTTAATAGGGAATATGAGTACTTCCCTCCCGCAGCTCGCGATCCGTTGCCCTGTAGTTGATATGGGCAGAATTGAGCTAAGGGAATTTTTCTCAAAGAAGCTGTTTTTCTCCCCCTCCCTCGCCTAAGTTTATGGTCGGGACCGTCAGGTTCTTCCACCGAGAACTCGGTCAATCATTTTTCCCCCTTCTCCGGTTGAAGTTAGACCGTTCCTTTTGTGTCCTCACCGAGCTGCCCTGTTTCACGAATGTTATCTGGTATTGGAGTTAGCGCATATATTTTCCTCTTCCGTTTTTGTTTTTCTCTTTCCTTACTGGTCCCAGGCCTCAAGAGACATTAGTGCACAGGTCCTGCGCGCCACGGGAATGGTGCACACTTTCAGGTCGTAATTCTCGTTACTCTCCTTTTCCGACATCCTTTCCCTCTTAGAAGGATGGCCGACGTCGACCAAGTTTTCGTCCCTTTTCCCCTCCACAAAGCTCTTTTCACTTCCCCCCCTCTCCCCGGTCAGGTAGATATCATGTCCTATCCCTCCTTCACCGCCCAGCTATCTTGCGGTGGTTCAGCCATTACGAGGGCCCTCTTCCGTTCCCCCCCCCTCCTCCCCTTACAAAGCACCGCCTATCCCGAAAAATTAGCACTTTTCCCCTTTTTTTTTTCCCCTTCGCTAACGAAGGCTTCGTTCCGCAAAGTTGCACCGACCCCCTTCGTAGACATTTTTCTCCCATCACCCGAAGTGATTGTCTTTCCGGTTTTCTCCTCTACGCGTGGTGATGGCCTTTCTATATCTTGACTTCCCCAATTGTGAGATTAGCTCATCGAGCGAGTATTCATCCTTTGCGAATGAAGACCTTTCTTTTTTCCTAACACGAAACTTTACGGTGCCGTATTCTCTCAGGTACCGCCACCGGCACCTCCAACTAAACCTGGACCTAGTCATGAGAAGCTTTCCCTTCACCCTCCCCTTCCTTCAGAAGTCGTGTAAAGACTTAGAGTCTTTCCCCCCCTCCTTTTTACTCGTCTTCGGAACCCCCTCGGACGCTCTCCCCTCTTTACCTTAAGAGGCTTCCGCGGCTACAGGGAAGTCTCCTCGCGAAAGCCGATTCCGTGCACACATGATCTTTCGCTTCCAGCGAGTTATCAAAGCTTATCCCGCTTTTTTCCCCAACCTATATGTTAGGGAACTCCTGTTGGCAACTAATTCTTTCCCTTCTTCCTCCTTTTTCTGTCGAAAAGATAGCAGTCATACATACGCGGTTCCACTTCAAGCCCCTTTTTCCTCAGTTCGCTGTCGTAGTTGTTTCCCTTTTCCCCCCCTCTTCAAGACTCTTTTCCCTCCCAAACTCGCCCGCACACTCATGAGACTCCTTTCTCGTTCAGTTTTAGATACTGACAGTGGCCATTCCTCATTTATTTTCACTCTGAGACGCTGCACTCGAGCAGGGATGTCAGTTTTTTCCCCCCCAAGTAGATGGATTCTTTTCCACGCCCTGCTCCCTACGACTTCTTGTGTCCTATTTTCTAATCGAGCAAAGTATCGTTCTCAATACAACGGGTTTCGCCTTTGCACAGCTCCCGTGGATACTTCATTCTCCGAAGAAGATGCAGACTGCCCCCCCTCTCCCCCCCGACTATGTGTCAGCAAGGTACCGCCACCAAAAGTACCCATAGGGCGTGCTGTTTTCCCCCCCCTGTCTCCAGTCCTCGTAGATACGCTTTTAAATCTGCCCCCCTCCCCATTTTTCACCTTGACGCCGCTTGCAAAGACGAGCCGGAGGCCTTGACCCCCCCCTGACCTTTATGTCCCTCCCCTGCGAGAACTTTAGTCAACTTACTCTCTCCTTTTACTATACATACATAGTTCTCTTTTCTCCTCCTATTGCGACTGACAGCTTTCCCCCCCATCTCTGGTCGTTTTCAAATCTCTGCCTCCTTCAAAAAGTTTGAAGAGTTACTACGTTCCCCCCCTTCCACCAAACCCGATTCCTAGCGTAGATTCGACTAGGTGAATTACGGAGCAGTGGCAGACCTACGATTTTTTTCACTTTGATGCCTTCCCAACCCGCGTCCATTGATACCTTTCCTCTCATCCTGGATGAGGTAGCAACTTCTTTCCCTTTGTTTTCCGATTCACAGCGCATAGAGGCGTTAACCAATTGCGTTCCATTACGACCCGAGTCTTTTTTTTTCCTCCGACATTCTTCCTTTTTGTCTCCCCCTCTAAGTTTTAAGTTTCATTCATCCTCGGTCATTCAGTCGCAGATATGAGGATTTAGACCGCGGCATATCGTGCTTTTCAAGAAACGATCTCTGGCCTTGACTAACCCATTTCTATCCTTTCCTGTTTGCTATATACGCAGTGGTCGATGATTAGCCCTTCGTGGTCGAGCTTCTTTCC
>Ga0179593_1266725_pt1 | contig 10826 bp, 17 predicted proteins | sample CZODoug2_1_08_16_FD_185931 | JGI IMG/M metagenome (GOLD analysis project Ga0179593, IMG submission 185931) | Vadose zone soil fungal communities from Angelo Coast Range Reserve, California, USA - CZODoug2_1_08_16fungal (PacBio error correction) | ecosystem: Environmental > Terrestrial > Soil >... | reverse complement strand
ACCTCTCCCGTCCCGTCGTTTCCTTCTTCCCCTGGTGATTTTCGATGTTTCACACCCGACCCCTTGAGTTACCCTCTCTCTTTTTCCTATTGAGAAATTCAGATAAGACCGTCTGAGGTATTTTAACCCCCCCGATCTTAGAGGGCGCGAGCTGCTCGTGAAAAAATGTCCGGCCCCTTTTTGTCCTGTATGTTCCCCCGAGCGCCCCCCTATTCCCATGGAACGTATTTTTCTATGATGTACCGCGGCGGCCAGCTTGATTCCTCTTTTTTTGGATACTTTTCACCTCCGGGTCTTTTTCTCGCTTTCCCCTTCTGAGCTTGCCCTAGCGGCTCTGCTGAAGCTTGAGCCGACCCTTTTTGCTGTATTGTCCTTGCCCGCTTTTCTGCCGTGGTGGTCCGCGAAACCCGATTTCTCCCATTTCGACTTTTACCCATAGCTGCGCGTTGCGTTCCAATTGGGTGAATCTCGCCCTAGCGCCTAGTGTTTTTGTTTTTTTTTCCCGCCGTCTGACCCAGCGGATCTGCAATCAAAGACGTCTTTTTTTCCACAACCCCCCCATTCACTTGGTTTATCCACATGGCGCGGCCTCCCTCGCCGCGATCCCTTCCCCATCCCGTACCCATTCTTCCCCTTGTCGACGGGTCCTTTTTGTGTTTTGACCGAAGCCCCCAAATTTCGCCCTCCCCTCCTCCGGGGAACCCACCAAGGAAATCCCATTTTTATCCCTCACTCACTTTTGGGACCCAAAATCTCCTATTCCCCTAGGCCCTTTCTGCCTCCCACTTCTTTCTGCTTTTTTCTTGCTCTTCCTTAAACTCTGGTGTATTACTTTCAAGGCAGTCCTTGTCATCCTGCCCCCCCCCCACCAAAAATAGTAAAGACTCCACCGTAGTATGTCCTCCCTGCATCTCAACTTATTTTCGTTCTGTTCAATGAGCTTTTCGGCCTTTGCATCATCAAATCGTATTTTTACCTCGCGTTACATTCTCGGACCCCCAACCCGCCTTTCTTTTATTGAGAGGATGGTGCTTCCCACGCAGACTGCGTGTCCTGTTGTGCACCTACTGGGGCATGTTCTCCTACCCTGATTAGGAACGACGATTTTATCTCTCCTGTCCACTAGGTTTGCGTCTTTTGTCTCATAGATCGTGCCCCTCTTCCCCAGGAACATGTCCCAAATGCCTTCCTCTTGGCTGAACTGTCCTTCTCATTCCTGGCAGGGCGTGACCCCCGGACCAACCCGCTTGGTCGTTCCGCGCCCTCAGTATTGCGCTTTGCTTGGCGTGCTTTGGCTGAGACTCCTTCAGCGGTGATTGTCGTTTTCATCCCCCAGTAGACGATCCTGGAATCACCCAGGGTGAAAACTTGTTGGTATATTTTGTGCCGGTGTATGAAGAAGAGATAAGAATCCCTTCCTTCCCAAGATTCTTGGCGTTTTTTTGTTTTCCCTGGTAAATCTTTTTCCCGGAGCCTCCGCAGTCTGCCTTTCTTTCGAAGGCTTCTGAGCTGAAGTCATTCCCTCTCTTTCTTTCCTTCTCCTCTTTTTTTGTTTTTTATCATCCGACTGCATAGCATGCCTTTTGACTTCCGCCTTTCATGCTCTTCACCGGCCGGAGCGCTGTCTGTATTCGGACTTGTCCTCCGAAAGGCTCTGGGACCGGCATTTCTCTCGTTCTTTCTTCCTTCCACCACGCTACCTCGAAGGAACCTCTTTTATTTCACCGGGACGGCCCCCTCCCCCTCCTCTTTTCCTCCCCCGCCACGCATGGTGAACCTTTTTCTCCTTTTCATCTCTTCCCCCCCTGTTTTCCCGCCTTACGCCCATGCCCAGGCGCCGCTGACCATTTGCATGATCCTATTGAGGCCCTTTTTCGTCCCGCCTCTATTAAGAAGATCACTCTCCTCGCTGCATGGGTCACGGATCTTCGTAAACTCGTTTTCGAATTGGAAGCCTCTGCCTTCTTTCTTGACAGAGCAGTCCGCGCGCCCGCACATCTCAGTCCTTCCTACGATTTTGTTCGGTTAGAGTCACCCGGACATTCGAGATACACCCCTACGATTGATGAGCCGTCACTTGCCTCATGTTACAGTGATATTGGAGTCTGATGCATTTTTGTCCCTGCGCCTTTTAGGCTTACCTTATGTGAAACCGGTTACCTCCCCGCCTTTGTACATGGTTGCCTCCCCCCCTCTGTTCATGGCAGTTCTTTACGGGGAGTCCTTGAACTTGCTTTTTGGGGGGCTAGCCTGGGTGCCTCTCTGGTCTTCTTGTCAAAAGTTCTCTGGGGAGTGAAAGCTTGAGTACTTGTATTTTCGTTTTCTTTTCTGGAGTGGCTGTTGTCCCCGTCCATCTCTGATAGCATCCCATACTCCCCGGCTGCTAACGTCCACGGTGTACGGTGGTATTTTTTCTCTGACCTCGGCAGGGATAGCCGTCTTCCTGGTTTCCTTTTGAATTTCTTGGTTTTTTAGGCAACGCGGGCGACTTGTTGAATTGAGTCCCCCGATTCCATGAGGTCTGCCTTCCTCCTATCTGCTGGCGCCCTTGGCCGCCACTTTCATCCTTGTTTTTTTTTCTTTTTTTTTTTTTTTTCCGTAGTGTGAATTTACATGAAGAGGGTAACGCCGTTCCCCTGCTTACACCCAGAGTGATCCCCTCGCACCCACCTTCCTGACCTTCTGCTTTCAAGCTCTCTCCGCTTTTCTCTGGAGAGGTACCAGAGACGAACATCCGCGGCGTTCCCCTTTCCCTCCCCTACTCCTCGACAGCTCGTTCTCATTTTTTCTCATAGTTTTTTGACTTAGGCTTTTTCCAATGAGAACTCCCCTTCTCCGTTTCGTCTTCCCTTTCAGCATCTCTAGACCAGAGCGCTCGTGTACTTCTAATTCCTTTCCTAGTACGTCCTGTTTTGTCCTCGCCTTCGACTCGTCCCCTCTTCGTGTTTGAGTGTCGCAAATAAACCGGCGAAGGGCCTCCTTACCCCCTTCTCCGTATCTCCTCTAAGTGTTTTTTGTCGTCACTTCGTCCCTTATTCCGAGTAGGTGAGTTTCCACGCTGGTCCCCCCCCCCCCCCCTACTTAATCGCGTCGTCTTCGAGGAGAAGATATGACCCGTTTCGCTTCTGTCGAAGTCCCGTTGATAGCGAGATTTGTGAAACTCCAGGATCTATTCCTTCGGCTGGTCCTTTCAACGCCGCCCCCTTTTGATATGTGGTTTTGCCCTCGGCGGTCTTTTTTGCTTCCGTCCCTCTAGAGAGGAGTATTCGTTGGAGATTTCACGCCGCGGCTGTTGAGGCGCTGCTTTGGCGTTTTCGTCTGCTGACATCCGCCTTCCTGCAGCACCAAGAACATGGTGTTTTTGTCTGACTGCGCGACTTGAAGGCTGGTGGACTCTTGTGAATTCCGTTCCTTCTCTCGGTAGATAACCTCCATAGAGCCTCGTTTTTTGTTCCCCCTTTGCCTCGTGTTGTAGTGAGCCCCATTGGCCATCGGCGATTTCCTTTTTAGTCTTCAGTCGCTCATGTTTCCTTGGATCTTCATCCCAATTCTTTTCCTCGGGAATAACCAACCCCTCCCTGGATAACCATTTAGCCTCCTGTGGTCGAGACATTACCCATACCGCCCACCCTCGTCTTTGTCTTCTCCTTGGGTATGTTCGATTTTCCGCTTGATCGATCACACCATGCCCTTCAGCCCGAACTTGGAACTTGCCAACCCATTCCGAGCTTTCTCACAGCATTCCATGGACACCAGATCCGTCCCTTCCATCTGCCCATCCTCGTCCCCTTCTAGCCAGTCGTATGCGCCACCGTGTGATCTGCCATCCCTGGGTCTTTCTTTGCTAATCCCCACGCTTCGGTTTTTTACACGACTTCACTTTCACCCACAAACTAAGACCTCATTTGGTCCCCCTGGGCCTTCCTGCTCCAACGGCTAGCGAGTTCCATGAGGAGTCGCGTGTCTCATCCAACCTTTTGTACCGGTTTTTCCCCGATGTGTCCGTTCCACTCTGAAACGCGGTTTTAATGACTGAGGCGGCGTTGACGTGTTCGAAGGTCTCTCCTTTTTCCGCTGCCGTCTTGTGACTTCGTCGACTCGTTTACGAAGATTCCTTCCTTCCCCCTCGATGGTTTTATCTTCTTAAGTTCGATGGTCAGATTTTTCCTTTTAATACCCTACAGGTCTGAAATGTATGCTCCTTCTTCTTTCTTCCCCAAGGGTAGGGCCGCGAGTTATTTGTTAGCCAGCACCTCGCTTGGTTGCTTGGTTAGGGAGACTTCCGCCTGGTGTCTTCTGTTGGTTCGCGTCTTTGCCCTCGCTCGTGTTCCTTTACCCCCCTTTCTTCTTGGTTTTTTTTTTTTGGCCTTTTGAAGCGCTACTCGAAATCCTTCCTTTCACAGTCCGCGAGGCGCCCAGTCCCGGACATCAGTGCCTCTCTTTTCCTTGAGTTCAACTTGAGTGCGCGCAAATCATCATTCTCTCTTGCCCTATTTTTATTCGAGATAGCACGTTCTTTTCCCGCTCTCATTCGAAAGTTGGCCGGCCACCGGCGTATCTTAGGCATTTGTGTTTTTTTTTTTACGGGACTTTTTATTGGGACCGAATTCTTTTAGTCGCGTTGTCGGCCACCACCCGTACCTTCATTTTTTATATTTGCACCTTTCGGCTCCGTTGACGTTCCCGACCCCCCCCAAAGCTGCTGCGAAGTCCCCGCCACGCACGAGCTGCACTTTGGGCGCACATGTTCGCGCGCCTTCCAGACGGCTTTTCACGCCTGACGACCACAGGCCATTCGCAGATTACTGGTTTTTTTTCTTACATGTTACGCCCGGCCGCTTTCAGACCAGATCCATTCCCCCCTTCCTTCTGGTCAAGTATCTTCGTAAAACTTCCGTTTTCGAAGTCATGAGCATTCCCCGCATTGTTCCAGGAGCCGACCTGTCTCGGTCACTGTCCACAGTCATGAACACCTCCCCTTTTTTTTCGTCTTCGGGCCCTTCCATCCCCCACCAACTACGATTGATCAGACCGCCAGCCTCCGAAACCCGAAACGTTCTTAGCGTTGTCTTTGCTTTCCTTTTCCTGCTCTTTAGGTCATATTTTGGCTTTTGTGACTACCTTATGTTTACCCCAAGATGTTGACTAGGATGCAACCTACTTTTCCCCTTTTGGCCGGATAAAGAATTAGATCAGAATAAAGGCACTGGTGTCGGCGCGTCGGTTTAGCTGATGTCGCTTCATGGGATATTGTTCGTTAAAGTTATGCTTTGAGAAAGAGGGCGACTGTATATGTGCTTGCCCGTATTTTATGTCCTCTGTGGCTCTGCCTTTGTTACTCGATCGACCATCCCTCAGTACAACAGGCGATTTTTCCACAAGTCCCCTTGTGGTACTGTTGGACTATGTTCTCCGAGCTTCCATTCTCTTGTTCCTGGTTATGCCCTGGAGGTCTTTTTTTTTATCAAACGCGGATGAATTTTTGATTTCCTCGATTTTCAATGTTGCGCTCACTTGACTCTCTTTGAGACTTGGCTTTCCTTATGGTATCCTCACTCGGTTCGTTTGACCAGCTTTTCTTTTCGCCTGGGTGAATTCTACGAGCTTAAGCGGATTCCGCGTACCCCCAGCTTCCAGTTCGGGCTCGTCAGTCAGACCCCCCCACCAAAACCCTCCTCGCCCCCCTAATCCTCTCCCTATAGGTCCGTTTTTTTCTCGTATGAGAAACCCCGCGCCTCCCAAAGCTCTGCGTTTCAAAATCTTCTCCGCAGCGCGCGACTGCGTCCTTCCTTGATGCCTCATCGCTCTCCATCGATGTGGCAGCGTGCCCCCCCAATTCGAGCCCCCTCCGAAGAGAAAATTCTTCACGTAGCCATCTCTCCCTCTCCGACGTCTGATTCTCCCTCCTCGAAAAGGTTTCTCTTATCAATTGATCCCTATCCATCGACGGCTCTTAGAAAAAACCCCCTCTTCCCCTTATGTTACCATAGTGGAGCACACCCCCCAGCTGACGCCATTTTCCCGAGGCTTATACTCTTTCCTCTCTCCCGTTGTTTTTTTTCTTTTAAGGTTCGTCCCCTTTTTCTTCGCGTAGGGATGCGACCTCATGGCAAACCCTAGGCGTCGAATCGGTCGAGGCTAGTCAGGCCTTTATTAGATCACGCCCCCTTCGATTAGTAGAAGTTCAACCGACTTCCTAGAGCGTCTCTCGTCCTGTTCCCCCACAAATTTTTCACGGATCTCTTCTGTCGCCGATTGCCCCTCCCCGACACCGACTTATTTTTTTTTCCCCCGCTTCCGATGGCGCAGGACTCGCGATGGTAAGATTCGATCCTCCTTTTATTTTTCACATTTCTGTTGCTGCCTTTCTGGAATGTCGAGCTAGCGTCTCGGTTTTTTACGATTCGTCCCGCCTTTTTTTTTTTTTCTCTTTGCGGACCCTCTTGGAAGCCTGTTCCGCGGTAACCCGTAGAAAAATTTTTTTTTTTTCCCACCCCTCCTCTTTTCCCCAGTTTCCTGAGATCACAACGGTCCTTTATGCTCTCGTCTCCCGCTGTTCGATAATGGCTGTATATTAAACTCTCATTTCCATCTGTCTCTTCACTTTCACCTTTTCTGCTTTCTCACACCCACCTTTCCGCCGGTGGAACCGTCAGCCGCTCTTCCGCGTTCGCTCCAATACTGACCTTTGACCACAGAATCCCCCCCCCCCCCACCCCCAACCCCCCCCCATGCTTGATCGTTCCTGTTCTGTTTGCTTTCCCTCCCTCGAATCCCCAATGCCCCTAGGCCCCCCCCCCTCAATCATTTTGCACGGGTTTAAACACTCCCTTACCGTCCCCTCCTGAGTCCTTTTTTCCTTTTCACTTTTTGACCCGCCAAGAGCCATTCTAATTCTAGCCCTACGCCCAACTCAATTGCCCGTTCGGCGCTCTTGCCTTCGTGCTCTCTGACTAAACTGGGCGGCATTACTTACAAGTCGCGGTTTAATCCTACCTTCATCCCCCCCCCACCCTCAGTCCTATAAAGTGCGTAGGATTGGGCATCTTCCTCCAAGCCCCGTTTTGCCCCTGAGGCTGCTGCGCCGGGTCTCTACAAAGTATTGTGTTCTTTCTCGAAGTGTAGCCCAATCGTACCCCACCCCCCCTTTGCTTTACTGTTGCTTGAAGCCTCTCGACGGTTCTCGGTCGGCAAATTGATCAGAGCTATGACTCCGCGACCGACCGGTACCGAAGCTTGCCCTTTTAGGACGTTTTTTCGTCTTTTCATAAGCTCTTGCCTATCGTTTTGAGACATAATGAACTCTTTAAATTCCCGACCTTTTTTGATTTTGCCACCGTCTGAGTAGGGTCGCGTTCAGATGCGATTTATTTGGCCCATCGTCTGTCTTTCTTGTTCTTTTTGAATCGCGTGATTTCCCGGTGCATTCTTCTCAGTGCCGCGTCTCGTGCATTCACCAGTATCACGATTATTAGCTTGTCCCTGTGTTTTTCCCCAGGCCCGCCGACCTCTTCCCCGGTCCCAGACCAAGTTGCGCCCAGTTCCCCGACCGCCCTGCTCAGGACCGCTTTCCCTCTGCTTTCCAGCCGCTTTTACAAAGACCTAAGCATCCTTTCTTTTTTTTCCGCCATACCGTTTTGGGATATAAATGCTTCTTTTTTCCCGCTTTGAGCTGTCCGCCTTTTAACTTCCGGTCCCTCGGATGGTCACGTTTGACCTTTGCTTCTCTCCCCGGTGCCCTCCATGCTTTCGTTCGCTTGCTGCGGAACTCCCCTTCCCCCCCCGAATTTTTAGAAAGCACTTTTGGCACGATCTCGGCTACGTTGCGTTGCAACCGCATCACCCCTGCTTCTTCAAGTTAACCACGCAAAGCAGCCGCCCGCCCAATTTGCCCGTCACTTCTATTCTTCTGCCCCTACCAGCCCCGTTTCCACTCCCCTGTCAAGGACCATTCCGGATTCTTTCCCCCCCTTTCGCCCCCCAGTTATATGATTGATTTTTCCGACGTCAAAATTGAGACCCCAGATCCCCTCGCCTTGCTTTCAAGATATATTCCCATAGTCGTGGAAGTTCCCTTGAGCACCGCTTATGAAGCTGTGCCCCTGGTTCAATAGCCCCCTCCTCTTTTTCACGCCACATCCCCCTCAAACACCACTCCTTCTTTTTGTCGAGTTCGTTCAACGACCCCCGGATTTCAAACGATTTGATGAGTCCCCCCACGTCCAGCCCAGGAAACCTTAATAAGATCGGTTGGAGCTTTTCATGATCTTTCTTGGGACTGCGCTAGGCTTTATATTGGTGTTTTCCCATTCACACCTCCCCTCGCATTGTCATTCGGAATGCTCAAAGAGTTTTAATTGCCTCTCGTCCCCTTCGTTTTGCTCCCGACCGGAACTTTCTCGTCTTGCCTGCCTATGGATGACTTCTTTTTGCAAATTTTGCGGAGGTATCAATTCTAATTTTATTTACTCTTTTTCCCGGTCGTCCTGAGTTTTTCTTTTGGCTCTTGCCCCTCGTTTCCCTTTCGGCCATAAATAACAGGCCGTCGCTCCCTCCCTGGGTACTTTTCTGGTCTTATGTACTCGGCATTCTTTTCATGTTCTCCCGGCGGCATTTTTTTGACAACGCGCGTCGACTGTGATGAGTATCCTCGCTTCAATGATCGGCTGCCTCCCACATCCTATCAGCAGATAGGCCGATTTTTGCTCCGGTGTCCCTATTACTTCCCCTTTCAGCGTTCTCGATATTTGTTCCATCTCCCTCGCAGGAAGCTCCGAGTCCAAGGCGACTTCCCAAGGGTCCACCCAGCTTTCTTCCCCCCTCCCCCCCCCCACAAATTACGCAGGCGCACCGCTTAATCTCGCGACTTTATTGGCGGCTCATACCCGTCCAGCGCCTCCCCACGCAGCCTTTTGCTTTTTTTCACATCTCCCTTTTTCCCCAGAAGTCCCGAGCTTTCTCTCCGCGGTAACCCTTCTTCGGCCCCTGGGCATCGGTCTTTGCCCCGCAATCTTGATACAGAAAGCTCTTGGACATTTTTCCGAGAAAAAATCTTACTTAGCAGAGCGTCCCCGGCGGGGAATCCCCATCCCCGTTTTTCCCCCGTTTCTTTATATTTAAGAATTTTTGCTATTCCACAGCTGCTCCTTTCGTGGTTTTCCCCATCTGGCTTGCTAAGTCCGTCCCCTTGGCCTACGTAAGGAGAGGGAGATCTGTTTCCTCTCCTCCTTTGTTGAGCGATAATCGACTTTTTTTTCCTTTCTCCCCGCAGTTTTTTTAGACCGTCTGTTCCCACCTAAAGTCTTTTCTTATAGCTCCCCCCTTTCAATTCTTCTTATATCATAAAACGGTTTTCCTGTAGTTAAGTCCCAAGAAGCGCCTATTCGGTCATCTCTGATCTTGCTGTCCCCCCCCTGTCCGATCTTTAAGTTTCTCTGCACGCCTCTGCCCAGAGTGGGACGTATGGTTTATTCAGCGATTTCTTACCTTCGCCTCTTTGAACCGCTCGACAGAGTTCCTTAGTGTGCCTTCCTTCACGAGGGTTTTGAGAGATAACTCGTTTCCTCTGCCCTCTTTTCATCGTTGATCTGATAGCGCCGAAGGTTTGGTTGGTACGATTGTTTCGATATTGTATGTACTCCGTTGTACACGCCTCCCATCTTCGTCTCGTCTCTTACCTTCGTACTTCACCTCGGCTGGCCAATTCACTTTGAGAACCCCTCTGACCCTCCTCGCCATCTTCCTCCGGATTGCGATTTCAGTAGGCCCAGCATGAGTAGCTTGCAATTAATTCTCAGGGGCCTAAAAAAAACCACCGTCCCTCCAAGTTGTCTCACCAAGTTTAGGCCGCTCTCCCCTGCCCGCCGTGTCGGCGCCACCTTTTTTACAGTCCGTACCAATTTGCTTGTCGCGCATTGGTACTTTTGTTGCGTCCCCGCTCTAAGAACAAATGTTGCAAGTCTCAACGCCAATAATCATTGAAACGTTTTGTCCCCACCCTGCCCCCGTACACCTACTCACGACCTTGCCCCCTTTTACCGTGAAAAGGCTCGATCGCATTTCTTCCCGACGCCTCCCATTGCCTTTTTTTTAGAAACCCCTTCATTTCTGATCAAACTATTGAGGCATCCTAATTTTTCCACTCAGCTGCGGTGTCCCACCCGCCTACTTCCCACCCCACACACAGTCAGCTCCCTGCGAAACCCATGTGCATCAGGTTCCCCCGCTCGTTCCGGAGGTCTGCGCCGGTCTCAGCAATAGTTGGTTCGGATGGTCTGCCCTCTCTCCCCAACCCCACCCGCTTTTTCTTTTCCAGGACTTTTGCTGTTCGCCTTACGGCCCCCCCGATCGATGGCCTTCCTTTTTCCCTGCGTCAGACTATTGCACCCTGAATTCCCTCCTACCTACGTAGTTTATTCTGCCCTTCCCTTCCCTCGGTTTAGTCTGTTTTTTTTTTCATAGATTGGTCCTTTCGGCAACTTCACTGACCCAGTTCCCTTTCTGAAATGTCCTGATCCGTGTCCAGGGTTTTGGAAAACCTTTGTTCGGGCGTCGCGATGCTATTTCCCGCTCCCCTTTTTTTTCCCCCCGGCTTTTGTTTCTTGTCAGTGGATTGTCCTCCGTCCTAGGTGATGGAGGTTTTTCCTGTACACGCGCTAGTGCATCCGTACCACCCCTTATTAGGTATCTTTTTCCTTTTTTCTTTTCGCAAGTTGTTTTCCCTCTACAATTCTTCTCTGGCGTACTGCGCAAAATTCCCTCACTGCATCCGCAGTTTTTTCTTGCATACGTGAATAGTTCCTCTTTTTGCCCTTGCACCCTAAGTC
>Ga0179593_1252703_pt1 | contig 10826 bp, 11 predicted proteins | sample CZODoug2_1_08_16_FD_185931 | JGI IMG/M metagenome (GOLD analysis project Ga0179593, IMG submission 185931) | Vadose zone soil fungal communities from Angelo Coast Range Reserve, California, USA - CZODoug2_1_08_16fungal (PacBio error correction) | ecosystem: Environmental > Terrestrial > Soil >... | reverse complement strand
TCTCTGATTTAGGCCTAAAGATCAAAGTTATCCTCCTCGCGGACCCTTGCTTTCTCTCTCTCGGTTCGCTCGTCTGTCTCCGGTTTTCGCTTTAAGTTTCTAGTCGGAAGAGAATTTCATTTTCTCCCCTCCTGCCCTCTCCTTTCCATGGTAACTTTTTCATGTTTGATTGCCTATCAAGTTGGTATTGGGATCCGTCTGTTCGGAGAGAATTACCTTGGAGACTTTTTTCCTTCTCTCCAGGAAGCTTTCTGACCCTTCCCTGTCCGGTTACTTTCTTTAAACTTTTTTCCTCTTTTCACTTTTCCCCGTTGATCGCTGGCCCTATCGCGAAAAAATTCGCGGGGTTTTTTGGACAACCCTTTCTTACGTAGTGCTCCGGCAGATCCGGATACTTTTGTGACCAATCACTTTTCATGCAAATAGTTCATTTTTTCTCGTGCCTTGGTCCAATGAGGTGATCATCGGTCTTTCACCCTTTTCTCGGCCAAGTCCTCTCCCCTCTCCCCCAATGCTCATATTCGACCAACTCATGATATCTTCTGCTCTGAGTCATCCCTTGTTCCCTTCGCACGCTCTTTTCCGTTCTTCCCCTTAGATGTTCAGTCGTTCCGCTTGTGGTTCCAATTTCTCGCCGCGTATCCTCCCCCGAAGCGTACCCCCGATCATTTTTGTTTTCTTCTGATTTTTTACCTCAGGGTATCAGCTCCACCTCTTCTCGGGCCACCTGATCACTTTCTCGTCCGCAGAAAAGGAGGTGCCTCCCGAGCTTTTCAGCTAAAACAGACCCTTCCACCAGTTAAACCCTCCGCCCGCCACGCAATGATGGTTCTTGTTCCACGAAAAATCTTCTTCCTTCCGACACTCTCTCTTGAACCGTTTCTCTTTTAGAATACTAATCGCCGGTTCTCCTCGTCCTTAGTCCCTTTAAAGGGTCGGCTTCTCCCCCTCTTCATACAGTCAGATTGGCTGAGGCTTGGCGTATTATGCATATGGAGTACCCTTGAGGTTCCTCGGATCGGCGGAACAACCGGTGCCTTTCTACCCTTTTTCTTCTATGTTTCTTTCCGATTTTTCTTTTGGGAGGTGAGTCCTCTTCGAGTGGACGTTCGCCGAGAGCTTTTTTTTTCCCCGATCGCTCTTTCCTCTCATTCTCTTTTTTTTTCACTTGAATGCCTCGATCTAGCATTCACGATTCCCCGTCTGTATTCGAGCCTGTGATTTGCCCAACCCCCCCTCCTCGAGTTTAATTTTCCCCTGCACGAAACTGAACTATCTCTTTCCCCACGTCTCTTCTACGTTTCTGCGCGAAGGATTGTCCCTTTAATGTCACAACTCCCTAATGAGCCTGGCCAACCTTTGATTGGCTCTGTGGTCTTTTTTTTACCATTCAGTCTGGCCATCTCTTCCTACAACACCACCACCCCTTTAGCAGATGGTTTTCCTCGCCGTTCTGACGAATTCTAGAGAAGAGACTGTCGGCTCCCCCCCCTTTCCGCTTATCCCGCCTTCCCCCCCTCTTGCTTTGGTCCCCCGACGACTCCTCCCCCCCAGAGCACTCCCCATTGGCTTTTTTAGCGGCTTTGCCCCCTCTCGATAGACCACGCTTCTCTGATTTTTTCTCCCGTTCTTTATCTAGTGCAGTCCTCCCTCTCGGTGGAAATGTGCGGCACGCCCCTCCCCTCCAGTGTCCCTCTCTTTCTGATAAATAAATTCTTATCCTTAGATTATCCCTCTGATTCAATGGTGAAGGCCCCCAGTAAATGGCTCAGCTCTTGACTCATATCTTTCGGACTTTGACCGCCTCCCCCCCGGTTGAATGTTCCGATAATGTTGAAGAGATTTTTCTTGGCACCCCCCCCCCTCCTTCCCTTGCCGTTTTAAAGTGCGCCGGTCCGGAAAGAACTTTATGGAAGTTTCAGGCTCCTAGAGACAGGCGTTGCGTTGGCCCTTTTATGCTCCCTTTTGTATTTGCCTTATTTTCGGATCCCGATCCCCCTAACTTTTTCGCTCCTCCTTTCGTCGAGGAATTTCCGAGATACGAGATTTCGATCCCCCTTCCCGAGACCTTTTTTGATTCCCCCCCAGTACTTTAGTTCGCAAGATTCCCATGATATACCTTCAGGATGCTTTTCTCTACCGAACAGATTCTCCCTTTTTCGACCAAACGTAGCAGTGCCTTCCCATAGTTCGCGCCCTTCGGTCCCTTTTTAGAGAAGTCGCAAGTACCCTTCTATCTCACTATACTGAGGGCACCCTGGTCACTGCTCTTTGAGATGTTTCAGCGAGACGATAGCCGGGCCTTTTTCCGGATCGGATCCGACCTCTGGTCGGGAGGCGGAGGATTTTCCTCCGGACTTTTTCAGCGCGATCCCTTGCTTGCCTGATCCCCTTGACAAATTTTTCCCGCCAGACGGATGTTTCTCACGGCGTCTTCCTCTATTCATGCATGAACACCCGGTTTTCATCCGTTCTATGGACCGTAGTATACCCTTTCCCCCCTCTTTTGGTTTTAGTTGTATCTCCTTCATGCTGCGTGAGGGATTCAGGCATTCTCTCTCACTCCCCTGGTATGCGTTGCCCCCTCCCATGGATCTCTTAAGCAAGGGGAGAGCGTTAACACTTCTTTCTCGCGCTCCCGTCTTGGTCTGATTCTTATCTGATAGAACGAGCCTGCTATTTTCCACCACTGTTGGAGTCTTCTTCAGTATCGCGATATTCCCCTTCTGGTAGGAGAGAGCCCCGATTTTTTGTATTTGGCGTTATTTTAAGGCGAACCCTTTTTTTCTCCGCGGCGTAGTTCTTAACGCCCCAGTCTCCTCTTAATTCTCCCCCCCTTTTTTTTGTCCCCTTCTCTGTCTTCTTTAGAGGAATCTTTCTTTTTCGAAGCGTCTCCTTTAGATCACCTCGCTTGCTGATTTTTTTTACCTTCTGTTAGGGGTAAAAAGGGTTGCACGTCGTTTAGAGCTTCCCCCCCTCATCTCAGGCCCGTAATAACTCGTTTCTTTGCAGCATTAAATTAAGTAGTCCCTTTCCCCCGAGACTTGACGACGTATTTTATTCCTACCTAGTTTTAGTCGCCCTCTCCATAGAAAGCTCTTTTTTTACCTTCCCCTCTTTTCCTTAGAAAGGCCCCCCCCCCCCCCCCCCACTGGGTTTGTACGCCTCCCAAAAGTGAGAGGTCGCCCCCTTCTCTTCATTTCTAAGGGAGTCCTGCGCCCCCCCCTTTGGCGCAGCGAGAGACATTTCTGCTCAAGGTTCTCTATTATCCCTCAATTCTTTTTAGAGTTCCTCACGGCGCCACGGCGAAGCTCGCGTTTTTCTTCTCTTCATCGTCTCGAGTAATAGTCCGCGCTCCTTTCTTCAACAGATCCCCTCAAGGATTGTTTTTCTCTTTTTCTGTTGCGTGTACCTTAGAGATAGAGGCAGTTTTCCTTTCTAGTAGAGAGACGTCCTCTCTCCTCCCGGATGAAGACGCCAGCTGCCTCTGTCCGGCCCGCCTCCTCTCGTTCCACCGTCCCCTTGTAGAAATCGAACGTTCCCACATACACTTGAAGGTACGTTTCTATGTTTTTGATCTTTTTCAGGCGAATCGTCCCCCCCCTTTCTGAGAATTTGCCCGTCGTAGACCCTCCCTTTTCTTTTTTATTTCGTCTGTATGCTCGCCGTTCCTGATTTTACCCGCCATCCGCGTTTTTTTCCACCCTAAAGTCTGCCCTCCTTTCCCCTCTCCCTTCGCCTAGGGTCAATTGTTTGTGGTTGCATAGTGGCACTGTACTTTGGTTGCATTTCGTGAGAGCATCTGTTCGCTCTCTCTCGTCCGTTAATTATACGAGTTTCCGTTATCCTCCGTTTCCTCCCTCCTGTCCCAAACTCTTTCCTAGATCGCCCCCATCAAAAAATTCCTTGTAGTCTCTTATACCTCGGTACTCTTCTGCTCTATAATTTCGTTGTAGCCCCTACCTAAGTTTCCCCCCCCCCCCTTTCCCTTTTAGATAAGATGGAACTTCCCTCCAGCCCCCGGAGAAGCGGATTTATTAGGTCAGAGACTATGTCGATCAAATTTGAGTGTTCGCCTCTCCCTTTTTTGATAGAATCGCTTCTGTGACCGTTCTAACCCTCTCCGACGCCTTAGGTTTGGAATGGAGTCAAACACTCCCCCTCCCCTGTTCCTCTTGCTCGCTGTTTATATTTCGTATATAGGGCTTTCCTCGCGCCTTTGCTGCGGACGAGATTTTAGTTCTCTGTCCGGCACCCGTCCTTAGAACCGTGCATGACTTTCCTCCGGAGGCAAAACTTCCACCATTACGTCAGGCGTTTTCGTTCTCCGATTTTTAGTAGTTCACAGAGACCTTCTGAACCACAAGCTTTCCATACCGGCCATCGATGGGAGCTCCCTCCGTGAGGTTTTCTTGCCCCCGGAATCTAGCCTTTCACGGTGATGTAGCAATTCCTCTTTTCGTGATCGCATTATGCTTTTCATACTTTCACTGCCCTCGCGAAGCATACAAATAGGTCCCTCCCTCGAACCGTGTTCTTGACTTACCCCATTTTGCCCTCTCCGGTCCGTCCTATCCCGGAAAGCCTTCTTTGAAATTCCCGACCCCTTTTTCAGTAAGATCTTCCCTCGTAATTTTTTGAGTTCCACCACCCAAACTGTCCCTTCATTTCTTCGGTACCACAGAGTTTGATCAGATCGAAACACTCGGGTCCTAGAGGCGGTCTAAGACGCCCTTGGTGTTGGCGAGATATCCCTCTAGAAATTTCTCTTCATCATCAATAGACTCACTGCCCGATTCAATTTTCAATTCCTGATGTGGAACTCTTGACACACGGGATTCTCTCTTAATCATGTATTTCTCCCTTCCTCCACTCGAGGTCTTACCCCTACCTCAGAATAATCTCTCCCCTCGCGTTAGTATCCTCCCCCCTGAGTAGTTTTTGCGGCCGTTAATATATCTTTCCCTCCTCCTCGTTTTGCTCGAGATACGTCCCTAAGCTCCCCGCTTCGGTTCTTCTATTCTTTTACTTTTCTGTCTCTATTGTTTCCTGTCCTCTTCCCCATAAATTTTTCCTGGCCCTGGACTAATCCCCCCCCCAGACATTATATTATGGCCCTAGCTTTTAAATATGTCCTGGTATTGTGAGAATTGTCGTCTCTTTCTTTTCGAGAAGTCAAAGGGTTCTCGAATAGAGTTGATATTCTTCACCCTGCTTACGAACGTCCTTCGGTCAACGCGTCCCGATTCCAGCCTTCAACCTAAGTTGACTCTCTCCTTAGGAGCCCTCTCCATTTTCCGTTGTAACATCTTCTTATCGCGGGATGAGAACATTGCCTCCTTTCCTTCTCGTCGACCCCCGATTTCAGTCCACTTCGAACCCAAGCTCCTCCCGTTACTCCTTCTTATAATCCGAAGGTCCTTATGAGCCCCCTTTACTGGCGAAATCTTCAACACTGTCTCCTCCCTCCCAGGCCTCTTCTTTCCCTTTTCCCCTACCGGACCCTCTCCAGGGGATCTGGCAATGCTCGTGATGGATTTCCCCCCCCCGATAGTAGTCTTGAGTGAGTCTTTTTGTGGTACAAATTCGCGAGCGAGATAGGGCCCCTCTAAAGGCCTTATGATTCTACCCTTCCTCATTAGCACGAGGTTCTACTATCAAAGTTGACCAAGCTCATCTACAAGTTTCCCTACATATTCAAATCGGGCGTTGGTCATGACCTCCGACCATAGAAAAGGAATTCTCAAGGTCCCCCTTATTTCTTTTTTTAACCTCAAGAAGGAGTCCTTCCACGTCCCGTCTGAAAGTTCCATCCTACCCGCCCTAATCTCCGGCTTCCTCTACCCAGATAAATTTTATCTCCCGATTTTCTCTCTATCATTCAAGTACGAGTTCGAATGTCTTTTTCCCTATCTGCACTAGCTCTCATATCCTTGATTTCCCGACCCTGCGGAAACACACGTTATCAACCCCTTCTCTGCTGCTATCGTGACGACTTCCTGAGTTCGTGTTTTGTCCTTTCCCTACGGCTTTTTCCCCTTGGAGGTCTCCGACATTTGAGACCTGCCTCTCTTATCCTTTTTCAGTCAGAGGATTTGGAATCTAGCGCCCTATGACTTCACCTATGAGCACTTCCCCCCTATGACTTCAAAGAGGACAGTCCGAAGTCCTTCCTCCGGAAGCACCCGTATCTCCCGCCAAGCAGGTTTATTTTCCCAACAACGGAGGATCTACAGCAATTTCCTTCCCCGTCCCTGCCATTTTCCCCCACTGCCTCTCTGGCGTCTTTTGCAAGACATGTATTCGTTTTTACTCTGCGCGCGGCTTTTGATATCTTGTACCGAGTTGCCACAACCCTCTACAGCATTGCCCTGTACCCTTCCAAAGGGAGTGGTACGTTCTTTTTGTGGGCTGAGGGCACTTCCGATTGGGGCCGATCCCTGTCAGAGTGGTCCCGAACCCACGCGTCAGACAGTTGACGCGTATTCCTTATATTAAGCCCCGTAGAACTGACCGGATCACTTGCCGCACGTTTTTTAAAGTTGCGCCTTGCCCTCCCATGGAGAACCCCCTCTCAATAATTCTCGACGTTTCGTTAGCAAGGGCTCTCGTCCCCAGATTCCGAGAGCTCAAGCACACTCTGCTTGTTTTTTTTGTTGCTCTTCCTGAGATTTTCCCTCTTTATCCATTCGAGGAGCCTTTGAGGATAAGACGACCGTTTTTCCATATATCCTCGAGCCCGGTTGATAGGTTAATGCCTACTGCGCCCTCCCCCCCTCGAAAGTTTCCCTGGTTGGGTAATGAGTTGTTTGGTTTTTTGGACACCCACGCCCAAGGCCCGTCGTCGCTGTTAGGATCGCCTGAGGTTGATATTTCGATGATTGCCGTTTTTGGTACAGACTTGCCCCCGTACTCAGGGTTCCCTAAAGTGAGATGCTGGTGCCACTAATGCGTCTGCTTTGACCGGCATCCTGCGGTATCCGGCCTCTATCTGCCGGCCTGACCTCCTTATGGTATTTTCCCTGGACTTGACTCTTTCGTAGAAAACTGGAGGCGTCAGAAGCTGGTCTAGCTCCTACATCCGCTGCCTCTTCGAGCATTGCACGATTGTCGATACTTACCTACCAGCGACATGGCTCTAAAAGACTCCTTCCTTCACTGCCTCCCCTTTTTATGATAGATCAGTACGGTAGTGCTATTTTTCAGACCGTCTCTTAGCCGGATCGCCCAACCATTCTCTCTGCACCCTTTAAATCGCTCCCGCTTCTATGTGAAGCATTCTCCTTTTAAAGCCCCTACTTTTTCCCTCTCGACTCCTGAAGTTCCAATGGACTTAGTTGCAGTGTCGCGAGCACTAGAAGGAAGTTCTTTCTCGGAGCCGAACTCTACTACTTTGGCTTCGACACCGTCCGACTTTTTTTTTCCCTCTTCCCCTGGCTTTCCCCGGACATAACTCCCCCTGAAACCTTTTTTGCAACGGCATGACTCTGAGTGCCCCCGTGCGTGACGTGATAATTCTGACCCCATCACTGTTTTCTGTGACATGAAAGTCCATTTCCTATTACTCGTTGGTTGTTTCTGGGAGATATACTGTCCTTCTTACAGGAGGCTGCTTTTCCTTTCCGGTATGCTTTTTCCCCTCCCCGCGTTCCGGAACTTTCTTTTAGCCCCCCCCTTTAATTCGTAGGCTCAAGGGTAAGCCGGGTCTCTATCCTGACCCGTCAGAGATGTTAACGCATCAACCCACTTTTTGTGTCCCGGCTCCTCTCGCATCTTTATCGTGCTTTTTCTGCCCCTTCGGCGCTGGAATTCCCCCCTTCTCGATCATGCCAAGCTTGGGATGAGGAGCCTGCTGTCTTGTTGCTTGTTTCTTTTAGCCTTTCATGTTTGGTTTTCTGACTAGTTAGCGCCCCTGGTTCTGACGTCATCTCTCGCGCGCGCGAATCTCTACCACTGGATGCGGAACTTTCGGGGAGGCTTGTAGCTCCATTACTGTAGAGTGTTTATGCCATTCTTCGTCATTGGCTCTCTCTCAATGAGTCCCTGAAATCTGGACTTTTCTCCTTGAGCGCGACATTTTTCTTCTGCTTCCATGGTTTCTTGCCCGGTCTCAAGGTTTCGCTCGAGACAAGCTGTCTGGAACCGCGCTCCTGATTTAGCGCGCTTCCATCCTTCGCTTGTCTGCTAACAGTTGCTCTCAAGAGTTTCTTTCTTGTTCAGCGACCAAATGAGTTAGTCGTTCTCGCCATTTTTTTTTGTACACCTCTTTTGCATCTTTTTTTAACACTTATCGGCGATCCCAAGAGAGAGGCTCCCGGGCCAAATTTGTTAGCCGGCTCCCCCCCACAATTGATCTTCGTCCAGACCCCGATTAATGACCCTTTTCATTTTTTTCTGGGTCAATCCTTGTCCCTTATACGCTTATCTGATTAGGTAGAACTAAAGTGCCCCCCCGATCCCTATCGAGAGCGCAACCACCCAGGGACCACTTTTCTCCTCTCGCCGTTCTTTAGATGATCGACCCTGTCCCTTTTTTTGGTTTTTCCCCCCTGGTTACCACCCTCCTCCCCCCTGCTCCAATTCTGTCTTTTTATCCTCTTTGTCGTGTCCACGGCTGCGCGTAAATCTCCTAGATCGTCCCCGTTCCGAGTATCGTTGCGTTAGTCTTCCCTCTCGTCGTATTTGAAGAGAAAGCTTGTTCCGGCTTTTGTTTTCCCCGCCTACTCTCGGCCCACGTCTCCGTCCCCTAGACAACAATACAAAATTCCCCCCTTGTTTCATTTATCGCGAATAAGGTATGGCGCTATAGTTAGTCCCCCCCTCTCACGAAATGAGACTTTAGTATACCTCCCTGATCCTATTCCTTATCTGGGGCAGTGTCGCAGGTCCGGACTTATTGATTATCCCATTAAACGTTGTTGGGCCAACTTTCCATTTCTTATGAGTAGTCTAAGTTCTCTCTAAGGTTGCGATTTCCTCCTGTGTAGAGTGTTCCCTCTCTTCTTTTGTCCTTTTCGTAGAGCTCATAGTTCTTCGATCTTTCTCTTTCGCCCTATATCCTCCTGACCCATTTCTTTCCTGATCCCCCAACGGGATACTTCTTTTCTCCCTCAAAGGTAAACCACGAAGCCTCTCTTTTCCAGATCAACAACCCCCTCCATGTCGTTACTCTACTTTCTCTCGTACCTTCTTCGGTGATGAGCCGTTTTGTTTTTAAGTTTTAAGATCCGCTTCTTCCTCACTGAAGGAAGCCAAGATGTTCCCTCTTCCTCCCAAGTCCGGTAGAAGAGGCTTGAGGTCTTCCATCTCCTTCCGGGTTTCAGAACCTTCTCTGGCGAAGTAGAGATCCGGCGACTTAGCCTTCTGTCTTTTTTTCAGAACCTTCTCTTACTCAGTCGTGATAGTATTGCTTCATCCCCAAACTTCAATAAGCATTTTCTTGCGCGCTCCGTTCGCTTTTGTCTTGGCTCGGCCCCAATGCTGATCGACGAATTTGTTTTTCGCTTACGAGTCGTAGATGTTTGGTTTTAACTGCCCCAAGGAGTTTCTTTTCGGAAAAGAGGGACCCTCCAGTTCAGAGTAGCCTTCTTCCCTCCCAAAATTAGATCTGAATGGTCGTCTTTTTCGAGCGTGCTATAAGAGATTTCTGGGACCGCAAACAAGCCTCTCCTCCCGACGATGAGGAACGCGGCCCTCCTGAGTGTCCCCCCCACACACACAGCGGGGTCACAACCCCCCCCCCCCCCCCCCCCCCCACCCCCACCCCCCCCCCCCCCCCTTTTTGGGTAACACCATTCGTCCATGCCTTTCCCCCTGCCTTCTCATGGCGCTGACTGAGGAAGATGCTCCCTTTTCTGTCTTAGATGTTCCGTTGTCTTTTTCCCTCCGCTAATCGACAGAGAAACTCCCTTGTCAGCACGACCCTTCCCTTTAGAGTGCATGCAAGTGCTTGCAGAGATTAACCCCACTCCTCTCAGGCAATCCCGCCCTTGTGCACGCTCGTAACTCTATCTTGTTCAAATTCTTCCAATTTTTATGGTCGAGATTTTTTTGCCCCCCTCCGCGATACCCTTTCGGCCTGTTAAGGACTTAGTTTTAAACTCGATGAACTCCTTTTTCTGAAAGTCAGGAGAGGGTCCAGCCATTTTCGTCCCCTTTGATCTCATCAGTCGTAAGGCCCTGTTGGACTGCGCTCATCCCCCTCAAGCCAAGTATACGAATCTCCACTGCAGAGGAAATCCAGGATTTGTCACCCTGCCCAAGGAGATTTTTTTTTTTTGGGATCTAAAAGTCGGTGCCTACAATCATGTGATGTAAGGAGGACCCCTGCCTCCCCCCACCCCCCCCCCCCCCCAAACCCCCCACCCCCCCCCCCCCAACCCCCCCCCCCCCCCCCCTCCCCCCCCCCCCCCCCCCCCCCCCCCCCCCCCCCCCCCCCACACCCCCCCCCCCCCCCACCGCCCCACCACCCCCCCCCACAACCCCCACACCCCCCCCCCCACCCATGACAGACCAACACCCCCCCCCCCCCCCCCCCCCCCACACCCCCCACACAACCCCAACCCCACACTCCCACCACCACCCCCCACCACCCCCACCACCCCCCCCCCCAACCCCCCCCCCCCCCCCCCCCCCCCCTCCCCCCCCTCCCCCCCCCCTCCCCCCCCCCCCCCCCCCCCCCCCACCCCCCCCCCCCCCACCCCCCCCCCCCCCCCCCCCCCCCCCCCCCCCCCCCCCTCCCCCCCCTGTCCGACTCCTCCTCCCGGCATCCCCTTCAATTTCCATCCCTTTCGTCTAGGACCCTGGTTAGTCTGCGGGACCGTTAA
>Ga0179593_1244407_pt1 | contig 10826 bp, 9 predicted proteins | sample CZODoug2_1_08_16_FD_185931 | JGI IMG/M metagenome (GOLD analysis project Ga0179593, IMG submission 185931) | Vadose zone soil fungal communities from Angelo Coast Range Reserve, California, USA - CZODoug2_1_08_16fungal (PacBio error correction) | ecosystem: Environmental > Terrestrial > Soil >... | reverse complement strand
TATACTGCTCATTCGCTGTAAGCCCCATTCGTTTTTTCCCCCCCTCAATGGTGCGCTTTTTCTTCTTTCTCCCCTAAAAGTGCCCTCTACATAGAGAGGAGATCGAAGTTCTGATTAATAAACCTCCCTCTCGTCCGCCGCCCCCCTCCTTTTCAGTTTTTCTAGACTCCTACACAAACCACATTCTATGCATCTCCTTTTTTCTGAGTACGATCCCTTTTTCATGTTTCCCTTTCTCCCCCTTCTGATGGGACTTGAGCGGCAGTACGGCGGGAGTTGATTAAGTCGGATACACCCCATGTTCGCTGTCTTCATTGACCTTTCTCATTTTTTTTTCCCCCCCCTCCCTTGCCACCCTTTATTTGAGTGATGGAAGTTAGGTTGCCCGGCGGGTTTTCTTGGACGATTTTACCTTTCTTTCATCTTCCTAGATGGGATGAGTCCGATTGGGTAGGGGACCTTTAACTTTTTTATTCTTTGGTTCTTTCCTTTTTTTTTTTTTTTCCCACCCCATGTTTGGGTTTGCGCTCTGAGACTAGCCTGAACGTCGTCATGCTTGGATTGCCCAACCGGACCTTTTTTCCATTACCCTTTGTAGATACAGGCCCCTTGCCAGTACCGACCGCCAGGTTCCTATCAGCATTCGTTGCCCTTGTATGAGAAATCTCATAAAAGGGCGGACCAACACGATCTTTCCTTCTTTTGTCCTTTGCTTATTTAAGAAATCCAAGCGCACCAGATAGTACCTAAACCCCAGTACGCGCGCAAATCCTTCCTGTTGAAGCCAGTCGATCTGTCAGAAATTTTTGGCCCCTGGTCGTGTTCCTCTATTGCAGTTTCGTCACTTGTAAATTCTTGGAGTGTTCGAATGTCGGGTTTCTCTTTTTTTTTTTTCTCCTCGATTAATCAAGAAAAGAGTTTGAACAAGCACATAGAGGAGCAGATAATTTCTTAGCCAATCGCTTTTGGTCTCGGTTCTTTTCGTCTTTCTCTTTTTTTCTCCTACTCCCACCTTGATCCTCCACTATCATCCCTCCAATCCACCCTACTTGCTTCGAGGCGCCTGGCCAGTGTCTTTGTCTTTCAGAAAAGGATTAAGGACGATTCGTGGTTTTCCGTACTCCTTACAATGCAGTCTTGATCATTGCATGATCCCACCAGGCACATCTCCTCACTCTCCAGAAAATATGTCGTAAGCACCAAGCTCTTCTCCACAACTAGAACTTAGCCGCGGCTCTGTCCTGTAACCGCGCGTCCCCTGTCCTTTTTCAAGTGAAACCAGACTAAGTTCCCCCCTCCTTTTACCCCGTCCTTTCTGTGCAAGGGAACCAAAGAGGAATTCGTATAACATTCCGCTTTCCTCTCCTCTTCCCCCCCCACAGTAATAAGAATCGAGCAGTCAGCCCCTCCCTCACAGATCCCGTCCTACATCTTTGACTTCGCAGGACGCATTTCTATCTTTTTCTCCCGACTCGATACTGCCAGTCGGCGCGGCCGCGGCCCTTAGCTGGGGCCCTGGCTTTTTTAGTTTCTTCCGCGTTTTTTTTTTTTTGATGCCACGGAAGATTTGCGCCAAGGAAAAACTGGAGTTCGACCGGAACTGAAGGCTACTTCCTTTTTTTTTCTTTCAGCCTAAAACAGCTCCCCCGATACCCCGAGAGGCGACCCAAATTCCGAAATCTATTTCCCATTGGGGAAGAGAGTCAGACATAGAAGGTCCCGAAGCTCAAATGATAGCCGCCCTTTCCCCTGTACGGGCGGTTTATTTCTTTCCGACTTGGGTTTCCACGCCTAGGCCATGAAAAGTTCCCGTTTCTAGTAAAGGGTCCGCGCTGCTCGTTTTTTTTTAAGGCGATTAGGTTCGTCCCTTTCCATTGAGTCCCTTTTAACTGTTTCATTTTCCGTTTCACCAGTTTCTTATGAGGCCTCTACTTATCGCTAGCCAAAAGCTTTTCTACCGTTTTCTCCCCTTTCCATATGCCTCCGAAACCCCCACCTGGAATACCATCCCACCAGCCTATTTGCCTTCATCCCTCCTTCCGGTCAGGCTTCTCTCTGACCTTTGTTTTCTCTCTCAGGCCAGTTACTAGTACTCACCAAGAACTTTTCTTCTCTTCTCCTTCTTTCCTATTGTAAAAACCTCAGTTGTGTTGTTGAGTTCGATACGTCTCTTATCGCTGTTCTTCACGTCATGTCCCCCCTTGATTTACCCACGTACAGGGGAGACTAGACAGAATGTAGACTAGGTCTCTATCTCTTTTTTTTTCTGATCGTGAGGGAATTTTGGGAGTGCTGGGAATCCTCTTACTCCCTTGCTTTCATTTCCCTTCTTTCCCGTCTGCCGAGAAGGAGCATTAGAGGGAATGGGACGGACTCCAAGGGCTTTTCCTCCGTGGCCGCTCTTCAGTCACGGCCCAAGGCGGAAGAGAGAAGCTCTTCGGTTTTCTCTTTTAGATCTGTCCTTTGCCCGCGTGAACCACGGGAGGTCTCTTTAGCTTTCCTTTTTGAGGTAGGATTTCAGTAAGGTGCGAGGGTCACTTTTCTTTCGTTGACCTGACGCTGTCTCTTCCCAGTCCAGTCTATTATGGGGGCCTCGTTTTTTTTTTATCTTGTTTCTTCTTGGTGTCGTCTGCGCAGCGGTCTTCCGTACGTCCCTTTTCCATCTCACTCCTTTGGTTGTCGTGGTTCGTCCCTTTCTCCGTGTCCTTTTCCACGGCCGCCTTGATTGATAGATTGCCCTTTCCTCCCCTCTTTTCGGCACGAGAAGTTGACCCCGCTTAGTGTTTGCTCCAGAGAAGATCCTTCTCGTCTACTCGTACCTTCTCCTTGCGCTTTTTTTTTTGTGACGACCGCTTCGGGCGTAGGACCTTTTGTGGTGCGAGATAGCAGTGACCTGGAAGAGGGATTCCTTTTTTTTTTTTCTTTTTTTCCGGGAAGGTCAAGTTCGGGTGGCAAGGATCTTACCGTCGTCCCGTGTCGGTTGCTTTTCCTTTTTGGGTTCAGCGCTTTTTCCTCTCCCAGACCCTTCTTTTTACGCCGTTTCGAGGTGTGGAGAATATCTGTTGTTTGGTTCAGACGTTTCTAGATTTTCTTTGATATGTGATGGTGTCCGATGAAATTGACTCAATAAGTTCTTGTCTCCTGCGTTCCCCCCGGCTGCCTCGGTCGAATGCGTCCCCCCCGTTCGGTACAGCGCAAGTGAGCCTTCCCGGAGTTTAGCTTTTGTGTGATGAGGATGCTCTTTTCCGTTCGGTTCGATTCTGCCGCATAGTCTTCCTTTCTTCATCAGTCTTTCCTCCCCTCTATTCTTCCCTTCCGAAGACTTCTGGATCTCTTTCCTCGTCGGTTCGTGAAGAGGAGTCTGATGATTGTCCGAAGAAACCGAAACCATTGCCCTTGTACCGAGCACCCATTCCCCCAAGGTTGAGTCATTCTTCTTCCCGGCCCTGGTCAGTCCGGCCTTCTGCTATGACTTAGGTCGCGCAGATTTTTCGTCGCAAGGTAATGGGGGAAGGTCTTCTTTGTCGCTGTTTTCTTCGTATCCTCCGCATATCCAGACAGGTTCCCCGGTGCGGACTCGTGGTGTTGGTTTTGGTTTGTATGCGATGGCGCATTGCCGGCGACGGAAGTCATGATAGTGTGAGGGGATCTTAGTGAGGGTAACTGAACTCCCAGGGATTTCATGTCCTCTCCTTTGGTTCATGGCGGCCACCGTCCTTTTTTTTTTTAGTTTAGTATCTCCATTTTCTGACGTTGCTTCTCTTCCGAAGAGACCCCCAGAAGCAGGGGGGTGTCGACCTCCCTCATTAAATGCGACCCAGATGAGACCGTGTCCTTCCGCCCCACTTTAATTCAACCCATCGGCGAAATAGAAACCTCATGACTCGCCAACCCCCTCCTTTCCTTCCCCTTAAATAAATGAAACTTCACCTTGTGCGGGTAGGTGTTGATAACCCCTTCCCCTTCCAACCTTGAATTTTCTTTTTTAATCCAGTTGGTCTCTCCTCCCCTAACTTACTCCTGTAAGGGACGCTTAGTTGCTGACCATGATCCTTCTCCTGGGTGGACCTTTTCTCCTCTCTCCCTCTGCAGGAATAGGAGAGGTCGCACACATTACTCTTTTCGGCTCCGGATCTCTTTCTTCGTTTGTAGTTTTTCTCTTTCTCTCTACTCTTCGATTGTCAGATTTAAAGTTGGGTGTTTTTCCTCCATAGAACATTGGTTTTTTTTTCCCGCGTTCCTACCGGTATTCGAAGAGGATGGCGCCGATCTTTCTTTTTCACATCATACGTGTTTTTTTTTTCTTATCTATCGCGCCCTAGTACTCCCCCCCCCGTTATGAATTTTCCCCCCCCCCCCCCCGCACTGGTCCGACTGGCCGCAGGCCCTGGCCAAGAAAAAACTTTCCTCCTATTGTCCTCCCCCCCGTTCTCTCGACGAAATTGATAGTCAGTAGTACGAAACCAGCAGGAAAGTTGGTCCCCTCCTCCGAGTTCGTCTCCGCGAGTACGTATTTACCCCTTTCCCCCCTAAATCTTCTCGACTCTTTTTTATTTTGCAGAAAGCCTCTTCCGCTTTTTTTCTTTGGATTGGGGGGGGACCATTTATATTACAACCAATGTATGATTTCCTTTTGCCCTTTTCTGACTGTATCATTAGTTTTCTCCCGTAACCCTGAAACAGGTTCTTGAGTGCTTTTCCGTTACGGGGCCACGGAGGGGGGACCTTTTCTTAGGATGATTTTTCTCTTTCGTTTTGTCTTTTGTAATTTTGCAGGTCCCTAACTTCCAGAATTATGGGGACTCAGTCTTGAATTGATTGACGTATTTCCCCCCCTCTTTTCCTTTCGCGATTCGCGGTCTCTCCTTCTGTATTCTGCTTCGAGAGGTCCAACGGAGGTGCCAATTCAAGTTTCCCTATGGTCCTTTCCCCCTCCTTCATCCAAAGTCCATTTCCCGCAAGGCCGTCTACGTCTCATCTCCATACAGTCTGTCACCCCAACCCCTGATCCGACACTAGGGCCCGGGCATCGAGCCTCCCTTCACCCTGAACCATCTCTACCCCCCCCCGTAAAGAGAGTAAAATCTGAGAGAACGCCACTCCTCGCCGACGGCTTTCCCCCTGCTTGTTGACCTATTCTCATGCCCTTCCCCTGGACCTGTGGCGCGGGCCCTTCAGGGGTTTGACCTTTCCATCTGACCGCTTTCGCCCCGAAATAGTCGGTCCCATGAAAAATCTAGGAGGAACGAGGTCCCTGACTCTTCTAAACTGCTCTCTCGGTCCCTTCCTCGGCTTGAGAAATCACCCAAACTGCGAAACGATTTCCCCCTTTCAGCCACCCCAGATGAAGAGATGAGCAGTGGAAAGCTAATGATTTCACCTCCTACCTCCCGTGGCTTCTTCCCCTCGGAGCTTTCGCCGTCTCAAGACACGTAAGGACATGCTAAGTAGGGTCCTCCCCACAAACCCCTCTCTCATCTTTTTCCAACTTGTGTCAGAAAATAATGCGTCAGAAAAAAGATCTAAACTCGCACCGGTCCCGGTTTTTCTATGTAAATGTCCCTTTTTAGACCTGGGGATCCCCCTTCACCTAGAAGGACCGATTCCTGGAAAACCGGGCAAGAGGACTTCCCACTATTCAGTAGTTCCTCCCTTTTCTTCTCTCCCCCTTCTTGACTATTTCTTCACCACCAAGTAATACCTGACAACTACAAGTGAGAAGTAAGAACTGACACCTCGATTCACTGACCTTCCTGACTTAGCTTCTCAACTTCCCTCTTTTTGATTTTCCATTTCAGTCCCCAATATGACAGTTACTGCTCAGGCAGATTGACATAGTTCTTCCTTCCAGATACCTCTCTTCTTTTTTTTCCCACGGAAGGAAGTTTGAGACACGGCCACCAAGGGCGGTTTCTTAAGTTCGCACGTTCTGTATGCCCCACGAGGCGGACCTCACAAGAAGCCCCCCCAAGATCACAAAGATCTGCGACACACACATCATTCCGCCATCGAGCAGTCCCTTCCCTTTTCCCCCCCCTCGCGTGAAAGAAGACTCAAATGCCGACGACATGGAACCTTACGGGGTTTTCTTCATCGACTCTTTTTACTCTTTCCCCTCTAACGACATGAACAGAAGCACTAAACGGGGACATGCTCGCGTCGTCACACAACCCCCCCCCAGTTGTTGATGCAGAGGATATGCCAGGAAGACCCGTTCTTTTTCCTAATTTTCAATTTTTCCCCCTCCAGTAACCAGTAAGAGTCCCCAGGATCTTATAGTCATCGAAAACTACCGTCGCTTCCTGACCCAAGCTCCTTTTCTCCCGAACTAAAAAAATGCATCACGCTCATCCCCCCCCCCATCTCTCCCCTCTCCATGACCTTCTCCATTTAGGGTTATCCCCACTTTCCTTGTAAGAGAGAAGGACCGGAGCTCCCCACCCTCCTCGTGGTGCATATCATTTCTTTTAACTTCCTCTCATTGTTGTTCTGAGTCTTCTCCCTGAGTCCGTGGTGCTTTATTCCCTGTCCTGCTCGCTTGCTGCCACATTAGGGAGCCCTCCATCCTATTTCTTAGAGGTATATTCAGGAGGATGGGGCTTTTTTTATTCGTTCTTCCTGTTTGTTGTTTTCTTTGTACGAGTCCTACTTGAGAGGCATCTGAAGGCTTGTCTGATGAAGAGACTGTCTTGGCCTCTATGCCTGTTTCCTCGTTACAACTTTGACGACGGGAAGAAGGTTTTCAGCCTTAGAGCCTTTCCCGTGATCAGAGAGTCAGCGCCTGGCGACGTTCGGGCTGGAGCGGTTACTTTCCCTGCTTTCCCCAGCTGATTCCTATTTCCTCTCCGCACCGTACGTTTTGACCCCGGTCGGCTACATTCTTCCTTGCCTTTGAACGGCTATGGAAGGGACTTGCACAGATTGCCGCCACTCGTACCGCTTTCCTATTTATGTTCTCCTCTTTGGGTCTCGAGGGGATCTGGTGGAGTATGAGCAGCTTGTTCAGTATCCTCTTTTGAAGCCTTCTAGCTCCTTTTGTTTTGTCAGTGGCGGGCACGGACGTCCCACGTTTTGGCAATCCCAGACGAGAGATGAGTTTCCTCCCTTTCCGCTCTGCCCTCCTTTCCGGCTTCCTTTGCCTAGCGCTTTAGGTTATCCCCTCTCCCTCTTACCTTCTCTTTTCTTCTTGACGTTTCTGTACGGGAGAGTGCATGGGCTTTGAGTTCCGGCCAGCGCGGAGGTTCCCCCCGTCGTTCTTTTTTTTTCTAGAGGTTCTTCTGTCCTCTCGAGGAAGAGACTCTTCTCGGTCTGGAACGTGAAAGGACCGGGAGGGGGACCAGGATCGTAACTTCTGTCTCCCGTCTTTTTTTCCTCTTTTTTTTTGACCTTGACATAGAAGATTTCTTTCTCCGGGGGGTTGTTTTTTCTAATCTTGGTTTCTTCCTCCTTATGTTCTTATCGGTTGTTATCTCTTTTTGCGGGTTCGATGCCAGGTCGACACCTCTTTCTTCCTGGTCACCGTTCTTCTTTTTTCAAAAAAATCTGAAAGAGAATATTCCTGAAGACACGGATTTAATCGCCATATTAGATTCACCATGGAGACGTCATAGAGAAGAGGGTGTTGCTGTCCGGATAAGTGAGACCCTTTCGGGTTGATGGAGCTCCTCGCTTCCTCAGATGCCTTTCTAACTCTTTTCCTTGCCTAAGGCTTTTGCTTTCCTCGAGGGCTGCATCCTCTTGAGTGCTTTTTCCCTCCCCTTCCCCTCATTACATGGGAAAGATAAACCTTCCCAAGTGCGCACTGTTATTCTTTCCTTCCTTTGTTTCATCGTCTTAGTGAAGACTTTGCGGGCGCGAAGGGATTGAGCGATTAGATTTTTTCTTTCTTGTACTCTTTGATTTACGGAGTCGATTCCTGCAAGGGACCACTTGTGCGGTAATCGTGGATGGGACTCTTCTCGTCGCCGCCATATCTTCCGAGCTTTCGGATTATGTTGCGGTGAGATGGGGCGGGGGAAATGTTCATTGGTTGTCCCCTCTTTTACCATGTCCAAAGTAAGGTTGTCTAGATCAAGCCAATTGAAGTTTTACTCTCTCTCCCGCGCCGCCCCCAGAAGAAGGTGGTTTCAGCGACGTCCAAATCCCTTTTACCTTCTTTCCCCTCCTAACTCCTTTTCCCTCCCCCGTCCAGGACACCTCTCAGCCATCTACCCTCATTTTCCGCAACCCCCTCTTTCCATACACTGTCACCATCACTCCTAAAAGGTGGAAGGGTCGTTGGGCGCGCGTGTATCCCCCTTCCCCCCCCTCTCGTGAAAGGTATTCTGCATAATACAGGGGTGTTTGTTTTCTCCCTCCCTTTCCTCGTCCTATCTTCCGGTGCAATATGATAGAAGCTGGTCAGTGGCCGGGTTCTATTACTCCCCTCTGCATAGCCGTGATGCTGCCAAAATGCCTGCTGGTTTCCAGGCGTCGGCCGAGCAGGGCGTGGTCCCTCTTCCTTCTCTCCTCGATCTACTGCTCTCGTTCCCTTTGTTTGCTGGGAAAGGTCCTTCTTAAATTAGCCATGCTTTTTGGTGGACGAGGGACATAAGGAATTCATCTCTTTTCTTCTTCTTCTTCTACCATACCCTTGGTGTTGTTGAGCTCTCTTCTGAGAAAGTCACCGCCGTAATCCCCCCCCACTATTCCCTCCTTCCCAAATCCCCTTTGTTAAGTCTCTTCACCTGTCCCGACACCAAAAAGTTCCTTCATCCAGGCATATTTTACCCCCCTCCCGAGGAAGACCAAACGACAATGATGACGGCTCTCGCCCCCCAGCTTCATTTTTGCCTCAACTATTGATGCCTATTCACTCTGCTATTAAGTAGAGACAAGGGGAACCTGCCCCTCCTTCCTATTCTATTTTCTCCCCCCCGAAGAGGACGTAAGGCGCGGATTCGTTGCCTTGGTTGTCTTCCCCCCACATCTTAGCCTTTTCAAGCACCTGTGCCCTAGATGACGGGATAACGGAGCGGGCCCTCCAAACGACCCGTGAACCGTTCTTTTCTTCCCCCCACGCCCCTCTTCTCTCTCCGCTTTGAGGTCAGTTAGGGGACCGGCGTGGTTTGGGATAGTCCCTCGGGTATATGTCTTCTGGGAGTCATGATTCATATTGAAGGGGATAAATTAGATTTCCTTTTCCCTCTGAATTCTGTGTCCGTCGTCCCAACCAATGAGTCTGTGGAGCTCTGAGCTATCTCCCCGATCTTAATGTTCTCCCTCTTCCCCCCCCCCCACCCTTCATTTTTCATTCCCCCCTTCTATTAACGGAAGAATGGGACAGGGAACCGAATCCAGGCTTTTTCCCCTCACCCATCTCCCTCAATGCATTGCATCTCGGCCCCTGACAGCGAATACAAGGCTAGGACACCACTTACGAACCCTCTTGCCTTTCTTCATTCCTCGAAGCAATAACTTAAACACAGCTCGACTCACCAGTCGCTCTCCCAATGCTCCCGTCAAGAAGTAGTCATCGACCCCCTTTTTTTCCTTTCTTTGACGATATGAAGGTCTCAATGACAATGTGGCGCTTGTTCTTTCCTTTTTCTTTAGTTGGGCCGTCATCGCCAGCAGATACATGCCGAAATAGATGAACCTCCCTAGCCTTCGACTCTTTCTTTTTTTAACTGTCTTGATATACGGCAAGGCGAGGTTGGGCCATCATCCTCCGTCTCCTCCCATCCCTGATAACCCGCTGGAGACTTGAGCGCTCCGTGGAAAGTCATCTGAGCTTTTACCTCGTTGCGTGGCAGGAAGTATCAGATGGCCGATTCCCCCCTTTCCTCCCTGCTCATTATTTAGCAGGTAATAGAAAACAGCACAGATATCAGCCCATATACAGAACACCCCCCTTCCCCCCTCCCCCAGTTCCCCCTCCCCCTGCTACCTCCAGCAGGGCTATGTCACGTCCACCAGCGCGTTGACCCCGGCTTCTCCCTGCCGATGAAAGATCAGGTGGCCCCGCCCGGCCAGGAACGTGAACACCTTCCAGTCCCTTCCTCTCCCCTCCCTTAAGTCTTCAAGCCTACATCTCGCAACACCCCACTTTAATTCGCACTCCCTTCGCCTTCGACCTCCCAGAACCGCTCCGTAAGAAATTCAGGAATCCTCTGGACTTTCTGCTTTTGCCCTTCTGGCCAACAGAAGAGTTCTACATTCAGGCGCTTCCTGGCCATCTCTTGCGGCATCGATCTTCAGGCTTCAGGCAGGATAAAATGGAAGGCTGGTAGCACGGACCCACAAGGGAGGATCTTTTAAGGTCCCCCCTCTTTTACCCCCTCCCCACCCTCCCCTTCTCATCCTCCACTTCCAACCTTTTACAAAGATCGTTTGCGCCCAACTAATAGCCAAGACCGGGCCTTGAGGAAGCGTCAAGTAAGAACTAGAGTCCATTTTTTTCTTTTGCCTTCTTACGACCAGGCACAGGAATGGCTTCTATTAATCGACCTCCCGCGGGTTGTTTCCCTCCTGTCCCCCTTTTCTAAACCGCTCCAAGAAGTAAAATGGAGCAGATGATAGAGTACCGTTCGGGAGAGGAGCCTCCGTTCCTCCCCATGTCGGCCAGTACGGCCCCCTTGGAGTCGCACCAGTATGATCCTTTTCCCCCCTTTCGAGTATCGACATTTTCGAGAACGCGCACTTTCAGTCAGCTGACATCCCCCCCATGCTACTATCTCACCCATCACCAGCGTCACTCATCGAACTCAGACGCGCAGGATGGTGCTCCCTTAAGGTCCGCTAAGTCATTACCTTTCATGATTTAATCACCCGGCCCCATATCGGCG
>Ga0179593_1647310_pt1 | contig 10827 bp, 12 predicted proteins | sample CZODoug2_1_08_16_FD_185931 | JGI IMG/M metagenome (GOLD analysis project Ga0179593, IMG submission 185931) | Vadose zone soil fungal communities from Angelo Coast Range Reserve, California, USA - CZODoug2_1_08_16fungal (PacBio error correction) | ecosystem: Environmental > Terrestrial > Soil >... | reverse complement strand
AGTTGCTTTCGCTTAAAAAGGGCATTTCACACACTCCTTGCGCGGTCCGGACCGTGCCTCGCCCTTTTTTTATTTGTCATCTAGGATGCTGTCGGGAGGCGTTTTCGATGTTACTTTTTACGTATTACTTTTAGAGGTCGCAAGTAGTTCCTGATTCAGAGTTTACTTTGTCCATCGATGGGTCCTCTGTTCTTCTCAGATTTCTGACCATGCCTGTCTGGCCCCAGTGCGTTCTTCCAGGCTTTTTTTCCTTTACAACCTGATACTGAGTTTCCGTCTCGTAGTGGTGTGATGAAATCATTGCATTGACTCTTTTATCGATCTTTTCCATTTGATTCGATTCAGTCCCAGAGCCAGTGACGTCGTTTGTACCGACCTCCTTTACCCCGGGTGTCGCTTTTTTCCAAGAAAGCGCCTTTTTTCCTCCCCCCGCGCAGAGGATGTCTGTACGTTATTTCCCGCGTTCGCGTCCGTTCTGTCCCGTTTTCCATCGGTAGAGTGATCCTTTTTAGGTGGTTTGCTTGTAGCCCTCGACATCCCCTACTTGTCGCAGTCTCTCCATTTTTGTCGGGCTCTTTGTAAGTGCAGGGCCGTGGGACCCCGCCTTTTCTATTTTTATCCCCGCTATTCCAGATTCAACCCCTTATGCCTTCGTGACCCTGCTTCCCTTGTAGTGTCTAGTAGGCGCACTGGTTATCATGCGGCCCCTCCGAGATTCAATTTGTCAATCCATCCTACTCCTGTCAGGTGCCATTCTCCTCTCCTTGACCGCCTTTTGTCGTTGTTTGCGCTGCGAATATCCCAGCATTCCCGGGAGAATTGCCCGCATCTCGACACAATGTCCCGGTTGCCGTTCTCCGCTGGCTACCCACGCCCAAGTTGATTGTCGGGGAAGCATTGGTGGTGAACCTTGTAGCCTCTTTTCGTTTTTCGCACGCTTTTTCCACTAGCTCTGTCAAAGATTTTACATCTCGTGGGGGGTGGTCTTCTATACCGGATTTGGCCTTTCCCCTGGTGATCCTTTTTCCTTTTGGCCCCCGATCTTTGCGGGCAGGAAGAAATGGTTTCGCTCGTCCAGGTTCGTGCTGCGATGTCTGGCCCCAACTCTAAGTTTGCCCTTTTACCCGACGGCTTCATTGTGTTTTTTTTTTTCGTTTTCGTAATTTCCCCCCTTTGGTGTTTTTTTTTTTTTTTTGTTTTTTGTTTTCCCCCCCACAAAAAACACAGCTCGTCGCTCTTTCTAATGCAGAACTCACTTCGCGGCCGCCGTACCACCTCAAACGTCTGTGTTCCCTGCCACTTTGTGCATCTTCGGCGTTTTGGCGCCGGCTGACACCTTTTTTGGTTACGCATCGCCTTCCCTGCTTTGGCCTTTCCCACTCTTTGGGTTGAACAAACACGCAATCCATACAGCCCTGGTCCCCGGTCTCACTTGCACCCGCGCACTGTCCACAAGCGCCCCACTCACCACCTGCGCCCACTTTTCCCCTCTCAGTGTGTTTGTTTTGCTTTTACGAAAACAAGACCTTCCTAGTCCCAGAGAGGCTTGTCAGTGTGCACGGACTATTAGCTGGGGGGGAATCTGCTCATGGGTTGTCTTTGTTTAGTTTTTTGCTGCACCAACTTAGGAACCTCTTTTGGTCGATTGCTCGACCCCCATAGAGTGTATGGCGGACTTGCCTGCTCCAATTTTTCAAGTGGATGGCCTTCTCGTTCTTTTCGCTTGCAGTGGAGTTTATACTTTCCGTTTTCTCCCCCTGTGCTACTGCGACGAAAAATTTCTGATCACTCAAACGCTCCGTACATGAAGAGTCTCCGGCGTGATTATCCTTCCTGACTGTTACACCTTTGCCAAAAAATTGCTTTTTTGAACATTCCTGACATCAAAGCTCGCCCCCCGACCCAAATTTGGGACCTTGGTGGTGCCCCTTCCTTCTTCTATGTTGCGAAGCCCTGCACTGGGCGCGTTTCCCCATATTTATCCATTCCTCCGAATGCGCCTTCTCACCTTCGCGAAAGCCCACGATGTTTGCCTCCTTTAAGCTTTTTTTACCCCAGCCCCCTCTTCATCCCCGGAACTTTTTACATCATGTTCGGACTGGCTGCACCTTGTGCTAGCATGCTTTCTGCGCGTTAACGATTTTTCAAAGTCACCTCTCTTTCCAGACTCCTGGCCAAACGCGATTGGCTGATCCCTTGTGTTTAGCTCTTCTTTTTTCACGGCCATTTTCTTGACTCATTGGCTCCTAAGGCTCTCACAATGCTGTTCCTTCCTGAGTCCCGAAATTCCATTCGATTATTGAGCTGTTGTTCTCGTCCGGCTTGGTCGGTTGGATTTATACTTCGCGCTTCGTACGCCGTCTACGAAAGCAGTCGTTCTTGCTCCACATTCGAGCTTTTACTACTTGCTGGACTACCTACGTACTGCGCTATCGACTACGACTTTATTTCCCTTTCCCCCCCCGGTGCCCCACAGATTTTTCGCCAGCGCTTGCCCTTACCTTTCCGTTTCTGGCGGTCCGCGCTTGGCCGCGCCTCAGAGGACCGGTGGGGTTTTACAAGTGGTTCATCAATCCCACTTCCACATTCTCCTATCTTCCCCCTACACTACCTTGGAAAAAGACACGCCCAATACGTTGGCATCTCTTTAATTCACGGTCCTGACCATATCTCCGGAAACGTTCCCCGACGTTTGCGACCCTGCACCTCCTTGGTTTGGTCATTGTTCGATCACCCCATCCAACGCAATTTACACCGACGAACGCTGATATAGGGGTGCATCTTTCGGACGACTTTGCTCCTAGCCGTTGAATCGGCTCCCATATTTGCCTTCGACTTGAACCGTCACCGATCTGATTAATAAAAACGACCCGGTCCGGGCAGTTGACGTTCCGCGAGAGAGGCGGCGAGCAAGTTTTCGCCGTGAGCATCATTCGTCACCATTTTTTCTTTCATCTTCTGAACCTCCCCCCCCTTTGTTGAGAGGAGATTCACCCGATTTCTGTTTGACGACCGCTTGGACCTGTTTTTTTGCCTCCTCTCTCTCGTGCCCGCTTGGTCCGCCTTTCGATTGCCCTCCGGATGGGCGGGCGAAATTTTTGCGTTTTCAGTCTCATCTTGCGTGTTTTATCCTCCTGATGTGCACCTTTCCGCTGCGCACCAGAGATTTCTTCGGGGACCCTAGTTACCTGCGTTCGATGGTTTTCGGACCATTGGGGTTTTTATTTTTTACTGGAAAGGTTTTTTTTCTTTTTTGGGCGGTGACTTGGGCGTTCCACGCGGTATGCATGGCGGTACCGTGTAACTCTGAGATGCACATCGCCTTTCTTTCAGAGTCGGCCATGGGATGGTTGCAAGCGATTGGTGGGTTATGACGTTAGCTGGTTCCCTGCTCGACCCGGGATTTCTCGCGTCAATTTCGGGCCGTGCGTTCCAACCGACGTTATTTATGACTTGTTTCGCTTGTTTGATTTGTTATACTACTTTTCGGTTGTTATCGTCGACGGGATCGTGACCTTTTGGATTTCTCCTCCAGAGGGCCTTCTTGAAGCGAAATCCAGAAAGACTCCTGACTTTTTTTTCATTCTCTGACCTAGATGTTTAGTGACATTTGGCCTTTTTGGAATACGGGCCGCCCCGAGGAGCAGAACCCCCCGGTCCTTTGCGTTTTCCGCCAGGAATGGAGTCCTTCGACCATTGGTCAACCTTCTATTCGTATTGCCTGGATGTTCACCTTCTTCAGATGCGAATCCTGGGTCAAGTCAAATCTCTTCCGGACGGATGGACTTGACTTGGCGCAGGGAGCCGCTGCGGACCTACTTTCTTGCGCAGCCAGTTGCGCCACGCCACAGCCTTTTCGTGCGGATAACTTCCAAGTCCTGCTTACATTGTGTAAACTCGTACCACTCTCGACTTTCTTCATCGCGGTCACCTGCTTACATCCCCCACTCGGGCGATATCCCCCTATCCTTTCATAGACCTCCCCCCTTCTGCGCTCATTCTTTTTGTCTTGTCAGAGAAAAGTAGTTTCGCGATTATTGTTTATTGTTGTCGCCGGCCTGGATAATAGGCGGCGCACCTTCTTCATTTGGTTTTTTCTTACGCCTTCTTCATTGTAGGTCTGGCACTGGTTTTAAAGACAAATTATTACGATCGTCTGCCATGGTCTCATGCTTGTCGTATAGGTTCCTCATATACCACGCCAGTTTGTTTAGACGACGTTCGCGCTCCTGGCTCGCGCTGGGCCGGTCAGAAACCTAAAAAAGCCCCCTCCCCTAGTATTTCCCGTATCTTCCCTCTTCCCCAAACTGCCACCTGACCGACAGCGACATCGCTTTCTGGATCAATTGACTTTTTCCGCATCCCCACCCTCGTGTTTTTACCTTTTTATTAGTTGCGCAGAATGAGTGGTTTTGTTTGTGCTTCGGTTCTTCTCCTTTTTTTCCAGACAATCACTGTATGGGATTGCGTTTATGTACCCCTCGCGGCCCAGTCGTCGCCGCGAAGGCGAAACCCAATTTGATTTCAGCCGCAAAGATGAAGCTCACGTGCCGCCTTCGTTCTTTGGGCGTTATCCCAGGCGAAGAGGACCTAAATATTTGAGCTGAAGAACCTTCTCCCCAGAGCCCATTAAAGGCAGAAGGCCCATCTTGCCCTGTGTGGTTTTTTTTTTTTTTCGAGACAGCTGCGAACAAAAAACCCCCAGCTGGCCTATAACAAAACAAGGTTGAGAGTACAGAGGTACGACTGCAGACCAATCTTGTTGGACCCTTTCCATCCCCTCCCCGAGTAATCTTCCGCGGCATCGATAGCAAATGCGGCCTCAGTCCGCATAATGACAAACCTCCACCGGACCTTTGCTGGTTGTCCGCCAAGACAGGCCCCCGACTCTGATGTCTTCATTCCTCCCGGCCTCGCGCGCCCCCCCCAAAGACTTCCTCCCTCAACCCCATCCTCCTTCTTTATCACATCCTCACCCCACCTTCCACCCCTCCCCGCCGCCCCTCCCCGAGCACCCACCTCGCACCCACAAGGAGAACCGCCGCAGGTTCTAACGGTCCCCTCGGCGCCCACAGCCCACGACAAAGCCCTAAGGCCACCCCAAAAGCTAGAAGACCCCAAGTTCGCCATCGAAAGTCTCGCCCCCCCGCTAAAAGCAAGATAAGCTGACCCCCACTTTCCCCCCTTACATCCAACCGGATACATAACAGATTCCAAGTGGCCCTTTCTTGCAGAACGCAGAGCGACCCCAGACACTCCACCCTTCAGGCCCCTCACCTCTCTTTCCCTCCCACCGGCAACGTTCGCGAGAGGACACGAGCGTGTGCATGTCGCGACATCGTACCCCTCCGCAAGGTATTTTTACGGACCTGCAATAACGTCTCTCCCCCCGATCCGAATCGCGGTCGAACCTAATCTCCGACAGTTTCCGTCTTTTTCTTTCCTACCACAATTCCCCTATCCCCGGCCCTTCCGCACTCCGAGGCGGTGACTGTTTCTACTGACTGTCTCTTCTTTTTCTCCACGCGTGCACCCCGCTGAATGGACCGGCCCCCCCAAATTCGCCCTGCGCCACCGTCAACCCCCCACAACTTTCATTCCTGAAAGCCTCCTCTTTACTTCTTTTAACCCTCAGAAAGCCTGAAGGTTGATGTCCCCCGCCCTCGACGACGCATCAGTTTCACGACAAAACTGAAGGTCCCGGGGTCGATCGACTCTGTTTCTCCGATTCCTTTTTCCCTTCCGGATTTCCACCCTGGCCGCCACGATAAGCCCGACAAAAAACGAAGACTTTGGTATTCGGTTGTCCCCCATGAGAAATCAGTCTCTGGCCAGCTTCTTACACGCACACGACTCCCCACGGCCCCAAACATACAAGTTGTCCATCGCAAATCTACCCACTCGTTGTGCCAAAAGTATTTTTTTCCCAAGCCCGGGATGATTCGTTCGCCCTCCCCACATAGGTGACCCACAATCCCTCAACCTGGTGCTTAACACTCTGGGCTCCCGTGTCGCCTTTTTCTTCCCGGATGTAGATTTTTCGCGCCATATCATTTTCCCCAGGTTTAGCCATCATATAGGTTGAACGTACACGACGCCTGGCTCGTTGCACTGCCCCCTCCACTCCCCCGCATGTCCCATACCCCCCACGTCCTCTAATCACGAAGCGACCCGGGGCTCATCGTAGCGACGACCGTGCCGAATCACGTTTTTTTCCCTTGAGCATCCTCGCGATTGAGCAATAGACCAATGTCGGGGGTTCACGTCGCGCGGATCGGCAGCACCCTTTGAAATTCTTCCCCCCCCCCCGAGGGAAGGCTGATTCTATCCTCCTCCGTGTTGACAACTCGGCTTCAGCCTTTTTCTCGTTTCCGACCCCGGCTGTCAGCCTACCTGCTAGCTCTACCTTTATCGGATCACCCGTTGCCTTTCTCCCGACAGTGATTCTTCGACTTGCCGCTGGAGGCGGCGGCGACGTTCGCTGGGCTGTAGATTCGTTCGCGGGAACGGTCCTATTTTCACGAATACGGGGGATATCTCCCAGATCTTGGCGTCATATGGTGCTGGTTGCAGTCTTTTTTGACCAAGGGTGAAGTGGTCGGCCCGGACCTGCACGTCCCTCCTATTCTGGGTCCAGAACGGTGAAGAATATTGCCAGTTTTTTTCCCCAGATCTTGTCCCGGGAGTTATATTATTTTTCCTTACTTGTGACGTTCTTGGTCACATCTTTTTCTAAGTCCAAGCCCTGTTGGTTTTTTAGATGGTGCCAAGTTCAGGGCGTTGTCGGCCACCCCCCCCCAGACCGATGTCTCGTTCTTGCGCGCTTTTTCTTTTGTGGAAGTACCCGTCGCTTCTCGCCGTGATCCCTCTCGATGCGATTGCTACCGCCATCCGCTCCAGGTTTTAAGAGTCTCGTTTGTAGTTTTTAGATTTTGCGCTTATGGGACTGTTTCTACCTTGCGACCGGTTGGAATTAGGGAAGTCCCGTAGACCGCCTTATAGGAATAACCCTCAGCTCATCTCCCCATTCGGGACTTCGACAAATGTCTGCGTCTTAGGGCTAAGAAAGCTTGACCCCAGCAAGTCGTGCCGATGAGAATAAGGGGTAAAGCTTCGCCCGTTAGCCCAGGACACTAGAATGTTGCAGATTGAGGCGTGCGCCGATGCCCTCCTTGCCTAGTTCAGCTTGTTGAGTTATTTTCTAAGCAGTTTAAGCCATGCGTCCACTTGGATAACCGCAAGTTCATTTGCTAGTTCCATTGGGTTTCTTTTTCTTTTCTTCTTGCTTCCTTGCGTCGCTTTTTCTAAGTATAAGGTTTTTTTCCCTGCCCACCCCGCTGCAATGATTGACAGTCTTTTCCCCTTTTAGTTCTTCGGATACTGTGATCAGTATTTGCGATAACCTTTGTCCTTTTTTCTATTATTCGAAGACATATTTTTCGCTCGGGTAATTGTGATTTTGTTTTTCGCGGCTTTAGGGCCGCTCTTTTTCGGACGCCTTGATTGCATTGTGTTACCGTGTTTTTCCCTAAATTCCCCTGCCTTTCAGTGCTTCTTTTAATTCGCTTTTCGATAGCCAAAGAAGGTCGCGATCCTGGGCACAGAGCTTGTACCTCATAGACAACCATTGGGTCGTTTTTTTCTCTTTTCTAGTGATGGGAAGCCCCCAAACCCCGCATAATCCTTTGGGCCTTTACCGGGGGGCCCTGCCCTTTCCCTTGCAATGACACCCGAGACGAAATTCCATTCCTTTTAGTGCTTTCTTCTTTTTCCTACTACGATTGTTGTTTCTACTCCAGTGAGCTGTTTCTCGTTGTTGGTTTGCGGTTGCAGCCACGGTTTGTTCCCCCCTTCTTTCCCGTGAGTTTTCTTTTTTTGTTCTTTTGTTAGTAGTGAACATCCCCCTTTACGAATTCCCCAGTTCTCCGAGTCCGCCTAGTCAACAATAGCGTTCTTCTTAAGTCCTTTAAGCCAAGTGGATTGAAACTGATGTTGTTTCTCCCCCTTACACTTCTGGTCAGAGCCCCTTCTAAGCCCCCCATTTGAGCTTGCGCCGAGCTTTTAATCATAACCTGGTCCACCCTCCCTCCCTCCTTGATCCCCCTTTTCCCCAGTGGCCTGACCAACGCCCCTTGACACCCCCTTCCCTCGCGTACAGCCCCTTTTTAACAATTGTTTTCCGTGTCCTTCCCGCCCAGTCCTTCTCAGTTGCGGTCTTTCTAGCGTGACTCCCTCCCCTTTTATCCTTGACCGACCAATGCTGTAACATTCATTTGCCCCCCAAGCGTCTCCTTCCCGGTCCTCCACTTCCTGAGCGTGACCGATTATACCCCCTACCTACAACAGTTGGGAACCTGTTGTCTACCGGAGGAGGTTTCTAAGGCTTAACATTCTTGTTCTCACCGTCCTTATTGACTGAGAGTTCATCTAGTGGCCCTCCCCGCTCAACGTACCTACCCGCCGAGCACGGTTTCTTCTGACCCCTTCAGGCACTATTAGTCCCCCTGAGACCTGCCTTCACATGACAATTGATCGAGGCCCTGGTCGCAATCTTTTCCTCTTGATTTTCGAATCAAGGTCCGAATATCCCCTGCCCTGACAAACTTTTCGGTAGACCATTTAGAAGCGAGGTTTCGCTTCAACTGTCGGACTATCCCTCATCCCTTGATGCATTACCTATTTAATTAATCCGTCAAAACTTCGTGCTTACTTTTTTCTCTTGATTTCGCTTTCGTCCACCCCACTGCCTGATTCGGTTGTTATCTTTGAACCGTCTTTCATGTCACTGAACATACCCCTAGATTCCAGACCCCCCCGTCCCATTCGCTTTGTTTTCCCCACCGGCCGGCGTGCCGCGCTATTGACATTCCCCCAATTTTGTCGACAGTAAATTTTTGAGTTCCCCCCACCATTCCCTCCAATGATAAAAGATCTTCACTTTTCCATTTCTTTTCCCTATATTTTCTCTGTCCGCATATCGGTTTTCTCACCCGGACTTCGTGCCTGGCACCCTCCCGGCATTTTCCCTCCCCCTCTCACCTGCTCCCATACCCCTGCAGAGAAATCCTCGTGTCCTCCTGCTTGACGTCACGTTCTCGCCGATCTCCCACACTGCTCTCAGCGCACCTTCCTGCCACCTCCCCCGCCCTGACTCCTCTGCATCGCCACACCCTTTTTGTGTTCAGAGGCGGATATCGCCCACCCCCGTCGAAATCTCGTCCCCACTTACATAGTCTGAATCTTCTATCTGTTTTGGTTGTTGATTATACATTCCCGGGCTCACTTAGTGTCCAGTCCATACCCCTAAATGTATTGTGACTCTCATTTCCTCTCCTCTCACTTTTTCGCTTGTTCCCTCCACGACATTTTGATCTTGCATCGTACCGGTTTTTCGTTCGTTTAGCTTTAGCCGTTTTGCGATCTTTTTTTCCTGATTGGAACCCGTGACCATTCGTCTTTTCATGGACTTTTTTGGCTTTATTGACTGTGCCCTGCCTTTGTTTTTTTTTGCCGTGGTGCGCAGGACTTTGTTTGGACAGTTCCGGCTTTTTTTTTAGATTATGTATCCAGTCCTTCTAACATGTGAGCCGCCCCAGTATTCCCCTTCTTTGGGAGTACCCGGTTTGTCCCAAATTGTTTTCCATTTGCACCTCCCTTTGACTGTCATCCTTGAGCGTCAGTCGCTTTTCGTTTTGCTTCGCCCCTTAAAGCTCTTCATTTGTTTTTTCTGAGCAGTGCTCCGTTGTCGGCCTCTGTGTCGGTTTGATATCGAGTAGGCATTTCAGCGACATCCCCTCCCTCTTTTTTTCTAAGTTCTTTCTACGAAATGAAGATTGGTAGTGCATTTTCGGGAGGCAATCACTCCTTTCCTCAAACAACGACCGCTTCCAGCGCACTGGACAGCCTTCTCAACTTTGGTCCGCCTCTCTTCCCTCGCGCCCCGCCATTCTGGGCCTTACAGAGCGAAGCCCCTTTACCCCCCTAGAGTATTTTCCAGTGAAGTCCCCTTCTCTCCTGAATTGAATCCCTTTGCCGGATTGCTTAGATTCTTCAGCTTTTGCTTTCGGCGTGCCACCTCGAGCAACAGACCCTCCCCCCCACCCCTTTTTCTTTTTTGGACTTAACTCCCACCTCATGTGATATGGATGATGTGTCCTTTCGACACAGGAAACGTTTTTTTCCCTGGCGATTTTCGCCCCGCGATTCTCTTCCATACGCTTGGAATGATTTTAAGTCTCCTCCCGTTCGCTCTCATACCCGAGTCGGCGAAATTGCTGAGACGCTTTCCTTTCCCCCGAATTCTTTGCGGGCTTCATGATTTCTTCGGCTTTTTTTTTCGCGCTTGTCGCCCTGATATCAGCCGGCCCTTAATTTTTTTACTTTATCCCACTTTTTTATGATTCCCCATCTTAGGTTTATACCAGCTTTTCTTTCCGGATTGCCGCCAAAACGAAGCGTTTCCCTCGCTTGTTCTCGTTGACCCTTAAGCCACCCCTATGTTTCTTGCGCTCCTGGCCTGGCTTTTCCACAGCCCACACTAACAGTCCCCCATCCAGCCCTTTTTCACTTCCTTACCCCCCTGTTTGTCGCGGCCTGCTACCTCATTCCGTTGCCGGTCCAAGCGCAGTCCACAACCTCTTTTCAGCGTGCACTTTCCTCTTTTGGTCTTATCCTCGCTCGAGCACCGGGTTTGTTGTCCTGTAGACACGGAGAGAGATTGCCACGATCGAAATGTTTTGGTCAGGTCGTTTCACGGCCGACTCCTCCTGAGCTCGGTAAGTTGGTCCGAAGGTCTGTTACTATGCTTGCGTTTGGTTTCGGTGGCTG
>Ga0179593_1624192_pt1 | contig 10827 bp, 13 predicted proteins | sample CZODoug2_1_08_16_FD_185931 | JGI IMG/M metagenome (GOLD analysis project Ga0179593, IMG submission 185931) | Vadose zone soil fungal communities from Angelo Coast Range Reserve, California, USA - CZODoug2_1_08_16fungal (PacBio error correction) | ecosystem: Environmental > Terrestrial > Soil >... | reverse complement strand
TTCCGAATGTTCTTCCCTCTCTTTTCCCCCCCTCCCCCGATCCACGGGCACCTTTTTTGCCGACCCCCTTTTTGCGGAGGTTCTTTAGAGTCGATGTTGGGCGTGAGTTGCTATTTAATTTCGCGGAGCTCTACGAGGTAGGTGCCAGCGCTTCCCCTTTTTCGGGTCATGGGCGACCCAGTAAAGCCGCTCATGAAACCTTCCTTTCCTCAGCTGTCTTGGTTACACCTTTATACAGGTTCCCCCCCTCCCCATCTTCTCTTCCTTATATTCTTTCAGGGGGCTCCATCTAGATTTAAGAAGACAAATTACCATGCTTTGGAGCTTTTTGATTTCACCCCTTTTCTCTTCGATCGTTTTTTAGTGTCCTCGAGATGGGGATTCGTCTTGCTGGTATCAAGGCTTCCCCCCTACGCAACCCCTTTCCATAGCCTTTCTCTGTTAGCTGGGCTTGATAGTGTTCCGTCAAGCTGGGATTCTTTTAGGGAATTAGATGGCCACTTCCAGTACGGTAATAGTTCTTGCTTTTTTCTTTTTTCCTTCCAGGCCTCTCCCCCCTGTCTAGATCGTGCCCTGCGGAAATCCTATCCCGGACGGTCTGTCCCGTGATCTTTTTTACCATCGAGGCTCTCCCCGCAGTGGTCTTTCATGGTTAAGTCTGTTGATATTCGGCATGGGAGACACAGTGACTGACTGCCGAATAGCCTCCTGACGATCCCTCTTGGCCAGCCCTGCCGCCCTCCTGTGATGTTTGGGCCTTTTTCGTTCTCAAATCGTTTTCTTCCCATGGGATTAAGTGGTTTCTTTCCCAAGAAGTTTCTTCGCCATGCTCCTCCCTTTGACACAATCTCCCCGATGCGGCTAAACAGTAGAGCGCCCTCCTCCCATCCTGTTTTTCTTTCCAGGTCACTTCCTCATGGTCTCTTAATCGTTTTGGCAGAATTGCTTTTTCGAACGTTCCAAGCTTCGAACTGTTCCTTCTGTGTTTTTCTTTTTTTTAATACTTTTCTCCCTCAGATTCTTAGGGGTCGTTTTTAGGAGGGGTTATATAGGCATCTTTCCCTCACAGATTTTTCTGCCTTCCTACTCTCCCCCTATTTTTTAGGCTTGTGGGCCTGGCCAAAAAGCCTTCGCGCCCGACGTTTCTTTTTGATGCTCATGGTGTTCTTATCCTTCCTTCCCCTTCCCTCATTCTTCCCCTCCCCTCCCAGCGAGCAGAGTTTTTCTCCGAGCAAATTTTCTCCTTCCCCCCCCACATCAAATCCTCCCCTCATAGGGGTTTTTTTTTTAGGGTCCCAGAGAATTTCTTAACAAATAACGGAAGAAGAAAACAATAGTCCCTTTTGAGAGTCGCATGATGAGAACCGTACCTTTGAGAGATCCCTTCCTCACGTTGTCCTTCAAAAGCTGAGAGTATCACCCCCCCCCAGGAGCCTTTTCCATGGAGATCTTTTGACCTCCCCCACCCCCATGGACTTTTTCGTGTCTCTGCTAATTATTTTGGCATCATTACCTCCCGTCCCTGAATACTCCCTGATAATGAACTTTTCTTCATCGCCATCTTCCTATTTGGCCCAACCCTATGGTTTGCTTATACCGGCAAGATATTCTCTCCGTAAAAGGAGCCCATTTTCGTAGGAGTCCAGACTCTCCCACCTTTTTCTTGAGGTGCATCCTTTCCTTTTACGTTATGGGCTTCCACCATGGAAGGAGGACTGGCACGGGTCTTTTCTCTACCTTGAGTAATCTAGGACCCCCCGACATGTCTCACGGTAAATATACCGGATACGACACCCTTTTCCGGAACTTTACTAATGAATTTCCCCCCACCACGTGCCTTCTATTTCTAGGGTTTACTCGTCCCTTAAGGTTACCCGCCAGAGAATGTTAGGTTATTCGGTTAAGCTTAACCCACGCAGGTTTAGCACTATATTGTTTCTTCGCCCACTTGGCCATCTCTCTCCTTTTCCCCCTTTTTTTTGCCGTGCGCTCCCTTTCTTCCTTGCATTCGTGGCATTTTGCGACAATGACGCCGCCGACCATTTAATCGGCCTTTCCCCCCATCTACCCCTTTCTTGGCGTTTGTCCCCCCCCATTTCGTTTTTCCGCGGGTCTGCGTGTTCTCTACCACCTAATATTCGGACTGCCAACTATTTTGATCTCTCTCCATCCTCCTCCGTTGTGGTTGTTGTTTCTATCTAGTTGGCCCTTTTTCCCCCCTTTCATCTTAGGTGTATACCTCACTCAGGCTAGAACGACTGACAGGAAAAACGCCCGTCTCCTTGTAGCGGTAGATGTTTCGATGATTTTATCGGCGGATGTCTTCTTTTCGCGCACTGCCTTTTTTCCCCTTCCCCTTGCCGATCCGTTTTTCTCCCCCCCAGCTTCTTTTTTCCTCCCCCCTTCTGGCAGACGGCGAAGTCCTCGTAAGAAATAGAGCGACCCCCTCGTTTTTTCCAGATGAGATCCAGGATCTGCCCTTTCGACCTGAATGGATTTCTCTCTCCCCCGAGATCGCCCTTTTTCTTGTCAATCTTTTGTCCAGGTGTGACGAGATAGAGGCACTTTCCTGAGAAGGCTTTGAATTAAGACAGTATTTCCTTCCTATCAGCCAGAAATAAGTAACTTCTTTTGAGCATCATCCCCTTTCCCTCTCCTGACATAACCCCACACCCCCCCCCCCCCCCCCCCCCCCCCCCCCCCCCCCCCCCCCCCCCCCCCCCCCCCCCCCCCCCCCCCCCCCCCCCCCCCCCCCCCCCCCCCCCCCCCCCCCCCCCCCCCCCCGTGCAAGGGGACCCGGTTTAGGCGCCAGAAAGCCCTTCCTGGCGTGGAGATCGAGTTCCCCTGTATTTAGCCCCTTTTTCTGACCAATCTCCCCCCAACGATCTCCCCCCCCCCCTCTTCTTCTCAGTTTTTAGGATCGTAGATAGTATTCGTGGCCTGTGATCTGGCTCGCCCCCACGAAGTCTTTTCCCCTCAGAATCCTTCCCCCCCCCTTTTCAATTTGGCTCTCGTCAAAGGTCCCTCTCGCATTGTCCTGCGTTGTGGTCGGAATCCAGCCTCTCTTTTTTTTTTTCCCTTATACGGATTCCCCCCTTCCCCGATATTTGCGTCCTGAATCATGATCATCCCCTCTTTTTTGGAGAGGACGGTCTTCGGGGGTTAAGCTTTCCCTCCTTGCCCCCTTCCCCCCTCACCTTACCCTAGCCCCCCTGGGTGAGAGGAATTTGAGTTGTGTCTTTCTGGAACCTTAATCGATACTTCCCCTCTCTGGCGTCCCTTACGATGCCCCCCACTTGCTCATCAGCAACTGATAATAGAAAGTAGGGCGCTCCTTCCCCTTTGTGACAACACCCCGAACTCGGGGTCCTTCTTCCGGCTTTCCCATTGATTTCTTCCTCATGACCCCCTCTGGGGTAAAAGAGCACCCTTCGACTAGAGTTGACCCCCCTACTTGTCCACACCGTCCCCCCCCCCTTCAGACCTCTTTCGAGCGGACCCCTCCGACAATTCCTACCCGATTCGCCCCTCCTAGACGAGCCGGCCATCAGCCCCCCCGGCGTAGGAAGGACCTTCTCCTGCTATGAAGTGATTGGCACATCGCCGGAGACCCCTTGTTCGTTTGTCGGCGCCTTCACTCCCTTGGTCTGACGGCCTTCCCTTACCTGACTTTCCCCCCTCCTTGAATCCCCTGAAGACCTTTTCTCCCCAGCCTTCTCCCAGCATTTCGGATGTTCTGGACAAGAGTGCTCTTTTTTTTCGTCGCATATCCCTCCCCCCCGAGAAAGTGTCTTTTCCGCTGCTTCCTTTCCCCCGTCCCAAGCCCTTTTCTCCCCTCCCGCCCCCGGCCCTTTCGCCTGATCAGGCACAATTTCAGCGCCAGAAATTGCCCTCCCCCTACAGATCCTTCCTCCGAAGCGAAGACGATCCCTCCTCCCCCTCTTCCCTACGGAGTCCGGCCCCTCCCCTTAACCCGACCGCCCCAGGTTACGGCACCAGACTCCCGCCAGCATGACCCTATCGCTAATTTCTGTGGCTTCCGGTGCCTCTCTCCCAGCCCCCCCACAGTCCCCCTTTCCATCAGCCCGATCCTGCGCCGTTACCACCAGCGCCAGAAGGCTTTTCATTTCTTAGATCATAATATTCTCTCCTCCCCATCGCGGTGATCGTGAGAGGGGATTTTCCCCCTTTCCCCTTTCTCGCGGTCTTGTAACCAAGTCTTGATTCGACGGTTCTTTTTCATGTATCCTCCCTCCACCCCCCCTGACCCCCCGCCCGATTTGGCAATAAAAATTAGAGGGTCTACATGGGGATGCAATAGACCCGCAAGGCCTACTGACGCACTCTCCTTTCCGCCGACCACCTTTACTTCAGATCTCCCTCATTGCATATATCCCCCCCTTTTTCCATCACCAGTTGTGGTTGTTGAGCTATCCTCAAGTAGTACCGCCACAACTTTATACGACCGACGCTAAAAGACAGAGTGGAGGCATTCCTGAGACAGTCTTTCGGATTATCTTTTTCCTGAGGTTATTTTCTTTTCACCTTTGAGTTCCTCCTCAGGGGACGGTTGACACCACTTTGCATTTAGGGGTCCAGGGCTGCCCAGGAAAGAAGCGTACCCCCCAGTAGACTCTTCTTGTCCTCCTCGAGAATCTCCCCACTAAAACCTAGAAGATTAAGAGCTTTTCTATTAGCGGAGGGTATTTCTTTCTAGTGTTCAGAAGACTTCTCCCCCCCTCCTGCTGTCTTTTCCTCTTCCCTACTAGATCCTTTGATGTAATACTTTGATCCTGATTGGATTCGTCTTCGTCTACCCCCCCAAGGCTGACCGACGCCCCCCAAACTTCTCCCTTTCCCCTCGTTCTTTCGTTTTTTTGGCCGGGCTGATAGTGCCCCTTAAGCCTGGGATTAGAGGTTTCCGATGTGCCGAAGACCTTTTTTTTTGTTTTTTCATAGTGCTGGTGGTGTATTATCGAGTAGGCTTTTTTCTCTTTTCGAGTGACTTTCCCCTTCCTCTTTGCCGGCAGTCTTTTTTACTGATCATGGAGAAAATAGGGTTCCCCCCAGCCGTGGCTGCGAATTCTTTTTTTGGGTTCTCTCTTCAGCAGAGACCCCAGAGAGGTAGGACGATCTTTTCGAAGACTTTATAAAGATGGTCCACCCATGTCCTGAAGAATTCCCTCTTGATTGTTCCTCCTTTAGTTCCCTAGTGATTAATGCCTGCACTTCTGAGTTATTAACCAGAATTCATGGGACCCCCTCCTTACCGTCGCCTAAACCCAGAATTTTGGCGCATTCCATCACCATCAAAGTGTTCGTAGAGACCCTCTTAAGAATTTTCTCTGGCAAGGGCTCTTTCTACGGAGCTTGCTTCTTTCCTTTTTTTAAGCATGCGTAGAAGTACAGCACCCTTCGGTATGAACGGGTTTCCCAGGTTTCATCATGGGGGGCTCCTCGTTCTTCGAGCGTTCGGTTTTTGTCTTTGGTCGGCTGCTGTATCATCTCTTTTTTTCTTTTTCCAAGCCTCCCTCGCCCCCCATATTTCGGCGGATTTCCAACAAGTCATTCGCGACCTTTCTTTGATGCCTTGGTGTGATGATACTGCCTTAAGGAATCTGAGGCCTCCCCCCCGATCGAGGCTGTTAGTTAGAAGCTCCCCTTTAATTTTTCCCCTCCCCCCCCATTTCCACAATCCTTTCCCCCCCCTTCTGGGGACTGGTTGTTGGAAGCGATCGCTTCACCCCCTCAACAGTCCCCCCCCTTTTCTTGTGTCTCTCTTCAGATGCCTCCAAGACGTCCAGATCCCAATCCAGGTCGTAGAGTTCCACCGCGATCTGGAGTCTTCCCTCCCCCCCTCACGGCTTCCCTTGATCTATAACGGCCTTCCCGTGCTGGCTGGCCCGTCATCGTGGGCTCTCTTCAAAGTCCTCCTACTATATCTTCCCTTTTAACCTGATTTTTTTCCTTTGGGGCGTTTTTCTAACATCTGGTGGTATAAAGGCCAGATATCGAACTTCCCACGAGTCCTTTTATTTCGGTCCTAAAAAGACTTTTTCCCCTCTTGAGGCCCCCTCCTTCTCCCTGCCGCGCGGTCCAGCGATCTTTCGTCCCCCCTTGATCCGTCCACTTTTTTCTGCCACAGTGCGCATCAAGGGCCTCTCATATCCCCCCCCCCGCCCACCCCCACCGGCCGGCCTAATCACCGAATGGAACCTTCCCCACAACGTTCCCGCGATATCGGTCTTCAGGCGTCCATTTTCCTTCTAACAGCCATTCGTTTTAAGCCCCTCACACGCAGGGTTCATTTCTTCCTTGCTGTTCTTAGCCGTTTCCCTTGTAAGCGTGGCGCTCCATATGGTGCTCTCCCCGGTCTCTGATTTTCTTTCTTGGCATGTGTTCCCTGACATCGCGCAGACTCCGAGGCCAGCAAACTCTCCCGCTGACCAGCCCTGTTTTTTGCCAGGGCGGAGTGGCGGTGGTTTGTTTCGCATGAAAACGACCCTTTCGGCAGAGAAACAGTTTTTCCTCTTAGATGTAATACTAAGACGCGGGGGTTGGGTGTGCAACTCAAAATCAAAGAGTCTTACTTTTACTATGCCGAAATATCCTTTTTTAGCGCACCCCAGAAGCGGCGGCTCTCCCTACTCCAATTCCCCCCTCCCTTGAGCTTTCCTTTTAGATGTTGATTCCTCCGGCGATTCCTGGTTCACCGAATGACCTCGATCGGCATGCGAACCCGTCTTGTCAGCGTCGCGCCGTCCTAATCCCCCTCCCTTCCGACCTAGACTGTTGTTTGTCCGCGACCAGTCCCCAGGAACGGCCGGTAGACCTGAACCGCATGCTCGCAGCACTTCCCCTCAGAAACCCTTTTTATGGTCCCCTTCTTGGGAGAGGCACGGCCCTTGTGAGATCGACTCGATAGAGGAATGGGAAGGCGCACTGACGATGAAGCCATTCAGCGAAGATACCCTGTCCGTTTTTCCTGCATTTTGTTTTTTCCTTTCCCACGTCCCCTCTCTACCTCCCCTTTGGGCCTAGGTGTCCAGCCGTACCTTCAAGGCGAAGTTTGCACCCTTCGAGATATGGGACCCTCCCCCCCCATGGATGTTGCGCACAAGTTCCACTCTTTCCCCTCTTCAAGATACTTTCCCTTATCGAGATCTCTTTGGCGGTGAGAGGATCGCCACAGTGTCCTCTTTGAGAGCCATTCGCCAGCAGGTCCATCCCCCCCCTCCCCTTCCACGTATTCTTTTTCCCTTTTCGGCGCCTTTTCAGGAATCCAGACTCTAGGTGGCACCTCTACGACCTGCTTCTCCGATAGCGCTTTTCTACTTCCACTGCTCCTCTTCCTTTTGGAGAGGACCCGGGTGTCGGTTTGGTTACGCAAGTCGCCCCTCACCCTTTTAAAAGTATCCCCGCGGGCTTTTTGGACATTGAGTTGTGCGGATTTAACCACTGCCATCGCTCCGCTCCCTATCTGGATTCTTCCCCCTAGATGGCTTCCTTTTAATAATCACCATCAGTAAGTATTTGGAAGTCCTTGGTGTCCCAGAAGAAATTTTATGTAGACGGTTAGAGGAGCCATTTCTTCGACGATTTTTCCCCCTTCCCTCCCGCAGAACCTCTCCCCGTAACGCTTCTGAGGACTCCAGGAACCCCGGAAAAACCCTGACCGCCAGGTAGAGCTGTACTCTCACAGCTTCCCCCGAACAGCCTCCCCCTCTCCGCTTTCTTCAGTAGGAAACTCTTCGTCATAGAGTCTAAGTTGCTTCTAGCCTGCAGAAAATGCTGTTGTCGGAGAAGTCCTTCGTAAGACAATGGCTTCTCTTTGCCATCCCCCATCTTCAAGAAAATCTCAAACTCCCCCCCCCTGAGCCCCCAAGCAAATGGGTGGCTCAGGGATGGCCTTTCCAAGGAGTGTGATTTTAGCCGCCTTCAGCTCCCCTCTTCGTTGTATCGTTCCCCTCCTTTATTTTTCACCGGCCTCTCATCACGGCTTCGATAGTGTTTCCCGGACCAAGGACCGACACGGACTCCCCCCGAAATTCCCCTAAGGTCCTATCCCCCTCCCCGAAGATCATTCACCCCGCCAGCCTCTTCCCGACCGGCGGGTTTGCCTCGGCATGCCCTAAGCCAAGCGTGACCCCCGGCCACGATCAGCCGACCAGCCTTGTAAGCCCCTCTCCCCTGACTCCTCTTTTTCATGTGAGTCGTCCTCCCTTAGCCACAGAAACCCGACTTAAAAGCGCAGCGCTTAAATCATCCCCCGCTAAGGCGCCTCCCCGTTTCTGCAAGACGTTACTTCCCCTTTTTTTCGGATTTTTGTCTCCCCTAGCTAGACTCCCCGATGGGCGAGGTGTAGAAGTCTTCCACAAGCCTCTTCGACGTTTTCCATGAGCTTGGTTAATTCACATGAAAACATCCCCCGCCTTTGGCGGGAACCTCCCTTCGATTATTCCTCTGAAGGGTTTCCGGCACCCAAGCTTCCCCCCCCATTTTAAAGCCGCCATCCTTTGACTGTCGGACGAACAACCCTTCCCTTTTTGGATTTTTCCCCCAAGATCGTCCTCGTTGATCTTCGACTTGCCCTCTCTCTCTTTTCCTTTTTTTTTGTTGTTTCTCTTTCTATGGACATTTTTTCTCCGACCCCCCAACTCCTCACGATCGCCCCCCCCTTGCCCAATGTGGCGTCCCCCCTGTCGATTTGTTCTACGTTCTTTTTTCGGGCTGTATTTTCCCCTCGCAGGAGACCTCCCCGCTTTGAGTTTCCCTCGCATTTTTCCCTGGAGACCCCCTCTAATGAACCTCGTCGACATAGTCCCCCCTTGCATTGGTTTACAAAGCCCCCCTCTCCGGCGGAAAACCCCCTTTTGATTCCCTCAGATGTAGTGAGAGAATACGCTTCACGAAGCACATGCAAATGCCTTTTCCTTTGGTTTAAATGTTCCCCTATTGATAGGGAGTTTCTTTCCCTTTCGATCTCATGTTAGTTGATGGCACTAAGGGAGACCTTCCTAAATCAACTAGTTTTTTTCGAGCTCTTCCTTCTTCGGACTCTTGGCAGTCAATGGGATCATAGGGAATTTAATGATAGATGAAGTCCCCTTCCTTTTTGAGGTTTCCCTTCTCCTTCGGATACTTCCTTCGTGATGTGATGAGGCCCCCTTGCTGGGCAGGGGTTTCGTTTCCCCCCTCCCTTTTTTTTGGAGAAAATCTTTTCTCTCCTCCCCGCTTTCTGGGCTGGAGGTGTATTCTAGGCAGATAGCCCGAGCCTGTAGATGCGATCTTTTTCCTTGATGAGATCCCTCTTCCCAACTCCTAGACCCCTGTTGATGTGACGCCCTCGTGGCCTCGTGTTCTCCTGGCTTCAGTGGTTCCCCCCCCATCGGCCGAATGGGAGTCCCCCTGAGTGACCCTCCCCCCCCTACCCCAAACATTTGCAGAAGGGCGAATGGGACCCCCTTCTATCGCTATTTAGAAGCTCCTGGGCGACCCCTTCTCTTATCCCCTGGGCGGCATAGTATGGTCGTTGTTTTTTGTGGTGGCTGGATGAGGTTGGAGACCCCCCAGTTCAGATCCCCCCTTGGGAGCTGGGGTGGTTAATGTTGTCGTACGGGGCTGCCTTCCCCTGGGCGCTTTTGGTCGTCCCGGTCTGTTTCCCGGACTTCCTCAGCTTTTTCAGTTCTACTAGAACCTCTGTCGGCATGTGTCACCAAGGACCCCTTCACTTGCTGATTATTTTTGCTTGCTTTTCCCCTTACTATTCTGCCGCCGCAGATACGCGCGCGTTTTTGGTAGGATGCCCTTCCTCCAAAACCCTCCTATCCCCGCTTCTTTCTCGGTGTGTTAGGTGAGGGGCAAGAGTGCGGACCCCCCCTCCCCCGTCCTATACCTAGCTTGGGAGAGTAGCAGGATTTTTTGGTGGGTTTTTTTTTTTTTTTTTTTTTTCCCAAGACGCGATCGATCACGGCATTTGTCGTATGAGTTCCACCTTTTTTTTTGGTTCGTCTTTCCCCTTTCCCTACAGAGTCCCTGGTCGCTTCCCTTTTCCGAGCGACATTCCCTTTCTGGCGCGGGCCGCGCAGTCGGTTCGAGCAGCCCCTTCCCCCCCGTCCTCCCCGAAGACGAGGCGCGCGAGCCGGACCCGGAGCGAATCTCCCGTGGGGGCGCTTTTCCCCAATCCTGTTCTTATCCCGGCCAACTCTCCTCCGGCCACGGGGCTCTTCATGTCGGTCGGCGCCCCACGCGGCAACCTTCGGTCCTTTTTCTTTCAGGCCTGTTTCACCTTCCGGCGGTGATGATGGCTGTCTGATCGGCGTACTTTTCTTCCTTCAGCGACTTCATTCTTTTTTTCGTACTATACTTAGACGATCTCCCCTGGCAGGCCCCTCTTCAATCACATGTGACAACCCCCCCCCCCCTCCCCCCGGAGATTTCCCGTCGAGAAGTCGTCCCATTCGACCGGCCTAGCCTCCCTTTTTTTCAGTCCTCCCCCCGCAGGTTTTCCCCTTCTTTCTTCCTGCTGCTTCGCCGTACGGGAAACTTTTTTTTTCTACTTCCCCCCCTCTGGTGAGTTCCTTTGCTTATGGTTCGCCCCGCGTCCAGCCCAACTGCGCCCCCCCGAAAAGGTCTTCCCCCTCTCCCAACGTCCTGCGTTTGCCCATTTCGTCTTTCCCTCCGCCTGCGTAGATGTTTCAACGAGAAAAGTCCTGAAGAAAAGTTACTACCTGGAGGTAAGACGATACTCAGAGATGAGAAGAGGAGAACTACGGGAGAGCCACCGATGTGAGAACAGAGAAATTACAGGAGCGACAACTTGATTGA
>Ga0179593_1564379_pt1 | contig 10827 bp, 15 predicted proteins | sample CZODoug2_1_08_16_FD_185931 | JGI IMG/M metagenome (GOLD analysis project Ga0179593, IMG submission 185931) | Vadose zone soil fungal communities from Angelo Coast Range Reserve, California, USA - CZODoug2_1_08_16fungal (PacBio error correction) | ecosystem: Environmental > Terrestrial > Soil >... | reverse complement strand
TCCTTGTAGGGCCGGTGGGGGTGTCCTTTCCTTCTTATGTTCCTTTTTTCTTCTTTGTTTTTCTGGAATACGTTGTTTTAATTCATCCATTTTCCTTCCCATTTACGGTTCCTACTTCCCCTCTTTATATTTGTGGGTTCTTTTTCTCTGTTCTTGTAGATGTGTTTTTGACCCCCTCGTCAGCACATGTGTTGCGCCTCTTCCCGCGACGCCCTCTCTTTTCTTTCCCTTATCCCCCCTCTGTTTACAAAAAAGATTTGTGAAGAAAGGTGAGGAGTTTCCCTGGTAGTAGGTATTTCCTTTTCTTTTTTCTTCCTTTTAGTCATTCGCCCCCCCCCCCCTGTGTTGATAAATTCAGCGTCCTCTTTCGTTGTTGTGATGTTTCTGAATCTCTTGTTTGGCTCCAGGTGGTTCTTTTCTTTCCCTACTAGGGTTTTATGGCTATGGGAATTCGATATATATGATCTAATCACCCTCCCGGTTATACGAAACGTGGTACCTCTTTTGGTGGAAGTTATAAGCCCAAATAAAAATATGAAAATGTTTCCCCTTTTGGTGTTTGGTGGTGGTGTTTCCCTTTTCTTCCTCCCCAACGCCCCAACTTTTCTTCCCCTTTCCTTTTCACCATGGCGTTTAATAATAGTTATGTAACCCCCCCGTGTGGTGGTGGGCTTTTTCCCCCCCTTAAGGTACACCCCCCCCCCCCCCCCTTGTTCGGAGTTAAAATGGCTTGTACAAATTGGAATTGTGTTTCCCTTGGTCATAATGTGAAAAAGGAGTGTTTTTTTTTTTTCAAACTCCCCCCAAAAAAAACCTTGTTCATAAGGTCCGGTAAAATTAATGTTTGTCCTCCCCCTTGTTCATCGGCAATAAACCTTTTAAACTTTTCCCCTTCCCAAAAAAAAAAAAATGTTAGTAGATGGTGGTGGGGTTTGTAAAAACCTTCTTCCCTAACCAAAAACCTTTTCTTTTTTTCCCTTTCCCCCCTGGGGTTTCGGGGTCTCTTAATAATAATAACCCCCCCCAAAAAAACTTTTATGACCTTAGTCTTGGCCCTTGGTGGTGGTGGTGGTAACCCCTCCCCTGGAAAAATTGAATAATTGGTACCTCTTCACCCCTCACATAATTGTTCCCCTTTTTTTCTTCTTTTCCCAACTCATCCTTCCCAGTTGAACTCCTGTAAATTTCATTTTCACAAATAAATAGTAATTCTCACCCCCCCCCATTGGTTCTCTTTTCCCCCTTATCACCCCCCCCCCCCCCCCCTAAAAGCCAGCAGCTACTCTCTTGGTGCCATTCTGGGTCCCCTTCCTAAAAACACAAAAGAAAACTTCTTTCTCTTTTCCCTCTCTCTCCAGTTAACTTTGTCCCAACCTCCCTCCTTTTCTTTGGGCAAAATGTGGTTGTTTTTTTGTATGAGGTGGGATGGGCGTTGCTGTGGAAGTTTTTTTTTTTTCCTCTTCTGTGCTTTTTTTTTTGTAGTGAGGTGAGAAGGAGAAGCCAGAATGCCCCTCCTTTTCGAAGTTTTTGGGGGGACCTGAGGTGGCATATCTTGAGTGCAGTGTTCCTTCCTTCGACTTATTGTAAGAAGAATCAGCATTTTCTCCCCCCCCTTTATCTCAGGCTGAAAAAACACCCTGTTCTCCCGATCCCATAAAATTGTTGCCCCCTTTCCCCCCGTCATAGGTTCGATGGTTGAAAAATCCCATACCCCCCTCTCCCCTTCTTTTAATTTTTCCTCTCCCCATGCAATCTTTAATCTATCTCTTTTCTCATCTTCTAGAGAGAGTGAAATTTCAGTTTATAAGGGGATGATTTCTGGTAGGGATTTTCAACCATATAACCCCCTTCTTTTTTTCCCTCTTCCCTTTCTTGAGTCTCCCCCCTTCCTCAAAGGTGTGGTAACAGGGTTGTTATAACATTATTCTGTGTGTTCTCCCCCCTTTTTTCAGCCCCCCCTCAACAACTGACATTATCCCCTTCCCCTCCATGCCTAAACCCCTTTTTTCCCCCCTCCCAGTTTAAGATGAAAACCATGTTCCCCTCAACTCAATACAAACAACCCCCCCCCCCCCACCACTGCAAAGCAACGAAAACCCCCCCCTCCCTCCCTCAAAACCCCTTTCCCCCCCCCCCCTTGAAAATGGATGTCGGTTTGGGCCCACCTTCTTCTCTCTTCTTTTAGATAACTACTTTCCTTTCTCTTATTGATAACAGAACCCCTGGATGGCCACCCCCCCTTTGCTTGAGCGCTTTTTTTTTCTTTTATTATGTAATGGAAGAGGTGAGACCCCCCGATACAACAATGGGGACCCTTCCTTTCCCATGTATGAACTTTTACCCCCCCCTAACACAGTGATCTTTCCAAAGGAGGGAACAGGTCGGCGGTGATTGTCGGGTAACAGGGGGCCCCATTCTTTTCCCCTTGTGATTTCGAGAAACGGGTCCCTGGAAAGAGGACATTTTCCCCCCCACCACCATGGGGCTTTCCTCCTCCTCTTTGCAAAGGGGTTCCTCCTTTTCATGGGACAATGATGAGCCACACACAAAAACACACATTTTTCTCCACCCAGAGGGTGGGGTTTTTCTTTCCCCCCGGAAAGTTGTGCCCCCCCCCCCCCAAAACAACCACCATCACCAAGGGTGGAGGTTTAACGACGAGACCATTTTCCCCCCCCCCCCAAGGCCTCTCTCCCCAAGGGGTGGGGTGTTCCCCTGATGGGACAACCACCTCCCCTGACAATTGGTGGGGGTTTCTTTTTCCCCCTTTCTTTTACACACCACTTTGCACATGATGAACACGTTTGAACAACACTTTCCCCCTTTCAAACCAACAACCAACATTTTTACACCCCCCTTCCCCCCTTTGGCCTTTTCTCCTACGAACGGAAATGGGACACCCTTTGGGAAACCATGAAAAACATTTTTTTTGAACGAGATGACAATGGGACCCCCCCCCCCCCCCCCCCCTGACTCCCGGTTTTTTTTCTTGGTGGCAAAGGAATGATGCCCCACCCACACCACCACACTTGTTCCCAGTGTGCAGAGGGAGAGGTATTTTTCCGGACCCCCTCTGACAACCACCCTCGAAACTCCCCCTTGAAGGAGAGAATCTTCTCTGCAATAGCGACCACCCACCCCGCCCCCCCCCCTTTCGAAGCAATGTTACAACCCACCCCCCAATCATAACGAGCAGAAAACCTCCCCCCCCCCCCAAAAGGACCTGGATACCTTACTTTTATCCACCCCCCCTCTTCTTTTTTCCTCCCCCCCCCCAGAATAAACTAATACCAGGTACACCCCTTCTGTTACAGCTTGGAACCGCTTCCTTTTTCCTTCCCTACGGATAGGTCCCCCCTTTCGCACCCCCTCGCCAAATTTTTTCTACAGCGGTGGTCAAAACCCAAAACAACTAGAAGCCTCCCCCCCCTACACCATGCGGGGATGCCTTCCCCCCTCCCCCCCTCTCATAATCCCTTCCTCCCTGGATGAATTTAAAAGGATTTCCCGTTTCCCAGCAACGCAGAGCCTAAAGAACTTCCATCCTATAAAGAGATGCCCACCCCCCCCCCCCTCCCCCAAAATATGCGAATGCCCTCCTTTTTCGGTGGTGGAAAGTCTTTTCCTTCCAATCACACCCTTCTCCCCACCCAAGATCAAACGCGACTGACAATTTTTCCATGAAAAAGGACCTAGTTCTCCCCCTTTCATCCGATCTTCATGGCCTTCCCTCCACAACCCTTTCAGGTGTTATGTGGGCGGCCCACCTATGGTAATGTAACTCCTCCTCAGGATACTTTGATACAGCAAACACTAATCTCCCCCCTTTGTGGTCACCCCCTTTCCTAATAATAAGTTGTGGTTGTTGAGAGAGGTTCCCATTAGAAAGACTTCCCTCTCCGAGTCATTCTTCTCTTAAGAAATTACCCTTCTTCCGAACACCAGTACACGTTTTTTCCATTCCCATGAGATCTCTTTTTCCCCCTCTTTCTTGTTAGGTAAGGGATTTCTAGTTTCCGCGTTTGGATATTTTTGGATCCCCCTTTCCCCTTGACAAAACCTCCCTTGCTGGGCCTTTTTGAGGTATGGAATTAGAACTTGTTCTGCAGGTTTTTTTTCTCTTGCCTGTATAGTATTGTCATTGTTCCTTCAAGTTGTACGGTTGTTTCCTTTCCCCCTCCCTTCCCTCCATTTTAAACTGTCTTACCCTTTTTTTTTTTCTTTTCTTTAGTATTTCTTCCCCCCTGAATGGTTTATAAGTTGGTTGTTTCCTAGTTGTAGATGTGTTCCTTCGTCAGCCATGTGTTGAGAAGCTTTCCCTTTTTAGCTTCCTTACAGAAAGTGTTTGAAATTATAAATTCCTTTTGGTCACCCCATTTTTCGTGTTTCTTTTTCTTTGATTTTTTAAAGTGGTAGTAGGTATTCATTTTATTCCGAAGAAGGAAGGAATCTTCCCCTCCCTTTTGTTTTATAACTTCCGAGGTTCTTCCAGGTTTTGTTTTTTTTGCTGTTTTCTGGTTTTTCTAGAGGGTTTGTGGTGGTGTCTTTTTACCTCGGGTTTATGGCTATGTAGTCGATGCGCTACTGCACCCCTTTTTCTACGAAAACGTTGGGAGTTCCTTCTTTTTGGTTGTCTTTTATAAGATCCGATGGCCGTTGTAATTAACATCCCCTCTTACCCCTCTTTGGTGTTTTTTTCCCCTTCGTCGTAATATCCTCCCCCCCCCCTTTTCCTTTTATTTTGTCACATTGTAATAATAGTTTCACAACTTTGTCAATTGTCCCCCGTTGTGGTTTTGACCTTGGTAGTAGTGTTCCCCCCACACCCTTTTCTTTTGTGGTGGGGTATTTTTTCCCCATTGTAATTGGGTTCACATCCCTTTCTAATGATCAAAATGGTGGTTTTTTTTTTTTGTGACCCACATGCTCATCGTCCCCCCAACATTTCTCCCCCTGGGGGTGGTTTGTACCCCCTTTTGTAATGAAAGTTTCCCCCTTTTCATCGACCCCCCCCTGGTGGTTGTCCATTTTTTTTTCCCCCCTCTTAAATCACACCCCAAAAATTGTTAGTAGCAATAACCTGTTGTGGTGGTGTTTTTTCCCCCTTCTTTGTTACCATCAAACCCACCACCCCCCCTTTCCCCTTAAAACCCCTGGTGAGTGGCTATAATAATTGTAATAATTTCCCCCCCATGTTCCCTTGATATGAAACTTCTTTTTCCCCTTTTGGGTTCGAACCCCCCCCTTCCCCCTCAAAATTGAAATAATGGCTTCCCACAAATAAATAATTGTTAACGGTTCCCTCCACCCCCTAATGTATTGTTTCCTTCCCATGCCCTTTTTCCATTGTTAAAAATTACCTCTCCATGTAATTGTTACAAATGTGTCCTTTTCACCTCGACATCATAATACAATTCTCCCCCACCCTTCCCCTTTACATCATTGATTGTTTGGGGGGTGCAATCTGGGTGCTCCTTTACCAAAAAAAAAGAAAAAATTATTTCCCCCCCTTAAATGTAGAAATAAGTAAATGGTGGACCAAACTTCATCCTCTGAGTTTTTGATCTTCCCCTTTTTTTTTAGGTGGGAGTGGGCTCCCGTGTGGGGAGGGTGAAAAGCTTTTTTTTCCCTTCCGGTGGTTCAGGTATCAGAGAAGAAGATTCCCCTTTCCCCCTGGATGATGGTGAAGTGGATCTTGGACTGATAGGTTTTATCATGGGAAGTGTTGGGCGTCCTCTTATATTTCCCTTTTCCCCCTATACCCCCCCCCAGAATCCCCCATGTATAGCTTTCCCCCCCACCCAAAACTGTTATAAACACCTTTTCCCCTCAAATTGTTGAAAAAAATTGGATGACCTAGTCCAATCTACCCCCCTAATAGGGGATTTTAAAACACTCCTTTCATCATTACATTTCCTTTTTCAGAATTAACAGTTCTTGCCCTAATTGGCCCCCTTTATAGGGGATTTTTCCCCCAGCTTTTTATAAAAATGAGCCCACCTAGAATTTTCATAAAGTTTCCCCCCTCTTTTCCTCCTGCCTCAAAGCGTGTGGTTCCCTCCGCATTTATGACAATTTCCCCCCTCCTGGTGTATGAATTATGTTACTTACCCCCCCCCCCCCCTGAACTGATGAAAAAGGAAACCATCAATATTCCTTCCCCCTCCCCAACGTTCCACAGCTTTCCCCCCAGAGGACAAAAAGTTCAATGCTGCTTTCTTCGAATAAAAACCAACAAATGATCCACCTTCCCCTCCCCCCAAGACCACCCCCAAGAACCCGCACCATCTCAAACAACCACATTGGGCCCCCCCCCCCCTGAAAGGATGTCTTTTTCCATGTACCTTTCATATTCATACTCTCTTCTTTTATTCCCTTCTTTTGTTTTTTTAAAAGTTATACTTTTCCTCTTCTATGGTCACCCCCCATGCACACCCAGTTCACTTTTTTTTTTAATGGTTTGAATGGTTCGATTTTCCCGATACCACAAGGGGAACTGTGAAGGGATGACGCTTTTCCCCAATGACCCCCGGTGTGGAAGGGACAAGGATGCCCTGCCATGAGGTTTTCGGGAACAGGGAACAAGGGATGTGTTTCTGAGGAGAGAACCTCTTTTCCCTTGTGCCACAGTGGCAAAGGTCTTTTTTCCCCCCACACTGGATGACGACGAAGTGCTTGGGGGGGTTCTCTCTTTCTTCTTTTCCCCCCACACAACCCCCACCTTCCTTCACTAGCTTTTGTTTTTTTTCTGGAACAAAACGACATCCTCCACCACCACCACCCTTTTCCGGATTCCCGGTACCACTTTTTGGTCTTCATCGATGACAATGGGACAACAACAACATGGTGATTTTTGGGGGGACGGATGACAACCCTCCTTTCCCCCCCCATGTTGGACATGATCAAAAGGGTGGTGTTTTTCCCCAATTTTGGCCCCCCCCCCCCCCACAAAATGGGGGACATGCTTCAGGAGGGATGTGCCCCCCCCCCTTTTCCACCCACCAAAAACATTGTTTCCCCCATGGGGTTTTCCGTGAACTTACGACAATGGTGTCCCACCCCCACTGGGACATGACACACCATCTTTTTTTTTACCTTACCACCCCTGGGAAAACCCCCACGAACAAGGGGCAGGGTTTTCCTTTCCTTTCCAACAACAACACACCACCACTCTTCACAGTTTCGAGGGGGGATTTTGGAAAAAAAGGCCCACCCCCCCCTTCTACTGCAAACAACCATCCCTCCCAGGTTTTTCTCCCCCCCGTGTTGAAGGACTAAGGAGGTGCTTTTCTCCTAGGAATCGCCCAGATCCCATAGCCCCCTTAGTCGCCTCCCCCCCACCCGTCCTTTGCCCCCTCACGGCCAGCCCCAACAACAAAGAACTTCACCCTACTCCGAACAACCAAACCAAACCTCCCCACCCTTTCTCGGGACCCCACCCTCGACTCTTCTCATGTTAAAAATAAGTCAAAGGGAGCTTCACTGAAACACTGCTCTCGCACACCCTATGCGATGCATCTTCCTCTCTACATAGGAGACCCCCCTAAGAACACCAGGGGACGCCCTTTAAGACAAGCCCCCTTCCCCTTTAAGAAAATGAAAGTTACCCTCCCACACTCTTTTTCAACCCCCAGAAGAGCAAGTTGCCTCAGAATGGTGGTGAAATCAAAGACCCCTTCCAATTTTCAGTACCAGGGACCTGGTTTTCCAAGAAGGGAAGTCTTCCCCTACGAATCGAGCCCACAACAAAGGGACGGAATACTCTGGCATTTTAAAAACAGAGCCACCAACGCCACTTACGAAGCCCTCCAAAGCGAGAAAAACTTCTTTTTTTCCCCTCCTCTGGAGAAGCCAAAAGTTTAATCTCTCCAAACCCATTCTTTCATTTCTCACAAAAATGGGATTCCACCCCCCCTCCCCCCCACATGGAAAAGCCTGAGATAAAATCCCCCACCATGACAAGACATATAAATTCCCCCCCACTCTACAAACTAAAAACACTCCCCCCCTCAGACAGAACATGTAACCCCCTCCGGTTTTTTTTTTGAATGATTCAATTATGATTCCAAATTCGACTGACAATTGAACTATCCCTCCCTCCCCTCCCAACCTAGTAGCCCCCTCACCCCCCCTTCATGGGCCAAATGTTTTCCTACCAAAATCCGTGTCGGGGTTCGTGGGGGGCACCCAACCACCTGTTTCTCCTACTGTAATATACCAGCTGAACTTCCTACTGGATTTACCCCTCCCCCCCCCCTTTCCTTCCCCTAACTACGGGGGTACTCATCTTTCCTTCTTTGTTGAGAGTACCCCGTTAGTTCGCCATGAATCCCTTCTCCGTATCTGCGTCCATTGAGTTCATTCTTTCCATTTTTCCCAAGAAAAAAGTACACGCTCCCATTCCCATGAGATCGAGTTTTTTTCTTTTCGTCTTTTATGTAAGGCTTTCTCGTTGCCTTTTTTATATTTTGGTTTCTTTAAAAGTCAGTTCCCCTCCCCGACTTCGGTGCTTGTGTTCCCTCCATTCTTATGTTGTCTTTGCGGCCGGGGGGGGGCATCCGATGTATTCTCTTTTAGTCCTGCGTTGATTGTACCAGTTCCCTTTTTTTTTTCCTTAATCCGTTGGTAAATTAATCCATTTACTTTTTTTCTTCCCTTTTTTCCCCCTCAAGAATGGTTATAAGTTGTTTTCCAGGATTATAGGTGTTATTGTATTTGACCACCTCCGTGGAATAGTCAGCCCATGTTTTTTTCTCCCTCTTTTTTCTGAACTATGTTCCAGCCTCTTGCATTTCTTTCCCCGGCAAGCGGTCCAAGCTTAAAAGGACCCTTTTTTTCTTTTAGATGTCTGCGGTATTCCTTGGATGTGAGGAAGCCCCTTCTTCCCTCGTTTTTTTTTTATAAATTCCGAGTTATCCATTTCTCTTTTTTTGTTCGTCTTGTAATAGTTAGATATGGGTTGTTTTCTCTCTTTGGAAAATGGCCTCCTCCCTTATGTCGGTAATTTCCTCCCCCTTTCCTCTAATGAAAACCTCCTTCTCTCCCTTCCCTAAAGTTTTAACTTTTTCGGTATAAGATAAAGATGTTTCCTTCCCCTCCACAATATGACCCTTTTATTTTACTTTTGGTTTGGGTTGGTTGTAAGTAGTTCCCCTCTCCCCCCCCTGAAAATTGTTTCGTCATGTTCACCCTTTCCTTTGTCTCCCTGTTAATGTAAAAAAAAAAACTTGTTTGGTGGTGGTGTTTTTCTTCTTCTTCAACGTAAAAAACCACAACCCCTGTTTTTTAAAACCTGTTTTTGGTAGTTGTTAACCATGTCATTGTGGTAACATTCCCCCTTTCCCCCCTTCATTTTCCCCTGGTGGTGTTGTTTGGTGTTCTTCCCCTTTCATAGTTCCAAAACTTCATAATGTAAAATGGGGGTGGTCTAATGTTGGCATTAACGTCCCCCCCCCCCCTTTTTTCCATCCCCCTTTTTTTTCCCATCCCCCCCCCACCCCTTTTTTTTTGGTGGTTGTTTTTTTCTTTCTTCGTTGGTTCCACTCCTGTGCCTCCACAGGCCCATGGTTTTTGGGGTGTTGTATCATAACATCTCCCCCAAAAAAAAACTGTGCCTCTGACATTGTCGAATAAAAATGGTGGTTTTTTTTTTTTCCCCTGTTTGGTTTTTTTGGTAACTGTACCAACCTTTCATCCCCCCTTTTTTTCCAGCATCTACCCCCAGACCCCTTTTTTAAATAAGCAGAAAGGAAAAACCTTCACCCCTTCAGGGTACAGTCAAACTTGTGTCATTTTTTCCCCCCCCCCCCCATCCCTTCACCCCTATGGTAAGTGTGCCCCATTTTTCAGGGCTTGTTTATCCCTCTGCCAACTTATCCCCCCACCCCTACAAGCAGCAGCTCACAGCCTGGTGACATTTCTTTTTTTTTCCTCCCTTTTCCAAAAAAAAAAGAAACCCCTTCTTCTCTCTAGTTGAATTTTTGGCTGCCCAAACGACATCATTGTCATTTGTTCATTGGCGGGTTTTCTTTTTGTGTTCGTGGCTGTGGCCCTTGTTTTTTTCCAACAGAGTCTTCCCTGGTGGTGGCGTTTCAGAGTGAGCCTACCCCTCTCCTTTTTTCCATGACCCACTGGTCTTTTTCTCTTGGATTCCATGTCTTGAGTTCAGTGTTTTTTTTAGTGTGGGATGAAATGAACCTTCTCTTCCCCCCCCCCTTCCCTCCCCAAGTCATTTTCCGTGAATTTTGCAAATGTATCTCAGGCTGTCCACCCCCAACCACTTCTTCCCGGAAATATTTTGAAAAACTTGATGAACCTCCCTTTTTTTTGCAATTGAACTGGAAATACCTACCCCTCCATCTTCCTTCCCTTTATTTAATCCTGATAAAACTTACACCCCCCTTCCCGGGGTTTTTTTTTTCCTGCAATTTCATTTTATAGGGATGAAATACCCTTTTTTTCTTCCCCCAATGAGGGTTCTATTTCCCCTTTCCTTGTCATCAAGTTTTCACCAATTATGGTCTTCCCCCCTTTTTCCCCCCTTTGGTTGTTTTCAGACTGATATACCCCTTCTTTTTTTCCCTTTTAACTACTCTTCCCATTTACATATAAGTCATTTCAGCAACACCCCTCCACTGAACATCAAGATAATGTCCCCCCCCATCCCCCGTTAAAATCATCAGTGTGCCTTTCCCCCCCTCCCATTGTGCCTTCAACTAAATACCACCACCACCCCCCACCACCACTGCCACAGCCCTTTCCCCGCCCCCCACACCGCAGTCCCCCCATTGGCCCAAATGACAATGGTGTCTTTCTTTCTTAATATTT
>Ga0179593_1563821_pt1 | contig 10827 bp, 9 predicted proteins | sample CZODoug2_1_08_16_FD_185931 | JGI IMG/M metagenome (GOLD analysis project Ga0179593, IMG submission 185931) | Vadose zone soil fungal communities from Angelo Coast Range Reserve, California, USA - CZODoug2_1_08_16fungal (PacBio error correction) | ecosystem: Environmental > Terrestrial > Soil >... | reverse complement strand
GGGTCGACTGCCTTGGCGTACTCTTTTCCTGACATTTCATGAGGCTTTCCCCTTTTCCCATCAGCTCTTCGTTCCAAATTATCCCTGATTAGCGCGAGTGAAACCGCAGTTTCTCTCCGTTCTGCCCTCGCGAGCGCAGGGCACTTCCTCCCCCAATGGCTTGGCAGTCGCTTTTTTTCAGACAACTAGGAGATTAACCCTTCCCCGACACGTGTTTATTTGTTCCACAAGCTATCTCATCCATGACCTCCTTTTTTTCCCTCTTCCCCCCTTCCTGTGCTGCTGATGTTCGTCTAGCTCTGTGAAACAACATGCGGGCGATGGCCCTCTACGACCTTCGCGGACTCAAGATGATGAAGGTTTTTCCTATCACTTGGGCACTCCCCCCCAACGCCTTTGCCTTCGGAGAGCGACCCTTGCTCTCCTCCGTGGAAGACTCTGCTCCAGGAGTCCCCAAGTTCAAAGCGTTGGCTCGCCGTCTTCGTCTATCTCCCCTCCTAGTTCCTTTTGCCTTCCTGCTGTCCGATCCCACTCTCCCTCCCCCTCTTCTGCTCCTTGTCAGAAAGCCAAAATTTTTTCCAATAAAGAATCTTTTGTTTTTTTTCAAAGCATTCGCAGGGTGGCGGGAAGACTTTCCCCTTCGCCCCCGTTCGGTCTCGCAATTTTATCGGTCCCCTCTTTTTTGTCCTCGTTTCCTCGCCTCCCGAGACGGTTTTCCACGTACGCTTCCTAGACCCGCTGATCTGAGAACTTTCGGTCGTTTGATTTCCGATTTTTCCCCCACAACTATCTTGACCCCCTTCTGCGCTTCTCGGAATTCCTAAGCTTTGCTGGAAGACCAGTGCTGCAGATCAATTTTCCGCTTCCCCCAAGTTGTTTCCGTCTTTCTCTTTTGCAGGACGCAAGTCCGCACATTCGGAATTAATATATCGCGTTTTCCGGCTGCCAGCCCTTTGCGCACATCAAATGAAGACCCTTCTCCTCGCTCGGGACTGCGCCCGTCTCTTTTCGCGCTAAGGCGATCCGCTGATCACTGCCGTAAGGGGCGTAGTCTTTTTTCAGCGTCTATAAAATTGCTTTCCCCCCTGCGCCTCCTCCCGTCACCAAAAGTCCGCCCCCTCCTCTACTTTTTTTCCTTCTTTCTGAAACCTCATCCTATTGTTCGAATCTTCAACATCCTTGCTTCTCCGGCACTCCCAAGCCTCAGAATACCCCCTTCCCCTCGATGGCGATCTCAGCGCATCCCTTTTTTCCTTTCAAGACGTGATGTACGATAATGGTTTTTTCCTTCTGCTGGTCCCTCCCTTTCCCCCCCGCTTTCCCCCAGTTTCGGGCGGTCGGCGTGTGTTTCGACCACTTACTCTCATTGGGCCCCAAGACGAATACTTTCCTTTCAGGACAATTTGGGTTCAGGAGAGGATGACTCTCTGCATCGCCTTGAGAACACTTCCTACCACATGTGCGGCCCGGAGCCCCCCTCTTTCTCGCCGTCCACTTGTTGGCGGTATCCGGCTTTTCCCGATTCACCCTGCCCTTTTCCCCGCTTGGTTTTTATCGCTTCTCCCTCCTCTACGACGCCTTCCTCCCGCTTGTCTGTCCGACATGCACTCCTCCGCCTATCAAGCTTTCCCTTCTCTTGATTATGCCACTGCTTCGGACCGGCACCCAGTCGCGATTCTTTAAGACCCCCCCCCCCCGCTAATGGCCATGCAAATATTGTCTCCTCGAGTGAGACGGTGTTCTTTTGCGACGCAAATTTTCATGCAGTTTTTTCTTTATTTGATCCCTAAACGTGTCTCCCCTGGCCCATACTCTCGCGGGGCTTGAAGATTTCCCTCTCAGAAGCGCGTGAAAGACTGCCTTTTCCTCTTTTCGGCATGTGCGGGGGAACTTCCTTTTACGGTGACTCGCCCCCGCGTATCCCTTTGTTGCTCTATTTTCAAAGACCCTGGGCGTGCCGTTCCAGATCGTCCTTCTTAGTTCGGATACACACTGCCCCTGATCTAAAGCTTCCTGAGTCATTCAACGCTCACCCTGACAAGCGTTCCCTCACCCACTCTTTGGTGGCAAATCAGGCTAAACCATCTTTTCCCATGATCCTTTTTTGCTCGGGCCTGGTGGGGGCGAATGGTTCTACTTTCCTCTCTATCTTTTTTCTTCTAATCGTGTTGTTTTTCTTTTTTTTTCCCGTAAGTATTCCTTCTCAAATTCCTTTTTTTCTCATGGCACCGGCTCCATCTATTTCCGTCTTTCAAATCTGTGAGGGCCCTTTACGTCCGGAGGACTCGTTTGTGGTGAAGTTGCAAATATCATCTTTTTTTGCCGACGTCCTTGCCTGATTTTTGTAGATATGGGTCCTATCCGGTTTCCCTGATCACCCCGGCCAACTTTTGAAAGAGCGCTTGCGATCCTAATTCCTTCTCTTTCACAGTCCGGCATCCCCAAGCACGCCACCCTGTTCCCAAACGGCCTTCTTTCTGCCGGTCAACTGCAGGATCCCCTCCCGCGCTTAGTTGTTGCCTTTTCTTGCCGACAAAAGTGTCTTAACAATGTCCCCCTCCGTTCTCTTTTGAGCCCCCCCCCCCCCCCGTTTCTTCCACCCCGCCATATCACTATGTGCATTTCTTTTGGATGGTGTATTTCTGAAGACTTTCTCACGTTTCTGTTTCTCTGTCCGATACCTTGAATTTTTTCCATATATCCCCCTTCCCGAATCAATCCTCCTTTTACGCTCTTGATTAGGCCTCTTTGCGCTGGCGTTTCTGCTCGTCCATGAAAGGTAGACCCTTCTCATTTCCCGCGTCGGGACGACTTTTCTTTTGAATCTCAAAACTTTTCTGATGTTCGCGGCGTCCAACCTTGACGATCTTCCTGGATTAAAATGTTTGCCCCTTAGGATGATTGTTTTTAGCAGCCTCACCAGAGAAAATTGCTTCCCGAACAAATGTCGCCTCGTTCCTTTCCCTTCTTATAGGCTTGCCCCCCTTGAGTCACTTGAGCCGCCCAGTCCTTTTCCATAAGCGAGGGGTGGGTTCTCCTTTCCGCCAGCTTCGTTACTAGAACCGGCTCCATCAGCGTTCATGGAACTTCCCCTTTTTCTTGAGATCGACACTTTTCCCCCTGGTTTTCTCTGTTGGTTTGGGTTCCCAAGTCCAGAAGTGATGTGAGTCCTCCCTGTAAGGCTCGCTCCATCTCATTTTACTTTCCTACCGACTGCAAAAAAAGTATCTCCCTTTGCAATTTGGTTTTTCGAGCCCTTAGAAGCTGCATCCTTCATTCCCTTACTACGCGCAGGGGAAGTGCCTCTTTTCTTAAAGCGGATCGCCGTCTTCTTGTCCGCCTGTCTTGGATCTCCTCCTTCTCGACAATCGAGCGTCTTCAGTGGATTGTCGCTGACACCCGTCTCTTGAAACGCTTTACCCTCTCCCCCATTCACAGCGATAGCTGACCCTTGCGTCTCTCTCCGGCAACAGTTTTTCTACGAGCTTCCCCCTTTCTTGCCATCTTTTCAAAGCTTCGGCTTTTCTCGCTCCTTCTTTGCATTCTTCCCTCCATGCCAATGCCGACTGTCCTTTTTTCTTTCACGCTATTTGTGTATCACCCCTTTTCTCAATTTTTCAAAGGAGTGCGCAGATCATGTTTCTTTTGCGCGTACCGTTGGTCCAACTAACTTCTTTCTGCAAAACCGGCACCCCTGCGTGTGACCAATGTTTTCTTCCGCCTGCTTCAGTTCTCTGTTTCCACCCTGCGAATGCTTTCGACGTACCCCTCACTATCTTGATCAGTATGCGCTCCCCTCAGAGAAATGTCATCGATGTACTTGGATCGGACCGAGGCTCCCCCTTTAGATACGTTCAGTTCCTCTCTTCCCCTCTATTCGACTTTCTGTATTTTTCCCTCGGGCGAGCAAAACTTCTTGGTGAATCTGCGAGCAGATTCGACATTGCCTTATGAAGCCTTGGGGTCTCAGTCTTGTCCTTTCGGCTCCTCGGTTTAAAGTGCCAAGTGTTTTTGAACATTCGAATCGAATCAAGCATGTACGCGAAGGTCGTACGTTTTTCTTTGCCCCCGCGCCCGCATGTGTTTCATTCTTTTAAAATTCTTTCTCCTGTTCTGAGGAAGTGGGTTTTTTTATTTGACGATTCGCTTGTGGTCCTGGGCTCCCCCAAAGAAAAACCCTCCCCTTTTCACCCCAACCTCTCGGTGACTTCCTTTCTTATAACGCCTTGGATGAACTTTTACTTTGAAAGTGGGTTATAACCTAGTCATTCTCTCCTCTCTTTTCAAGCAACTGAAGAGCGGAGTCGCGGTGTCACTTTCTCGGCACGATGTCATCTTTGTGACATTTTTCCCACCTTATTCCCCATGCCTTGCTATTCTCCCTTGTTGTGGGTACGCCAATGACTCTTGCATACGTTGCTCCCATGAAGATATCTTTCTTTTTGAGAGATCTTCATTTTACAACGTCTCCCCCTTTTTTTTGTCCTCCCCTGGCCGGACGACATCGTCGTCCTATTTACTTGCCATCACTTTTCCCTGAAAAAAAGATGAAATTTTCTTCATCTCCCATTCAGCGCGACTACTTCCCCCTTGGAAGAACACCTTTCCTTTCCTTTTTCGCATTCATTCGAGGTTATATCTCCTCTCGCCGGCGTTCCTACTCTTATTTTTAACTTTTAGTGCGAAAGATCAAGTGCACTCTGGCAAATGCCCTCCCCCCAAGCTATCGTCATCCATGCCTCGACGGTTTGCTTCTGATGTTTCTGTCTCTTCCCGCCTGTATCGAAAGCGTGAAAAAACATTCGTTGCGTGGCTTGGAGACCCCTTTTTGATGACCGGCTGGATCGATTCTCCCATACACTTGGCAAAATTAGGACCCCCTCCTGAACAGAATGTCGACTTGAACACTTCCGAAGGCCAATGCGTGTTCTTCCTCTGCTCGCAGGATTAAACACCCCCCCTAAAAGACCTACGTGACGGACCTCAAGCTCTTTCCCGGGCTCTCCGAGCCGCTGTCCGCACCCCCCACTACATTACGAGATACGTGAGAAATCCCCCCTCACTTCTCAGACCTGATCATAAAAGCATTCTCCCTTTTCGGGCAGCTCTAACAGACGAACATCTCCTCTTTTAGAATCCTACCCCAACCCCTCCCCCAGCATATGGAGCAGCGGTTGGCCTCCTTCACGAGCCAGTTCAGGTACGCTCCCCCGATATCTGCGACAAGGTCCTCCACCGAAGGTCGTTTCTTGACACTCCAAGGCGCGCTTCCTTTATTTTGCGATAATTCCTTTGCGACGCTGCCCCCCGTGCTGCGCTAACTTCATGCTTCTCCAGGGTTGCATTCTCGTTCGGATGCTGTTTCTCCCCCCAAATGTCCTCCCTTCATCTATCGCAGTGACTTTTTCTATTTCTTTGTCCGAATTTTTTCTTTAGGATTTTTACCTTTGCTCTAGGGAAGATAGCTCTTTTCGGACATATCTCGCTTGCTTCGTCTTTTGAAACATAATGCGCTTCTCTTATGGCAGCGTCTATTCCTTGGGTTCCGCGCTCCATCCTCCTAAAGAGCCATAAATAATTCTATAATTTTGATATTTCTCATTCCTTGAGTCCTCCCCCTTGTGTTCTCTAGCTTCTTCTATGAAAAGAAAAATCCTCCCCTCCCCCCCCATGCACTCGCAGACAAGTTCTCCCCAGAATGAAGTCATGTGAAGCGCCTCTCATTTTGAGGCCGTTTCTCTCTCCCCCAAACCGCGCTGTGTGACCAAGTTCTTTTCTGTTTCGAAAAGTTAGCTAAGTGCCCATCTTCAGGGGCTATGACCTTCCCGATCAGAGAGACTGACTTCGAAACATTGTTATGTGCCTTTCCTCTCCATTTGGCGAATCCCCTTTTGAAGTGCAAAAATGTCTCTTTTCCCAAGATCGTTCTCGCAGTCAAAGGAAACATCTCGCTGTGCTTTCCACCCTGCAACAGGTCGTTCCCTTGAGTAAATCGAGGATCCTACGCCATAGTTATCTACTCCTCGATACTGCCAAGCGAAAGCGCCACCTTTTTGTGTCACTTGAATTTGATTTAGATTTTTTTTTCGACTTAGGACCCGCCTCCCCCCCACTTACCCATCCGCGATCTTTTTCCTGGCCAATGACAATTTCCCTTGCGTGGCAGTCTCAGTGAGAAGTGGACTTTTCCTATGTCACGTCATGTTATGATATCCGACTCCCCTTTCAATCCACGGCCCAGCTTCTAGAAATATCCTGCCTTTTCGCATCCAGAAGAGAGTGTTTTTGAGATCGTTTGCTTCATGGGTCAAATGCCGGACGGTGACTCAAGTCCGAGATCGGGGCCCTTTTTCAAAGGCTCTTTTTTCCGTCTTTTTCAACCGGATTTCTAAAATGGCAACTGCCCCCTCCCTAAATCCGGCATCGAGGCATCCCAAGATCTATTGGAATGACATCCAGTTCCCGAACAAAATCTGCTTCTCCTTCACTTTCCCCTCCGTCACACCTTTTACCTTGAATAGGATTGAGACGGTGCCTCATTCTTACATATCTCGAAGACTACGTAATCCCCTTGTGTTGTTGAGCTGCGATTTCCGTTGTTTCTGCGAGATCTTTTTTCCCCCATCATCTGATTTAAGATCCCTTTCTTTTTTTTTCAGGAGATTGACACCATTCTTTTGTGCGGGAAATTTGTCCCCTAGATCTTTTGCTGTCCTTTAATCCTATGCACGGATTTATTGTTCCAGTTCTCACTACCTATTCCAAGAAGTTCCGGCCAATGTCCGCCCATCTTTGAATAGCGCTTTCTTCTTGCGGAATTGCGCTCACTTGCCTGTTGAGATCAGGGTCTTCCCCCGATTCCACTGGCCTTTTATGGATGCCGGCCCACCCCATGTCAGGATATTCTCTTAAAGCCACTCCTTTTTCTCATGTCCTAAAGTTATTTCAATCCTTTCCAGGACGTGACAAGGTGCGGGCTTCCAAACATCCCCGTCTCAACTCGAATTCTTGAAGTGCCAGTAGCGTGGCTTCCTGAAAGAGATAGCGTTTTTCTTCTTTCTTTAATACTCCCCTTCGACTTCTCTGTCAGCCTTCCCTCCCTTTTTCCCGCTTGATAGGCGGATTATAGTTTTGAAATGGACCTCTTATATTACGATGGCTTCGAGAAGTTCCCGCGTATGTTCTTCTATGTTAGGGAACGACTTGAATCTTCAACCTTTCTCTCTCTGATTGGTAGAAGGCTCCTTCCTGGTCGTTTGTGCCAATTCCGTAGGATCGGGATTTCTCCCATGGCGAAGGCGAATTCTCCCATGATTCGTCCTCATTCTCCCTACCCCCATTTCTGCAATCCCTTCGTTCTTGTTCCCTCGTTCCCATTTTTTTTTCAACACGCGAGGCCGCCCGTCCCCCCAGCGAGGGGTTTTCCATTTCTGCCAGCCAGGAATCTCATGGCCTACCCGTCCCAGCGTAATGGAACTTCCCCGACTTCTGGATCGCCAATCGCGGTCCTTCTCTTTGAGGATGGGCTTGGTCCCCCGCCAGCAAGTGCTGTGAATCTCTTCGAAGCATTCTTAAGGTTCCTGCTCTCAATAAAAGTAGATGCAGTTTCTTCCTTTTGGCGCCTTTTGTTGCGGCGGAGGCGCCTCTCCGCTGCCCCACTCACCTCAGCATACTCTCCGGACGACTTCCTCGTCAGCTCTGCTGTTTCTCGTTCTTCCCCTATATGTTTAGGCGGCAGGGTTTCTGCACCATTGCTGCCTTTTACCGCCCCCCCCCATTCGCTCTTTCCCATTGAGGCCGGGCGCTCCCCCCCCCGCCCAACAGCATCTTTCTTCAACACCTTTTACTTGCCTCCCCACCGCTGAAACTTTTTTTATCGGCCTTTTTCTTTGGCATTCCTTCGTTATAGCTGCCCACTCTCTGACCTCGAAGCATTGTTGTCTCCTGAGCCCGACCTGCGGATCCCCCCGTTCCCGTTTGGACAAGATCTCCTCTTCTGTGAGCCAGTTGTCCGGGATCGTGATGTTGATTCTCCCGATTTCACACCATATGCTTCCCCCCAGTGAGATTTCGCTTCCCATCTCCTGCAAGATGTTCGTCTTTTTCCCCTTTCCGATTTTCTTTCACCTCCCCGTAGTTTGGCTTTCTTCAGTTCCTTTCAATTTCCTTCTTGGGGGACGGCCTCGAGGAAGTGCTAATTAAGAGGCCTTTCATTATTGCCCATCTCGTCCCGTAGTTCGAAAACGCTTTGAACTGTGGTGAATTCGAGTCAGAGTCTTCCACGCATTGCCTTCTCACGGCGTCTCGTTCTTGTCTCTCATTCCGTTTGGGGCCTCCAGTGCCAAGGATTTATGATCCCCAGACCAGCACAGTTTATCGCGGAAGGTTCGTACTTGTCGCTCCCGCATGTTGTTAACAGCTGCCCCTTTTTGGACTACGATGCGGAATCCCGCACTTCCTTTCAAGTTAACTCTGACGATCTCTTTTTTTTGGAGGAGCTGAAATAAATAAGAAACACCCTTTCCTTCTTTCTCCATAAACATACATTCTGAACGCTTTTTTCACTCTCTGCCAGGCATTTGATCCTCCTTCCTTTTCCAAATCATTCTTTTTCAACTCTGAGCGTATTCGCTTTCTATCGGAACCTTCCTTTCCGACGAGCTGATTGAAAACCCTTCTTCCTTTCCTCGACGCCTGTAATGGTAATGATCCTTTTTCCTTCGTTCCCCCTTCTACTGCTCATTCTTTTTTTTGTGGTTGAGAGAGATCTTCATTTCCGTCGGTGTCTCCTCCTGGCCGGTACGCCACTTCATGGCGTGCCGAGGGAGTCGCAATACGGTTTTTCTTTCTTCGTGCCTGGCACAAAAGATGACCTTTCTCCTGTTTCTTTCTTGAACGCAGGCTCCACTCGCTGGAGCGGGCAAGTCGTAGGTTCATCCCCCTGTCCTGCAGGCGATTTCCTCCCCACTCGTTAGCTTAAAGTCACTTTTTTTTCCTTTTCATCTACCGTGAAATTTTCCGCCCCCTTCCACAACCCACCCCTGAACAGGTGAAGAGTGCTGCATGATGTCCTTAGTCCTCCGCGTGCAAGATCTATGGGGCTGGCCCGAGACTCCTTCGCGGACGAACTCCTGCATTCCCCTTTGGAACTTCCCTCCCCGAATGAGACTCCCGGGGTCTTCTCAGAAGGCAATCCTGCAGGATTCACCCAGTTCAAAGCTTTTTCTAAGACCCCTACCTAAGTGAAGCCTCTTTCCAGTTCCTCACTTCCCCGCTCCACAAATTCCATCGATTCGCCTTTTTCCGTGAGAAAAGTCCCCTGCAGGACCTGTCCCACACTCTTTTTCGACCAAGCATAGACAGTCTCTTTTTTCTTCTCCTCTTGCCTTTCATGCGTATTTACTTCTTCCCTCCCATTGGTACACGCCTTGGGGCAGCGGTTTGGTCTCCCGAGCGGTTTTTCACACGGTATACTCTCACCTTCTCTCTTCTCTGCGCAAGCTTTCCCCTCTTCCCCGAATTTTCCCTTTTACCCACCCTTTCTGCTTCCTGGAATTGCATGGCTATACTCTCTTTTTTCGACGATGCGATTTCAAGACGAGCTTTTCACCTTTCCTTCCCTTTCCCAGGGTTGAAGATTTTTTTGTTGCCGCGCTCCTAAGAATTAATCTCTCTCTTCTCGTTTTCCCCTACGACTGGCTCCCTGTCAGAGAAATTTCCTCCTTCAGAGATAGGATTTCCCCCCTTACCTCTATCATAGCGCTTGACGGCTCTTTTTACGACATAAAGGTTTGAGAGTAAGTATTAGTTATCTTTTTGAAGCGTCCCTTTCCGCTCCCCCCCTTCAAAACAGTCCCAGCTCGAAAACTCCCTTCTCTTACTTTTGCTATTTATTTTTATTGATTCGATCCATTCTTGCGTGGTTCTCTTTTCCCCTTCTGTCCTTTTCCCTGACAAGAAAAGTTCCTTTCCTCCTCCCCGCCTTTTCTTTTTTCTTTCCACATGGCTGATGGTCGTCATGTTTCTCTTAACGAATTCTGGCTGGCAGACCCCCTCTGGGAGGGCCAAAAGTGGTCCTGCTCTTCGTGGTTTCGAAAAGTTCCCCCTTTTTCTATTCCTTCTTTGAATGATAGGAGATGCTGCTAAATCATTGTCTCAGGCCTGCGTTTCCTCGAAATGGGCTTGTTGCAATACATTGTGAAGCCCGAGACCCTCTCCTTCTTCCCAGTGTTTCCTCCTCCCCCCTCATTTTCCCCTCTCTTTTTAGCCCAACGGTAGTACTAATCCGCGTCCCCGCGGATTTTCCGCATCTGCCGACCGCCCCCCCTTATTAAGACTTTTTCCCAGCTCCCCCCACTAGAGCTAGGCGCTTGATTATGCCGATCCTTTTTCTCTTCCCCCCTTCGTTCCCGCGCACCCCCTTCCGCGATCTTCCACCCCAATAAACGCTTCCCCTTTTTTGGGTCTCTTCCGGTGTTGTTTGTCTACAGTGAGGAATGACTATTCCTTTTTTTCTCCCCAAGGCCCCCCTTTAGAGACCCCCCCCCCCCCACATCTTATTAATGACTTGTCGCCTCCTTCTAGCTTTCGTTTTCCTTTTTGTGGAACCTTAACGGTGATCTCCCGCCTCTTCTGCTCGGCACGTCTAATTCTTCTTTTGAATTCGGTGTTCTTTTCGTGCGGATACAATCCCCCCCCCCTTGCCCCCGATCTTCCGCATCGATTACTTCGTCTCTCTCTTTTTACTTTTATCCCTATTCTCCCCCTGAAGGAACCCCTTTCCCCCCCATATTTACTACCTTTTTGAGGGGCCGGTTTTTTCTCAAG
>Ga0179593_1348310_pt1 | contig 10827 bp, 10 predicted proteins | sample CZODoug2_1_08_16_FD_185931 | JGI IMG/M metagenome (GOLD analysis project Ga0179593, IMG submission 185931) | Vadose zone soil fungal communities from Angelo Coast Range Reserve, California, USA - CZODoug2_1_08_16fungal (PacBio error correction) | ecosystem: Environmental > Terrestrial > Soil >... | reverse complement strand
TCCTACCCCTCTTCTAGATCCTCCATTAAAACAGATGTTTGGCCACAGCCCCCTGTCTTTCTGGTTAACGTCTTGTAGTATGATCCCCGTCCACGAGGACTTGGGGGCCCAACCAGCTGTTTTTTCCCGGATGGAAGTACTAACGCGCATCCTGGCAACCCTTTTCGTTTTCTTTTTTAAGACCCCTTCATTTCCCCTCATAGAGGTTCGAGGTCCCCCCCCCCCCATCCTGATTAGTCTTAGTCCATGAATCGGCAACCCCGGCTTGGCCCCTTCCCCTTAGTCACCCTTTACCCCCGGACCAGGTGGTGTTACTTTTTAGTTTCCTTGCTAGCTGTTTCTTGAACGGGTGCCCCACAGATTTTCTTCCCTAGCCGAGACCTTGGATTTTTTTTTAGTACGTGCTGATCCACGCACCAGACCTTGGTCCTTTCTCCCCCAACCGTTTTGAACCCTACTAGCGGGTGAACAAATCACGTACTCACGATCTGCTGTCTGGCAGATGCTGCAATTCCTTTGGTTGCTTATTTAGACTTCCCCCGTTTCCCGTATCCTGGGCGGGCTTCGGAGAGCCTCCCCCCCTTCTTCGGTTTTATGTTCCCACTTTGTTTTTCAAGGCGTCAGGTGTTTTTGTGCCTCTTGAGCACTCACGTGTTGCGGAAGTCTCCCATTTGAGGCCCTGGTCTTTTCTTCTTTTTCCTTTTAGTGTTTCCCCCAAGGTATAGCGTCTCCACTTCCTCCTTGTATTTCCATGGTCTCTTCTATTTTCTCGTGCGTTCCAATGAGTTCAGTTATTCAGGTTCGTTCCTGACTCTCTCCTCTCCCCCGAGGGTCCGGAACACTTTAGTCAGATCTTTTGTTGTTTTTCCGTTTTTGAGTTTTTTTGCACTTGAGGCTTCATCAGTTGGTAAAACGTTCCCCTCCTCCCACTTCCGCCCCCTCCTGAATTCGGTTCTCAGGGCGGGATGATTCCCTCCAGCCCCTACAGGCGGTTTTTCCCCCTTTCCCTCCAGGGAATTGACAAAAGTCCCTCTCTTCGGCTTTACCCGGAATTTAACCCCCCCTTTTAGGTTGGCAAAGAAGGCCAGTTTTTCTGGACATTCACCCCCCCCTCACAATGAGTTACACCAGTATTTTTGCAGATTATTCTTTCGGGTGGTCATTTTTCCGGTTCCCCACTTTAAGACCTGTCACCACGAACTTCCTCCCCCCACGACTTGCACCCCTCTTTTAGTTCCTTCCGGTCCCCGATTCCTTCCCCCGTTGAACTAACTCCGAGTGACGAATCGGCGTTTTTCTTTACCCTTAAACGGTTTTTCCCGCAAGTTCGCGACACCAGTTCTCGAAAACGTTCTGTCTTTGACTGTACTTACTTTTTTGGTCGTGGCCTCCGTTCTTCCAAGTCCCACGGGTATAGGTCACCCATTCTTCCAACCAGCGTACCCACAATTTTCCGCCTTGTGTCTTGGGTGATGATAAGTGGCACTCCCCCCCACTCCTTCCTGCAGAATTTTTTTCGAGGAACTCCCCACCCCTTGCTGGTTTTTGACAACCACATAAACCTGGCGTTCCTTAACCAGCGGTGGTCATTTTCACTACCGCCCCCCATTACGCCTCCAGGCCTAATTTCCCAGAGTTCAACCCTATGGTGTTTCTTGTTTTATTGTTGCTGTTTGCCCTTTTCGGTCCCCGGAACTGGCGCCCCCCCCCACCACTTCCCCCTTTTTTCGGATGACAAAGTTCCCCTTTTTGTTTTTTTCAACCTCGCCCAAAAGATCTATAGTATTTCAAGTGCTTTTCGGTTCACCTTTTTTCCCTTGGCAGTAGCCGGCTTATCTCTTCTTTGGTATGACCCCTATTTTGAATAGGATGCCCCCCCGCAACCTTGTTTTATCCTCTATTCCACCGCACCACCTCATGTGTTTCAACTTCACTTATTTTTGTGTTTTTGACCCCCCCCCCGTTGTTTGATGATGGTTTTGAGGAACATCCCCGTTCTGTTTTTTTTCTTTTCAGGTTATTTTTTAGAGATGAAACTCTCTGGTCGTATGAAGGTTAACAGAAAATTGGTTTTGCATTCAGTGGGTCCTTTTTCTTTCTTGATTGCGTGTTGAGGCCCCCCGAGACCCTCCTGCACGAGATTTTCTCCCAATGTTACTTGATCAAAACGAACTTTTTTTTTTTTTATACTTGCCGGTTCTCCCTATTCCAAGAAAGTTTGCCCCCGGACCCTGAAGATTTTACTGACTACTTTCCTCCCATCGAACCCCGGGGGGTCATCTTTACAACGTACTTCGGAAATGTCGCCACGGGAGAATGTCCTTGTTGCAACCAGTCACCTGTAGCGTAACCCTATTCCTTCACACGTGAAGCATAATTTATCTTTTGTCCTAAGTTTCTCGTTTAATTAATACCGAGTTGGAGTCCCACCCTTCTTCCTTCGTGTCCGTTTGTGTTGAGTGCTTTTCCTCCACCCTTAAAGGTGGGTCTTTTTGGGCCCTTTTGTATCATCTAGTGAATAAGAGCCCTATTCTCCTCCCCCCCCCACCCCTTTTCTGGTTGAGTCTGAGATGCTTCTCCATGAAATTCATTTATTTTTTACACTGGGTCATCCCCCTGCACTTGTACCCCCCCCCACTTGGTTCAAACATAAATACCCCCTGCCGCATCTTTAGTCCTCGGTTTCCTCCCTCCCTTGCCCCTTTTTTTTCCGTGAGTCCCCTTGGTTACGACCTTTAGCTCCTGGCTGAACGTTTCGGAACCGGTTTTCCTTTCTTTTTCTGTTCGCCACTTGCATTTCCCCCCCCCCTGGGTCCACTTCCCCAGGCCGGAAGTTGGAATTTTAGTAGGCCCTACGGCGACCCCTGGTAGACCTATATTCTTCCTCTGGAGCCTGAATGTGCCAACTGGTGATTTTCCACCGCCTACTTTTTTTTTTAACCCCTTGTTCCCTGGCATATCCAAACTTTGCGGTGCTCCCTCAATTGGGGAGACGGATTCAGTTGTCCGGCGTGGTTACCCTGACCATATTTTCCCTTCCGATCTAAAATTTTAACCCCTGTGAGGCCCAGGGGATGTGGAATTCTTTTCCTTTTACTCCCTGATTTGAAGTGATCTATCCCTTTTCCCCCCCACTTGTACCCGAAGTCGCTGAACTACCCCCAAGGATTTTTCCCCTCAGGGTTTTCTCTCACCCCGGCACACTTACAGTTTTCGTTGCTTCCCCCCATGATGTCTGCCCCGGGTTAACCAGTCGGTTTTGGCATACGAATAACGTTTCCTAGGTGCCCAAGAATTCCCCCATTGATTCACCGCTCCTCTTACCTTCTTTTTTTTCTGTCCTATTCCTTGAATGCCCCTGACCTGCCCCCTCCTACCAGACATTTTTCTCGTTGGCGTACCGGTTTCGGTGATTTCTTTCTCCCACTCCACTAATAAGTTTTTTTTGGTTTTAAGAGTCAGAACCTTTGTTTTGTGCCCCAGGGCGAGTAAACCCCTTCCCACCACTTAAAACCTAGGTGTCCCCCGTAATAGTGTAACTTGGAGTTGCAGGACCGGGTGTAGGGGTTAGTGAATTCTCGACCCCAAGGTTCGCTCCTGCTTCTTTTCTGGGAATGTCTTGGGCCCCCCCCTTGCAACAAAGAAGTCAGAGTTTTTCTCTTTTCTTAGCAGTATCCGAGAATCCTTGGGGTCCTACTCGTGTCTTCCTATGCCCATAACCCCCACAACCCACTACCCCTAGGAGGGTCGGTGACGTCTTTTGAACTTTTTTGTTACATTCCCCCTGCACAACCAGTAGGTGGTATTCTTTGGGTCACCGCTCCCAAACTTCTACCCCCCGACCGACTGGTTCTTTTACTGAGTGTTTCTTACTGAGGCCAGACGTCTTCCACCGTTCATACATCACTAATGCTTCTCTCTGTGAGTTCCTCGGCTTCTGAACAAATTTTTAAAGCCCTACAGCGACTGCCGAGTATTTGGCCCCCCTGAACGTGTTTTGCCTTTCGTCCCTTTTAGGGAACATGGTTTGTGCTTCATCCCCCCCTACTACCCTTTTAAAGATCATAGTTCTTTTCACTTCAGAATTTGTTTTTTGAGGGCTTTCCTTACTTTCGGCTGTTGAAACCCTCATTCTAAAGGTCCTTCAGGTTCACCTCCAGCAGTGAGAGTGAGGTTGGCTTCCCTGAAGTTTTTACCTTTCTCCTTGTTGACCGGACCGGCGTGGTGTCGGATTAGTTGAAAAGGGCCCTCCCCTTCGAAGATTCATGGTGCTTGTTTTTCCCCCGAAGTGTTATCTGGTGTGCGTCTGATCAATAGTAAAATGCCACAACCAATTGTTTTTTCCACAGTCATGGAGCAGCTTACTTTAACTTTTTTACCTTCCTCGTATATCTTTAAAGGGCCCGCCCCTTTTTCTTTTTTTCTTTGAAGTCCCAAAGGCTTGCCCCGTGGCTAAAGCCCCCCCCCCTCACCTTTTTGGTATGGAGTAACTTCCCCCTCCGGTCTTCGACTACCAACTTTGATTTGTGATGTCAGGGCCTTCCTCACCTTTGTGAGCTCCCAACCCCCGAACAAACCGTGTCGCTACTGAACCCGCCGACCAAAGGAACAATCGTTTTCCCAGACAGAAGTTGTTTCCCGGATGCACTCTAAGGCCACACTGCACCCTCACCAAACAGTGCCCTTGAAGGAGCCGTTCGAACCTTCCATCCTAATAATTTTTTTCTATAAGGCCCCAACAGCCCTTGTGTCCTCGTTATCGATTTTTTGTTCTGTGGCCGACACTCTTTTTCCCTCCTTTTTTTTCCCCCCTTTTGTTTGAAATTGCAGTTAGTTCGATGGTGTTTCATCCTGTCCTCAACCGGATTTTCTTTTCCTGGGCGCGGCCCCTCCCCCTCCTGTTTTCTGTACTTTTGTTTCCTTCTCTTCCCCCCCAACTCCTTCACACACTGACAGGGGGTATTTTCCCCACAAGCGTTCTTTACCCGCCATCCTGTTTCGTTTTCCCCGATTCTTCCTACACGTGTCGGGAAGCGTCCACCTTGAATTGAGGCCGGGATGGTTCAATGCTCCCCCTGAAAACTTCCTGTTAAGTAGCTTGCCCCCTCCCTTTTCGACGTTTACACCCCCTTTTTTTTGGGCCTCAACCTCTGTTGGGAGATTACTCGGGGGGAATCTCTTCTCCCCCATAATCCGCCCCCCCCCTTTTTTCCTCTTCGTGGTCGACCAGAATCGGTTGTTAAGAGATTCCTTCCCTCCGTTGGTGGACCTATATTTTACCTTCCCCCTTTTCATTTTTTGTTTTTTTTTTTTTGAGAGACGTTTTTTGACGTAACATTCCCCGGTCGACCTCTCTTCTCTTTTCCATCACCTTGATCGGACACCGTCTCCTGGGGGAGATTTGAGAGTCTACCTGCAAGGGCACCTCTGGGTCGGCGGAAAAACAGTCTGGTTCTTCTTCCTTGACCGGTCTCAAGTCCCTCAGCCGTTCTCCCCTCTGTTTTAAGACACCCTTTACAGTCAAGACTCGACCCGGTTTTCTACCCGGCCCCGAGGGGGATTCCTTTTGTTCTTAACCTTCCCCCACGGCACCCAAGGTTCGTTCTTCCAACCGTTACCGTGTTTCCCCTTTTCCCGCCGCCCCGTGGGCCGTTTTTTCTTCCTTCCTTTTGGTTTTTTGTTACTGAACTGAACGCCCCCCTGAATGCGGCCCCCAGGATTAGAAGCCATCGTGTCGAATTCCTACCTCCCATTCGGTCCCCCTACCCCGGACGTTCCCCGTTCCTATCTACCAACCCCCCCCACTATCGCTTTTCAATGTCGTTTTTCGCGGCCCACCTGGATTGTCGGTATGGAGGGGTTTTTTCGGCCCCCACCCGGCTGTGTGTGGGGGCGGTTTTTCCGGCCTTACGAGGAATGAACACCCCCCCTTCGTCGGTCAACTTTTAATGGGTCCTGCGGCCCCTTTTCCTTTCCGAGCGTCTTTCCCCGTTTTGATGCCCCCGGTTGGAGGAGGTGCCCCAGGCAGTCCGTAAGAGTTGTTGTTTAACCCTTTCTTCTTTTCGTTCCTGGGCCACGGCCCTTTTGATTCAGTTGCCGGACGGAATGTTTGAAAGGCAGGCCCCCCCCAACTTCTGAATCTGTCCCCTTTGCTTCAATTTTTTTTTTTTTTTTTTCTTTACCGGGGTTTGTGCTATCTTTTCCCTCGCGATTACCCCCGTTCCCCAATTCCGGTACGCGAGTAGGGTCCTAATTGGGGGTGGTCCTTTTTGCTTCAATTATTCTCCCCATCCATGTGTTCACACAGCCCCCAGCCGCTGTCCCTTTGCCCCCCACCCCCCCCCCTTACGGGCAGGTTTTTTCGCAAAGGCGTCCCGTCTGGTCGAATCCCCGGACCTGCGTGAAACCTTAAAGTCCCATATCCCCAGGGAAGGCCAACGCCTCGGCCCCGGGGTCTCCCTTTGACACCGCTGTGCCCCTTCGGCCCTTCTCACCCCAAGATCCCTTTCCCACCGTCTTACGCCTATCGTTCTGAGTCGGTGGTTCAATGTCGCACCCCCGGTTCCCCGACAAATTGCCTTTTTCTCACCCCAGCCCCCGCCAGATCCCCCGCCTTCCCTTCTGGAGGGGATTGTTTTTTTCCCCCCTGGTCGCTCCTCGTTTTCCCCCCCAGCTAGTGACCCGAATCTGCGTAGTGTGTTTTGAACGGTTTCCTCTGGCTACGAAGGACCAGGGTCTTCGCCACGGTCTGGGGATGTACTACGACAGGTGGTATTCCGTACAAGACCACACACCTGCTGTCCTTTTTGCGGACCACCTCTTCAACAGGCTCTGTTTTCCCCCGTCCTCCCTTTATGTTTTTGTCTTGCCCCCTGCAGGCACCCCACACGTGGAAATGTGCCGTAGAACGACATTTCTTTTCTTTTTCATTGCCCAACCGGCTTTTCCGTTAAAATACAGTTCTCATTCTCTCCCCCGGTGTTTTAACGTAAGCACCGTAACAGTACCCTGACGCCCCTTTTCCCGGAGTTCTTTACCTCGTGCTGTCTTTGGAGTTCTTCCGGCCCTCGACACCTCTCGGCCCTCCCAATGTTGTTTCCACCCACCCACCCCCCACGCCGTCTTTTGAGGATGATCGCCTTTGGGTGTGTACAGCTCCCACCCGAGGAATCTTACTCTTTTTTTGATTTCGTGGGCTTGTCCCTTTCCACTACCGAGGCCCCCGCTTTTGATATAGTAGGGTTGCGATGACCCTCGGAGTAGTCCTCCCAGCCCCCTTTTTTTGGGACACCTTTGCAGCCACCTCCGCCCAGATGCGTCCTTTTGGGGACAGGTTTTTTTTTTTTGTGTGAATGTCCCCCACCCCCGGTTGCTAAAACCCTTTTGATCCACTCCTAGCTTACCCCTTTTACTGTGCTCTCACCCTACTTCTGGTCGTCTGAAGGAAAAAGCCAATTTTTTTGTGCGTCATTGTAATGGACTCCTTTGTTTTTTTCTGCTTTTTTCTTTTCGTGCAATTTTCCCAAAGCCGCTCCGTAGCCCCGGTACGTCGCCCCCACCCACCCCGTTTGGGCTTCCCCTTTCTTGACTCCAGGTTAGTATTTTTAGGTGGCCCAGCCTGTCCCCCCACGCCTGCCTTCCCCCGATGACCCGACTGTACGTCCAGCGTCCCCCTTGGGGTTTGGCTTCATTTCCTTTCCCCCCGACCCTCCTTCCGTCGTCGGACGGTGAGCCCTTGGAGCCACACCTTACCTGTGCGACGGAGAACGTTCCGTTGCACCGGCCCCAGTTCCTCTCGCTTGGTTCTCGTTTCTCGTGTCACATTTTCTGGGGGGCGGTGGACTTTTTCGGCGATGTGCCGTCAGGAGTGATGTCCTTTTTCCCTGGCCCCTCGTGCTTCCTTTATCCTCGACGGCCTTTCAGATCATCTCCTTTTCTTTCTCCTTAACCCTTTCGTTTTTGGACTCGAGGTTTTCTCAGGCGTTCCGCATGCATCCCCATTTTTTCAATCCTTTCCGGGCTGGTAAAAAACCGGCCTTTAGCCCGACGCCCTCGCAGCCCTTGTGGTGTTCTTTCACATGATGAATTTCCTTGGAGCAAAGCCCCCCTGTTTGGCACCCTGCCCTGCCTTCGTGATGCCTGTTTTTGTGACGGGCAGAAACTTGTTTCTTACGGCTTCTCCGGGTATTTGGCCCTCCACAGTTCCCCCCTTTTTGCCGCCACCTTGGCCCCCCTTCAACGGTGTCATTCGAGGCGTTATGCACGTGGACTTCCCCCCGCCGAAACTCTGGCCTCTTTTTGACCCCCCGGTGATTGAGTCATGTCGCCGGTTGCTTTTTTAAATGTGCTTGAACACCAGTGCATATACCCCCCTCTTGGTCCCGTCCACGGACCCCCCCAAATTTGCGTTGCTTAGCAGGTGCTCATTTTCGGCGTTTAGGCTCTGGCAGGCCACCCCACACCCCCCCGCAACTCCTTCTCCCCTGATTTTCCCTCTTGGCGTTTTCTCGCTACGCCCCTTCCCTTTTCTTGCCCTTCCTTTAAATTCCCCCCCCTGTTCGGCGATGTGACCTTCCCCTTGGATGTTCTTTTTTCTTGTCCCCATCCCAAATGGCCCACACACTCCCAGGGGTCATGGGGCGGTTACCCCAATCTGTTTTTGCTTGGGCTTGGACAATGGTCCTGGGTTGGCCCTGGACAATCGGATGAACGTCGGTCAGCGACCCCGCAGTCGATACCAGAGTTTTCCTTCCCAAAGGTTGAGAGTGTCAGATGAGGGACTAACGTGGTAAGCACCCTTACCCAACTCTAGGACGATTCATACCTTTCGTTTTGGACTCTTTTTACCCAACCCCCTTTTTTTTATGAGAGAAACCCACGGCCCAGTGTTGTTTTTTTACCCCGTTTTTTTTTTTTTTTTTTTTTTTTCCAGTTAGTCCTGACTTGTGGCCCGTGCGTCCCCCAAAATACAAACCCAGAACCACCCCCGACTTTCACTGCATCAGAAATTCGCGTCCCCTCAGGCGTGAGGAGATTTGTGCAGACCCCCTGGTGTCTGCTCACCTCCCCCCGAGTCGTATGGTGAAATGACCCTGGGTAAGGTCTGTTTTTGTGTTTTTCGTCGTCATTATGCCCGGGCCTTGCGTGGGTCCCTACATCTACATTTTTCACCACACCCAATTTCCCAAGTTTTTAGGTTTGTACACCCCCCGACATTTTTTTGGTTTCCCCAGGATTGGTTTTTTTCCTCGACACACTTTTGTTTTTTCGTTGTGACTCCCCCGTTATACGTCAAGAAATTCGACCGAACGTGGTTTCTGACTTGCTTTTATTTCACGCCCTTTGTCTGAACAGTTTCTTATCCCTCTCTTTGCGGTTTACAATTTCTGACCTCGGGGCAGTACGTTAGTTCTGAGGATGTTCTTGATTCTCCCCTCAGCTCTGCAATTGAACTTTTTCTATGTTGCTTCCCACGCTTTTTTTACTTGTCTTCCGGTGGGGGCGTTTGCATGTCGCCAAAAAAAACCACATGAAACACCCAGACTACTCGGCAATCATCGGTGTTTCTACCCCAGAAGGTTTTTGCTTTTGCATTCTTACCTTGTTTTTCTTTTAGGTGAGGGGACAACCTAAGCCTTACCCAGTGACTTTGGTGTGCACCGCAGACATTTCAGTAGGCTTTTTCTTTTACACCACCTCAGGTTGCTTGTGGAAGGTTGAATCCCTTTTTTGGTCAGCAGTACTTATACCCCAGACTTATCTCTTACCTTGACAGGGGTTTTCGTTGGGGACCTTTTTTGCAGGGCTTGTTCGGCGTGTTTCCATTATGACCCCTCGTCCCCCTGCCCACAAATGCTTTTTTCCCTTAAAAGTCCCTCTTCCCCTAGGTTTTTCCCCTTTTACCTCGTCTGCCTATTTAGTTTTGTGTTGGAGTTTTCTCCCTGGTCCCTCCCCCCCCTCTTTCTTACCCCGCGGGCCAGCCCAATTTTTTGCGCGCCTCCCCCCTCTTCCCCTCCCTTTGCTGCACCTCCCCCCTGGGTTTTCCCTCATTTTCCCTGGCCAACACGTCTTCCTTGCTTCTCCCCTTTTGTGGCAGTGTGCGGTGTAAAAAAGCTTGTGTTTGACCCCAAACGGCTCCCGTCTCCCATGAAAATTCTCCTTACCCCCATTCGTGAGGGACTCCGGTTTTTTTTCTTTCGTGTCCGCCTACCTCACCCATAACCCCCCCAACGCCATGTGCCCGCCCGAGTTTGCCCGCCCCAATCATAAAACCCTCCCTTTTTTGCTTCCGTTTCCAACCCGCCCCGGATCCAGATGCCGTGTTCTCCCTCTTGTTTTTGGCTTTTTCTCGTTCAAGGGAAAACGGCTTTTTTTTGCGATGGCAGGATGTGCTTTTTCCCCGTTGTTTTTACCGTTGCTTTTTCGTAGAGGGGTCTGCTTTTTTGAGGAATATCTGTTTCGTGAGGTTCTCCCTGCAGCCAAAAAGTTAACAACCCCCCAGGCAAATTCTTCTTCGTGTATGCCATGGCTGCTCGTTCACGTTGACCCCCCGGTTTTTTCCTCTTGATTGGTCCCTTACGAGCAGACACGTGCTTTGGCCCCGTCGTGCAACTTTCGGTCGACGGCCGGGGATCCATTTTTTCGGGCACAATGAAACGATTGGGCCGTTTCTTATCTTCAGACGTTAGGGTCCAAACCATTGGTGGTTTTTTTTACGCTTAATTAGTTCCTTGCTTTTCTTACCCCACCAGCAGTTTCACGTCCACCGAGTGCTCTCTGTGGCCCCCTTCTACGAAGCGGTTTGTTTAATCTTTGCCGCTGTTTGAA
>Ga0179593_1339988_pt1 | contig 10827 bp, 17 predicted proteins | sample CZODoug2_1_08_16_FD_185931 | JGI IMG/M metagenome (GOLD analysis project Ga0179593, IMG submission 185931) | Vadose zone soil fungal communities from Angelo Coast Range Reserve, California, USA - CZODoug2_1_08_16fungal (PacBio error correction) | ecosystem: Environmental > Terrestrial > Soil >... | reverse complement strand
CAGCTCTCTGTTTTCAGACTTTTCTTCCCCTCCCGACGGCCCCCTGGCACAACTCCTTCCCCAAGCAAATCACCCACCTCCTCTTCCTGACCATTTTTTTTCCTTGTCGGGACTCTGCGAAGCTTCCCCCGCGCCTTTTTTTTGTCGTTTCTATTTTCCCCCCCTTGAAGTAGAGCTGTAACCAAGTCTCAATTTACTGACTGCCGGCGTCAGCTTCCTATTCAATCGCGCTGTCTGCGCTGCTTCGTGTCTTTTTTTGTCTTTCTGTCCCATTGGCGGGTCGGCGTATAGAACGTTAGTCGGTTAAATTGTGTCGGAGTCGTTCTCCTCCCTTTTCCCCCCGTCGCTGGTATTCCTTTCCCCGGTGACCATTCCCCTTTTTGATAGACCCCCTTTCCCTTTTTTTTAGCCGATATCTCGTTTCGGGTCATCGACCACCTTATTCCCGACTCAGGTTCTTTCTCTTGTGCCGTTTCTTCTTTCGTTACCTCCTTTGTCCTTTTTTTTTCCTTGATGTACGCCCTCCTCACATCTTGCTGGATGGAGAAACAGAGGTGGACGCTAGACCCCGGTCTGCTCACTTCTTTTTCCGTTCCTCCTTCGTCGTTCTTATCTTCGACGTGTCGAAAGCCCCTGCACCTTGTCCCCCTGACCGTGTTCCCCCGTTTTGGTTGGACCAATGAGCTCCCTTCCTCCTAGGACCTCCCCTTCATCTTCGCTCGCCCCGCCTTTTAGTTTCTCCAAACCCCAAAACCCCCCCTTGTCGACCCCCTGTCAAGCGTTGCTTTCGCCCCACGGACCGTCCAACCGCTTATATTCCGGCCTTTAAATCCCAAGGTCCCCTTCCTCCCCGCCCGGGGAATCGACCTTCGTAGCGCTCTCTCCGCCGACCTTTTCGTGACGCACCGTCTTTACGGTCACCCCATTCGGATGGCCCTCCCCCAAAGCCCCGGCTGCTCGCCGCGCCCCCCTTCCCTTCCGTAATCCACCCCGACTCCGTTTTACTTTGCCCCTCATTCGGAACGGCTTGACCTTTCCCCGCGGTGGAGTGGACCCCGAAGTTCGAAGGCTTCGTTCCTGACTTTTCTGAGCCCTGCTTTTTTTTTTTACGTTCGCCCCCCCCCGTATTGGCCTTCGGTTTTGGTTCCAGCGTTTAGGCTTCCCCCCCCCCACTTTTACCCAACGAGTCCGGCCGGGTTTAAAGGCCGTTGCCCTTCCCTTCACGGCGCTTCTATTTGAAGGTTTTTTCTTCTTGCGCGAGGCCGCTCAAAGGTCCATCGGCCGCGTCAAAACAGTTTGTTTTTTTTTTTTATTTGGTGTGGTTTTCTTGTTTTTTTTTGGTTTTTTGTCCTTTGTTTCTCTCCGCCCCAAATGCCGCCTGCGGATGCACTTTTTTTTTTTCTTATCCAACTTCCCCTCATCCATTTCCCCCTTGCAACGATGGCCGCTGACGGGATTAGTCCCTCTCCCCTCCCACATTGTTTCTTTCCTCTTCGTTCCTCCCTCCCAGTCTCGAGATTTTCCAACTTTTCCTCGAATCGTAAAAGAGACATTCTCTTTGATCCCCATCAAATCTGTCGGATGTTGCATCTACCGCAAATGTCCCCTCTAAAAAAGCTTATCTTGTTTTCCCCTTTTCCTTCTTATTGTTCGTTCCTCTCGGTGTTTCTGCGACTGAAAAAACTCTTCCTTTTTTCCCCTTTTCAACGTCTCCGGCATGGTGTCATAGTCGACCGTTCACTATACATCCCATTTACCGGCATTCGCTTTTTTTTTTCCAGACCCACCCAGTGTTTTTTTTCATCTGCCAGTCCTCGTCCCCCCGCCCTCAGGACTCTTTTCGAAGACAATATAGTCTCTTTTCGTACTCTTTTTTTTTTTGCCCCTTGTCCCCCTCCTACGGGGGGTTTGAGTAACCCCAGCAATCGTGCTCAGAACGTTCTGGCCCCTCCTCTTGAAATGCTCATTCCCCAAATTAATTCAAGTTTCCCACCCGTCTGTCTTTTCCACCCTTCCTTCACATTTTCGGCGCAGCGGCACTGGTGGGTTTCTTTTCATACCCATGTCCCCCCTCCTTTTTCTGGGTTACCGATGCAACGTTGCTTGATTTCATTTCGAACAGGCTTTTGCCCTCCCCGATTGGTTTTCCTTCCCCCTCCACGAATTTTCCATTCGAGCATATGGTTGCTTTCCTCCACCTGAATTTCCCCCTTTTCCTACTGACTTTTAAGTTTCAAGAGAATTTGCTGCCAGCCCCTTTTTTTTTTTTTCTCCCCCTATTCTCTTTCGAAGGCCAATCACCGATGCACCCTGTTGCTCCCCCCCCCCCCCCTTATGCACTGTCTCTTGGGAGCACGGCTGAAGGTTTCTCCTTTCTGTGTTTCTCTTTCTTCTCCATTTCGGTGCAGGCGCCCCCCAAAGTGACCTAGCCGTTTTGTGGCTTTTCTTCTCTTCTTCTTCTGATGGTGTACCTGTGTGTCCCCCTCACACCCACACTATCCGCGACCCACGCCGCCCGCTGTTCCTCATACATGTAAACTCTTGTTTCGGCTTTTGACTTCTCCTCCCCCCATCCCCGCCCTCTTGTCCTGTCCTCTATCTCCTTTTTTCACTTCATCCGGTGGCGTGTACACTGTTGATATCGACCCCCTTACCCCTAGCTCCCTCTCCTTGTTGTTTTTGGCTCCTTCTCTCTTTTTGATGTTCGTTGATAAGCGCCGTAGCCTGCGAGGCCTTGCTGATGACGTTCGTCTTTTTCTGGCCAACCGCTTTCCGCGGGTGCGTCTTTCCTTTGACTGCAGACCAACAAATTCCCTGTTTGATTTTTTCTGACTTTTTCTTAGTCTTTGCCAACCGCGCGGTTTGTTTTTTCTTGTTCTTTTCCACGCCGTGGTTTTTATTTCCTTTAGCATTCTCCCTCACAAAGGCCCACATGACGGATTCAAAAGTCTCAATTTTTACCCGTCCCATGATCATATGATTTTTAGCCGCGTTCGTACACACGCCAGACCTTTTGGGCCTACCAATAGGCATGTAGTTCCCCCTTGTAATTTTCCCCCTTTTTTTCTGATCTTTTTTTGGTCCTTTTAACGAAGTTTTACAACCTTGTCATCCATTGTGTCCCCGACCCCTTTTTACCCCGAGTATGACTGCGTTTTTCTCTCACATCGATCTACATTGCTTGTTAACCCCCACGGCCAGGTTTTATCACCAAGAGTATCTCAAGAGTGAAGGCTTTTTCCTCCAGTTGTTGAACTTTTTTCTTACACCAGTTCCCCTTTTATTTTCCATTATATCTCATTCGGAGGTCGAAATCTTCTTAACCAGACCATTGGGACGTAGGATGGTACCGAGCATGGATATTTACTTTTCCTTTCTTCTAGGTGGAAGAGTTCATGAACAGTCACCCCCGATTCTTCTTCTTTCATTTTTACTTCTCTATGCTACTTCCTGCTCCTTTGATGAGTTTTCCATTTCTCCTTTCTCAGACTTCGGCGAGCGGAGTAGTCCCTGAGTTACCTAGAGGTCTGGAAGATGGACTTTCCTTTCCCTTTTCTTTGTTTTATCCTCGTGCTGTTTTTCGCTGGCCAAATACCATTTTCCCACCACTGGCGGAGTCCTGTCTATGTTCTTTTGACCTTTTCGACTTGATGTCACCCGTTCCCCTCCTTCTTGAACATTTTCTTTTTCTGGGCCCATCCCCCCTTTTATTTGTCATCGCGCGCGCCACCCCCCCCCCCTTGGACTTCCTCTGGGCCAGTAATTTTTTTTCCGAGTTTTCCACACGTATTTTGTCCCCTCGGATTAGTTCTAGTGCTCTTTCCTCTTCCTGCTTAGGCGATTATTAACCTATGTTTCTTTTTTTTTTTTTCCTCCCCCCTCCCCTCTGTCTTCCTCACGATGGGGGGTTCTTTGGGACGGCGGATTCCCCTTGTACCCGCCCTGTTATTTTCGCTTTCCTTAGTTTTTTTGCTTGTTGAGACATTTTGGCACATCAGCACCTGATAAATCCCTTTTCCTTGCCCTCTGCTTCGTTTCAGGTTACTCTATGTTTCTTTTTTTTTTGGAAATTTCAGTGTTTCCCTGTCTCGGTTTGGTCCTGCATACGGAGGAGAAGGCGATTCTTTGCGTGCTGGAAGGGGCGACCCAGTTTTTCCCCCCCCTTCATTACTTTCTAGACCGCCGGCAGGTACGGGGACCTTAACTGCGACTTTTTTAGAGTTTTCATTCCCTACCGTCCCCCCACCACCCCCTGAAGGGGCTCCCCTTTGTCGTTGGTATAAGCTCGATTTATCAGTGTTTGACTTCCAGGGTCTGCCCCTCCTCCCTTGCCCTTTTCTTGGGTGTGTCCTACGGTGGTTGTACTTTAGTGCCAATTTTCGTTTTCTCTCTTTTCTTTTGCTTAATGATTTACCTCTCTATTGCTTTGGATTAGACCGAGAATATTGTTTCCTCAAACCCCCCTTTACTCTTTTTTCCCCCTCGTTTTCCCCCTTCTCTCCTTAGACGGGTTTCCCCCCCCCGGCCCTGTTTTTTTTTTTTGTTTTTTATACTGCCCCCCATGTGGCCTGTTTGGCATTGACAATATTTTTTTTTTTAAATTTTTCAAGTCCCCCCTTTGCATAGGAGGTTTTCCTTCCCTCCTCGTTCTCCTTAACCAATTTACCCTCACACCCCATTTTTTCCTGGTCTTAAGGCTGTCAATTGTCTTTTGCTTTGATCACCCCTTTTTTCCGGGTTACTCTTTGACCCTTTTTCTTGTGCCGCTTTTCCCCCCCTGCCCCGTCCCCACTTTCGGCTCGAAGAAAGAATCTTGTTTTTTGCAGTACGGTTTTTTGTCCCCCATTTGTTTCCCTCCCCTCTCCCCTGACTTTCGTTGAACGTTGACCCCCATGTGCTCCGCAATATATTAGGTCGTTTCGCCCCCGGTTTTTTTCCCTTTTTTTCCCCCCTCTGTATTCGGTTTTTTGTTGAATTTGAAGTCCTCCTTGATAACCATGACTGGTTCAAAACCTCTTTTTTTAAGTTCTATTGTTGGACCCTCACTGAAAATACCGAAATGGTGGGTATCACTTTTTCTAGTCCTTTTCTTTATGGTTCAATTGGCTTCCCTTTTGTCGGCAGTAAGAGTGCTTTTCTTTGGGTTCCTCCTTTAGGGTGTTATAGATCGCCCCAGAGAGGTTTCCCCCCTGGCGTATCGGACCATGATCGAAGGTTAACAGGTTTGAGTTTTCCCGACGGGCCCTTGTGCCGGACCCCCTTGATGACTGCTGTCTCAGGCCCCTTCTTCCCTTTTTTGCCGAAAACCCTTGTCCCACAATGGTTTTTTTGGTTTTTCCTTTCACCCTCCCCCTTTCTGGTTCGGAACCGGTTTATAGATTTCGTATTTCCCCGTGACTCCCTCCTTTTCTCACACATTTCCTTCTTACAGATCCGTCCCCTGCCGCGTTTTTCCGTTTTTAATGCTGTGCGTTAGGCATACGGTTTCTTTTTTTTTTTGCGCTTTGGCTTTTCCTTTAGTCTTGCCCCTTTTTTTGGTATGACTACACTTCCTAGTTGCTCCTCTCTCCGGGGGCTCCTTTTTTTCTTTTCCCCTTTTTTTTTTGTTGTTTTTCTCTATTTGAGGACTCTGTCTCCCTTCCGACGGATCATCATTCGGTAAGGTGCCCACCCCCCTCCCTCACGCGTTGCCTCTACCCCCCAGCTTGAGACGTCTGCGGTTTTTTTTCCCGCGTCATCTTTTCTTTTTTTTCCTAACCTTCCCCCTGTAAAGAGAAACCTGTTCCTTCTGTCCTTCGACTGTGCGCTTGTCGTTTTCCTTTCTTCCTTTTCCGTGCTGTTTCCGTTTCCTTTCCAAGAGGCAAAGGCCGTTTACAGCACTCGTCCGTCGGTTCCTTGACCCACTTTTTCGCGGGCCCCCCCCCCCCTTTTGGCCCCTTTCATTTGATTGCCCCCCCAGGGTCGGACTCGACTACGTTTTTTGATATAGGATCTTCTTTTTTCCTTACACCGTCCGTTTTCGACTACCCCCGGCCCGCTCTTTGCTCGGGATGTGTAAGCGGACGTGTTCGAACGCTTTTTTCTCTCCGTTTTCCTGCTGTCGACCTTTTCCCCTTTCCCATTTCAGACTTTTTGAGGACAGTTTTGCTATCCTGCCTCTTTTGGTTTTCCTGTCGAATTTTTTTTTTCTTATTCTTTTCCTCCCCCTTCCGCATTCTCTTATGTTGCTCTCCTTGTCTTCTCGCTAGCGTGCATCCCCTTTTTTTGGGGCTGGCCCACCCCTTTTTGCGATCATGTCCTCTTAGAAGACATTATGTCCGCAGCAAGAAAATACTTTCTTGCGTTGAACCCCCCCCCCCCCCCCCCCAACCCCCTTGTCTAACTGTCTTAACTTTTTTTTCAAGCGTAAGAAGCACATTCAACGCTCTTTTTTTTTTCTTTCTTTTTAACTCAGTTTTTCCGTAAAACGATGCGTATGAAGTCTAACTGTTCCATTCTCTCCTGCGTTTCCTTGGATTCGCGATTTTTTCACCAGACACCCCTCCTTTTTTGGTTTGGCCCTACCGATTCATTTTTTTTTATCTGGTCCCCATCTCTCCCCCTTCTAAAACCTTTTCATGGATCTTTTTGACCGAGGGGGTAAGGTGCGTGAGAAAACAGACGGACGTCTTTCTTTTTTCCATGGTCCCCCTGATCCCGCTTTTGGAACCTTTGAAGAACAACCCGGTTTTTGTTCGAATTGTTTGCCTTTATGGTTTTTACCCTCAACTAGGCCTGGCCTTTTCAGGCCTACAAAGTTGCAGGATTGCCCAGGGATGACAGCTCCCCCCTCCTTATGTTTTTTTTCCCCCCCCGTGCCTGCCGTGGCCAAACCCCCGTTTGATTTTGCGACAAAGCCCGACAGGAGACCCTTACCCTCTCCCGGGTTTTTCAACGGTTCCCTCTTCTTTTCTGCTTCTGCGTCTTTCGAAACGTTTGACGTAAATTTGCACATCCGGGGGGAGTCCACCCCCTCCTCTTTCTAGTCACTCCAATCCTTTTTCTTCCCAAATCCAACAATCTAGTTACGCAGGGACTTAATCTTATGATAGGAAGCCCCCCAGACATTCTTTTCTTTTTCCTTTCCCTCTGCCGCTGTCGTGACCTTTTCCCCTTTTTCTCAGCGAAGGAATGGACGACGTGTTCCTGTCCTCATAATTCACCCCCCCCCCCCCCCCCCCCCACCCATGCCCTACGGACCCCTGCCCCACATTCAGATGCTAAAATGCCCCCCCTCCTCCACTCTTTGCCCCCCGGGCAGTTGCCTTTTTTTTCTTAATACTCCGGACTGATTTACTCGCCGCTCTCCCCTCTTTCCCAAGAACCTCGATTCATCCCCGATTGCTTTCCTATTGCCCCCCCCATACGTCCCTTAATTTTCTTTGTTTTTTTTTTCCCGTTGGTTTCGACACCCCTTAACCCTTTCCCTTACTGACCCCTCCCCCCCAGTGGGGCGCCTCTCCCTTCCCTTCCCTCGGTTCGTTCCTCGCAATTTAGGGCTTTTTCTTTTTCCTATTCACCTTGACTGCCCCACGCATCCCAATTCATTTTCTCTCCCCCTTCCTTTCCTCTCGTTCAGACAAGGATGTCTTACAGTTGTCTTCAGAAATTTTTTAGTGTTCCTCCCACACCTGGTCCCCCCTCTCCTCTTGGGCTTATTTTCCCCTAGTTTTCACTTTTCAACTGGTTGTGCAATCTTGATCTGCACGAGTCCAATCTTTTCTGTTCTCCTCCCCCGTCTTCACCCTGTTCTGTCTCGCTTGGCAGGATCCCGGTGCATGAACTTGCTTGGGAACCCGCTCCGCCCCCCCCCCCTATTGTCCCCGCCTGCTCGACTTGCCTCATACCAAAGTTTTTTCGGGATTTCCGGTTGCGTCACCATTCCTGCGCGATTGGATTGTTACCTTCTCTCTGACCCCGTTCATTCTTTGCTCCCTCGTTCTTGCGTTTCCAGTTTTTTCTTGACCAAGACCCACGGCTATACTTTCTTTCTCTCCTTTGTGTGTGTTTGAGTCTTCTTTTCTTCTGCTTGCTGTTTCACGCGACTTTTCTTTGCATCGTTTGGTCCCCCTTGGATTTCTTTGGTCCTGCGTTCCCCCAGACCTCCTTGTCTGTTGCCGGCATGCGATCCAGGTTTGGATCCTTTTTACATTTCATCAATTTTGAAAGCCCCGCCTCGTGCTTTTGGATTTTTAGATTTCCCTTTAGTGACTTTCCCGGATTTTCCATTGTGCAATGAATGAATTTTCTTTTCCGCCCTTTCCCTTTTCCGCGTGTGTTTTCGGGTTCCGCATTAGCCCATTGAGTTGTCGTCACCACGTTTTTTTTTTTCCTCCTCTTTTTCTTTCCCTGGGACTTTTTACCCTCTTCTCTAGTCATTTTTTTGTCAGCCCCTCAACCACGGCCTTGCTTGCTTTCCTTTCCTGCTATGAGCTTCGGGATTTCTGACGTCCGCTCTCCTTCCCCTATGTTGTTTTACTTGTGAGTCAGTCTTTTACTCCGTTTTCTCACCTGGATTTTTTTTGGTATTCTCGGCCCACGTGCGCTTCCCCCCGATTATTGTTATCTCGGCGCCTTTTTGCTGTTCTTTCTCTCCAGACTGTAGATCTGGTCAGTCCCCTCCCTGAATTTGGTTGGATGGTGTCGTCAGTTTGTCCCTGATACTAACAGATGAGGCCTATTTCCTTTCTTCGAGAATTCGGAGCCGGTCTTTTTTAGAAATTTTCCCGATCTTTCTTCCCGGGGCTTGAACTGCCGTTTCATTGTGCGAACACTTTTCTCATTAGACGCTTTTTTTTCGTCTTTTCGTGCACGTTGTTTTGGATTTCCGGTCGCGTCTTTGTCCGTTTTGATTCGGGGGTTCATTCCCACTTCCTCTATGAACCCCCTGTTCCCCGAAAAAATTGCGTCTGTTCTGTCTGGTAGTATCTTGAGTATCTTCACCCATTCGGCGCGACCACCCTCGTGTATCTTTGCGTCCAAACCGTTAGAAAGTGGACCTGTCGTTCCTTCCTACTGGCAGACTAGACCATCACTGTTACTTTTTTATAGCACCGTTTTGATTTTTCTTGGATTTCTGTTTATTCTTCTAGCGGTGATACTCTTTTTTTTCTATAGGGATTCTTTCTACTCCTTTCTCCACTTTTAGCAAGCTTCTGCTATCTGGTCCCTGAGATATTCCCCCGACAGCCCTTTTGAAGATCTTTACCCATTTTTCCCCTGATATTCTGACGGACTTTCCTTTATCATCGGTGCGCATTCCTTCCCAGTCTTTTTTTCGGTCGGGCTATTTGTTCGTTTTGCCTTTTTCGTTTTTTCGTAGCGTGTCCTTTTTTTGCAAACAGTTCCGCCCCCCTTTAGACTCCCCCCTCCGTTTCCCGGGGATGTCACATGCCTTTTTTTTTTTCCCGAGTTTTCACGTTTCATCGCTTTACGCTTAACAACCCCCCCTTCCTTCACCCTTTTCCCCCTGGGTTGTCACGCCGTGCGGCTCGAACCTTGGTGAACAGGAACACGTTTAGCCTTTTTTTTTTTTTCTTGGTTGCTCTTCGGGGCTGCCTCTTCCTTTATACCTTGAACCCCTCTTGTGGGCGAATACGGCGGAGACTTTCCGCTTCATTCTTGGCGTGCTTTGGCATTGCCCCACGCTTTGGCCTCTTCTTAACTTTGGCTGGGTCGACCGGTTCCTTACGATCTGGTAGCATCGATTTCCCCGGGGTTGCCCCTTTGTCCCTGTTAATCGCTTTCCCGCTTTTTTGCGGCGCGTTTCGGTATCTCACGTAACTGATTCCTTCCCCATTTTTCGGCATGAGTTCAGTTGTTCGGCCTCCCTTCTGTCTTTCCCCCCTTCGACCAAGTTTTTTTTTTTGCGCGAAAGCCTGCTCGGCCGTCCGATTCTTTCCTCTTTTCCCCTTGCTGGCATATTCCTGTTAGCCCTTTTTCCTCCCGACCACCTTCTGCACCCGTCTACTTTCCCCATCTGCAGGTTTTCCCCTTCCTTGATGTCCGGCATGCGTTTCTCTAGATCGAACCCCGAAGCTCCCCTTGACCTTGTCCTTTCCGTCCCTTCTGTTCCGATTTTTGTCCCGGTTTCCCCAGCAGGGTTCTTCTTTTCCCCGACCCCCCTCCATGAAGTGTTCCCGACAGTGCGGGCGCCACCCGTCCCCGCCTGTCTTTTTGGTTTGCCCCGTCACTACCAGGTCCGGCCGTTCCACACAATGCCCCGACAATCCCCTTTGCCTTCCGACCCTAAAAATGTCCCCCCTGGTGCGGGTCTTTACTTCTTCTTCCCTGTTTGGCGGTGGCCTTGAACCGCTTTCTGCTTCCTCAGATATTCTCACCAACCGGCCTCCCCCCCTTCCGTTTGATGGCGGAGGTAAATGCTCTTTTTTTTTTTTTCCCGTCGGGCTTTTTGCCCCCCCCACCGCGTTTGTGAGGCGCCTTCGGCCGCCTTGAGAGGATGACGGCGTAGCGGGAAGCCTCCTTGGCCTCGTTTTTCACTCCCCCATTTTCCCCCTGGCAAACCCCCCCGCACACAAGTAGTATGCACAGGGGTTTGGACCGGCTATGTGACATAGGTCGATGATTTTGTCCCCCCCTGTCCTTACCAGGTTTTCGCTTTCCAGCCCTTTATTTTCCCTGTCCTGCGTTTCCATGGTCTGTGACGTGGTTGCCGGCTTTCGCCCCTGACTTTCGGCCCCTGCTTCTCGGGGACGCGGGACTTCGTAGTTGGTTGGTCGTTCAAGTTATTTTAGTTTTGTCTCGGACCCGCTTTCGTGATAGGCCCTC
>Ga0179593_1680125_pt1 | contig 10828 bp, 17 predicted proteins | sample CZODoug2_1_08_16_FD_185931 | JGI IMG/M metagenome (GOLD analysis project Ga0179593, IMG submission 185931) | Vadose zone soil fungal communities from Angelo Coast Range Reserve, California, USA - CZODoug2_1_08_16fungal (PacBio error correction) | ecosystem: Environmental > Terrestrial > Soil >... | reverse complement strand
TTTTTCCCTTCCTTTAGAAGCCGCAGGCGTTCTGGTGGCGAAGAGCGTGCCATTTCTCCATGGTAGAGGACTTTTTTTTCACGCCCCCGTTTTTTTTTTCCCCCTTCTCACGTTGACAGCAGTGCCACGGTTCTATGACCCCCCTTTTTCTGAGCGACGTGCATACGAACGACTACGCCTAATCAGAAGGGGGAATCACGACAACCTCTTTTTTTTTTTTTCCCCCGGTTTTTTCTTTTTTCCGTCGTCCCATCTCCCCCTCCCCCTCTTTTCACTGTTGGCGCAACAGTGGCGACCTCCCTTTCCTCTCCCGCTGCGTTCTTCAGTCAGGCTCTCTTTGAGAACTGTAGCCGGAGTCGCATGCCGATCCCTTCCCCACTCTGGGCCCCCACACTCCCTTGTCGCGATGAAATGTCAAAGTAAGGTGCGGTTGTTTTTCTTTTTTCCTATCAGTTGACGCGGTCCTTCCGCAGAGTATGAGTGTACACGGTCGTGCTGGCCATTGATGATTTTTATATGCCTGCGATCCTTTCCCCCTTTCTTTTTTCAGCTAATACATCAGGCGGCCGCCCCTCTTCCCTCATATAGGAGAGAGCACTCCCTCCCCGCCCCCTCCCTACCACTGCTCGATAGATCTGCAGCTGCTTTTTCTCTGTGTTCGGCCAGGTACTGAGGCACAGATCTCTTCTTCCTAGCACGGCGTTGAGTAGTCGCGTTGCTCTCCCCCTTTTCCGGTTTCGCTCTTTCTTTTCCCCCTCCCTTTCGGTTGCAGAGCGTACAGAGCGTTGGGTGCCTCCTTTTTTTTGCGTCTGCCGGAGCGCTGGATGGGCGCTTCTTTCCTCTTTGCGGGTGTACAAGATATGGCTGGCCCCCTGCCCCCCACACGCTCCTCGTTTTCTTCCCGTGTTGTAACACACGATTTCTCCTTCCGAGTTTTATGTCAAAGTCGCCCCCCCCCCTTTGAGACCCTCAGAAGGGGCTATTCCGTTTGCTCTCTGTTTTTTTCCCCCGATGCGCGGCCAGAGGGCGTCCTCCTTCTGAGAAACGAGCTGATCCGGTGGTCCTTCCTTGACTGTTAAGCGAGTGCAGTGTTTTTTCCCATCCTTTTAAATCCGCATCTTTTCTCTTGTCTTCACGGCAAGAGCTCCCTTTTCCTTTTTTTCCCGATCGATCTTGAATGGCTGGATCCTTACCGATGCCAAATATCCCCCTCCCCTTTGTGTTTTGTTTTGTGGTTCCTCCTTTCAATTCAGGGAAGATTGGCGTCGTTCCTTTTCCAGCATCAAGATCGATCGGCCACTTTCCAAGGGAGATATTGACGTGAGAGACCCTTTCGTTGTTTTCGTTGCTGCAACCGCGTCTTCCCCTTTTCCCGGCCGGCAAATCCCACCTTAAAACGGATAAGCTCGTTCTTCCTCCAACTAGTTTCGCCGCATCGAAGTCTCTTTTCGTCATCCGGCACGGGAAGGAAAGGCATATAAGAAATTCCTTTTCCTTTTGAGGTTTTTTTCCCCCCCCCTCCAAGGACGAAGTGGGTCTTATGGTCCCACGCGAGGCTCATGGAAGCCTTTTTCTGTTTTTTCCCTCGGGTTTTTTTTCCAGCCATATCCTGGGAAACCCGCAAGTCTTTCCCTCCCCTTAGAATGATCGCCCCTTTTCCCCAGCTTTTTTCTCCTTTTTCATCATTTTGCGCTCAAAGCGCTGTCGCTCTTCCCCCCCTTCCTCAATACCTGCGCTACGCTTTTCAGCGTCATCGGTTATTTAAGTGTTCTACGTCCCACTTCTTGCTAGCTCTTCCTACGTGCGCGTTTTTCTCTGCACGCTCCCGAACAAATGATGGAGGACTTTTCTCATGCGTTTTATTTTCTCCCCGTGCGTACTGCGACGGGTGTTTCTTCCTCGTCGGACGGAAGCTCGCGGTCCTCTCATCGAAACCAGCTAGCCGCTTTCCCTTTTTAGCCCTTTGGCGAAGTGCGATCAGCAATTCTTTGGACAGCAGAAGTGCGTTTCCCGCGTCATTTTTTTTTCCCCCCACCTACCTGTCCTTCGGACACTGCATGAGCACTTTTTTTTTGCTGAGGCGCGTTTTTTTGATCGGGCAGTGAAGACTCCGGTCTTTTTTCCTTCTGAATTTCTTTAATACGCAGCGGCGGGATAGCGTTCCCCCCCCCATTTGTTGTCGCCACCGTGATGCCGAGCAGTTTTCCTTTGACGGCCGTTCATGGAGGTAAAGTGACTCCCTTTTTTCAGTCTTCGGGTCGCAGCTTTTCCTCCCTTTCTTCGTTCGTATGCACGTCGCCTCAGCTTGACAGTCTCTTTTTTTTTCCTCGAAATTCTGGACTGTTCCCCCGGTAAGCGTATGCTCGCAGCGTTCACGTTCTTTCTAGTCTGTTTTTTTTTCCCCTCCACCAGCAAGCCGGAGGCGTCGCCTTTTTTCTTCCCGCGAGAGTCACATCTCTCTCTTTTCCTCCTTCTAAGTGACGCTAGCGGTCAATGTCCCCTTTTTTTTTGTGGCCCTCCGGTCTTCCCCGCCTACGAACGCGAGTCTTTTTTGAAAAACGTGAACGATGCGAGCCTATCACGGAACAGCAGTTGCATTTCTTTCACGCTTATTTTTTTTTTTTTCTTTCCGGCACGACTACGTTTGAAGCCTCTTTTTTTGTCTCAACGCCAACATCCTGTTTTCGAGTAAATATACATGCAAGAACGGCCCCCTTTTCCCTGCTAGTCCCTTTTTTTTCCGAAGGCAGTCAGCGGTCCCGCTGGGCTTTTTCTCAGGCTCCGAAACACTTTTCCGTTCGAGGAGTATTCACTGCGATCAGGCTCCCCTTTCTCCTCCTCCCCTTTTTTTCCCCCCACCAAGTTCTCTATGCAGTTTTCCCTCTTCTTTGGTAACAGATGAGGCCCCGGCCGTTGAAGAGGTCTTTTTTTTTCCCCTGCGTTTCCTTTTTCCTCGTTATCTGCACTTACCCGCCATTGGTGGCACCTGCATACTTTTTCACGAGGGAGGCTTAAGCTCCTCCCTTTTTTCGGCTGCGTTCTTCCAGTAAGCACGCGAAGTACTCTTCTCTTCTGCAGCGGATCTCCAGGCTTAGTCATACATCAGGTGTTCGGCCAGGTACCTTTTTCCCAATGCCGTATTTTTTTTCGGGTGTAGCCGCCACCGTAAAGACTTTTCTCCCGGTGATCTCTCCCCTTTTCCCCTAGCTTCCCTTTTTTTTTTCCTTCCTGGCGGTCGAGGGGCGTCTGCCCGGAGGCCCCTTTTTCCCAGCGGCGATAGGCTTCGGTTTCTGCCGGCGAGTCAAAGGCCGCCCCTTGAGCGTGTTTTCTCCCCTGCCCCTTCTTTCGTCGAGTTGATGTCAAAACTTCTCACACTCAGAAGGGGGCTAAGGACTTTCCTTTTTTCTTTTCTCGCGGGTCGCCCCCGCTGCGGCGGCCAGTGATTTATCGCGGAGAGACCCCGGTGGTCAGTCTTTCTTTTTTGCATGCATCCCTCTTATTGAGCTTTCACGCTCGCAATCATTCCCCTGCAAGAGAGCCCTTTCTAAGATCTGATCTTGAAGGGCTGATGAAGGGTGATTTTTCTTCATGGACCCAATTTTTTTTCCTCCTCCTCCTTTTTTCCCGGGACGAGTTGGCATCGGTTACCTCCCTGAATCAGCCATTCAGCTCTTTTTTCTTTTCCCTTGCCGTCTCCCCCTTCTTACGCCCAAAATGATTGAGAGCGTGACCCTGCGGCAAAAAAGATGTATGCCCCCCCCCCCAGAACGGCAAATTCCCCCTCATCTTTCTTCTCCTATCCCCATCGGAGCACTGACGTTTCTCGAAGCGCCAGCTCTCCTCGGCAATGGCAGGGCAGCCCCTTCTCCCCCGGCTTCGGTCCTCAAACTCGACCAGGACGACTCTTCGTGTGTACACACACGCGCTCCTGAGGCGCGTGTGGATTTTTTTTCCATACGCTGTTGGGGAAACCCAGCAAGTTCGTAGCCCTTCTTGGAAGCGTCTCCGGGCCTCCAGGTCATGCTCTGCGCTCCCCTCCCCAAGGCGAGATTAGATCTATATCTCCCCAGCGTAGCGGTTCTTTACCCCCCGCGGACTACGTCAACGCCGGAAACTATTTTTCCTTTGACCGACTTCCCTTTTCCCACCTGATGGAGGACTACGCCCTGTTCTTTCTCCGTGGTATGAGGCTCTGGGGCTCATAGGAGAGAGCTTTTTTTTTGTTTCAGTCCCTCTTTCCCCCCCTTTCTCAAGAGGCTCGCCAGGCCATTCTTTCACAGAACCCGTCGCACGCACTGGCGGGCCTCGGGGACACGCAGAAGCTGCTTCTCCTTTTTCATCCCTCCTCCGGCGGCCTTCAGCGTGACCTCATCGCGGACACGGCATAGAGGAACTGTTTTTTTCTTTGCTCTTTCGGCAGTGAGACTCGGCGTCCCCCTTACGATCTTGTTCGGAGCCCAGAACGCAGAGGGGCGGATCGCTTCTGCTTATTTGCCCCTTTTGAGCGAGCAGTGTCAGTTTTCTGAGACGGACGTTGCCTCCCTTCAGGAATGTCGCGAACCAGGCTCCTGCCGTTTGTTTCTCAACGTAAGTCGTTAGTATGCACGTCTCCTTTTTCTATGCGGTTCGACTTGTCCTAGCCTTCTTTTTCTTTTGATCGTAACGCACCTCTTCCTTTTCTCACGCTCTTGAACCAGGCTAGCGTCGTCGGTCCTTTCCTTTCCCTTGGAGGCGTCGAAAGTGCCTTCAACGTCGTCCCGAGTCACATCTCTCTTCTTTCCTCCTTCTCCTTTTTTTTTCCTCCCCGGTTCCTCCTTACGCCTCCGGCGTGCTTTTTGAAGAGACGCCGTCCTTCTACTGGCTTGAAACCTTTCCCCGTTCTTTCTTTCCTTCCACGGGGAATTCGAGGACAAGTCGACCCCCTCTCCTCTTCCGTCTACGAACGACTCGTTGAAGCCCGCCCCTTTTTCCGGGGGGCTCAAACGCCAAAACATCCTTTTTCTTCCATGCCCACGTGTCCCTTCCCTTGAATCACGTGGCGACAACATGTTCCGTCGGCACGAATCCGCCGCTCCTAAGATCGTGAAGTACGTGTTCTTCGAACTTCCCTCTTCCCTTCCGCCTCAGCCACACTCATCTCTTTTCCCTTCATGGTCGCGAGGACATTCAACTTTCGGCCGCGGCGGGTAGCGTCTTTTCCCGCAGTTTTCTTCTTTCTCTGCAATTCCAGCCAGTGCTTGGACTTTCTTGCAATTAGCCTGTTCACGAGGAGGGATTCAGCTCCTCCCTCCTTTTTTTTTAGATCGTCTTTTTTTTTGTTGGCCCGTCGCAGTACTCCACTGAGACATCGTAGAGCTGCAGCGCTCCTTTCAGGTGTTCGGCCAGGTACTGCGTTCTCCTTTTTTCCCCCTGTGCCTTTTTTTCTTTCCCTCTTGAGCCGTAGAACACACCGTCCCTTTTTTGTGATCTCGCGATAGCGCATTCCTGCGACAAGCGCGGTGGAGCGACAGATGGCCTTTTTCTGCAGCCAGGGATTCCTTTCGATAGGCTTGGGGTGTCCCAGGCTCTTCCTTCAACGGGCCGCCGCCCATATACACACTTCCCGGTGTGTGTGAAAAAAAGACTCCTGTTTCTTCTCCTGCTGTAGAGGTATGTCCCCCCCCGTTGAGACCTCAGCAGTTTTCCTGAAGGGCGGAGGAAGGCTTTTTCTCGAGCCGTCCGTTTTTTTCTTTTTTCTCGCGGAGAGAAACTTTCAGTAGGTGTGGGGACTTTCGGAGGGGGTTTTTTTTTGGGTTTTTTGGTTTTTTTTTTTTTTTTTTTTGTGCAGTGGGCTCCTTTCCTTCGCTTTCACGCTCGCAATCATTTGGTCTTTCCGGTCCCTTCTAAGACGTTGGCCGCCATTTTTTTTTCTCCCGTCTTCCGATCCCCCCTTGAGCCTAAAAATCTCTTTCCCTTTTGCGAGAGATTTTAGGACAATTTCCCAATCCACCTGCATCGCCCTTTTTTCCTTTCCCCCTTTTGAATTTTTTTTTTTTTTTCGGCGCACAAGAGAAGCCCAAATGATTCCCCTCCCAATCAGTACTGCGCTGGGCAACCCTCGAGGAACAGCACGGCAAATCCCCCCCCCTTCTTTTATCCGCTCGTTTCTCGCCTCCCCCTAGCCACTGACGAGGCTCTCTTTGCGGGGCTCCATGAGCGCGTCCTTCAGACCCCCTCTTTTTTCCCGGCCCCTTCTGAGGGTCTCCTGGAATTTTGACATAAAAATCGACGCCCCTTAGGGTAAGTCGCCACGTGCGGATTTCTTTTCTTTTCTCTTCTGCAGGCCATTGGACTCCCCTCCCCAGCACATATCTGGGGAAACCCGAAAGCCTATTCCTTCTTATGCGCTTTTTTTCTTTTTTCAGGACCGCAACATCGACCGCCAGGTTCGTGCTCTTTTTTCTTGCACCGCAAGGCGATATTCGCTTCCCGGAGAAAGAGTCCATCGTTTTTCTCCCCGCTTTCCTCGCCGCGGCATGGCAAACTCCCTTTTGCCGCAGTACCTGGCCCCTTCCCTGGGAAGAGCCGCTGCAGATCTCTCCTTCGTTAACTCGTGTTTTTTCCCGCTCGCCGAGAGCTTCCCCGCGCCCGCTCTGATGGAGGAGCTTTTCTTACCAGTTTTGTCTTCGCCAGGCCATTCTGCAGCTTCATGGAGGGAAGTTGCCTCTTGGACACGCAGAAGATGCTTCTCCTTCAACTGATCGCCTCCCTCCCCCCTGTGACCACCTCCCTCTTCCCCCCCCTGAATAGAAGAACTGTGTTTTCCTGCTTGATTCTTTGCGCATGATCGGCAGTTTTCGAACAGGTTCCCACGTACTTTTTTTTTTCTTTTCGTTGCTCTTTCCTTACCTACAGCGGCGGGATAGCGTGCCGCCTTTCTTCCCTGCGTGCCAATGTTTGTCGCCCTTTGGAGAGACGACGTTGCCGGCCCTTTTTTCACCAGTGTTTCGTCTTCTTCTTCGGGCGCCGCGGGGCCCCCGTCGATCAGCTTGAAGATTCTTGTCCTCGAATTCAGTGCATTTTTCCTCCCTGCGTATTGATCATTTCCTTTTCCACCAGTCCGCGACCAGGCTCTCTTTCCCGCTCTCCGCCACAGCACTTTTTTTTCAAAGTCGACGGGGACATTGACAGCGAGAGTCACCCTTTTCTGTGATCTGCCGGCTTTTCTGGCACCTTTTTTCGACGCCTCCAGGCGGTGTGTTTCTCCCTCCGACGCGAGCTGGTTGCCCTTCCCCGTTCTTCTTGATTTTTTTTCCCTTCATTCGAGGGACAAACCCCAAAAAAAAAACCCCCAAAACCCCCCCCCCCCCCCCCCCACCCCCCCCCCCCCCCACACAAACCCCCCCCCCTTGCGAACCAGCAGGGCGGCTCTCACGTCCCCCGCACTAGTTGAAGCCAGCGGCGCCCCCCTTGGGCTCAACGCCAACATTAATGGTGCTGCTCCTTTTTTCGGCCTCTCCCCCAATTTTTTCCTGTGGAGACAACTGGCGACGCCTTCCTGCCGATGCGTTCTTCAGTCAGGCTTTACAATGTAGCCGGAGTCTTTCACTTTTTTTCCCCTAGTGCCCGCTCCCGCCTTTTTGTTCCCACACAACACAGTTCTCTCTTCCAATTAAGGGTGAGGTGGTTCACTTTCTCGCGACTTCGTACCCATTTTTTGTGCCCGGTCGCTTCTTCTTACCGAAATGCTTGGACGGTATGGCCTGGAGAGCCTGCGAGTCTTTTTTCTCCTCTGAGTGTTTTCTTTTTCCTTCCTCGCTATCGGCGAGCTCGTTACGCACGGAAGTTTTCTCGTAGATCTGCAGCGCTCTTCCCTTTTTTCTTCCCAGAGCCTTCTAGTCGTTGCAATGATAGGCTAGTCACTCTTTAGAACAAAGTAAAGACGTTTCCCTCTATTTTTCCCCGGCCTTTCCCTCCTCGGTGCGAGCGCAGTATCCCCTTTTCGACACGAGACGCTGGAATGATTCTCCCGGACGATAGCCTTGCGGGTAGATCCCCTTCCTTTTTTCCCCCCTGACTCGCATTTTTTTCCCCCCTCTCCAAACGCGCATCAGATGCTTCCATTCTCCCCCGGACTTGACCAGCGTCTCCCCCTAGTTTTATGTCAAAAGTCGTCCCCCTTGTAATTTGCTTCCCTTTAGGCTTGCCTGCCTTGCCTTTTTTTTCGTAATGCGGCTTCCCCCCTTAGAGCCCGTCGTGGCTCCGATTGGTTCTTTTTTTTTTTTCATGTGTTCTTCTTGTGTTCCGCGAGGGCAGTGTTTTTTTTCCCCAGTACGATTGAGTTTTTTACTCATTGTCTCTCACGGCAAGAGCTTCCCTTCTTGACTGTCCTTTTTCCCCTCTGCCAAATATTCACGCATTGTCTCCCCCGTTTGTTGTTGTTTGTCCTTTTCTTCGGTTAGACGACCAACCATTTCCCCCCTGGCGCCATTTGGACCTTGCCTGATCTCAAGCCCAAATGATTGCGAGCGTGAAAGCCAACCGATGTATGCCACTGCACATCGTCTTTCTTCCCCCCCAACTTACCTTTCTAGGCCGCGATCCCCACCTTTCTCTCTGGCCGCAGAATCCCTCCTTTTTTTCCTCGCTCTTCCCTCCTCTCCGGAAAATTCTTCTTTTTTCCCACGGCTGGCGGTGGTTTTCGCTTCCCGACGTTTGGGGAGACGCCTTTTTCTTTGACCTTTTTTTCTTTCAGCATCGGAGGCGCGTGTTTCTTTTCCCCCTTGACTCGCCGGACGGATAACGCTGGTTTCCCTCCTATCGCCGCGGCCCCTTTTTTCTCTGGGCCTTTCCCCGGCATGGCCTGCGCTCCACCTCCTTCCCCTTTTCCGATATTTCGACTACTCCTGACAGCGTACATTATGGTTCTTGAAGGTGTTTCCTTTTCTTCTAGCGAGCGCATGGCGCAACCTCTGTGCACGCCCGAACAACCTTTTCCTCGCCGTTTTTTTTTCTTCCCAGTTTGAGGCGGAGTACTTCCTTTCGATCGAGGACGAGAAGATCGCGGGCCGCCTTTTCTCTCCTCGGACACCAGCTACCGCTTTTTTTCCCTCCCTACCTTCTTTTCAGTGCAGATCCGAAGTCTAAAAACCCAAAAACCCCCGCTCGCACTGTTCCTTGATCGCGACCTCCTTTTCCTCAGAGTGAACAAACCCCTTCCACGGCATAGAGAAAAATGTGGTTTCCCCTCGGTTGGTCTTTTTTTTCCTCTCCTGATCGGCAGTGAAGAATCCTTTTTCCCCCCCCCTATATTGTTAGGGCCAGGACTGAAGAAACGCATCTTTCCTTTTTTCCTTCGCCTGTGTAGAGGGTCAGGTTGGGAGAGACGCCTTTGCCTTCTCCTTTGACTCTCAGGAATGTCGCGCACAGGATGTTTTTTTTTTTGGCGCCGCGGCCTTCAAAGTAGTGCCTTTTGAAGAGCCTTTTTCCTCCTCATTCCGTTGCACTGCTGGTTTCCCCCTCCTCCAAGAAACGGTAAGAGTATTGCTCGCCCCCCCCCACAACGTACGCGAACAGGCTCGCTTTTTTCTTTTTCCCCGCGGATTCGTTCGATCCCCTCTCCCCGGGGACATTGACCGCGAGAGTCACATCTTTCCTTTCTAGAGATGTGACCTCGCGCGGTCAATTTTTTCTGACGCCATACAGGCGTTTTTTCTTTTTTTTACGCCGAGTTTCCGCGGACTGGTTGACCCCCTCTTCGAGAAAACGATTACCCCTCTCACGACCAGCAGTGCAAGAATTCTCTTCTTTTTTTCCCTCCCTCGGAGTTGATTTTTCTCCTACTACTTGAAGCCGCGGCGCCCCTTTTCCCACATCTGGTGCGCACATCGGAGATTTCCTCCCGTCGTCTCCTTTCGAATGGCTTTTTTTTTCCCCCTTTCCCCCCAGATGGCGGAACGATATCCGCTCTGCGTTCTCCCAAGATCGTGAAAGTAAGTGGGCCTTCACTGCCGATCCTTTTTTTCTTCCCGCGTTTCAGATTCCCCCCACCACGTTTCTCATGCATTGTTCACCAGTACGGGTGAGGTGGGTAACGTGATTTTATCAGTTGACCGCGTCTTTTCTCAGTCTTTTCGTTTTTTCTGCACTTCCCGCCAGTGCTTGAGGGTTCTTTTTATGCCTCTGCGAGCTGGGGTACGATTTCAGAGCGGCCGCGCTCCTTTGCGTGTGCAGTACGCACTCAGTAATCCTGTAGGATCTGCAGCGGCTCCTTTCCAGGTATGCTTTCTTCCGCGCAGTAGTGGCAATGCTCGGGCTAGCACGTTTGGTGCACACCGTAAAGAACCGATGACGCTTTTCCCCTTCCTTTTTCGAATATCGCCTTGCGGTGCAAGAGCTTTCTTTTTTTCTTCTTCCCTTATCACTCCTTTTCCTGCTCCGCTTACCAGCGGCGATCGTTTTTTCTGGCCACCAGCGTATCGTCCTTTCAGCCATCTCCACACAGCCATCTCTTCCTTCTTTTTTAACCTCTTTCCACGTTCGTCCTGCGTCGGTTTTTTTTTCGAACAACCACCGCAAGGCCCTTTCAGAAGGGGCTAAGGTCCCTCTTTTTCTCCCCGGCGCGTTTTATGCATGAGGGATTAGCTTCGAGCCAGTAAGTGGCTCTTCGAGAAACGAGATGATCCTCTCAGGGCTTCCGATTTTACCTTGTTGAAGCAGCGCAGTAACTATTTTTGTGGGACGGGTTTTTTTCTTTTTTTTTTTTTGATCGCAATCTTTTTTTTTCTCCCCCCTTTTAATTTTTCCTCTCGATCTTGAATGGCTGCTTACTGATGCCAAATATTCCCCC
>Ga0179593_1651087_pt1 | contig 10828 bp, 11 predicted proteins | sample CZODoug2_1_08_16_FD_185931 | JGI IMG/M metagenome (GOLD analysis project Ga0179593, IMG submission 185931) | Vadose zone soil fungal communities from Angelo Coast Range Reserve, California, USA - CZODoug2_1_08_16fungal (PacBio error correction) | ecosystem: Environmental > Terrestrial > Soil >... | reverse complement strand
AGTTTCCCAAGTCGGTCGGGTGAGGAAGAGAAGATGGAGGAAGCTATATCTGGGGTTTTTTTTGTGTTTTTTTTGTGGTTTTTTTTTTTTGGTTTCGTGTTTTTTCTTTTTTTTTTGGTTTTGGTTTTTGTGGGTGGTTTTTTTTTTTTTTTTTTTTTTTGTTTTTTTGTTTTTTTTTTTTTTTTTTGGTTTTTTTTTTTGTTTTGTTGGCCAACGGACGTGCGGATTTTCTTTAGTATGGATGTGATTACCCCTTTCCCTTTTTACGTGGGAGGTAAGGACCCCTATCCTCTTCTATTTTCCTTTCCAAGTCCACGTCACAACTGGTTGAAGAATCCCAGGCGGCCCTGACGTTTCTAGCCATCATTGTTTTTGATGAATTTTGCCCCTAACGGAGGTATAAACCCAACAAAGATTCAGATTGATTCTTTGTCTTCCCTTTCGTCTTCCCTTGCCTTGGAGTGGTCCGGTTGGATGGGAGAAGAACCCCGTATTACTTCTTTCCCTTGCGCCGTCCATTGGAGTTTGAGAGTTTCCCTTTTTTTTTCCATTTCCCCCTTTTCCACCACCTTCTTGTTATCTCCGGCCGGGTCGACACTCTTTGCGCTCCATTTTTTTTTTGGATTTTTCGTCGAGGATGCGTTTTAGGCGGTCCGATTGAAGTAAGTTTTTTAGTTGCTAATGAGGTTTTTTCTTCGTCGGTGCTGAGTAGCGATGGCGAGGTCGACAGACGAATGGTCGTCCTTGCATGCCGTATTTTGTTTTTCTTGCGGCGTATTTGTTTTGGCCCCGAGAGTTTGGTCCTGATTTATCCTTTCGACATCTTTCTGTTGGCGAACTTGAGGAGGTTAGCGCCCCCTTTTTTTTAGGCTTGGCGCACCAGGCTCTGGGTATTTCACGAATTTTTGCCTCACCATTTGCCCCCCCGAATATGATTCTGCCTCGGAGGACCCTGTAGCCCTCTATTCTATCCTCCCTCCGTTGTTGTTTTTGTTTCTTTTATCTCTCTTTCATATATAGGTATTTCATCCCGTTCCAGCCCGACGAACTCTTTTGCCCATGCCGGACACGATTACGTCCTTCCTTCAGCCAAGCCGTGCGCCGCCCCCTCCCGCGCAAACCCCTTTTCCTTCAACCTTCCTTCAAGTAAGGAGTAGACCCAAGACTTCCAATCGCCTTTTTCCACTGTCATCATCAATCCCGCCAACCCTTTCATGATTCACCACGCCATCTCTGGCCCCCATGCCCATAGTGCTTTCAGACGTTTTCTTCCCCGCTCTTTCGACCTATACCTGCCGCGAGCTCCTTCGAGAAGCGATTCATTTCGGCCCCACCCCGATGACTTCAGCTCCCCATTCGTATCGACGCCTCCGATTTAATCCCTAAGGAACTCCCTGGACTCCCCCCCTTTTCCCCCCTAGTCGACCGCTACTCCGGAGTAACATGCCCCGTGTTTGACTTTCCCGAGACACCCCATTCTGGCCCAAATTCTTCCACTACCTCTACCCCTGCTTTTTTCTACCCCTTTTTTTTACCCCCCTTCCTCACCGGACACTCAAATTTCATGGGTAGACTCCGCGCCTCCCGAATCGATTTGGCCAACCGTTGGTTTGCGATATTTCTGCCCTGGCCCAGCGTCAGGATTCGCACGCTCCTCTCCCCCTTAACAGGTCTACCCGGTCACTTATTCCAATAGAATCGTCCTTCTAGTTTTTCCCCTTCCTACCAAGCTCCGGTCTTTCCCACATCCTCCAATCCCTAACCTCCAGTCCTTTTGTCCAAACCTTCGACTTCCGCAGCTTCTTTCCACTCCTCACCCTCCACTTTCCTGTCCAATATTTTTTCACCAGTTTCACTCATTCCAGCAAGATATCCCTTCGCCGATTTCACCCCCAGCAGCTCACGGGCCCCTTAGAGTCTCCCTATTTCTACGAGTTTTTGGAAGCGTCCCTGCCACGCCAATAAATCTCCCCTCTAGATCGAATAAGGAGCACTAACCCCTCTCCGAACTTTTCCTCGTCCCCTTTGGTTCGAGCTCTTCCTAAGCCAAGCAGTTGTCTTTGTTATCCGCAACGCCCCCCCCGCTGCTTAGCCGAGTGAACTTTTCCCAGGGCAAACATCTGCTCCCCCCTCCACCTTCTTCCGAGCGCCTCCCTCGGCAGATTGACTCGCCAACCTTCCCCTTTTTCGTTGGCGCAGCTCCCCCAAACAAAATTCTTGGTTTCAAAGCGTCAACTATCGTCCCCACCGCTATCTTTTCTACCAGACATCTCGAGACGGTGTCCCCGCCGACACTCTTCGCGCGCACTTTCGCCCTGGCCAAGTTTTTTGGACGGATCCCTGAACTAACCCCCACCCCTTATATCAGAATTTCTCCGCTCCGTTGATTTTTCCTCTCCCCTCTGCAGGGGTTCTGCTACCGCGTATACAGGAAGTCTTGGGTAATTGGACACCCTTTTGCCTGACGACTACCGTCCCCTTGTAGAGGAAGATAAGAACCAGAGGCCGGCCCCCTCCAAACCTCCCTGCCTTTCACCTTTTCCTCCTGAGAAGTCGCACATTTTAGTGACGGCCCGATGACCTCTGCCGCCCCCCCGCCCAGTTTCCGCCTTGGTTTCGGAATCGATCGGTTCGTGTCACTGTTCCGGGTGCGCCTTAATCCTAGAAAGTGACAGTTTTCTGTCCCAAATTTCCCTAGAACAAGGTCCTTTACTTTTCCCTTTGTTCCTCTCCTCCCGTGGCGCTTCCCAGAGGTTAATTCTGTCCAGCCACATAATCAAGTTGCCCCTCTTGTGGTCTGATTTCGCCTCCTGGCAAAGCAACAAGTTCCGGGCTGTTCCCCCCCACCCGCACCTGATGTACCCAACGAAACACTCACGATTTTCCGCTTTGACGCTTTTTCCCCCTCACCCCCAGCGCACTCCGCACTTCTGAAACTTCCTCCTTTCTAGAGATTTCCCTTCTTTAGCTTCTTTTTTGCCCCCCAACAGCAACTTGGCTCCTATCGCCTTCTTAAGGATTCTCGGCCCCGCCCCTTAGAGGTCCTTTCCAGACACTCCCCCCCCTCCAGGCCTTCACACCCAACGGAATGGCATTTGCGAGATAAGCCCCCCCACTTCCATTCTTTTTTTCCCATCGACGCTGGCACTGCTTCGCCCCTTCCCCCCAATTTTCCGACTAAGAATTTCGCTTTTTCCCCTTCCTCCCCTTACTTCCCTTCCTTTTGCCGCAAAAAGATCGCCTGCCGCACGTTTCAGCGGCACCTTGCTCCGCGCAAAGTTTCCGTTTCTCTGATCTTTTCCCATAGTGATTAAGGCAGACCCCTATTCCGAATTCCATATTCCCCCCCTTTCTTTCAATCTTTCGGCCACATTCATCGCCCACGACCCTGTTTTTATACTGCGTATGCCTGCGTGGCCTTCAAAATGGTTTTCCCCACTTTTCCAACCTCCCCCGCCCCCCCCCCCCTTTTTTTTACCCTCTCTTTTCTCTTTTTCTTGTGCCCTCGTTAAAAGCTTTGACGTTCATCCTGCGGCGACCACTCAAGCGTCCATAGTGTGCAAAAGTCCTCCAATTTCCCAAATTGGTTCTGCCCTGTCCCCTCCCCCACTCACGTCCCCAGTCAACACTCCATGTTTAGTTTCCCCCTCCATCCGCCCACCCTTTCCCTCCCTGTTCGCCGACAGAGAAACCGGCTAGTGACTAATTTATTCTGTCCCTACGAATACCGTGTTTCACCCCCACACGCCCGGACCCCCCCCATTCCCAAGGATTTCTAGGCCTAGTTTTCCTTTTTCGCGAAGCTATAGCTCGCCACTTTCCCCCCCCCCTGAACCTAAAGCGTTCCCCGAAGCTTCCTGAACAAGACGACACCTCGGCTTGGCCAACCACCACTAATGTTAATTTCCTTGGAGAATATCGTCAGGAATCCATCGACTACGACTGGGAACTTGGTTCCCTTCCAATGAATTTTTTTTCAACCTCCCGTTCGACCAAGCTTTACAGTATCCCCCTTGCGGAAGTCGCCCCGTCAATCCTGTGCGTCTAAGCGAAGAGGCCTTGGGAGTAGGAGAGAGAAGACTCTCTCCCCTACCCGTCCAAGGCTCCCCCCTCCCCCCCTTGGTAACTTTTTTTAAACTTTTTTTCCTGGCCGTGCATCTCCTTTTCCTAAGACCCCTCCCTCTCTATCCAGGTTACACCTTGTTCAATTCGGCTTTTTTGTTTCCCGCCCCCGTTACAGGCGGCCACCCGGACCACCCACAAACCCACACCCCCTCCCCCCTCCCCCCCCCCCCCCCCCCCCCCCCCCCCCCCCCCCACCCTCCCCCCCCCCCCCCCCCCCCCCCCGACCCCTTTTCTTCAGTTGTTGTTTTTCGTTGTTTTTTGTTTTTTGGTGGGGTGGTTGGCTTCATCCCCTTTCGAAGAGAGGCCGCCTTCTCTCTTCCCTTCCTGTGTTGTCCTTCTGCTTAGGGTCAAGTCTGAAGTTCGCGGCAAGGGAGGGTTTCTGCCATGTACCAGTCGTTTCTTTGTTGGCCGTGGGACTGGGATAACTTTTTCTTTCGGCCGAGCCCCCTGAAGTTAAACCCTCCCCTGAATATCTTCGACGAAACAATTCTTTTTCCTGGGGTTGCCTTCCCGCTCCTCGATACTTTCCTAAAGCTTCGACCTGGGCTGTTGACCCCTCTGGACGTAACAGTTCCGGCCATGGTCCGTATTCGACCCCTCGCGCCCATTTCAAAAATTTCCAGCATTTCAACCCCTTTTTTTTTTTTTTTCTTTTTCGTTTTCCACTCTCCTTTTCGAGGTCGTTGTGCTTGCCGTGCGCGGACGCAGTTTATGGGTTGGTGGTGGTGTCTCTGTTCTCCGCGTGCTCGACTCCAGACCTTCTGTCTTGGTTACCCTGCTTGGCACCTTTTTTCTTTTTTGTCCCATTTTGTCGCTCCTGAGAGATGAAGGCGCACGATGTCGTTTCGTCCGGTAACCATTGAACCCTGTGCTGGGTTATTTTTGTTGCCCACTCAGTCCTTGTTTCGGTTCATGTTATTGGGGATTTTGTGACTCTTGTATGTTTTGGTCACAGTTCTTCTCCGGGGTGGTCATTACTTGGCAGGGTCTTTGAGTGGTCGCACGGAGTGACCCCCCCTTCAATGTTTCAACCCTCCCACCTCCATTCTAGCAGAGAGTTACCCCCGTTTTCTTTTTCCTTTTTGCGAGACTGTGGGTCTCCATTGTGCGCCCCCCGCTTTTCGCTACTTAGAATTTGGAAACTCAAGAAAAACCCCCCTTTGCGTTGGGCGATTCATAAACGATTTTCCCGCCGACGACAGTCCTAAACCCGATGGCGGAGGGGATCGAGGTCGGTAGGAATCACTTACGGCTTTCCGTCTTTTTGCTGGAAATGCCTGTTTTTCTCCATCCTTTTCAGGATTTGGTTTTTAGGTTTTTTCGGATCTTTCCGTTTCATGTTTGTCCTCCCCCGTCCTCGAAATTTTTCCCTCGTTTTTTTTTTCCTAACGCCGTACTGCGTCCCTCTCTGTACATCATCTTCGTAATCTTTGTGCTGTACTTCTCGCCACTGTCCGCGTGGTTCGGCCTTCGTTGTCTATAAGAGAATTTTGGAGGTGTAGACTCCTTTTTCTGGTTTCTTCCCTGCAACTCCCTGATGGTTTCAAGGCCCCGTTAGTTTGTCTCGGATTAGGCCTCCTTTTGGGTTTTTTTTGTGTTCAAGAATTGGATCGTTCGACGGTAAGAGTATGCCCCTGCTCGTGGAATTGTCTTTGGTCTTCCCGATCTTTTTTTTTTTGGTTTGACACAGTCCCGTCCTTAGGTCGAAATTTCCGGTTTTTGCGCAACTTCAACCTCCCCACTGTATCTGCTTTCTTCCTTAGCTTTTGAACGCGCACACTTGAGTTCCATCTGCATGTGGAAAGCCCTCGCTTTTCTTAACTTACGTAATGCTAGCTTTTTCCTGGATTCCTGCGCCTCCAGCGAACCACGACCGCAGGGCTTGCCCTGGTTTGGCTTCTTCTTCCCTCCTTTTCGCGCCCTATACAATGGTGCAATCGAATTCAGCCTTTTTGTGCCATTACAAGAGGTTGGAGTTGAATCTTAGTTGTGCCGTCGTTTCTCTTTCCCCCCTCTTTCCACGACATTTTTCCCGGTTCATCCCTTTACGAGGGTTTCTTGCCCAATCCACAGAAAATACACGTCGTCTGGAAGACGCGGGCTCCAGCACGTTCCGATTGAATAGCCCTTTTTTTTTTTTACCTCCCCTATATCTCCTCAGTTTTGTCTGTTGGTCCTCGTTTCTCCGGACAACCTGCCTGATCCTCCCCCTGTTCGCGGCGCCCATAGTCTCCCCTTCGCGTCCCGGCGCCGGAGTAAGGCTGCGTGTCCCCCAAGAGAAATCGTTGTTCTCGCGCGAGAAGGGTTTTATTGAAGAGCAAGGTTTGATCTTCCAGGTTTCTCATCGCCTTTCTCCCGGCGGCAGGCGAGTGATTCTCTTTTTGGTCCTGCCGCCTTCTTTAGCGCGTTAGTTTTAGAATATTGACTTTAGAATGTCCTTCCTGCTTCGCTGACTCACCCAACTTTTCACTTTCTCTTTTCGTCGGGTGATTATGCTCCTTGTGAATCGCTCCTCGAGGACGATTGGCTTTCCCCCCCCGAGACGATCCCATATCTGCATCGTTCGGCCTCTTGTAGTTCTGATTCGAAAGCCCCTTGCTTGCGTTTCGTTTTTCTCTCCCCGTTTCTTCTTCTCTTCGGGAGATGAGATGCGGGGCCTCCTAGAAGGCTGAGGCCAGGGATTTTTACCTTTTCCGTTTTGAATTCGTTTTTCTCCTCGGAAGTTGATTTCCCCACCAAAGGTTGACTTCCTGGATTTTTATTGCTTATGTGAAGTCTTTGACCGGGGAGTGAGTGCCCCCCTACCAAGCGCGCTCTTCTACTTGGCTCCCCTGACATTTTTGTGTCCTGAGTCCACTTTTTTTCCTTCGCCCCCCCCTGCAGTCTTTTCCTTCCTCCCCTTTTCCAGATGCCAGTTATCTTCCCCCCGGAGGTTTCCCCCCAACCCGATCTGGGCGCTCCGTCCTAACTATTTCGTGAGAATGCGACGGTTGAGTCTGGAGAGAAACGGTCTTGACCCTCTTTCTTCTCTTTTGATGGCTTTCCTTTTTGAGTAGCTGGATCGAATGACATACCCCCCCCCCCCCCCCCCCACCTTTTGACTACACACAGACTGCTCAGAAGTTTCTTTTTTTAGCGTGCCCTCCGGTATTGTTTCTTCCCCTTTTTCTTAGTCTTTCAGTTCCCTTGATTTTCTGCGGTAAATGTTCTATTGAAGTGTGGGTTGGAGGTCGCTCACTGATTCGTCGTAGGTGATGAGATGTATCGGGCGAAGCTCTCCCAGGTCTTCACGGTCTTTCATGCCTTATTGCTTTCCTTCCTGCTTTTCGTCGTCTCAACTCGGCCGCGTTTTGTCTGGGATTGCTGGATCAGTCGCGTATTCCCGCGGTTTCATCGGGGCGTCTGCCTTTCGTTTTTTTACAACCAGGCGGTGTTATTCCCTTTTCTTTCAGCTTTTTCCCCCCTGCCTTTGCAAACGAATGCTTGCTCGGGCGGCGGAACGACCTCCGCTCTTCTCCTCCTCCGTTGTTTTGAGTTCTTTTTCCGCCGCCGCAGACACAGATTTTTTGCAAGTCCGTCGGCCACCTCTTTAATGTCATCAGCGCGGGGCTCCTCTGACTCCCCCAAAAGGGTTTCCCCCTCCGTCCGACATGCCGACCGCGTACATTGAGATGCCTCATCAATCCCGTTAAAACCCTGTAAGCCGAAATTCTCCATTCGGAACCGCCCTCCCCCTTCGCAGAAGTCGCCCATTCGCTCTGCGACCTCTACCAGCTCTTTTTTGCTCATCACCCGCGAATCGATCATATTCTCCCCTTCAGTTTCCATTCGGCTCCCTGAACGGTCCGCTCTGCTCCCCTTTCCCCCTCCGCGACAAGGAGTTGAACAAACGAGTTCGGCCGCGGTCTACGGCCGACACAATGCATTTTTTTGACCCAGCAATGCCTCCCCCCCCCCATTGCTCGCCAGCTACCAAAGATGGGACCAACTTGCCCCCTCTCAAGACTCTTCCCTTTTTCTCCCTTCCTTCCCCTTCACCCCCCCCACCTCCCCTGGTCTGGACCCCACGAAGCGCGCGCACATATCACGAAATCGAAAGTGTTTTGGAGAAGGGGTGGTAGAGTTCGGCATGTATTTCGTTTGACCCCTTCAGCCCCGCTTAGCGTCCTAACCCTCCTTCCCGTAATCCCCCCAAAGTGTTGAATTTTGGCCAACTAGCCTCCCCCGCGCGTTTATTTCCTGCCTAACCCTTTTTTTCTATCCTCACCCCATATAAACCTACCAAAATTCACGAACGTATTTTCCCCCCTCCCCCCCTCCTGCCACCCTTCCTCCTCAAAATTCCTCACCATTAATTCCTTTCACTATCCCCCTTCTATTCTCCCCATTCACTCCTCTCCCCAAGCTCTCCCCTTTAGACATATAAAAAGCCCGCCTCAAATTGCTTTCGCGCCCCCCCCTGAATACTCGGTCTAAGATCTGCGTAATTTGGCTCGTTCTCGCCGGAAAGGCACTCTTCCCTGCATTCTCTCGATTTGCCTCAAGGAGCGCCGCAGAACGATAAGCCCAGTCCCCCTTTGTTCCCCCAGTGAGCTGCCCCCCTTAATCAAAGCAGGGCTCTGTTAAGGACGCATTGGCACTCCGCGCTGCCGTGGCAGAAGCCAAGCCAGCTAGTTAAGAAGCCCCTCTCCTGGTCCGGCAGTCTCTGCCCACTTCCCCCTCTCCCGCCCTTTTTTGCGCCGCCTCAAAATGCCTTTCCGCTCGAATGCTTCCGCACCCGCTTCTCCTCTCCTCTCCGGTTCGCAACACTCTAGAAGCCGCCCATTCGAGACCATGGCCCCCTTTTTCTCCGACGAGTCCCGCATCACCCCCCTCGAAGATATCTAGAAGTTCAGATGTCCTCCTCGCGATTCAGGGTTTCGTGGCTGGCCGGATTTCGGGGATTTTTCGATGCAAACCCCTAGTTCCTTTTTTGACCTTCGATAAAACAATTCGTTTTCCAGACGGGCGATTCTTCCCCACTCCCGGCACCACCTCCTTGGTCTGACAAAGCCAATCTGGTAAACTGCAAACCCCATGCTGCTGAATCGGTCGCACCATTTAGTCGGCGCTGAAGCCGCACCCACCCTCTCAACGGGTTTAGGCTCTCCCGTTTTTCTCCCCCTCCCAGTGGTTGGGTTGGTGTGGGTGGTTTGTTTTTTTTTTTTTTTTTTTTTTTTTTTTTTTGGGCGCAGCCCTGCAGGACCGGAAATTCTTCCCCTGCTTTCCCAAGGTTGATTTTGCGCAGTTGGCTCGTTCCTCATTTCCCTGTTTTCCCCCCATCCCGAACCATTTCAGCATTTTTCTTGATGGAGCCGGAAAAGACCAGTCCCGACTCGTACTCCACCCGCCCCGTGAACAACGACACCCCATTAAACGATACGGTTTTTCTCTTGACCTTTTCAAGGGTACCCCTTTAACTCCGTCAAGTCTTGACTTTCCCCACGTTAGCCTTCATCCTAGAGATAGAATCTGGAGGAAGGAATCTTGAAACCAGCCAATTCTTTATACTCGTGTACCTTCCCCCGCCCCCCGCTTCTAAGACAAGCCCCTTTCCAGTCCCCGCGGCGAAGTCACTTCACTTCCCTTTTTATCCCATTCGGTCCACCCCCCCCTTCGACGATGATGACGATATTTTATTAGCGGCCACGACCCCTGCCGCGAATTTCGCGTTTTACGCCGAACACGCAAATCTCCCTCGGGCTCTAAGACAAGAGAAAGCTCTCGATTTGTCCGCACGGCTTTCTCTGTCCTCCCCTTTTCTCGCGTTCCGCCAGGACTTGAAAGCCGATCTATTGATTCTGCCGACCCAGCGCCGATCCTTCTGATGTGAACTAGTTTTCGGCCCGGAGTGAGGCATTAAACCGTCACCTTTTTGGCTTCTTTCTCTCGCGCCCCCTCCGTTGGCGGACCCAATGCCACATTTTTCCAAATACCAACCCCCCACTTTTTTTGACTCTCTGTTGTTCTTGTTTGCCCTCGTGTTAAATTTTACGTCTCGTCTTTAAGACCTGAGTTCAATACCCCAAACCAGGTTTACCCAACGTGAAACCTTCTCTTTGTTCCCCCCCGGTTACAGTTTTCCCCAGTCCAAATCACAAGTCACAGTCACCCTTAAGTTTCCAATCTTCCTGAAATTTTCCCCCTCGGCACACGCCCCATAGTGCGCGTCTCTCTCTTAAGTACGAATGACCCACTTCCTTCAAACGCGCGAAGAACCCCCCCCCTCAGGACGTCTTCCTCGCCTGCAGAGGCCTCTATTCAGTCCCCCCTCCCTGACTGCTCTTTTTTTTCCGCACAACTAACGATCTCCTTCCCCAAACCCCATTTTTGCAATGCAGAAATTTTTCACTTCCTACTATCCCCTCAGTGACGCCTCGCATTGTTCCCCTTGGTTGTTGGGTTCCCCCCCCCCTTCCAGAATTGGTTAAACGGAAAAGTGTACCGGCGCGTCCAGTTCTAAAGGAAACTTGTGTTCGACGACTTATTCCCATTCCCTCTTTTGTTCCTTCCGACCGAAAGAATAATCCTTCCCCCCGTTCAAGACCTCTTGGCCATGGGCGACAACCGGCCCCCGGCAGCGAAAACCCCTCCCTGTCCCCCCCGAAGATAATTTTTCCCACTGAATGCAATTCTTCTGCGATCCTTCCAAGACTTTTTCCTT
>Ga0179593_1626762_pt1 | contig 10828 bp, 16 predicted proteins | sample CZODoug2_1_08_16_FD_185931 | JGI IMG/M metagenome (GOLD analysis project Ga0179593, IMG submission 185931) | Vadose zone soil fungal communities from Angelo Coast Range Reserve, California, USA - CZODoug2_1_08_16fungal (PacBio error correction) | ecosystem: Environmental > Terrestrial > Soil >... | reverse complement strand
CCTTTTTTTCTGTTTGCCCCTTCTTCTCGACCGGGTAACATCCAGCCCCGCAGGAAAAGAACTTGTTTGCCTTTATTTTCCCCTATTCCGCCCCGTCCCCACCCCCCCCCCCCCCCTGGTCCCCTTTTTCTGAAACCCCTGGCTCCCTTCCTCCCAGCTAGCGCGTGCGTTTTTTCGTCGCCTCGTTTTGGCCCCTCTTCAATTTCCCCCTTCCACCACCTAATCAACGGTCATCGTTTAAAAAGTTGTTTTCATTTCTTCCTGCGCGTTGGCAGAAGTCATCTTCAAGACGCGATTAAACTTTATACATTTTTACTTTTTTTTCGCTCTTCTTTCCCTTTGACCGCGCATCCCCGACGACCCGGTTCCCTCCAGCTTCCTTTTTTCTGGCACAGTGGATAGTGCGGCTCGTCTTTTCTTTTACTTATGATTTTTCACTTCCCTTCCTTCTTCTCCGTTCTTGTCGCGCATTGCGTAAGCCAATGTCCCTTCCCCTTTTTTTTGACAAAGTGAAGCCCCTCTCTTATCTGTGGAAGGTTCCTCGATCTCCCCCCCTTGGTCGGCGTTTTTTCCTCGAAGCCTCCCCCTACTACGCCTTAATCCAGACTAAATCTTTTTCGATCTCACAATGCCGTTCCCCCAACTTTTGCTACAGTAATTCACAGCCCCAAGAAGGAACAGCTTTCCGAAAATCCCCCTGCCCCCCGAAGGTACTAGAGAGGCGTTGGGTGGGGGGCATTTTTTGGCGAGTATTTGAAATTTAGTCCCAGAAAGCGAGAGTGAAGAAAGGGACCTTCATTTCCCTCACCCTAATTCTTGAGGTGTCCTCTGAAATTTCGCCCCCACAGAGAACTTTCCAGGCTCCCCCCTTTCCTTTTTTTTAGGGTGTAGGTAAAACGTAATTTCCCCACCGATCCCCTCCGCAAAACAAAGATTTCTTTTCACCATGTGGAGTTTTTAGACCCCCTCCTGGTCCTTTTTTACCCCCTCTTTCCCGTCTTTCCTTTTTCTGATTTTTTTTTATTTTTTGAGCCCCTAACTATCTTTTATACAGATGGTGTCCCTTGTTTCTCTTTCCCCTCCACCATGGACCACGTCCAGCGTTTTCTTTTTCTTTATCTTTCTGATTTTAATAAGCCGCCAGTTCCCAATAAGGTTTCCTCTTTTTTCCCCTTATTTTCCCCCTTTTCCGTAACGAGCGTCTTTTTGCCCTTCTCCCCAAAACTCTTTGGAAAATACACAGCCTCTTTTGGCCTGTGACACTTGACCACTGGGCCAACCCCTTCTGCCGAAGCTTTCAAGTCATACAGTCCTCTTCTTCTTTTTTGGATCTTTTCGTTGCAGATTACTACTTTCACAAAACAACCCCTTGCCGAAACATTTTCTCGTTGCCATAACCGAGGCGCGGGTTAGCTTTTTTTGTCCCCTTTCTTTTGGTAATGATCCGGTCCCCAAGCCCGGTTTCAGCTTCCCGAACTTCCCTGCGCGTCGGCCAAACCCTTCTTCCGTACAAGCGCAATGCCCCCAAAAGAACTCAATTTCTTTCGTCCCCAATCTCGAGACAACCCGTCTTCCGCCCAACCAAAAAAGGATTTGCTCTGGCGTAAGGCCCTCCAGTTCCCTTGGGTAACCCGGGCGATGGCTTCCGCAAAAGATTCACCTTCTTTCCCTTCCAAGGGTTTGTTGCACATGTCCGCACGCAGGATTTAAACTTTTTTCTTCCCCCTTCTCAAGCGCAGCCCCCCCCCCTACCTTAACCTGAGGGGGATCCTCCACCGTTTTAGCCCCCTTCCGCGAAATGCTCGGACAAAAAATCCTTTCGCCTCTTTCCATCCTCTCCCTTATACCCATATTTTACAGTTGGACTAAGGTAATTCCCCATGCGGATTTTTTTCCTTCGCCCCCTTTGCCGTTTTCCCTCTTATTTTTTGACGGTATGAGACTCCTTCTTTTTCCCCCCGAGTTTCATTTCCTTTCCTTTGATTTTTGCTTCCCCCAGTTGTACAAGGTTTCCCATCCCCATTTTCATTTCAGAAAGTTGGTTGTTTTCGAGCCATCAAACGGTTTCTTCTCCCCTTCCTTGAATTTGATAGACTCGTCTCCCAGTGAGGGACCCCCCCCCTCTTTTTTTTGTACTTCTTTTGAATAGCAACACGGCGCGAGAAGCGACCCGTTCCTTTCCCCATTCAGCTGTTTTTCTGTCCTGAAACTTTATTTGTTTTAGGCGATTTTTGATTAGACAGACCGTCCACGCGTGCCTAGCGTACTTCCTTTTTCTTTCCTCGTAGTCCAAATTGCTGACGGAAGTTTTTGCTGTCCGACAACTAATCCTTCCCTTCTGCCATTTCTATCAGCCCCCACTGACGATTGTACTCGTCCCCGTCCTTCCCCCTAAACGTCTCACACCTTGCCTGCCCCTTAAATGCGTGGTAGGGAAACCACTCACCACGGGTGGTCCCTCCGATTTTTTTTCCCGACTGAAAAGGAAGCGTCGCCAGTTTGAACCTTTCCCCCCCTTTTTATGGTTCGAGAGCTATTTGGTTGGAGGAGCCGCATTTTTTGGTCCCGTTTCCCCCTGAGGACTCGTGTTGTCGAGAAAACCTTCTCCCTTCCAATTCTTTTTCTAAGGAAGAAGTTGTTTTTTTTTCTCGGACTTTTCCTAAGTCCTCCTTTTCTCGAGAACACGGTATTTTTCTTTTCTTTTCAAACCTTTCTTTTGACCCCTCCCCAAACTCGGCTTACCTCCCACCCCCTTTTTTTTTTTTCCTTTGCTCGCCTGGTCGCGCAACCACGCGGTCCTTTACCCACAACCCGTTGTGTTGCCCTTTCTTCCTTCTGCTTTCCTCTCAGGTGTGACTTACGGTTCGTTGCCGGCGCCTTTTTTAGTTTTTCTCTAGAGAAGAGAGGGCGTTTTCTTTCCGGAGCTTTTTTTCCCTTCCGTCACTAGATGCCCTCTTGCTGTAAGTTCCACGCTATCGCTTTCTTCCGCGATCCCAGCGAGATTCGTTTTTCCCCCCCTCGTTTTCTCACAGATGCTTTCCATCCTTCTCTCGCGTGTGGGTGGCCCCCCCCTTCTTTTTTTTGAATATCTCCCCCACACGCTTTAAGGCTGTGATTGCTGGGGCCTTCCTCGTTCGTCCCAAATTCTTTCTCCCCAGGAGAGCCGGTGTCTCTTCCACCCTCCAGTCTTTTGCATGAGTTTCGTGCCAACACGGTTCCTCCCCCTCCTCCAGGAATGACTTGTGTGCCCTTATGACGTGGCCCGTGCTCACCGTTTATCGTAGTTTCTGCTTTTTTCTTATATTCTTTTCTTTCTATTTTTTTGTTTATTTCGCCGTTGCGGGTACCAATTAAGGAGGGACCACATTCAGAATAAGTGCTGAGGGCTGAAATAGACGCATTTAGACTTTTTCCTCGCTTTTTCTCCCCCCCCCCTTTCACAAAACCTGGACTTGCTGCGACGGTGATTTGCCTCACTGAGATGTGAGTCCCTCTATGTTTTTGGCCTTTTCCCCGGTCCGCGTTCTGGACACGTGGACCGGGCCGACACCGCCCTTGTCCCATCAGTTTGAAGAAATCGCTGTCGGTTTTCTGAAAGCCCCCTCACTGCCTTTGTTTCCCCATACAGTTTTACGAAGTCAACTTTCGACCCTTCTTTACAGCTTTTGATTTTGAGGGTCGGGGCATTTTTTCCTCCCCTCTTTTCGCGCCATTCTGGGCGTGCCGTGGACTCTTCCCCCCTTCTTTTGTTATGGGTTCAGTCTATTTTCCCCGTTCTCTGAGGAGATCTTTCGTTTTTCTCTTCCCGATCCCTGGTTCGCGAGTTGGGCACGACTCCGCGCCCCCGTATTGGTCCCTACTTTTCCCTTCTTCCCGCCTTTTTCCGGGAGTTTTTTCGTATTTGGTACAAATTCGCTTGACACCCTCTCATCGTCCGAGCAAACGTTCGGTGTTGATTTTTTCTTTCCTCCCTCTAACTCATTTCCTTGTGTTTTTGGCCCGATCAGGTCAACGGAGAAACCATTCCCCTCTTTGGTTTTTTTTCTCCGGTTTGTGCGCCCTTCCGCTTCTCTCCGCTGGTTACGGTGACTCCGACACATGGTAAAGCGATCTTTTTTCTCTCGCGTGGTATTTACAGATATTTTCACCATTTCTCCCCCCGCCTTTTGGCCCTTTGTTTCCAAGTATTGTGCCGACACATCGTGCGCGTTCTCCAAAATCCCCCAATTAAGCAGACGGCTTTTGTCCTCCCGGAACCCCGTGATCAAATTACGGCGGCCCCCTTTCCTTTCTGCTTCTTTCCCCTTTTTTTTGTGGGGAATTTTGTTTTCTCAGATCATTCTGAACTCTCCCTTTTCCCCTTGGTCGCTTTATTCGATGCTCTAACTTTCTATTTTGGGATCGTTCGAATTCCTCGCTCAGTCGGTTCTTTGAGCTCCTTTCACCTCTTCTGAAAGATCCCCACACTTCGGAGTGGGACGTTTTTTTGGTTCTTCTGTTTTTTTTGGGGCCGGAGCCCCCTTCTTCTCCCTGAGATCGACAATCTTTCTTTCTTCTTTTGGCATGGCGATGACTTGTTCGGTTCGCGCGGCGATCCCCCCTCTCTCCCCTTTTCCTTGGGTCCCCCATTCCCAGCCCCGGCCCCGGCCCTTTTTTCTGTGCTTTCAGATGGGAATCCCTCCCCTTCCGTTGGACCTGGGCTCGCCATGCGCGCAAAGCTATCTTTTCTTTTCCTTTGAACCCAAAATTTCTTTTTTCGAATGAAAGTCCCCCGATCACCTTTTTCCCCCCCCCTTACTATCCCGGGACGCGGATGCCCGCTCAGTTACCTCGCCCTCTTCGTAAATATAAACGGACCTTTAATCTCCCCGAGAGTTTCTTTTTTTTCGCGACCTCCCTGACCCTCTTAACCCTCCTACGAAACACGTTCCCTACTTCCCTTTTTCTTTTTTACCTTGATGGAAAAAGTTGCCATGTTTCGAAGTCTCGTGCCCCTGACCCCTCCCCTCTTGCCTAGGTCTGGCGCATTGCGCCTTGCGACGGTTTCTCTTTTTTTTCGACCCCCACCCTGAAGAGGACCTCACCCTTCTGATGGTTTCTTGATTTTTTCCCGGTGAAGCATCGACTCCCCGAGAACCTTGATTCTTTCCCCCTCGTTCCTCCTCCCTCACTTTTGTTGTTCTTGAGTCTTCCTTTAATCCTCTCCCGTCCAATCCACTTGAGAACCCACGCCTGCCAAGCGCCCCCCGTGCCTTTTCCCCTCTTTTCTTTTGGTTAGACGGCTTTTCGTTTTTTTGCCAAATGGACAACTGGTCTCCCATCTCTCGTGTTGCTTCCGAGGCTGTGCGCCTTTTCCCTGTTTCTCCCCCATCCTTTTTTTCCCCCTCACTCAACGGCATCGTAAACTTTTTTCGTGATCAGAAGGACGAACGACGCTTGCATTAAGTCATCGTCCCCCCTCCTATACGTAGTAAATGCCTGTGAAAAATTGTAGCCCCTTTTTTTATGACTCCCCTCCCTTTTCAAATCTTCGCGGGGAAGCAAACTTTTTTGCTAGGAGGTGACGTGATTCTTGTCGATCGATTCTTTTATTTTTCCCCCTTTTTAACTGGTATTCCTCAGGTCTTTGAGTCTTTTTTTTCCGCCCCCCTTTCTTCGTCCCCCCCCCACGGTCGGATGAAATTCTGCAGCACCGTCCTCCCTTAATTTTTTTTCAATTTGCCAGCCTTTGGCGTTTGACCTCGACCCTCTCCCTCTCCCCTTTTTACCATCATTGCCGGACTGGCAACGTCCAGCCCCCAAACTTTCATCCCCTTGACTAACGGTCCAAGTTGCTCCAGACAGCAAGCCCCGCCTACAACCCTTAGTCCTCCTTTTTTGTTTCTCTGGTCCTGTTCGTTTCGCGCACAGGGAACCTCTTCCTCCCGTAGGTTTTCCTCCAGTTTCACACATCCTTTCTTTCATCAATCTTACCCCCATCAATCAGGCGCGCTTTCCGCTCCTGATTTTTTGTTTCAATCCTTCCAAAGAAAATTACTTCCCCCCCGCCGATCATGCCGCATGATTAGGCTTTTTCTTCCCCTCCACTGGAATGGTTCGTCTACTGCCACTTGCCTCTTTTTCCTTTGGCACTCTCGCGCCGCTAAATTTTTCTGATCTGATAATCCACCATGTTTTTTCCTCGTTGGTGAAGAAAAGGTTTAACTTTCGAGTTTCTCCGCGTTCCGGTTCCCGCGCTTGGGAGTTTTTTTCGTACTCCCCCCCTCTTATTTTTTTTATGAGGGTCCCGGCCCCACCCCGGAAAGAAACAGCTCGCCGGTTTCCCGTGTGCCCTGATTCAATTTTCCCCCACCCTTTTTTTCTTATTCTCCGAGAGCGTTCTTCAAACCCCCTTCCAATGTTTTCCCCCCCCCTTATGCTTTGGCGGCGGGCCGCGGCTCCCCCTGGTTTTTTCCCCTTTTCAAAACCGTGCCCTGGCAGCCGACCCCTTCTTGCCCCCTTGCAGAGGAGGGCCCCCCCAGTTTACTTTGTACCCGGCCCGAAGAAGCAGATTTCGCACTCTCTGACTTCCCCCGCGGCTTTGGCTCCGAAACCCCATCCGTACTTCACCCTAACAGTAGAAAGGTAGACCCCCCCCCCGGTTCCCTATTCATTATCCCTTTTCTTACCCCTCCCCACCCTCTCGTCCCCCTCCCCCTCTCTTTCTCCCCCTACCCCCTTCCCCCCCTTCCCCACCCCCTCTCCCTCCCACCCCCTCTTTTACGTTTTTCTTTTTTTCTCCCCCTCCCCCTCCCTCCCCCCCTCCCCTTTCACTCACACCCTCCTCCCGTTCTTTCTTTCCTGCCCATTTAACCCTTGCTCTCCCGTCTTCCCTCCTTCCTTTGTTTCCCCCTTTCTTTTGATTTTTTTCCCCCGTCCCGACAAGAATGCAGAACAGGAAGTGCCCCCCTTTACCTTTATTTCCCGTAAATTCCCAGCCAACCCAAGTCCAAGGGGATTCTGCGCGCGCAAGCGAAACCAGGGAGTTTTCCTTTTTCCCCCCCGGTCCTTGATGGCTTTTACAGACGCAACGACCAATCTAACGCGAACTTTGTCCCACTATTCCCAGGTTGTGGTTTTTTCAGTTTTTTCCAGTGGTCCCCCTCTGTTAAGCCGGGCAGGCCCCTCCGCTTTCCACTCTCGCCCAAAACAGACACCTGAACATTCGGCCATACCAGAACCGGCTGCCTTTACTTTATTTTCGCAATCTTGACAAAAAGTATTTTTTTTCCCCTTTTTTCCTTTCCCTTTTTTCCTCGCACTTTAGCACTATTCTCTACCTCCCTACGGAATTACAATCTCCCCGTGTCTCTATCGAGCCTCTTTTTGCCGTTTTTTTTCGTTTTTTTTTCACCCTCCTGTCATTCGGTCCTTGTGTTGATTGCCGTTTTGTCATGTACCATACCCCAATCATTGGCACGAAAACTCCTTTCTTTTTCTTCTTCAAACCGGACTCTTCCTCTTGAGTTTACCTTACATTTTTTTTCTCTTCATTGTCTTCATTTATTCCAGACCCCCCCGGACTTTCCCCAATCCGTAGTAGTTTGCGTTCCCTCTTTTCCTTCTACACCCGGAGCTGAAGGGCGCATCACTTTTTTCTTTCTTCCATATGTGATCCCTGGTTCTGTTCGTCCTGCGGTGGTGGATGGTCCCTCTTTTTGCTTCGACATGATACAACGCTGATTCTTTGCCCCCTCTCCCCCGGTGAGCAGCCCGACCTTCTTACGTACTTTGCGCCTCCCCCCCCCGCACCCCCAATTCAGCCCGCCGCGGCATTCTTCTATGCAGACCCCCCCCCCCCCCCCTGCCTTTCGTCATAAACGTATACACCTGCTGATATAATTGTGTGGATTTCCCACCCTCCACCCTTGGGGTTACCTTTTTCGCGCCAGGCGAGAGGTTCCCTTTCTCCTCACGGTTTTCTCCCATTTTGGGAGTTTCAAAGCATTATGGTTTCCCACCTTCCCGTGCTTTCCAGATACCCGTGTTAGTAGAGAAACCTGGCTCTCCCCTCTTCAAGTCCCCCTCTTTCCCCGTTTGTTTGTTAGCTTTTTTCACTTCCACGACTTTTTCCCGTTTTCTCGACCAAACGGTAATGAAGCTTTTCATTTTGATTTTGCGAAACTAGGAGGTTGAACTCCTCCACCCCCCTTTTTTTTTTTTTTTTTTTTTTTTTTTTTTTTTTTTTTTTTTTTTTTGTTTTTTTTTTTTTGTTTTTTTTTAACTTTTTTTTTTTTTTTTTTTTTTTTGGTTTTTTTTTTTTTTTTTTTTTTTTTTTTTTTTTTTTTTTTTTTTTTTTTTTTTTTTTTTGACTCTCGATCCGTAAAAAAACGGTTCAGCTCCTTTCTTGCTCGTGCCCCCCCCTTTGTTCGCGCCTCCTTTTCCCCAAACCGTTTTTTTTTTTACAGCACGATATCCTCCATTGGTGAGTTTGTCCTCCCTCTCGAACTTAAGAGTGGTTATGATTTTCGGACCCAGCTTTTCTGTTTTGCTTTGTAGTCTCTTTTTTTCGCTAACCCTTAAGTCAGCCTGTACGTTGATCGTCAAGTTCCCCCGCCTTTCCCCTTGACTTTCCTCCTTCGATCGCAGCCCAATCCTTCCCGCGCCACCGCGATCCAACCTTTCCCTCCTTTTTCCCTCTTAGCTGCCTGTGGTTTCCCGTTTCCCCCCCACCATCCTTCCCAAAACGGATAAGGATGAGTGATCCCTTCTGGTAATGAGAGTCTTACCCCCCCCCCCCCCCCCCCCCCCCCCCCCCCCCCCCCCCCCCCCCCCCCCCCCCCCCCCCCCCCCCCACCCTTCCTGATTGCGCCTAAAGAGTCCCCCTGCTACGACCTCAAAAAAAAGACCTCTTTTTTTTTTCCTCGTGTCTTCAATCAACCGGTCGTGCAAGCAACACCCCCCCCTCCCCTCATCCCTTCACCGAAGGAAAGTATACTTCATCGCTGCCGTTCCGGAAAAGTGAGTCCTCCCCCCTTTGATCCCCTTCCGTAGTCCAAACTGTAGAGAATAGCCCCTTCCTCTCTGCCTTCCTCATGTCCTGAGTACACTTTTTTCAGCGCATGTGCAAAACATAATTTTCCACTCTGCAGAGGTGATTCACCTCCTCCCTATGTTGTAAATTGTTTTTTTGCCGCCCGCCCTCCCCTCCCCCTTCCTTTAAATTCGGGGCTGGACACTTTTCCGACAAACTTTAATCCTTGGCAGAACTTGCTCTTTCCTTTCCCGACCTTCTTGTTGAGTTTCACCCAGTCCTTTGTTTCTTTTCTCTGGCCGCCCAAGGCGAACCTTTTTGCGTGTTATTTGGAGGTCGGTAATGACCCGTCAAGAGATTGTTCTTTGATGACGTTCGGAGTTCCTTTTTCGCAGTGTCTTTGTTCTTGTGACTTTTTTTTTTCCCTCCTCCCTCCTCTGAAGTCGAGTTTTCTTCTACAGTCGCCGAGTCGCGAGCTTTGTTCCTTCCATCCTCCCCTTCTTGGCCCCAAGTTTTTTTTTTAGTTTTTTGGCCATGACCCGGTTTTCCCCCTTTGCCCTCCCCTGATCCCCCTTTTTTCGCGGTTGAACATGTTATGTGAATTTGGTGACTTGTCCTTGGAGACTGAATTACTCTTTTTTTTTCCCCCCCCCCCCTAATCACGCCACCTAAGGGATGTGGAATTTTGAGTTTTGGCTTTTTTCTCATTTTTTCTCGACCCCCTCAGGTCAAGCGCGGGACCGTTCTTGCGCCCCCTGTCTCACTGCAGCCAGATATCCCAGTTTTTCCCCCCTTCTGCCCCCCATTATCAGCTTGAAGACAATCGTTTTTTGGCGCCGATCCTGACCAACAAAATCACACAATCCCGCAGTTGTTTTTTTTCACCTACGGAATCTCCTCCCGCCCTCCTTCTTCGGACCCCACGTACTTTTTTTGATCCCCCCCCTTCCCCCCCCCGTGCTGATATGGGTGGGCAGTTTTTATTCCGTTTTCGCCTATTACTGCCCGATTACCCATCGAAGCTGATTGGCGCTTTTCTGTCTCCTTTTTTCTTTTATTTTAACATTCCCGTTTCTGGCTCTTCTCGGGCGGCCGATTCCCTTTTCTGTTGGCCTGCAAAGACTACCCCAACGCTCCCCCTGCGCCCCACTCTTTAATGATTTGATCTCTTTTTTTTTTCGGATGGCTTTTGTCACCTTGTTCCGGTCTCATTTGTCCCACTCTTTGAGTGATTTGACGGGAATTCGGCGTTTTATTCTCTGCCGGGCGCTCCCAAAAACAGCGCGCTTCTTTGCACCCCTTTTTCTCTAGCTTCCACAGATAATCTTAGCGGAGTATGCTTTCCCTCGACATGTTCCATGTCAGACTTGGCAACCCTGCGCTTTGCCACGCCACAGTCTTTATTTCTGTGTACATGTCATTGAAACCCCCGCTACCCCTCCTGACGTCCTCTCCGAGCCATGTTTCCCCCCCCGTCATTTCCCCCCCCCTTATCAGATGCACTTTTAGTCAGTTAATCACTCTTACTTCTACCTTTTTTACCGGCACATTTACTCACGACCAGCTTTCTTGCGATTACCTTCCCTCCGCCTTATATAAAGACGCCCCCCTAACCCTTTCACTATCCCGTTTTATTTAAACTTTCACCTTGCCCGCTTCGCCCCAAAGCATAGGCGTAAACCCTTCTCTTTCTTTCGCAGAGGTGTGCCCTTGCTCCCTGACTTAAGCAGTAGAAAACCCTGACTCTTCCATCGCGCGTTTCTTTTTCGTCAAGGGGAACGCAGGTCTCTCAGCTCCCGACCACCTTTTCTCACG
>Ga0179593_1539061_pt1 | contig 10828 bp, 10 predicted proteins | sample CZODoug2_1_08_16_FD_185931 | JGI IMG/M metagenome (GOLD analysis project Ga0179593, IMG submission 185931) | Vadose zone soil fungal communities from Angelo Coast Range Reserve, California, USA - CZODoug2_1_08_16fungal (PacBio error correction) | ecosystem: Environmental > Terrestrial > Soil >... | reverse complement strand
ACAAGTCACCGATCCCTCACCTCCAATTTGTCGGGGCTGCACCAGGAAAGAGGGACAAGAAGAAGACGACCCATTCCTTTCTCCGTTTGAAGGTAGGGTCCAAACTTTTTCCGGACCCTCCCCCCCCCTCCTTCCCCGATTCCTCCCTCTCTCCCCAAGTTGTTAGATTGGACTTTGCTATATGATTGAGAAAACTGCTTCGAGTTCCGTGAATTCTGCTCTCCTCCAGCTGGCACCTGCTTTCCTTTTTAGGCTTCCTCTTGCGAGAGCCGCTGAATAGAGGTTTAGCCCCATTGCTGGATGTCAGGTTTTCTTTTTTATCGAGGATAATGGCATCCCGCGCACAAAATACTTGTTTTTGCTTGGCTCATGAACGAGCGCAGCTTCGCCGACCCACTTTTGACAATTGATCGCTTTTGGGAGTTTCCGGGGACAGTGGTTTGATTCTTCACCAGGCTCGAACCAGCGACTTTAAAGACCTCCAAATCGCCTTTAGATGCGCGCTTTGATACCCCACGTGTAATATGAGCGGATCGCTGTCAGATCGACGCCGGGTCAAATCCCAATATTTAGTTGCCTTTACCCGCCCGATACGTGTTTTACTGACGATATAGGTTTTTTTCTTGATTGTGCCGAAATTGATTCTACCCCATCTTCCTACTAGAGCCCCCACTCTGATAAGGTACACGACTCGTTTGTCAAGCTCAACTTTTTTTCCCCTTCCCTCATGACGTGCCACTTTCGTTACCCTAAGATGCTTCTTGCAATCCCCCGTGTTCTACTTGCATTGATCTGTCTGGGTGAAGCCTTTTTTCTCTTTGGCCGATTTCGGTCCCGTCCGTGCGGCAGTCTGATATTTTATATTCGCAAATTTCCACGTGGTTTACCACCGCCCCAATGTCTTATCCAACTGGGACAGTTTTTTCAACGGGCTCTTGAGCCCAGGGCTTGCGTTAGGAGGTGCCCCTCGTCACTGGCTGACCTTCTTTTTTTGCCATGGGTCTGCGAAAACCGCCCAGTTGATTAAAGAGTTGTCGTCCACAGTTTTGTCTGCCTAGCAGCAAGATTCTTGCAGAGAGAGACTTTTTTTCGTTTGCTTTTGCGACTCCCTAGAGCCATTCACTTCTTGCCCCCTCCGTACAAGTAACGTTGTCGTCCCAACTTTGTTCCTCCTGGATGATTGTGAATAGATCTCCACTCAGCCCTTGTCACGCCGGTCCCTTGCGTCATCCGACCACCACCCCTTGAGACTGATTTTTTGGACGGTGGCGTACCTTTTATTTCCGCAATACTTCTTTTACCCTTTTACGAGGCTCCATTCGCTTTGCAGGATGTTTGGTTCTTTGGAGTAACGGTCGCAAGCAGGGCTTGCACCACAAGAAGTTTGCATTTTCTTTTCACAGCATCCATATCACTGCCACCCCTCGCGCCTACCGTGCACCCCTGCCGCCTTCATTTGTTTTATTTGGTCTTGAATGCGCAACCTGATCCCTTCCAAGGGCCGAAGCACTTCCCTTTTGCTCCGTATGCAAATCGGTTTTTCTCCAAGGTTCTCTCCCACCAAAAAACTGTCTTCCCCTCCAACTTGAAAGAGGGCTTTCTAAGAGCCTTGGTCGGGACCCCTCTGTCCCTGGCTTCGGCGACAGGCTCCCCCCCGGGCTCCATGGTGCGCTTCTCGATCTTTACAAGAGAGAGAGGCCTCTTTGCCCGTGATTTTGCTTTTACCTTTGTTGCATCGATCACTGCTTCTAACATGCCTTTTCTCTTCGTTAGCGCTTCATTGTCGCAGATTTATTCCACCCCCCCGTGATGGGAGGTATGAATTCCCTCACCAATAAAATCGGACTGCACTTAAAAGCTTTTGTCCCCCCCCCTTCCTTTCCCAGTTATGCAGCGTTTCCGTCAGGTGACCTTGCCGGAAAGCTTCAGCCCCCCTTCCCCACAAAACTTTGCCACCGCTACGGTCCCATTGAAGCAATTCTTGTATCTACCCTGTCCATGGTAGTTTCCTCTAAGGCAAAACCCCCCCAATTCTCTGGTAATAAATGTTGTTCTCTCTATCCCCCTCCGTCTTTAATGAGGCATCTCTTCCTACTGAGACCTCGACCGGGACTTGCCTTTCCGGTTTGTCAATTTGCGGATACGGACCAATGCTAGAATCTATGTTTGCTTGCCCCTTCTGCTCCCTTGTAACTACTGAGACTCTTTGCTTCTAGGTATTACAAACTTTTCCTCCACTACCTGTTTTAACGGGCTGGTTCTTTCAAGAACTTGGTTAGATTGCGCCCCTATTCTTTTTTCATATCAGTTTTTTTCTCTATTGCGTCAAATCTTATCGACGGTCAGTTCTTTGCTCAAGACACGCTCGTTCATACCTCCGCCAAATACAGGAGTCTTTTTATTTTATTATTTACAAAAGGGCTCGCAGACCTTCTCTATTGCACATTTTTTTTTTTATATCCTCTTTTCTTTCAGCCACCATTGACACACCGCCCCCCCCGTAGTACTCGCGTTACACCTGGGTCCCTTTTAGCGCGGAAGCCTAGTGGGGGGCGGGGGGGGGGGTTTTTGGTTCCCTTTGAGCCTTTCGGACTCATCTCCCCGACTTTCTCCAGTGCATCAGGGGTTGAGCCGAGCCGCTTCCATTACACCATGCAGGTCCCTCCCTCTTTTTGCAAGCTGACCGTACCTCCGCCGTTTGCGTTTTTTTTCCTCATTTTCGGACAGCTTCCGGCTGTGAAATCCTGGAAAATTTCCCTTTTTCTTTATTCAAGAACTGTTTTCCAACCGTAGCCCCCCTCAGTCAGAGGTCCCTTATTTTTCCCCCCCCTGGGAATTGACCGCCCCAGCACTGGGACATACCCCCATCGCGAACCTTTTTTCGTTTCGCCATTCGCATTCGGCGTTTCCTATCACGTGAGCGATGCCCGTTATATTCCACCCCCGCGTACCTTATCGCGTGGCCGAAGTGCAAAACCATTATCGACAATCTGATCGGCCTCGCCGCCCTTTCCCGTACCATTCCTGGTCGCACCCGAGCTCTTGCTCCCCATCCTCCAAACCATCCTACCTCTTTTCAATGGACCGGATAACCTGGAAAGTTTTTTGTCTCTTCCTTTCGTTTGTTTGCATAGGATCGAAGTATTCCAGATTGGAAAGTGCTCGGAGTTCTTTTTTTCTCCTCCCAGGGGGCGCCGGCCATCCAATCAAGTATTGCCGGGCGTTGCCTTTGCGAGCCCGTCTCCCACTTCCCTGGGTCCGGCCATGATGGATTGTCCCCCTCACTCTCGCATGATGGTGGTTCGATCCCGGCCGGTACTAAAGCTCCACCAATTCTGCCTGACTTGGTAAGCCCATCTCTGCGCTAAATTTTTCCCTCTGAATCCCAGGTGCGCCCCCCCAACACCGAGCGGGACTTGACTTTTTTTCCTATTCGGCCGTCGCATTCGCCTGGACAACGCTGGCCCCTCCCCCACCATCATTCCGGGAATGACCGCTGACTCCAACGCAGGCTTGGTACGGAGGGATCCCTGATGTCTCGCGGAGCGTTCTCGCTTGTCACCGCTCTCTCAATCTTTTTCTGCTGCGTGCCGCGCCTTTTTAAACAAAAATGTTTTTTTCCCTCTTGATGTACCCTTATGTTGGCAGGACTCCCCCTCGCCCTCCGCCCCCAAAGCAGGTCGCCTTCAAGTATCCTTCCGCAAGACCCTGCCCTCCAGCCCGTTGCCACTCCGTGGCCGCTAGATTCGTTTCCGGTTAGCGTGCAACCGTTTGCGACGCCACTGTCCGCCCGGACTCCCCCCCAAAAATGTCCTTCGCCGTCGCCCGACCCTTCACCATTCATCAATGTGCACTCGCAAACAAGGATTGTTCCTCCTTCCCTTTATGTGTCTCTTGTTTCCACTTCATGTTTCCCCGACCTGAACTTGAGACCTTTTTGCGCTATATATAGTACGAGGTTTATCATGTGTTGTGATCCCCAAAGTCAGTCATCTTGTATTTTCGTGTGTTTCATTATCTATTTTCGTCCAATTTCAATTAAGGCCCCCTATGTATGTAGTGTCATACGCCGGCATCTATTTTGTATGTGACTGTCTCTCTTTTCCCATCTTGTGGCCCCTTGTTTTTCTCGTTGCTGATCTGGCGATATGTTGTTGTCTCCAGGTTTAATTATGTTCCCCGTCGAAAGCGGGAGCTTGTGTTTTTATGTTTCGGGTTTCTCTTTTTTAGATGATTTTTTTTCCCTCTGATTGTATATTTGTGTGTCTGGTTTTTTTCCTTTTTTTTGTTGTGGGAACCTTTTTCTCCCCTCATTATATGTTCCCCGCTTCTTTATAGTATATTATTCCAAGCTTTTAATTGTCCCCCAAGTGCGGCTCCTTCCCACTTTTCCCAAGCAACAGTGGTGTGTTTCGCGACTGCCTTCGACTCAGGCACAAGTCCCTTTAGCAATTGAGTTAAAGACATGATTTTTCCCCTTCCGCCGTTCTAGAGGTCCCTGTCCTTCCTCCTATCCGTTGTCCCCTGCAGCACCCAATCGCCCGAATCAAATCCCTTTTTTTTTCCGTCTCTTCCTCCGTATTGAAGGCATTTCCCCCCCCTGACCTTTCAACGAAATCCTCACTTGTCCCCCTCTCGGATTTAGGTGACGCCATAGAGGTGAACCCATTAAAATCACCCCCAAGTTTTCCCTCGAAAGGTTTCGTGCTCGGGGTGCTAATCCTCCTCCTTGTTGTGGTTGAGAATATAACGGGACATTCCACGTGCACCGTTGGTTCCCCCGGTCTTCTGAAGACTCCCCTTGAGTTCCTAGCATATTTGCTCCTTCCCATCTCTACGGGCAATATTAATTTTCGTTCAGTGTAAGTGTACTACGTTAGAGCCTCCCCCCACTTTAGATCCTGAGAAAAGTAGTCGTGCACGTTTAGGTTCTCCGTCGACTTGGTTTCCGACTTTTCCCCTACGAATTATGAGTATGTGAAGAGCAATAGATTTTCTTTTAGAGAGAGCAATACTTCTTTGATATCATTTCTTCATCTCAAATGGAGCTGATGTCCTTGGATCGAGGATAGTGAAGACCTAAAAATGCCTGCGGACGGTCCTCGCCAGCACCTTAAGCGTCCGCCCCATTTTTGGGACGCACTTGATCCTTTCTTGTTTTTTTTGTTTTATTGGTGGAGTTCCGACCCCCCACCGCATAGAACTTTCTCCTCTTTCCCCTGCGTCCATCGTCCCACCCCCCTCCGATTCTACTCTGCCGTTAGGGATCGTTTCCCCTTGGTTTCCTTTTTTTTCCCTGGAATCTGCTGGCGCAGATCGAGATAAAATTTCGCCATTGTAACACTTTGAATTCTCCCCGACTGATCATCTTCCCACGTGGACGCTGATAGCGCTGGTTTTTCACACCTTTTCCGAATTAATTTCTGAAAACAGGGGGATTTCTTGATAAGGACACCCCCGTCCCTACTTTTTTTTTTCTCGGCTCGTACGACTCTCGTCTGCGTTTATTCGACGTGCTCGTCTCCGTGCATCGTACTAATAAGGTGACCAAATGCTTTGCAGTACTTTCTCACGGTGATTGATGGCAGGTCGGAAGATCTCGACTTTTTTTCGTTTTAAGTAATGTGCTTGTTTTTGTTGTCCATTCGCCAAACGTTGTGGAACACCAGTTTTAACAAAACCCCCCCGATATGTAGCGCCACCCTCGCTTTTCCCAGCTGGCAGCGAGTGGCCTCGGGATTAGTACTTCTCAGTAAATGGAGACCTGACCCCCCCCCTTTTTCTGGAAATATGGAGTATTGTTAACTCCCAGCGTGCCGCTAAACTTCTTTAGCAGAAAGTTTAGACCCCCCTCCTCACCCCCGCCCCCTTGAAAGCACACGATTTTTTTCCTTTGCCTCCGATTGAGAGGAAGCGAGCCGTGTCAGGAACTTTGCCACGAGAGGAGAGTCTCTCTCAAATTCCGATTTTGATCACATTACCCATTCCTGTGAAATGCTTTCCACACTTAGAAGCTTCATTCCCCCGGATTCTGGGCCCTCCCGAAATGGTCCCGCAGGCGCGTTATCCACTTCGACACTTGACTCTTATGGTTGTCGTTTTTTTTTCCCTTTTCTTTTCCGCATTCAGGACATAGCGATGTTTACCTTGAATCTTTGTGTTTGGCTTAGTCCAAGCGCAGCAGGCGCTCCACGATTTGATGATTCACAGGCTACCCTTCTCCCCGGGAAAAGCCCTTATCCATGAGACCTGCGCCCCCCACTTCCGGTCCCTCTTCCACTATTACGGCTTGCATGACTGAGTCCATTACCCGAAAATGTCGGCCCGTCACTTTGTTTCTCATGCACTTTTCTGCCACCTCAAGCAGAAATTTTATCGACACAACAACCTTTCCCCCCCCGTTCCCCGTAATTTTTTTCGCCTTTTCTGTTAGTGATCTTTTCCTTAAGATTCCCGTTTCCGAGCCATATCAAGGACCATGCTTGAGTCCGTTGGTATCCTTCCCTTGTTGCCCACTGGCCTTTCCGTCTCTTCGGTAGAGTTGCCGAGGATGTTGAGGTCAGATTTTTTCTCCCCTAGAACTTGCTTAACTGCCTTCGCCGCGGCCTAAGGATGTCGCCCCCTTCTCTTTGTTGGGATTTTGCCCCCTGCTGTTTCCTCTTTCCGCGTTCCCGAAAGCCAATGTATAAGGCGCTTGAAAGCTTGGTTCTTTCAGTAGGCAGGTTGCCTTTTTTTTTTTCTCTTCCCTGCCTAATCCCTTTTTTCCCTCTTTCCTCCCTTCCCCAAACCCTGTGCGATCAGAGGCTGGTCCCTTCTCTCGATCTGCATTGTCTCTTCCTCCTGAGGCATTATTCCGTCTTTACACCCCCTCTTGATTCCCCTGTTGTTCCTATGACTCAGACAGGATAATGGCTTTATTCTCTTTCCTTCGCTCTCTTTATTTTCTCCTTTTCCTTTGTCACGCGAGGCTAAGGTCGGTCCTTTTGAAATGTGCTTTTCTAGTCCCAATTGCTCGCATAGATTTTTCTTTCCTAGATACAACTGATCGCTTGCTCACCCCTCCTGTTTTTGTATTACCACCCTCCCTTTACCTCCATTATGTTTCTTTTCTCGCCTAATGGGTTGCTCCCTCAGAGTCATTGAGCATCCTCATCGTTTCCCTCCTTTTTTCTCTCTCTTGATAAGAGAATGACTTCTTTCCCTCCCTCTCATCTGCGAGCAAGAAGCTCTCGTTTCATACCTCTTTCCATAACCCTAAATTACCTGAGTTACTAGCTTCGCAAAGGTGCTCTATTCCATGAAAAGCTCTTATTTCTCTGCTTCTACCTTGAACATTGTTTTACCTCCTACCTTTTCCCAGTAAATCTGCATTTCCTGACCCCTTTCTCCCTTCCCTTCGCGCAGGAAGAGCGGATCCCTCGACTACGACAAGAGTTTTTATTTCTTCTCGGTTTTAAGGGACTCAACTCATTTCCTCACCCTTGTACCCGAAGGATATCGATATGCTAGCTGTTTTCAGTAAGAGAATCATATAACTCCAGGGCCAGTTTCTTTGATGGAATACCCAAATGACTTCCACCCCGCTGACTCCTGAATATTCTCCGACCTTTTTTTACCCCGACTTCAAGTAGATTTACTCATATCTTTCTTTTACGCAGCGTAAGTCCTTTTACTCATGGGTTGGCACGCCACACTAATCTCTCCCATTCTTCGGCCGCCTCAGGTCTTTCTCGTCGTCCTTTTTTTCTTTCCCCCCTTGTCCTATGAAAACTTTCTACCCCTTTTTTCGCGGAACTTCTATTCAGAGTGTCGACTCTAATTTCCTTTTTTAGAAACATTCCTTCCCCTCCCCTACCTCTTCCTCATGCCATCAGCCCGGCCGGCCGCGAAAAAAGCGTCCTGATCACCCCCCCCCTCAAGCCTTCTTTTTGTTTTTCAAATTTTGACATTTCTCTAAACTCGCTGCCGAGTGAGTTTAGCTTCAGTTCCTCAGCATTGAAAATGCTCTTCAGTTAACGCAATAGAAGGTTGAATTTTCCCCGCCTTAATGCATGCTTCCCTTTTCGGGTTGGGCGACGTCTTCCTTCAGGGCGTGTCCCTGGGGACTGAATTATGGTTTGCTGCCAATCATTCGGCATGCTTGTTGTTCGCTTGCGAGCGGCCCTCTCCGAGCCAACACCAACTTACTTTTCAGACCTCTCCTCTCCAGCGAGACTTTTTTTTTTTTCCGCGGAAACCCCCAGTTGTAGTCAACTTCCCACATTTGGTCCCGAATGTTCGAGCTTCTCCCCCGCTGTGGACACGGTCTGTCTTTCCGCCCCAATTCCTAGGGGAGATGTTACTTGAGCCCAGTTGGCGTATTTTCCAGTCCTGGTACTGGATAACTTTTCCCCTTATCGCCGTTCGTCGCATTTTAAACCCCTTCCCTCGCAAGGATAGTCTGCTCAAGCTTTGCGTGATCGGACCGCGGGGATTTCCAACTGTTCTGTTCCCCTTGTTGCAAATATGTCACTCTAATCTCTTTAATACTTTCCCCCCCCCAAGACGGCCGGTCGCCCGCCTTCGGCACAGGTTTATCAGGTCTCAATCTCGGCAATTCGCAATGAGACAGCCCTTAACGTCCGACCACTTTTAAGGACCGTTTTTCGTGGGAAAGCCTTTTCCCCCCACCCGTTTGCGAAATTCACAGAGCCCTAGGTCTACGGTACGTAGCCACCCTGAAAGTCGGCAGATCTTCAGCCCCCTCCAGATTAAATGAAAGGACCTTTCCCCCTGCATTTGTTTTTGTGGTCCGGAATGAGTCCTGATCAAGGCGGATGGACGAGTTTTTTTCGTGAATGGAACGAGCGCTTCTCTCCGATGCGCAAAGAGTATACTTCCTCCCTCCCCCAAGGCGAGTCTGTCCTGTTTCAGACTGAAAGTCGGCAAACGGTTACTTTTTTACACAGCGATATATAGAGTGATCCGCCCTCCTATTACTTCCGTGCGTGTACCAAAATACCCTTTTCATACAAGGCGTTACCTTATATGATTGCACTCTCCCCGGAATTCGCTTCAGATCCGTTACAGCGTTTCTCGCGGAGAGTTAATGCGTTTCGTTTCTATTCATCTCACAATTGAACGAAGCTTCAGGTCTGGTGATGAGCGAGGTTCACGACCCTGGTTTCCACCCCCAAACCGAAGCGATCCCCCCCCTTTTCCTCCCAACAGTGGAGGGGAGATGACTTTTTCCCTTTTCCTCGGCAAGCCGAAACAGTTGTTCGCGATGCAATTACCTACTTATTCTCCCCTTTCCAGAACCTTTGCTATAGCAATTTTTCTTTTAATAGAGAATTTATGCCTCTATTCAGCTATTGTCTGTACGATTAGCGGAAATTTCCTCTCAATCATCCTGCCGAGGCGTCCTCACTGTTCCCTTTTTTTCCTAACTACTGACGAACGAACTATTCAAGACGGATAATGGCCCCTCACCCTTCCGCGACGACCCTTCCACTGGACCCGTCCCATCCCTATTTTGTCCTCACGCCTCTTTCCTTTTATCCTTTCTAGGGGAAACTTAACCGCACGTCTGACTTCAGAAGAAATGTATTCGTTTTTGGTGGATCTACTCTGTTGAATCTCCTCCGTTGTGTTGTTTCTGATCCAAGCGCATATTTTTTCAATCGTGTCGGACGGCAGGACTGACTTGCTTTTAGTTTCCACCTTCGGCTTAATTCCCTAACTCTCCACTGGCAACGTAGCAAATGCTGTCTTTACTTGTCGGTGTCTCGCGTCATTTTATTTCTTTTATTGCTATAGGATTGAAGAGGAATCTCCAAGATTCGTGATTCCCTCCCTCTTTTTTTCTCCCCTTGGAACCCGCCTTCCGTACGTAGGTGTTCCTCTCTGACGCAGAGAAGGCAATTCAGTTCTCCTTAGTCCCTCCTAATGCGGGTACCTTTTCAGAGAGGATGCCGTCTCTGCTCCCCCCAAAATTTTCTGCTTTGGACGCAAGAGCCTCAGAATTATGCCGCTTTTTTGTAAATTGAGCGCTTTCTTGCGGTTTTACTTTGAAGTTTTGTTTCCCCACTTTTCTAACCAGCCATCCAAACACCCGGACATTTTCCTTGACGATCACACGAACTCGCCGTTTTAGGCTAATCTGCTCTCACTCTGTAATCTCGAGCGTAGCGAATTTTACTGAATCCTCTCCTCCTCTCATAAGGTACCTTCCCACTATTGTTTATGTTCGCCTCCAAAGCGCCCCCAAACGGTGTGACGGCCTGACCTCCCCCACGCTTTCCTATATCGCGATGGTGGTAGTGCCATGTTTCGACTTCCAAACAGGCGGTCATCCTGTTTCCCTTTCCGTCTCCGGGTCCCCGCTTATAGTTTTTTGAGCATCTTGAGCACCGCGCGCCTCTTACGTGCAACTCATTCCAGTCTGCCTTGATCACAAGGCAGGCGGAAGACCAACAAAAACTGCCCTCCTCATCGCCTTTTTCACTTCCTAAGTAAAAGACCTTTCGATGCACCCAGGCTCCTTGCCCGGTTTTGCACTTGAAAACAGATTCATCAACGTTTTCGCCCCGCCTTTTTTCCCATCAACCCGCTGTCGCCCCCCCCCCTTCTTCACTTTCGTTCACCTTTTTACTGCAGGGGTGTTGTCCATGAGTTCCTTTTGTGGCTTTTTTCCTGTCCCCTTCCCCAGGAACCAGTTTCTCCACTCCCCTCCCTTTTTTTCCCGACAATCGATTTCTTTTTCTTCCTCTTTAGGCTTTCGTCTTTTTTTTTTCCTCCATACTTCTTCTCAGAGCAATGGTACTTTTTTTTTCTCTTTTTTGTCTCC
>Ga0179593_1503013_pt1 | contig 10828 bp, 13 predicted proteins | sample CZODoug2_1_08_16_FD_185931 | JGI IMG/M metagenome (GOLD analysis project Ga0179593, IMG submission 185931) | Vadose zone soil fungal communities from Angelo Coast Range Reserve, California, USA - CZODoug2_1_08_16fungal (PacBio error correction) | ecosystem: Environmental > Terrestrial > Soil >... | reverse complement strand
CAAAAACCCACCTCTGTGCGGATTTTGTCCATCTCCATTTCTACGTGGCTGGCCCTGTTTTTTGCAGAGTTGGTACTTCTCCTTCCCCTTTGTTCAGGTCATTGACCCTTTAAAGACCCTTTCCCTAGGGCTCGGCAGACACTCCTCTCAAAGGGCAGTTTGTTCCTTGTTTGGATGACAAATTTTTCACCTTGGTTTGGTGGATTTTGCCGGGTTTTCCTCCACTCCACCTCTCTAACTTTTCTTCCCCCCCAATTGTCCTTTGTTTGGATCCTCCCCCTCATTTCCCTGGAGACACCCCTTCCCCATCTTTTGGCGAGTTTTCTGGTGAACTTTTTTTTTTTTTCGTTGGAGTCCCCGCCGTTGATTGACCTTTGCTGAACCCGTTTTGAGTCCGCCTTCGTTTTGAGCCTCTCAAATTTTGGCGTGATTTTCCTCTTTCTTTTTTTCGTGATGGCCCAGTCCTGCCGCCTCTTGTCATGAATCTGTCGTTTCCCTCCTTTCCTCTTTCACTTGTGTACATCTTTGGCTGTGCATCCTTTTCCCCGGCTTTTTTTTCCGCCCCCCGCAAGGAAACCACTAAAATCCCTCAAACTACTCCTAACCTTTAGAGTATTGTTCGATTGTCTACGGCCCCACCTTGTCAGGGACCTCCCCCCCGTCCCCCCGCCTTTTGTACGGCACACCGTTTCTTTTTTTAAAGAACAGAGATCTTTCCCCCTCCCCCGGCCACGGTTGCACCCCTGTATCTTCATGCCCCCAGTTGCGGATCGAGTCGTTTCCTCCTTTCATTGAGTAGGGATTGCCGGCGCTTTTTATTTAATGAGCTCCCCCCCCTGGGGAAACCCTTCCTGCAATTTTCTTTTCCCCCGGGTCGGCCCTCAAGCCCCCTTCGAAAACACCGTGCTTTCGTTCTTGTCTTCGACCGTTGATCCCTGTCACCTTTTATATAAGCTTGTGGTTCTTTAGCCGCCTGGATGCCCTCTTTTCTGGGGTGATGAGAATGGCGTCTTCCCCCTCTGTCTCCGGCCCCTTCGTTGGGTCCTTATTTTCGTGCTCTCTTGGTACTGCTTTTTCTTGCTCTTTGACAGTTTCAAAATTGCCCCTCGATTCTTTCTTTCATTCCCACGTTTTTTTTTTTGCATCTCCCTCTTTCAATTTTTTGAATGCAGGTTGCACCATGATTCCAACTGCAGGTTTGACCCCTCGAAGTACTTCACGATTTTTTTTTCAGCGCACCTATATGCTACATTCTCCTCCCCCCCCCTTCGGCCTTCCTCCTCCTCCCGCCAAAAAACCGCTTCATCTCAACTTTGACTTCTCCTTTTTTCGAAAGCCGGAAGGAAACTTCCCAATCGTCCCGGCCACGATTGCTCTTTCTTTTTCCCCTTGGACCTCCCAACCTCCATTATTTCAATACTCGTTTTTAACTTTTTTGGCCTGCAATTCATTGTTTTACCATCTCCGGTCCCCACCGATTTCATGCATCAAACTTCCCCTCCTGGCCGTGTGCACTTGTCACTTCAATACCCGTGGTCCCCGGTGCCGGGTTGTTTCCTTTCCCTCCCTTCTTTGGCTTTTCTCCATCAACGGTGCCCCTTTTTTACCAAGTTGTCCTGGGCCCATGTCTTTATTGGGGGCTGGCGTCTTTTCCGGTTAGAGTTATTCCGTTGTCCTTAGTGTTCTTCGGGGACACTCTTTTCCAGCCTGTCAAAAAGCGCATTTCACCGGAAGACTTTTGTACCAGGGCCGATTCCTTTTCCCCCCTTCCTTCTTTACGTGGTTCCCCCCTTTACTCCGCCCTTTTTTTTTTTTTGGGGCCTCTTTCGATTCTTCTCGGTGTACTCAACTTTCAGGCAGCTTATCCTGAGTCTCCCCCGCGCGTCTTCCCCCCCACCCTCTTCTCCACCGTCGCTTTTCTTCCAATTTGTGAAGTGACGTCCCCCACTGGCTTGGTGACCTTGACCCCTTTATATGTTTGTTTGAGAAGGGATCCCCTCCCCCCACATGGTCCCACCCGGTCTTTTCGCAGCCTCCCCCCTTGTTTGGTTTTCGGCCCGATACGATACTGAGTTTTTGTTCCCCTTCCCGTTCCCCAAAAAGACTTCCCAGCACATTTTTATTTCAACTAGGACGCTCCCCCCCCCTTTTTGATCTCTTCCCCACACCATTCGACCCACCCTAGTTTTTTTTTAGGTTTTTTTCTCTCTTCCTAGCCCGTTGTTGTTGTTGTCCTCAGGATCCCCACCAAACCTAGCTGTTCTTTTTTTCCTCTTCCTCCAGTTTCGTTGTCTTGGTCCCCCCGCGCTGTTGGGCCTGTAAGCTCGCCTTCTTGGTTCCCCCCCTCCTCCCCCCTCCCCCTCCCCCTTAGTGTAGCGGTGGCTTCAGCATCACCATGAGTTCTTTTTTACCCCGCCCGGGTTCCCCTGTTTTTGAGCGCGGCTCCCCCCTTTCGGTCTAAAACGACTGATTCACTCTTTTTTCCACTTTGTGCACGTTTTTGGCCGTTCCCACACCGGTTTCGTTCAACGGAAGGCGCTGGCAGGGGGTTCTATTGGCTACAGTGACTTTTTTCTTCTATGGGTAGGCCGCCCTATGAGTCGCTCTCACCCTTTTTTTTGATTAAACCCCCTCCGTGTATAACCTTCAGCGCCGCGCGTTAGCTGGGCAGCGGTTGCCAAAGCTTCCTCGTTCGATGACTTTTTCTTCCTTTTTTTCATTCTTCTCCCACGGGTTTCCCCATGGTCTGCTTTTCTTTTTTTCGGATTTCAAGAATTGGCCGTCCCGTTAAGAAACCCCCCTCTCTGGATCTAGACCTGACGTATCGGCGCCCTCCTTTCGTCCCACGGAAACTCCTGCCCAGTCAACCCATTTTTGTCGGACCTTTTCATAGTTGCCCCCCCAGCGCCTTCGTTCTCCCAACCCCGCACCTTTTTCCACCCCTTCTTTTCTGTATGCCCTTTTTGAAATATTCCTGGCTGGACAAATCAGTCTGATTCTGGAGACTTTTTTTATCCCATTGATGCTGCCCATTTGAAGTAAACGTGTTTTCCCTAAATTTTTCCTGGTAAGCCCCCTTTTTTTTTCACGTTTTCTTCTTGTTCGTGGATTTTAGTTTGATGATTCAGCCTTCCCTAGGACCGCGGGTGGTTTGTTCGGTTTTCGTTGACTTCCCCGTGGTAGGTCTTGTCTATGTGGTTTGGAAGCTTAACCTTTTCATTGCTCCACCTTTTCTAATTTGAGTACTTCTCGCTTTTTCCCTGCACGTTTTCGTTTTTGAATGCTTTGCAGTTCCCACCATTGTCCTCCTCTTTCTCTTCCCTGTTACTACCCTCCGTTGTTGTTGTGTCTCTCGGTCTTTTTGTCTTTGGCAAAAGCACCAAATTTCACAATTAGCCACAGGTCCCCAAGCTAGGACATGTGAACCAGAAGAGAGACCTTATTGACCTGATCAGCTTGGGAATTCATAGGATGGGGCAAGCATCCCCTGTTAAATTTCGAACAAACCCTCACCTCTGCCATTTCCCCCTTCTTCCAAACGTACCACCCCTTTTCCTCCTGAACCCTGTTGTTACTTCCCGGAACCTCCCTCTCACTTTTGTTTTTTTTTCCATTGCCCACGAGGCATTACTGATTTCTCCCGGATACAAACCTGGCCTTATACCCTTTTCCCCCGTTTCCTTTTCTGTCTGTTGGAAAGCATCTGAGCCACTCCCCCCAATTCTAAGTGTTTCCTGCCGTTGTTAAAGGAGCTCCACTACCTTTTTTCGTCTCTCCTTTTGTTTGCTTTGAGCATTCCGTTAGTGTGCCCACTTTTTTAGTTTGCCCACTTTGATGCCCACGAGGCTCTGTGGCGCATTAAAGTCCCTTTTTCCCACGGTGATGACAGTTCCTTCGTTTGGTCGCGGAGTGTTCTCTATTATCGACGGTTACGATTTTTCGTTTTCTTGAGTCTTCCCTTTTCGGGCTTGCCCACCCAGATTTACTTTTCTTTCCCCCAGGTCCTGTGAAAGTTACTTGTCTTGATACTGGAGTGACACACGGACTTTTCATTCGCATTTCCCCCCCCAATCTTACGTCTGGGGCCAGCGCCCCTTAACCATGCGCGTCTTCCTTTGAGATTTTTTTCCCCCGTGCCTGTTCCCTCACCCGGTTTCGGCAGCTTCATTTCCTGCGGCCCCTCTCCCCCCTTTTTTCCCACCCCTTCCGCCACCCTCTTCTCCCATCGATTCCGGGGCCTTGTCTTTTGATACGGCCATTGACTTTTGTTTGACCCCTCTTGGATCTTTCATTATCGGTGCTGATGCTTTTCGGGCTTCACCCCACCAGGTGACACAATGGGTGTTGTCTCCCGTCCGCCTCTGGTGGTCCTCTTCCCCCCTATACGGGCCCCTTTTCCCCTGTTTCCTTGGTCCGCAAAAGAATGTCCCGTCCGCCCCACTCGCCGGCCCTCCCACGGCTTCTTCTTTTTCCCCATCTCCAACTGCTTCTCCCCTTTTCTTTTTCCCTTCTCCCTTTTCCTCCCCCTGGTGTTTTGTGTAGTACATCTCTATTCTGGCCTCCAAAAAAACCCAATGGCGGGACATTAGGCCACCTGTTTGCACAGCTGTGGAGAGCGAGTGAACTAGCGCGGGAGTAAAGATGCAACGGAGACAGAAGAGAATAAATTTGGAGAAGAAACGATAGGGAGGCACGTTAAGAAGATTTCTGGTGTTTTTTTGGGCTTTTCTTTGGAACTTATAATTTTCAAACCACTGCGTTTTGTTAGCCTTACTCAGCTTGCGTGTGAAGATAGGAGCGTTCGGGGGTAAGATCCCTGTTATTACCAGTTAGGTCCTTTTTTTTTTCCCCCCAAATGATTTCCATTCCCTGTCCCCCCCCCCCCCCCCCCTGTGTGGGCAAGTGACTTCCTATCTAGTCCGCGTTCACGAGCTCCTCATCAGTTGCTGCCTCTCCCCGTCCCCGTTTTTCCAACCACTGGTTGTTCTTGCGTCGTGGGCTATGCTTGCCGCCACGTAGACGTTCGATATTTTTTTCCTCCGTCCGCCACTGTTGGTAAGTTAATAGACCCAGGGTATATCCTCCATCCGTAGGACATCATGACACACTTAGAAGACCCCGACAAGGGACCACCTCAAAGCAACTCTCGACGGATGAAGCAGGAAGGGGCGCCCGAGGGAGAAGGGAAACTACAGGTACGCCAGTGATCTTCCGGTATTTTGTGTTTTCATCTCCGACCCCGTGATAGAGAAGCCTCCCTTCTTCACCAGTGCTGTCCCTGGGTAAAAACCTTTTGAGCCTTGTGTGAGAAGAAAATCTCCAGAGCTCCTCTCTTTTATGGGGCGATTTGCCTCCGTCTGTTCCTGGAACTTGTTTCTTGTTATAACGTTTTACCCTGCAAGGCCCCTTTTCCCTGATGTTCCCTTTTTTTTTTCCCTCCCCTTTTCCCTCCCCCCCCCCGACCGGCCAACCCAAACCCGGACCATAAATCCCCCGTCAGTAGAGGCGCGCCGTTGCACCCGTCCCCCTTATTTTTTCCCCAGCTTTTTTGGTACCTTTCCCCGTTTTTGTCCTTTGATAGAAATTTGCGTTCCCTTTTGCAACCCCCCGGCACGGTTTCACTATGTCCTGCCAGTCAACCTTCTTTCCGCATTCAAAAAATCCCCGTTGATTGTCCTGGGTTGAGTTTTGGCCATTTTTCTTACAATGTCTTCTGTTCCCATCCTGGAAGAGTTTCAGAACCCCGGCGTGTCATTTTTCCTTGTCTCAATCTTAGCCCTTCTTCCCCAGCCTTGATGCGTTCCTTTATGTAAACACCGAAGTCCACTTTTTTTTTATTCCCTGTCCTGGGTGTGTCTTTTTTGTAGCTTTTTTTTTGCCTGCCCCCCCATGGTATGGTCTTCTTTTTCAGTTCCACTTTATCCTTGCGCGGTCCCCTGGGTCACGACCTTTTCGCTTCTTTGCCCCACGTTGACCTCTTGCTCTTGAAGTTTTTTTTTTCCAAAATTTCGGTGCATCCTTCCTTTTTCCTCCCTTCGTTAGAGTAGCAGTGTGGTTGATCTTGATTGCTTCGCGGTCACTTTTTCCAAACCCCTTCATCCGCCCCCCCCCCGCAGAGCGAGAGAAGCAAGGCACCCCCATGACGAGGGACCCCGAAGGCACCGGGCGCCACGAGCTCCAGTGGTTACTACAGGATGCATGTGTCAAAACGATCGGACAGGGGAACCTTGTGTTTCCCTTGTCCTTACTTCCCCGGTCTAGCGGTATTCCCTTGATTGTGTCCACACGACCCCCCAGTATGACTTTACTCTTTGACACCAGTTGTGTGACCCTACTGTTCTACCCCTGGCACATCTCCCCCCTACTATGCAATGTTCACCTACCCGGCTTCCTATGGACCCTTTGTGTCACTTCTCCTTTGTCTATTTTGCCCCCTACGTCCCAACTAAATTACCCTCGTGAACGAACGATTGCCCTAACGATTTTTTTTCAACGGTCAGCTAAACTTCTCCCCACCCGGTACTTCTGCTTTTGTGAAGCATCATTTTCCGAATCTAATTTTTACTTGTCTCTTTTTCCCCCTGTTTTCCATTTGCCTATTAGGAGACTGTTCAAGTTTAATACAGGTTGCTTGCAACGTCCTTTTGTTTTGGAGAATGAGGCGCTTTTTATCTCCCTCACCCCCGGTTGCATCTACCCCCAAAAGGGTTTTGGGTTACTGTTTCCTGGAGGGTGTGGTGAGGGCGCCCCCTACAATCCTCACCGACTTCTTGGATTGAGTTTTCCTTCTTCTTCCAAGTCTTTCCCCATTCTTGCCCCCCTCACTGAAGGAAGAATGTGGACCCCCCCGTTTTTTGAGATGATAACAAGGTCCGACGAGTAAGGTCCCCGTGATTCCTTTTTTCAACTGGTTGGCCCCGCGTGTGCCCCTTCCGTTCTTGTGGCGCCCCTGCGGAGATTTTTTTTTTTTCCACTGGTTTCTTACACTTTCAGGGCCCCTTCATACCTGGTTGCGTCACCGGCCCTCCCGCCCCGGCTTGCTTTCCTCCCTTTGTGATTCACGGCCACCCTTTGACCTGTAGATTTTTCGTAGAAGTAGCCTGCGCTCCCCACCCCCCTTCACCTGGCGTTTTTTCTCCAGTAGAATTTTGATGCTTGTCGTTTCTCCGAACTACGGGGTTGGTTTCACTTTGCCCCCCTGGACGACCTCCCCTCTCCTGCCCAACTCGGCTTAGCCGAGTGAGATTTTTTGCCCAAAACAACACTCCACGTTTGGTTTGCTCTGCGCCCTTCTTCCGTTGTTGTGGTTGGCGCGACGAAAAAGGTTTGTGTTGGGGCCCTTTTTTTCAAATGGCGGTGGTTTGCGGTGCGGCCCGATTTTTTGAGTTCTTTTGGCGAGGAGATTCTTTGGCCTTTCTTTCTAACGGTAATTCAGTGTACTGTCTTTTCTCCTGTGCCGGCCTACCCTATAGCCTTTCCCAGGCTTTCTGTCTTCTCCGTGTTCCCACCTGTTGGGATTACTTCGGCGCGAAGCTTATCCCCTATCTCAATCTCCGGTAACCCCGTGTTCCCTTTTTTTCCGTCAAGCCCCAGGAAGGCCCCAAGTTTTCTTCTGTTTTTGTGTCCCCCCGAGTTTGGTCCTTAGTAAGTTTCGCTCTCTTTCCCGCAGGTGTGGCTTGAATCTTATTGTGAAACCTTTTGTTGATGTCCTCAAGTTGTCCCTCTTTTTTCAGTCGTGGTTTCTCCGGTTTGGGTCCCCTCCTTTCCCCCGTAACAAGTCTCCCCCGTTGCCCTTTGTACTTTATTCCCCCCCCCCCCTCCCATCCAACTTCCCCGTCCGGGCTTTTCCTCTTATACTTTTTGCTCCTACTCCCCTTCCCACTTCACTTCAATCCTCTACCGTCGACTTAGTCTTTTAGATTTCCCCTGGTCGAACCCCCCACCCCCCTCCTGTTTTCCCCCTTTCCTTTTTCCCCCCCCCCCCGCGTTGTACAAACCACGTTAACCGTAATTGATGTCCCAGCGCTGTGCTCAATTGCCACCCCTTCACGGTGGGCCCCCCCTAGTTAGTTTCGGCCCCCCCCCCCCTCTTCTGGTCAGTTTTTCCCCTCCCGTGTGGGGTGGTGGAAACCTGTCCTGTGTTGATTTTTGCCGGTAGGGGGTCTTCCAAATCCCCGAATTTGCGTTTTATACTTGCCCTTTTCTTCCCTTGGACCACACTCTTAATATCCCTTCTTTTGCTTGCTCGTTCGTACGCTCCCCCCGGAGAACACACTCCACCTGAACATTAGGTCACGTTCCCCCCTTTTTCTAGAAGCCGGGTTGTTTCCCTGTTTTAAGGTCTTGGCGTCCCGTCGTTGTTTGTTAGCAGCGGCTTCCCCTTTTCTTTCCTCTGCCTTACCCCTCTGTTCCAAATTATGTCACTTCGTGTGTCATGCCGTTACGTCCTTTCCTTGCTTTCCCCCCCCCCCTTTACGACGATTCCCCCTTCTTTTTTTTCTTTTTTTCCTCATCCTTTTGTTTTTTGAATCTATGATTTTCCTCTTGCTTTGAAATTGGTCCCCCAATGACGGAGCCTTTCCCCCGCTTAAGATTTCAACCACTTGCTGGGCAAGTCTCTCGGTCCCCCTTTTTTTTCCCTTTCCCCTCCCTCCTCTACTTGATGGTGGTTTTTGGTTCGGCCCCCCATCCTTCACCCCATCCCCTTCCTGCTCCCGAGCCGCCCACCCCCTTTCTAATTCTCCCACCCTGACTCTCACCGGAGTTTAACCCTGTGACCAGCATCCAAATCGTTTTTTTTTACCCTGATGTCTTTCCTGGAACTAATACAGTGTCCCTAGTGACCCCCTTTTTACTTTCATGGTCTTCTGCCCTTCATTTTTTAGTCCCTTCTCTCCTCTACGTGCCTATTTACTGATTCATTTTTTCAACTTTTGACATCCCCTTTATTCTCCGGCCTTGGGGCTGACTTTCCTTACCGGGTTGTTTCAAACCCGGTTTTTCATTTTTTCTCCCTCGGCTTTTCACAAATTCAACCTGTTTGTCCCTTTTAACCTCTTGATGGTACTCCGGGGTTTGGTGACTCGTTTTCTGGCTTTCGAAGGTAGTTCTCCCTAATTCCGTTCCAATGTAGTTTTTCTGCTGCCACTGTCTTGTGTGATTTCTTCAAAGCCCTCCCTTCCCCGTGTCATTCCCTGTATGTAAACTACGACTTTCATCCCCCCCCCCTTCCTCTCCTTAACTGTTAGGTTCGTTGGGCCCGCCTCCCCCCAGACCCTGCCTTGTCGGGCTTCTCGCTGGGCGTTTTGCCCGTCCCTTTGGCTCCAAACGTTGTTGGTGTTTCCCAAGCAGTCTCTAATGCTGGATTCAACTTCTGTTCGATGAACTCCCCGTTCCGCCATCCCAAACAACCTGCCTTCCCGGTTTCTTTTCCCGTGTCGTACTGTGGCCCCAAAAATTCAATTTGGTCTATTTTTCTTCCTTTACTAAAGTTAATACCTTTCTGGCTCTCTCCAAACACCCCTTGACACGTTTCTCTTCGCCCCGGACTCCCTTTTTTGATATCCTGTCCCCCCAGATAATCAAGGCGAGTGTCATTTCCGGACCCACCCACTAAATGGGCCCTGCCACCTTCTCCTTCCCCAAATTGTCCCTGCCTCCCCCCCGCCTTTGATCTTCAACCTTTCGACATTTTTTTTTATTTTCCTTTTTTTTCCCCCCCTCTCCCCCCTTTTTTTTTTTTTGTTGTGAGAGATCTTTCCAAAAAAACTTTCTGTTTATTTATTTTTTTTCCCACCACTCAAAAGGCGTGGGGCCCTATTTGTTGTCGTAGAGTTTTCTGCCCTTTTACGTTCCCCCCTCCCCTCCCGTTAGGCTTATTTCGACTCTGCTCCCACGGATCTTTTTTTGGCGGCTTTTCAGGACCCCGGGGTTGATCCCCTTTGCTTTTTTTTTTTGTTGAGAGCTCACAGGAGGTCTCCCACCAATATAATTCGGTAAATTGGTGGTCCATTCTCATCACCGTGCTTCACAAAGGGGTGTCAAATTCTGGGCTGGAGTCGTGTTTTTCTCTCTGTCTCGTGTCTTAATCTTCTTTTGCAACCCCTTTTTTTATTTTCCCCCCCCTTCACCCCCTCTATTGGTAATCTCCCCCAGGTGGCCCTCGTTCTTTTCCTCCCTGGAACAGCACGTATGCCGTTGCCTGACCTTTTTCGTCATTTATTACCCCGTTTCCCTTTCCCTGAGATTTCTGTTCATTCTTCAAAGAATTTGTCCGCCCGAGCCCAAGTCATCGTGGTGGTCAACCTCTCACCTTCCCCTCTTCGGCGGTACCCCCCTCGCCCCACTCTGTAGTCCCCTCCCACCTCTTTTGGTCCACCCATGGGCACCCGATGACTTTCTGCCAGGCCTTCTCTGCAACCCCTGCACGGTCCCCCCTCTTCTTTTTCCCCCCTCTTTGCCTCCGAGACAAAGTATTCGTAGTTACATTTTTTGATTGGCCCTCCCTTTTCTACCCAAATTTGTTGCCCAATCCATGAAAGACCCGATGGTTTTTTTTTTCAATTTCCATAATTTACAGTTTCGAATAGTAGTTGGCAATGTTCTTTCCCCCCCTTTTTGAGGTACCGTAGGCTTCACCCCGTGTGGAAAGTTACCTTTTTTCTATTGTCACTCCCCTTTTTTTGATTGTAAGGCGTCTTGTATTAACATTTGGGTGAGGGCTTGCCTCTTCCCCTCATCGGGGCGGAAAATCTTTTGAAGGAATGTTCCCCCCTCCTCGCCATGCCCTATTCCTGTTTTTTTTTCCCCCCTCCCCCACCTGCCGTCA
>Ga0179593_1367006_pt1 | contig 10828 bp, 11 predicted proteins | sample CZODoug2_1_08_16_FD_185931 | JGI IMG/M metagenome (GOLD analysis project Ga0179593, IMG submission 185931) | Vadose zone soil fungal communities from Angelo Coast Range Reserve, California, USA - CZODoug2_1_08_16fungal (PacBio error correction) | ecosystem: Environmental > Terrestrial > Soil >... | reverse complement strand
TTTTTATGTTTTGTAAGTCCCGCCCTCAACACTTTTCTTCCCCTTCCCTCGTTTCGAAGTCCTCTTGCACGTCCCTGAGCACGCACTGGTCACTTTGCCTACATATTGCAAGCTGCAATCCTCTGAGAACATTTTTTGTCTTTACGCCTTAATCACTTCGTCTCTTTCAGGTCTGCTCGACTATAATCTTAGCGGATTGCGATTCCGTTAGGGCTCACTTTTTGACAATAAGCGCGATGATCCTCCCTCTTAACTTTTCTCTCCCCTTTCGGTCATCATTCCCATCCGTTCCCGAGTTTTTTATCAATCAGGCCGCGCCTCCGCCTGGTATGCAAGTTGCCGCCCACCCGCGGACCCCCAGTACACGTAAGAGCGTTCCAGTACCATGTGACCCTTACTTCCATTTTGCTGGGCAGTTTCCCCCCTCTCTTGAGGTTCGTTCGTTTTTCCCGGGCCGCCGTAGTGAAACCAAAATTCGATGTCGCGGTTTTTGACCGCCCTCTTTTAATCCCTGTATCAGTCGACGTTTCTTTTTCCCCGATTGGTTTCCCCCGCGAGTCGTCGCTGCGGCTCCTGGTATGGCGCGACACAGCCGTCCCCGGCCGATGTCCCTCACATCTCTGGATGTAGTAGCTCCTGCCCAGAACTTATGATCCTTTGCCCCTCGCCACCTTTTTGGCTTTCTTCAAACTCGGCTGAGAGTCCCATATTAAGAGCGTTGTCGTCCCTTGAGCTTGACCGCCTTCTTTCGTGTAGTAAATGCTCCCACGCACGCAGGCTTTCCCCCGATGTTTGCACGTTTCGTTGTTTGACGCCCCCGCAGGGGTTCTCTCCCATACTCCTGTTGATGAATCCTTCCCTCATGGTCCTTTCAGCGATCGACGCCGCTCCTTTTCAACGAGCCTTTTCCAGGATATGGCGAATATTCGGTCCGATAGCGGTTCTCACCTTATTCGTCAGTTCTGAATCTCTACCAGGCTGGTGTGATGTTTTTGGCGCAAGATCCTTTCCAACGTTTTGTTTCCGCCTGCGTTCGGCTTTACCGTGCTTTTCCCCCACTATGCTTCGCGCGCACCTCTCCCAAGTACCCCCCCTGTGCCGCTCCATATGAGATCTTCGGAACCCGGTTTATGACCCTCCTTATTTGACGTCTCCAAGTTTCGCTCGTCACTTCTTTTTGCCTTCTTGGAACTCTTTCTCCGCGATTTTTTTGACAGTCCGTAGGTGATCCCGACACTTCTTTCCATTGGAATGCCGACCCTCCTATTGTTTTGATCTCTGCCGGAAGGTACCCTGGACTTCATTGTCCAGACTGTTCTTTTTCTCAGAAAGGGAAGTCTATAGCGACCTCCTCTCTTGGTTTTTCCCCAAATCCACACCTGGTCTCCACGAGCTTTTTTATATTATTTGCATTCTTAAGCATTCCCTCGGTCCGACTTTGGTCCCGGGCAATCGCACACAGTGAGTATTTGCCCTTTTTCACGATTAAATTAATTTTTTCACTAATTGACCCGTGAAGCTGATGTTCTCTTTCACCCCAGTTGCACTCTCCCCCTACTCCCAGAATGGACCCTGATGACCCCACTCCCTTCAATGTCACTTTAGCTGGCCTTCGATGTGCTTTCTGAAGATGTCGGCTTTAGAACCAGGGCGACGTCTATGATCTCCCTTCTCTTACAAAAGGGGTATTTTCGCGAGTTGGAATTTTAACACGCAACTTCGAGCTATTGATGTTTTGACCGCTACGTCTCTTCCCAGCTTCTTGTTCTGTCCGACTACAGTACCTCTTTTCGCGGTTCTTGTCCTTTTTTCACTCTGATGAAGTTGAAGGGACTTGCGTTTACCCGATTTATGAAATCAATCCACAGGTCTGGGTCCCCAATTTGACAGTGAAGGTTGGCCCTGCTGCACCATTCTCCCCACACACCGTTACGGCGCCGAATTAGGTGGTAAAAAAATCTTCCCCTGGCGGACTTGGTCCTATCTTTTACTCCCCTTGTTTTGTTGACCGATCCCCTTCCGCAGTGAATAGTGGAGAAAACTTCTCCCCCCCCCTGATTCGAAGTTTTTTGTCGCTATTGTCATCATTCAACCCCCTCAAGACCTTTCCACGACCTCAAGAGTTTTTCATGTTCTGACAAGAACGCCCCCCCCCCGTTTCGCCTTCCTTCTTCATCTCCAGTCTTCCCTTTGCCCTACGAAAAGTGACCCCATTCGTACTCGTGGCAGGCCTCTGTTCTCCGTCAAGCTTCTTCCTCAGGGATTTAGTAGAACCCCTATCGTCCCGCGCTCTTTGTTTGACTTCCATCCCAACCTCGCGCCCCGATCTCACCCCCGGTCGGTCAGCCCAGATCCCCCCCCCGGTCTTCAGCTGTGCTCAAGACCTTAACGGGCATCGTTCCGTCCACCATCCCCATCCTCATTCTCTCCGCCCTAAGGTTTTTTAATTGTCAGCTCGGTTCCTTTTGCTTCCGTTCTCTTTCTTCGGATTGGGACCCGATTGATTTGCCCCACTCCCTCCCTTTCACTTGTTTTATTAGTCACCCTTTCCACGTATTCGCCGTTTTTCGTCCAGACGTCCGTTCGATTTTCTCCTTGGTCTTGTTCCGCCCTGCGATTCTCCTGAATGCATCACTTGTCCTACGACAGTATTTGATTTTTTCATGAAAAAGTGTTGATTTGATTCTTCTTTGTCTCTGCCCTTTTCGTTCCCCTTCCAGTCTGGTTCCCTAACCTCCCCCCCCCTGGGAAGAAGTAAAAACTGCCCCGAGGCCCCCGATCTGCTTCACGCGCCTGTCTTCCCACACGATCGGTTTTTTTCCTTTTGACCCAAAGACGCGGTCAAATTGAGCCCTCTGGAATCACCTTTCCCCCTCCGTGCGTAGCTTACACACCTCCGTTTGAAAAGCGTTCATTCCCGCCCTGTTCACGGCTTTTGCTTCCTTGGATGACATGACTGTCGATTTTTTCTACTTTTGTCCCCTTTCCAGCAGTTCACTTCCCTCCTCATCGCCGGTTCCCTCACAACTTGCGGGCTGAAGGAGAGTTCCTTTTCCCGCACACCGCCACGCCTGTAGGATATTCTTGGCCCCGTCCCTTCTTGCCATTTACCCCCCCCGCTATCGCCTTTTTGCGATTTTTTTCCCCCCGGTGTTGTTTGCCGGACTCAGTTTTGACAGAGCTGAAAACCGCTGGAGGCTTCCTTCTTCGCTTTCTTTTCAATTCACTCCTTGACAGCGAATGGATCTTATTACGTTTCGGGTCCAGATTGGAGCGGGTTTTGCACAAAACAACTTGTCTCCTCTGTTGTTTCTTTGTGTTGGTTTTCCCCCTTTTTTCCCACCCCGGCGATACTCGCGGATTACTAAATCGACGCAAACTTGAGGGCGAGGACTACGCGATTCTGATTTCCTAGTTTTTCGCTCCGGACGCGTTTTCCCTACTTGTGTTTGTGACATTGGGTCCCCTGAAGGCCGCTATCAACAGCCTGCTTCTTTCTTTTCAGTGAAATATTTCCCCCTTGGAGCGTATTTCCGCAATCTTGTCTCCTTGTTTCCTCTTTGCCAACCATTGTGCATGCCGCCCGGAGTGACCACTCGGAGACTCAAAAGGTTGCATCTTTCTAACCTTGCGCTGATCGAAACGCATCCTGATCGCCCGCGCGGTCACCCGCCACCAAGATGCCGCGATACGGTTCAAAATCGGTGTCAAAGGCTGGCGCTCTGAGTGACTTTATTTCCCGCGCCGGTGGGCGTCAGAGTTCATCTTTCATTCTCCTGATCTGGCCCTCCCAGTTTTTTTCCGACGGTTTTTCCCTTGATGACGCGGATAGTCGACTTTTTTCCCTCTCTACAGGAAAGTTTAAGACGATGCGGACTTATTGTTTGTCCAGACCCACGACCATCGTGTCTTTCTCAATGAATTGGCCTCCGCCTCTTTCTTCTGGACAAGTACCGGCATCCTGCTGATGATCCCTCTTTATTTCCAGTATTACAATTTTTCCCCGTTCTAAGATCCCGTGCCCGTTTCTGATGGATCCCCACTCCCATTCGTTCGCAAATGGGTTCCCTTCGGAGGAAGCTAGCATTTCCTTCAGAAATCTTCCAACCGTAGCTCATCTCTCATCAATCTTTTTTCGAGTCTTTGGATGTAATTGTAAGTGAGCCCTCCCCCCCCCTATTCTTCGTTTTTATTCCTTCGACCCTGTGTCCCTAAGTTTCCTCCCTTGTCCCATCTCAGATCGTTCTCCACTTCAAAATTTCCTTAGTTTCACACCTCCTTTCTCTTAGATCAGGATCGCTTTTTCCCACAGCGCTCGTAACCTTTTGTAGCCGTTAGATTTTCGTTTTTCCCTTTTCCGACCCAATATTTTTTTCTTTTTTTTTCGTTTTAGGGAACTTATGATCTCCTGGGCTTGTTCGCACCTTTGTGGACGAGCTTCTCCTCCCCGTTTTCTCCCTTGCCCAATGCATGACGCCTTTATCCGATATTTTCCAATTGAGAGCCCTCCTCACTTCTTTTGAAGAGACGTCCAGGTTGGACGCCCCCCCCCCCACCACCCCCCGCTCGTGCGGCCCCTTGTGGCCTTGCAGGTGACCATGCGCGCCTATGCGGCCATAGATTGTTCTTTTTCTTGACTTCTAAACCCAGCGTCGATGTCGCGGGTGTACGAACGAGTTTCCCCCCGTTCGCTCGCGCATTTCCGGTGGTAATGTCCCTTGCCCCTTTTTTTCGTCGTTGGGATATGGCTTGCTTTCCAGTCACCCCTTCTCTCTTATGTTCCCCCTTTCAGCTTGCGCAGTCCCCTTCTGAAACTTTTTCCCCGAGGTGTACGACCCCCCCTTTGTGAACCTGTTACTGCCTTTTGGTCCCCCCTCCGAGCTTGCCGGCGGCTGCTCTACGCTTTATCTTAAAGTAATTTGGGTCTTGAAAGTGTGCCCGCGGCTAAAGAAATCGATTTCACAACGATTCCTGCCACGTCCCCCTTCCTTTGTGTCGACACCCGCTCCTCCTCTTCCGTCATTACCCGAATTTTGATCATACGCTTTCCTTCCCTTTTTGTTTTTTACAGGCATCTTTTGACGTCTTCCATCGTTATTGAGTACTCAGAGGACTTGCGAATTTTTGATTTGGCCATACGGCGAAATGTCATCCTTCCAGTGATCCTACAAGTCGGCGTGAGGTTTTTGTCCTTCCTCCAAGATTGGACACGTCTTTCTCTTCACCTCTCCGCGGCCCTGACGGCATAAGGCGTGATTCGCTTTTCACGCCCCACCATTCGCTTTGTTTTTACATCGACCACGTTCCCACCTGGATAAATCAGAAACCATAGCCAGCCGAAACGGTCGTTTTGCCCCAGCCCATTCTCTTTGGAAACGATGTGTGCCTCTCGTACCCCCCTTGAGGTTACCGTCCTTTTCGTAGATTCATCCCCCCATTTCATTTGTTGTTTAGTAAGTTGTCTGTAATCAAGAATCGACGGTCATAATGACAGAATTCCAAGGGATTGACGGAAGTTCGTCTCCCCGGACTTGATCCTCTGGTATTTTTGTTGCAAACTGGACCTACCCGTTTTTTTTTTTCCGCTTTGCCTCGGGTCAAAATACCCAGTTTAATTTGCCAACTTCCCTCGATGTCAGGTGCTGAATTTCCCCTCCCACCCCTCAATTCCCCGTCATTCTTCATTCGCATGTGAGCTTCCCCTCCCCCCCCAGAGATCGTCTTTTGAGTTCACACAGGTACATCGACCCCTTTGCCCTAATTCCCAATTTGAAGTCTTGTGATGGAAGCGGTCCACAATTTTACCCCTTAGAGCCTGCAGATGACTGCACGGATTTCGCCGAGCTATTTGCCCCCTCATGTGATCTCCTTTAGGCCGGATGATGGTTTCGGTACCTTATGTTTGTGTATTGGGAGTTTTTCCCTGGCGCTTTGAGATGAAGACTTGATGCTCTAGAAAACCAACGTTGTTTTTGTCGCTCTTATTTGTTTTCCTCACACCGTGCTTTGCCGGGTTCCCCCCTTTCTCTGGTTTTACGCATCCGTTTTACTATCCCTCTTGTCCCCTGCCTTTCCTACCTCGACTTTTTAGTCCTTCACTAGGCTGAGGCGCTTTTCCGCTCCTGACGCCCCGCACGCAGAGCGCTCGCCATCACTCCTTCTGCTGGTCGTATGTTACCAAGTTTTCAAGTCCCTTGTCTGAAACATTTTTCGCCCTTGTCACCAGTAGTCTTTCTTTGTGTTTAGTTGTCAACAATAGAAATGGCTTACTTTTCTCTATATCTTCTCCTTTTTTTAGATGCTTATCCTCTTCCATTTATGACTTTTGTCTCAATCCCACCACTGCGCGCCGCACGAATGTTTTGGGGTTTTTTTTCCTTGACCCTTCTTGATAACTGACTACACCCCAGCTTTTAACCTGACCCTTCTCTTGATGGTTCCCCTGCCTGCTCTTTCCTCTTTCACATTGTCATCATGGTGCTTTTCATCGCCCTAGAATTTCCCGAGTTAGTAATCTTGTAGGTTGGCAGTTTTCTGAACGAGAGTCATCGATGCCTGTCCGCACAGCATCCCCCTGAGCGCACCAGAGCCCTCGTTCCCTTTTCAAAACATGCTTTTTTCTCAGTTAACCCCCTCGTTCCCTCATGCAGCCGACCTCAAGATAAACTCTTCCTTCCGTGTTTTTCTTTTCTCCTCACCTCAATTTCGAAGTCACCCCCCCCCGTCCGAAACTTCGAGTTCTTTTCAGGGTTTCCCATAGCTCTTTCCGTTCATTTTTTTTTTTTGTCTTCTCCCAATCAGTCCGGCGATATTTTTATCCATGATTTGCCTTGCACCTCGTCCGACCCTTCTTTTTTTCACCTTCACTTTCCTTACTCATTCGACCATTTTGCGTGTACCCCTAAGATCGCGTGTTCTTTCTAAAGATTGTGAATTCAAACTGCCCCCTCCAGTTTTTCCCCCCAGAGAGAATCTTTTTTTCTGTTCAGCCTGATTCTCTTGTTTTACCCCTTGCAATCTGATACGTCCCTATGGTAGGAATTGCCAAGTTCCAACTTTGCTTGGACACGTGATCGTCGGACCCATGCGCCGTTAGCCATTCCCTTTCTGGATTTCGAAATCTCCATGGTGTCTTTCATACCCCCCCCCTTGGCCTTGTCAGAAGACACCCCTTGATCTCTCTTCACATGACGATACATTCGTCTTCCTCACCACTGTCATGCATGGTTTTTCTGTCAGAATCCTTCATTTCCCCCCCAGATTCTCCTTATCCTGAGTCATCACTGCGGAACCGGTGAGAGTCTGACCCACACCCAGGTTCGGGCGTTTCCCCGTCTTTCCTTTCCTCTTTTCCCCCTCTCGGATTATGAAGCCGCGCTTATTGCATTGGGGACTTCTGATTTCTGCTCTCCCCCAGTGATTTTTGATTCAGCCGCTACCCCTACTTCCGTCTGCTGCGTTGACCACAAAATTTTAGGCTTGGCAGATTTTTCTCCCTTATTTTTTCCCAACACTCACGCCACTCATGTGAGTCTTTTTTTACATCGGAAAACTCCCCAGACCTCACATCTATGCCCCACTGTGCTTCCTGAACCCTCTTTGACCCCTTGCTCAAGTGTTTCCAGAGATTTATTTCACAATCTTTCCTCTGCCGATCCTGGAAAAACGTGCCCACCTTTCCCCCCGATATTCCTTTTCCTTCTCTCTGAGGTACAGTCCCCCCCGCCTCCCTGTTCGCGTCTTGTTATCCCACACGTGCGAGTCCTTTTCTTTTTCGGACCCTCTTTTTTTTGAATCCTTTATTCGTTAGCATTTGAAAATATTCATACTCTCACACGCTTTTGCTAGGTTCTTCTTTCTCGTTTCCTGCTTTGTTTTTATAAGCGGTTGACCTCCCTGTTCTGTCCCCAGGTATATATTTCTGGACACGTACTTCCCTCGATTTTAACCACCTAAACAGGCCAGATTCTGGATGAACTTTTTTGCCTTTTTGTTTATCGTCCTCCTTTCTTCAGTCCTCTACTGCTGACTCTTCTCCCCACCCATTTTCTTAACCCCTGTTGACGGCGTGGGTCATTGACCCACTCTCTGCGATTACTTCGACAGAACTCTTTTTTTCCCCCCCCTTCTCCTCTTTCTACAGCTGACCCCACGCTAGCGCTCATTCTTGTGGCCGCACCGATTTAAGGCCGGCCTTTGACATGGGATCCTTGTTCTTTGCCAGAGGCGGGCATACCTTTTTCTTCATTTCCTTCCTTCTTCTTACCCCCACGCCTTCCCGGTAGGACCTTTTAGGAAGTGATGTGACGTCCTTGTTTATCCCTTCTTCAACTTCTGCTCTCCTCTCCGCGGCTTTTCACCGTTCCCCGGCCTTCACTTACTCCCATTTGGGGGTACTAGAGTCATGACAAGTACGCGTGACTTTCCTGTCCTCCCGCGTGATGGCTGGCCGGCCTTTCCCCGTTCGAATGTCGAAGTCGATCATTGTTCAGCGTCCCCCCCTGATCTGTTCGCTTTCCAAGGCTCCGCCCCCGGACGGGCCCAAATTTTTTGTGGTTTTCTCCGTCTCAGTCTTTCACCCTAATGAAGTGTCCTTTGTTGTGTTCTCACTTAACCCCTTTAATCGATCATAGCTTCCCAATCTCCTTGTGTTGGCGGATTCTCTTGAGTTTTCTGTTGTCTCCCTCACCGTTTTATCTGATTTTTTTTTTTTTTTTTTTTTTTTTCCTTGCAAGCGCATTACCCCCGCACCTTTGAAAGTACGCATGATTAAGGGCCCTGGCAGCACGACGCTCTCTTGACTCTTTTCTTCCCTTGAATCCGGCTCCTTCAGTCTGCTGGATGCTTCTTCCCCCTGCGCTTTTTTTTCTTAACCCTGTAATGGAGTTGTCTTCTTCGCGGATTAAGTGAGTTTCCGGTCCCTGGTTCCGCTTCGTTGACTAGTTAGTTAAATTCTTATCCTCAGGTTGCGGTCAGTCTCCGTAGTTGTCCCTTGATCTTTCTTTTGAATCCCATGTAGAACCCGTCCTTCTCCTTCAGACGGGTTCCCCCCCTGGCCTCGTCCCTTCTCCCCAGTCAGTCAGAGCGGTGAATTGCCGTGAAAAATTTTTTTCTGACAGTGCGGGCCAATCCTTGGGCGGCTTGAACCTGCGAGAGCAGGCTTGCTATTTTCTTTATTCCTCGTTCGCCCCTCAGTTAGTGAAAAGGCATTTCGCCGTTTTTTGTCCTAGTATTAACATCTTCGCGTCCTTTCTTCTTTGCATTTACTTTTTTGGTACCCCTTCTCGCGTCGCGTTCATGATACTGGCTTTTGTCTTAGTCCTTTTTTCACGCACATACAGATGGGGTTTTTTAAGTCGATGTCAAATTCGACCGATGTGCAAATCAAGATCCCTCCCCTCTTCCACTGAGTGCTTCCCACCGGCCGTCGCGTCCCCCCTCAGAGGTGGGATTCTCGCCTGCCTGCGTTTCTGATAGTTCTTTTCCTTCCGCCCCCTCTTTACCCCGAATAGCAGGATTCAACCATGCGACCAAATCACCCCCCCCGCCTTTTTTTTTCCATTACCCGTCCGCCTCCTTTTTTTGTTCCCTCATTCAAGAACCCTTCTACTACTTATCGTTCCTATTGGCCCGTTTTTCACTTTTCTGAGAAGATCCATCTTTTTCATAACCTGAGCTATCTTTTGATCTGTCCTCTTTCCCACAGTTCGGCTTCTAACTTTTAAATCCCTTAGTTCTTTCAGTCGCTGAATATATACCAGGTTTTTTTGTTTGTCTCGCAGATGGCACTCCTTCCCTCTCCCCCCGCCTTCTGCCCACGCCTTCTCTTTGACGCGCCTCCAGGCTTTCCTTTGACTGGACGCACCAATCACTCCTCGTATCCCCGATCAAGCCAAGGTTCTCAAGCTTCCGACCGCCCTTGTTTTCGAATCCTCCTCTTCCCCCTGTCGTTTCTGAAGCCTCAGTAACTTTCCCTCTGTTGTGTCACTCTGTCACATGTTCCTTATTTTTTCTTTTTTACCTTACTTCTTGAAAAGCGTATGTTTCTGACATATTTCCAGGTTGCCTCCCCCCTCCATTTAGACGGTCCTTACTGACCTCTCAAAGTCATTCCCTTGCATGCAGTTTTGTGTGCATCTTGGCTCCTTTCCCTCTCCCCGCCCCCGGGAAGCTCCTCTCGATGGACTTCTGTCCATCTCAACCCCTTGAAAACCGGTTTCTCCTTTCCGGTTTTCAGCACTCACTTCACTTTTCTCTGGTTCCCCACTTATTTCCCTTCGCATTTATTTTGCACTAGACCCCAGCTCCCCGTCTTACTGACCAGGTCGACCACATTGTGACTAATAAAGGGAAGTGTTTTATGGCTCGGAACCACTCGGGAATCACCCTCCCCCCGAATCTCGAACTCAGATTGCCCATCCCTGAGCTCTATGGCACTATGAGACTTTCTTATGTTTTCGATTAACCGATTTTTGATCGGCTTGTAGCACCCGCGGAGTCATATGCTCCTGCTTTGCATATCTTAACAAGGTTCCTTAGTTATATTGTTTTAATTGCCCTCCTTCTGTCGGAGGTTTTTTGTGTTGGTCACTCATCCGTCCTATGACGCCTTTTTCCCTGTCGACGACTAGAGTCTTCATCTTTCTTATTCTTATTGACAGTTACCCTCTTTTATTTAATTTCCAGGACTGTTTTTCCTCTTCCCTTTTCTCCATTAATGATTTGTTTTTCTGGTCCCCTATGAAATTTTTTTCTTTTTTTTACCGGCTTAGACTTTCTCAGGTCTCGCAGGGCTGGTTCCTTTCCCCCCCACTGGTTTTGGACATGG
>Ga0179593_1314348_pt1 | contig 10828 bp, 8 predicted proteins | sample CZODoug2_1_08_16_FD_185931 | JGI IMG/M metagenome (GOLD analysis project Ga0179593, IMG submission 185931) | Vadose zone soil fungal communities from Angelo Coast Range Reserve, California, USA - CZODoug2_1_08_16fungal (PacBio error correction) | ecosystem: Environmental > Terrestrial > Soil >... | reverse complement strand
CACCCCCCCCCCCCCCCCCCCCCCCCCCCATCTGCCTTTGCCCCCTTCAACTGCCCGCACGCTATTGATTTTTTTTTGCGTTGCTTCTCTCTCAGGTTGACTTAGGATTTGTTCTCTAGAGAAGGTTGACGGTTGTCTATTTTGTTTCGCCCTGCCGTCCCCCCGTCTGCGCCCGCTATCCGCCTTTTGCTTTTGGACTTGACACTCAAATTTCTATTTAGCTATTTTTCCCCCAAGACTGCTCTACGACTTTTTTTTATTTTTTCTCAGCTCACAGAAGGCGGCCACAGCGCCTCTTTCTTTGATTTACACTGTTATGAACTTTTCCTTGATTGTTCGCCCTTTTTTTTCTTTCTCTGTAGAGCCTGGTGTGCTTTGATTTGTAGCATTAAAACGTATTGTCGAATGATCTGCTCTGATTGCTTAATTTGACCTGCTGGTATTCCTCACATTTTGAAAATCAGATTTGAATTTCGTTTCCGTTAAACTATGATGATTATAATCGAAAGCCAGACCCCAAGTGCAGCCCATCCCCCCGAGCCTTTTTACTCCTTCCGTGGCGGTGATTTACCTACCCTATTTCCTGCCTGCAATCGTCTGTGCAAGCGATTGCCCTTGCAGACTTTTTTTTTTTGCAAGGCTAGTACCCTTTTTCATGTGCGCTTCGGAGGTTTTTTTTCACGCAGGATGCATGCCCCCCCCCGACTGGCCCTCTTACGGTCGTGCCTGTCTTCCCCTGATTCGTTCTTTGTGCACTCCGGTATCCCGGACCCAAACCGCTCCCACACGTACCGGGGCAACCGATGGGATCTTCTGTATTATCTGAGCTCGCTCTTTGTAGTCGTCGTCAGCCCTGTCTTTGTGTGTTTTTAGGCCCATTTGTGGAAAAGCATTTGTGCATATCTTTTCTGAGTTTCTGAAGTGAGAGTACTCTTGATATGCAGCCGCTGGTTGGGTGTTTTGTTTTTTTTTCTTTGGCTTGATTTCCTTTGATCTTTTTCCCCTGTAACCGTCCAGCTTAGGAGTTCTCCTTGTGTCACTGTCATTCCGTTTGTTCTGTGCTTTCTTTGGATGCTGGGCCCTTTTCCGCTTTTCTGTGGAGCCTCCCATTATTCTGTTTTTTTGGCGTCCTGCTCATCTTCTTCCCTACTAGCGCAGTTTAGATATCGACTTGTAACATCCCCTTTTACCCCCAGCATTCAGTGCATCCCAAATATAGGTCTTTGTTTTATTGCCTGAGGAGTTTTGGCCCCGGGCTTTTCATCCGCTTGTATTTCTCCAATGTTCGTTGTCGAAGGAGACTTTTTGGGCCCTCCTTCGGCGAGGCCGTTGCGCCCGTTTTCCACGGCGTTTTCGCAGGTTTTGTTCTTCATTCCTTTTTTTTTTGCATGCCTGGGACGCGACCTAAAACAGCGTAGACTACCTCTGGCTTGGCGCTCCTCTTCGTGACCGTCCTTTTAGCTCGTCTAATGATTGATGCCTCAGCGCACTTGTTTCGAGATTACATATCCTTTGTTTTGTGCGGTGTCCTGGCCCCTGAGTATGTCCTGTACTTCCAAAGGCTGGCTATTGCGACCTTTCCGACTACTCTTGAAAACCGCTTTTTCCCTGGTGGCCTGTCTCCCCCCCCCCCATTAGTACGCTTCCCGCTTCCCCCCCCCCCCCCCCACCCTTTCTCTAATGGGACCGAGAGTGCTTTGCAATCCCCCCCTCCCCAATTCCCTTTCCTCAATTTTTTTAAACTCTGCTGTTTCTATGCGGTTGTTGGTTGCCCTACTGCTCCAATAGAACCACACTAGGACTTAGTAGGCTGCCAGTCCCTCCTCCCCTTGATCCTCAGTTAAGCCATCGCATCCTGGCTGCTCGTCCCCGGGCCCTGCGAGGCTTTAAGCTACCGGTCCTTTTTGCGTATTTGCCCCAATCCACCTACCGCCAAGCACACTACAGTTCTCCCCTGCATCTGCGCTTGGACCCCTGTTTTCTTGCTCCCACTTCTTCGATTTCCCCCTTAAGGGTGACCTCAATATTCCGGGTGTTTTTTGCATGCAAGTAGACCCTACCTGGCACAGAAAAACACTATTATGCACATGGGGCCCACAGTGAGGCGTCCAGGTCGTCAAACCTCCCCAACAGCCACGAGATTAGGTACCTATCACCCCCCCAAGCCCCCAATAGTATGTTGTTCCTCATTCTTGTCTAGCCCCGTGCATTGTCAACTACCACCGGTTTGAATTTTTGTCTCGGTTCTCAGTTTCGTGCCCCCTTTGCTTGCACTAATCGACTGAAACGATACCCTCTGCCAGATTCTCTTTCTTTTTCTTCTTTCACAAACGACAGAACCTCCACGTTCCGCCACCTCTTTAAAAGCCCCCCTTTTGTTATGTGTCGCCCAACCGCAATTTCTTTATTTCTTCGATGTGCGCGTTTGGCACACCCAATGCTTTGTGTTCGCCGGTCATTTCTTGTTCCTCGTGTTGTGTTTCAGCGCTCGCGGTTTCCTGGCTGCTTTTACGACTGCCTTACGTGACCTCGTTCAGTGATTTTTCAGCTTACCGTCTTTTCCTGCGTTCTCGTTTCTTTCCCCCCCTAGATAGTCGTGCACGAGTTTAATTGTGTTAATTGTCGGCTCCGCTAAGTTTCCGACAATTTTTTAGCTACCCCCAGTTTAGTTTAAGGATGCTTCGCTTGTGCTCGTGCCTCAGCGTCCTCTAGACCATGTGTTTAATCGCTTATGCTCTATTGGTGGTTCCTGATTCACTTTTCAGCTATTTTTCACCGTTGGTCCCCGTGCGTTCTCAGGAGACCAGGTTCTTAATTGCTATCCAGTCGCCCCGTGGGATTTCCCGTGCTTGCACACGTGAGTTGTCTTTGCTGCAGTGTTCCCTGTCTTCAATTGTAATTTTTGCCGTCTTCCGTTACCCTTAAGAGACGATAGACAGCAAGTCTCCTCTTTTCCTCTTAAACCCACTCAAGGGTTGTCGCTGTGGTGCTTTGATATTCTTTCGTATTTTGCTCGTTCGTCGTTTGTCGTCTGATTTTCCGACCCACCCTTCTGACCGTGCGTCTTGTCATCTTCGCCGTTTTTTTCGTAGTTTAGGGCGGCGACCATGTATGTTTTGCGGCACCCTAGCAGTTCATCCTTTTTACCTCGTTTTTTTTTTTTGGTTTTATGGATAATTTTCACCTCTTTGCTCAATAGACGTCAAGATTTTTTTTCTCTTTCCCTTCCCTTATCTCATACTTTTCAGATCCCAAGTTACTACCGTTCAGAAGCTCCCCGTAGTGTACACTTTCTCGCGGGTACGGTATGTCGTCAACCCAGATATTATGACTTTCTGCCTTGTTCTTCGATGTTGCCTTTCCGAGGCTGCCACAATGGTTTACGTCACCTCGTACCGCGTCAACCTCACCGCACGTCGGTTGGTGTATTCAAGACTGAGCGGTTGCAGAGTCTCCAAGTTCTTGGGGCTTTTTTTGATGTCCCCCCCTAGTCATGATGATAAATCAGACCCGCGCTCCGCCTTTTCATTTGTGAACGGGTACTGTGCCATGAGTTAGGGTTAACAATTTCACAAGGACAGCTGCCTGAGCTACTTCGCACTGCCGTTGTTTAGGTTGCCTGTACTTTTTAATCCCCCCTGTTTGATTTGTATAATTACTGCATTCGCAGATCGCTATGGGTTTTTAAGACTCCAATCGCTCCTTCTGGTTTTTTCCCCCCCCCCCTTCCGGCTCTAATATTATTTGGGGGTTTTGCGTCTCGGTGCCACCTAATTTTCAGCAAAACTCGGTGACTACCTTTCCTTTGCGTGAGTTGGAGGTGGATCTGGCTTGGGTAGAACTAAAGCGGCTCTCCGCTTTTTTTATTTAGGATGGGTTGTACTCGGCTTGGAAAACCTTCCTCGTGTGTTCCTGAGGCAAGTTTTCCAGAAGAGCCGTGATTCACGCCCCCCCCATGTAAGCCCGCCGTTGCCTTGAAAACCCCCAGGCCGCGGTGTTGGTTTTTCTGGGGTTTGTCACCCATGAGATGTTTTGACGGCCCAGACCCGATTCCGAGTGTGCGTCTGAGTTTATCCCCTCTAGTAAGGAATCTTCGAAGGTCATGAGTTTTTTCCAAGCTTATTTAAGGCAGTTTTATCGGCGTGTTCCGTCTTAGAGTTTTTTTGACTTAGAATTTTTGAATTATGGTAACGAGCAGCGTGCCGCCTTACACGATGCGACCGGATTAGGAATTCCTGTTAGGGCAGGGTTTATCGTGAGGTGTCGTTAGTTGACTCGTTGTGGCGGTCGTTTTATCTCCATGTTCGCCACTGGATTCCAAGAACTCGGTCGCGTCCTAAGACCTTTAGATCGTCCGGCGGCTTGGTAACAAACCCCCTTTCTCCACGGACTGGGAGGAGTGACCATTTTAGTCAGTGCTGGCCGTTTTTTAATGCTCGTGATCGTCGACACTTGCCCTTACCAACGTCTCCGCAGCTGAGACCCGTTCATGGACTCACCCCGGGATCTCCTATGGGCCCCATTGTACGTGTTTTTGTTTCTTCCCCAGACGCTCTTCCTCTCTTTTTTTTGCCCCTAGTCCGAGTTGGTGTGATTCAACGGCAGGTTTTGAGCACCCCATACCTCCTGCCCTGCGTCCAGCTTCGAAACTGTGTCCACTCCAGTGGGTGTCTCCCCCTCATACCCGATGTTTCCCGAGCTTTCCCCCCGTAGTCTATTAACCTTTTTTTCATTCTTTCTGACGTTGCTTTGTTATCTTTACGAGAAAGCCTACTCTAGACAAGCTCTGCCGTGAGTGTCATGTTTTGACACAAAGAGTCGGACAATCTGTTTTCGTTTCGTGTCTGTACTTACCCCTACTGATGGCACGCGATTTAGTTGTCGACTTCGTTGATCTTTTTCTTGTTCCACTCCTCCTCTTTTTCCCAATTTAGGGTCACGTGCTGACTCCCGATGGAGAAAGGCGAGTTCTAATTTGCTTCTCCTACTATTTTAAGTGTCCAACCAACGACTGCGCTCGAGTACCCCAGTGCATGTCGTATGTTCCAGAAGGGTTTCTGTTCGTTACGAAAAGGTGCCCTTCCTTTGAGTGCTGCTGAGTCCCGCTTCCCCCCCGTCTCTTCAACTCACAGTTAGGTGCCTTCCAGTTTGTGAATTGTGGATACTGTAGGTGCGGTATCGCTGTAACACCCGCTTCATGACGCCGATTTCAACCTAGTTACATGTTTTTTTCCCTGACCTCCCCGTTCGTTCGCCCTTGTACGAACGGCAGGTCTCCCCCCGACCGCATCCCTTTAGGTGGGTGTCTCCTGATTTACGTAACGTTTTTTTATTGGAACAGTAGCCTTGTTTTTTCGGCCCCCCCCCCCCTTTGTGTAGTCGGAGCTTTACCCTCATCCTCGCGCTGTTATCGAGTCAGGCCATTGCATGCATCTCCCGCTTAGCGTAAGTGTATAACATCTCGGTCTTTTCTCCCAGTAGCGCTCCAGACCTCAGCGCCTTCTATTTGATTTTTCAGTCCAGTTTCCTGTCATTTTATATGGTACGGTGTATTCTAAAGCGCAAGTCGTACCCCCATTCGCTGATGATTTATCCTCGATTCCTGAACTTTTTCACGGTCCGCGACACTGTCCCCCACACACCCCATCACCTGAGTTTGAGCCCCGCTTTCATGGCTTCCCGTTTTTTCCGTTTCTGTAGCATTGTCTTGTCTTTGCAGGCTTTTCCTTTTCCCCGGATCTGCTTGTTATTTTGTGCGAGACTCCCTTTTGCCGAGTACACGTTTCGTGACCTGTCCACCCTTTTGCCAAGTAATGCTCCCTTCGTCCCGCATTTGCGTCCATTGCGTTTGTCACCTCTTGTGTCACCACTTCCCCCCGACCTTTTTGCGGAGCGACTCCCCCTCGCGCCGTTTCCCTTTAGCGCCTCTACCGAGGGCGTGCTCCGCCTGGTCGCCTCCTCCCCGTTTTTGTGTAATTCAGCTACTTTTGCTGTTTTCTGCAGCGTATTTCTTTTTCCCCTCGCAATCCCCCATGTCTGTCTGGCCTTCCACAGCACACCTGCATCTTAGCCCGCCCCCGACATAGTCTCCGTTCCTGAGTTGCATCTCGTCGCAATTATGTTTCACGCCCCGCACATGTTTCTGGCTTGTGCTTTATTTTGGGGAAACCCTTAAGTTTTTCAGAACCCCCTGCAGTATATTTTTTGCGCCTTTAGTGACGCCTGTCCGTTCGCCTAGACGGTGGTCCTCACCGGACCTCCATTCGTGCCCAGAGTACATTTTTCCCAACGTCATTTCAGTGCCAGGGGGCGTTGTCTCCCCCGTTTTTACCTGTGCATTTTTACTTTTTAGCCTGTGTGACGAGCATCGTCGTCCGGTCCTGACAGATTTTTTCCCTGTGCGTTTTTAGTGGGCCCCTTTTTTTCTGTTTTTGCCCCGTTTCACCCAGTTTTTTACTCTTGCTGGCGTGTTACTGGGCCGTTCGTTCTGTTCCCCGGCGTGTAATTTTGAGTTAATCAGTTCGAGTTTCCTTTTTTTTCCCCAGCTCATCCTGAGTCTGCGCTTTTTATTCGCTTTCCCGGTAGTCTCTCCTGGCGCCGCCGGTTAGGGTCGTTTTTTTCCCTCGCGGAGTTTTTATTATTCCGCTTTTCGCCCCCGACGACAGTTTTCCCCGCTGACAGGATTTTTTCACCGTATTTTTGCTGGCAAATTTACGATATCGCCCCTTCACTTTTCGTCTTTTTTTTTTTTCCAACGACTTTCCCCCGATGTAGGTGTGCCGGGTATCTTATTAACCCTTCTACCCCTTTTTTCCGCGGCCCGTTTACTTTCTCGTATCTTACCCCCCCATTGCCCAAACACGCCCTGACCCTTCCGATAGCCTTTCGTCTTCCGAGCGTGTGTTTTGCTATCTGGATTCCGAGCACCATTTTTTCCCGCAACCCCTAGACCACTATACCGGTCGTCACTGATTATACCGATCGTCTCTCCCCCCCTGGAACCCTTGAACTGTCAGTTCCACGAGTACCCCCTTCTTCGTTGACCCTTCTTTGAGTTTCATGACATAGCCTTTTTTTCGTATCCGCACCCCTCTTGCAACTACCCCCCCGCTCTCGCACCCCCACCGTCTCCTCCATTGCCCTTTTTTGTACCGGCGGCCCCCCCCCCAGAACTTGAGCACCCCCCCCACCTCCTTCTCCCCGGTGGTCTCCCATGTTTTTTGAGGGTACATCTTTCGCCCTGCACGTCTAGCATCCCCTTTCTTTTATTAACTCTTTCTTGTTCCCGACGGTAATCCCCTGCAAGGCAGGACCACGTTTAGACGGCTTCTTGATACACCTGTTCCCTTCGGTAGGCATGTTAGTGTTCCCCTGTGCACCCCCGATGGTGTTCCCCCCATTTTAATGTGCCGAGCCCCCCCCCGAGCCCTTTCTCCCCCCCATGGAAAAAAGATCGGCCCCTGACTGTCCCGACTTCTTTCGTCTTTAGCCCGCCTGGAAGAGTGTCATCCTGGTTCTATTATCACTCTATTTTCGGGCCAGTTCTAGCTCCGTTTTTGCGCTCAGAAGTAGTGGGACCCGATGCGCCTGTACTGACCGCGCGTCCACCAGGACCCCACAGATGCTTTCCACTCTTTTTTTTTACCCCTGTCTTTTGTCAGGTGTAACAGGTTCCGCCCGGATAGCCGTTGTTTGATTGCGCAAACGTTCTCACCCTAGCGTTGTTCTGGCCAGCCCCTGACGCGCGTTCCCCCTCCCATATGGTTCGCCAGTGTGTTCCGCAGAATGTTGCCGAGGCTATTCCCCCTCCCTAGGAACTCGAGGATACCCTTCCCCGTATGGATAAGATTGTTCCCTGTCCTGTGCGTTTTTGCCTTCTGTTGCCTTGATATTATGTCCTCTTTGTTAGGCCTGACTGTCTCAGCTACGTTTCTTCTGCATTCGAGTTCCCAAGCCGAACAGAGTTACCGACCTTTTTTTTCTCCCCCCCCCAAGTTCCACGCGTTTGTCGACCGTAGAATCCTTAGCCTTCCTTCCTTTCTCGAGACCTAGAGACAACAACCTTCCTTTGGTCATTTAGATGTTCGATTTAATGTAGGAGGAGCGCCCATCTGCCGTCAGGCCGTTGCTCTTTCGCATTTTTATCTTAGAATGGCGCTTTCCACCTTAGGTGCCCCCCAGCTTCCCCGCCTTGATCAGCTTCGATTTTGTCATTTCCCTTTCCTTTCCCGTCGGTCGCTCTGTTTTGAGCATCGTGTTTGACTCGCCCCCCCCGACCCCTGAGCCCCCATTGCCCCCCTCGGCACGCCACCTGTTCGTCAGCTGCGAGCTGCGCCGTTCCGTCACCCTGTCTCCCGCATTTCAATAACGGGAAATTTGGACCTTGCAGTCTTCCCCGTTTTTATGTTTCCCCTTGTGCCCCAGACGCTCGCGTTCCATCACTACTTCGAGTTCTTTCTTCGTCGATTCGTCCCGACTCCTTTTATCAGAAGTCACTCTCTTGTGTCCCGTAAGCTTGTATATGAGCCCATAGTTTTAATTTTTCCCAGTCCGAAAGCCGTGGTCTTGAAGCGCAGATAATGTTGTCTCCGTATTGCTATTTTTTTTCTGTTTTTTTTGGCAAGATGGATTTTCAAGGAACCACGACCTAACGGACACTGACTTTGCGTTTTTATTCTTGGTAGTGGTCCCGCGTTTTGATACCCAGCTTTCACCGCTGGAGCATCGCACGCGTCTGTGCCTTCCCCTCACTCTCACGGCTACGATCCTGTTCGCGGGAGCCTGTTTTCACGCGCGACCCTCCCGCGTTCCTTTATTTTCATTGTTCTCCCCCCCTTTGCCCCCGCCCCCCCCCCCCCCCCCCCCCATATCCCCCCCCCCCCCACACCACACCCCCCCCCCCCTTACTCACCCACAACCACCCCCCCCCCCCCCCATGTTTTCCAGGAGTAATTTCCCCGCCTCCACGTAGACCCCCAATCGTACGCCCCGTTTTGCCCTATATTTATGCCCCTGCCCCCCTTCCATGCACATGCTGCAGTGCGACTGCACAGACTACGATCCGCGTGACCCACGCACCTTCCCCCTATTTCCTTCCGCACAGGACCAATCTGATTCCTGTCAGAGCTTGAACGTTGACCACCTATTACCGGATCGATCTCCTGCCCCTCGAATTGAGCCCCGATGAAAAGGTTGTAGTGATGTGATGACCTGACAAGCAAGAGTATCGGATTGGCGGACCACCCTGATACGCGGAGCGCCCTTTCGGAGGATGATTCACGAGCCTATCGTGTTCCCCCCCGGCCTAAGAGAACCCATACCCGGTAGAACTTGCGCCCCACAGAGATCCCGAGGGTAGGACCCCTTGCTTTTTGACCATCTGTCCGTTTTCTGTAAAGAATCCCATATTTTTTTTTTTCCCGTGGCGTGATCCTTACACTCGAAAGTTACTTATGCTTTGGTTGGACTCTCTTTTTGTTGTGATGCGTTCGATTTTGTCTTTGACCCGCTGGTACTTGGATTTGAGAGTGCGTCCAGTCGCTGACACTTGGGATGTTTGCGCCCCTGAGTCCATTGTACTGCCCATTTGCCTTCGTCCCTTTGTCCCGTGCCCTTTCATCTTCATGCCTGAGATCGTCCTCTCCCGTAGGAGTCCCCGGCTCGTGGGGTAAGAGTTGTCTTCTTCTCGTCTCATAGGTTGACCTTTTTACTTTGTGTGCGCCCGTTTTCTGTCTGTCGCCTCTTCCCACAGTCCGTTTTTTGCTTTTGAGACTGATTTTGAAGTCTCGGTATCCGGTCCTTTTGTCTTGGTCCGCCTTTTCACCCCCAAGTTGACCAACGTTAGACTCGCCGTCGTCTCAAGGCCGTTCCTTTTTTTTTGAGTGTCCGTCCCGTTTCCCTTTCTTCCCCTGTCCGACACCTCGATCCCGACCCCCGAGAGCCGTCGGTCGTTGTTCCACCCCCTGGTCCCCCTGGATCTTTGACACGACTTCCGTCCGCACACCTTTCCTAGTCCGTCCCTTCGCCGCGGTTTTCCATCCCCTTTTTTTCACTCCTGACAGGTTTGACGCCCCCCGCAAATTTCGGGACCACTGCGTTTTTTTTGAGGCCTTTTTTGATCGACTTCCCAGTGTGTAGTCTTTTTCACGACATCTCTGCCGTCCCTTCCTAGCCAGACTCTGCACCTTTTGTTCTTTCTTGCCACCCCTGAGCCCTGACGTTCCTCAGACCTCCCCCCCCCCTTTTGTCACATGAGACAGGACACAGCAGAAGACTTCCCACGTTATCAGGCGTCGCCCACAATCCTTGAACCCCCCACCCCTGTTTCGCACTATCGTTCTTTGTCTTGGTCGTGCCAGTCAATCGAGCATAGAGGCTGGGTGGGGGCGGGCTTCGGCTCAGGTCTCATTGTTTTCGCTTTAATTTGACCGAGATTAGATCATGTTTTGCGCCCCCTGTTTTTGATAAAGCCTTTCCTTCCCCTAAGACTAGGCTGAGTTTCTAGTCCCCCGATACGGCAGTCTTTTGCCGTGGATTATAGTCTGCATGCGGATAATCGTAAGCATGGGTGACCCCCTTTTTGATTCCTTGTTTGAGCCGGTGTTCGTAGTATAGCCGCTTTCCCTTTCTCCTAGCCGAGCAGTTCTTCCCCTCGCCGCACCCCTAAGTTACGCGCACTGTCGCTGTGTCGGGGTATCCTCATTTGCGGTTGAGACGACATTCCGGGGCGGAGGTCCAACCGTGTGAATCCTAGTGTTAAGAGCTTGGTGTCCCCCCCCCCCATTCCGGGTCTTCGTTAATCTTTGTTCGCATACCTGTCCCGTCTTTT
>Ga0179593_1481154_pt1 | contig 10829 bp, 12 predicted proteins | sample CZODoug2_1_08_16_FD_185931 | JGI IMG/M metagenome (GOLD analysis project Ga0179593, IMG submission 185931) | Vadose zone soil fungal communities from Angelo Coast Range Reserve, California, USA - CZODoug2_1_08_16fungal (PacBio error correction) | ecosystem: Environmental > Terrestrial > Soil >... | reverse complement strand
GTACGATTTTCGCTGGCTCGTTTCCCGTCTTCCGCCTTTGAACGGGCATGCCTGCGTTTTTTTTAACATCCCCCCCTTCCGGCAAAATTCCTTTTCTTCTCCGGCTCCCTTTCCTTGTTAAACCTTTCTTTCCATCCCCCACCCAGAAGTCACCAAGAGTTCCCTCTTCCCCCCCCGGAAGCGTATTCCTTTTCATGCGAAGGTTAGGCATCCTTTGCTGACCTGGAACTTTGTTCTAGGCACTTTTTGGTTTTTCTTCCCTCTTCTTCGACTGCCCGGGGGCTTCAGAGTGCTTTTTCCCCCTCCCCCTACCGATCCTGAGGCCCACCAACTATACTCTCCGGCCTCAAAAAGAAAGTGTACCCTGGAAATCCTTTTGATTTTATCGCTTATTCCCCCGAACAATGCTCATGGTCCCATCCTCTTCCTCCCTAAAGGGATTGAATCAATCAGTGCCCACGTTAGGATTCCGCTTCCCTACCGTATCTTGTGAGGATTTGCCTATCTGTGTCATGTCGATTCTCTAACTTTTGTTCTCAGAGTTGATTTTTGTCTGTTTTTCCCCTTTTACTGGGACCTTGTCGGGGTCCTCGATCTATGCGTAGTATATAGAATTCCTGCTTGTGAGGAGTCCCTGCAGACTCGACTACAGCCCTTCGGCTCGTGTCCTCTGATTACGTTCTTTGCTTCGCACCCTCGCGAGCAGCTTAAATCTTGCGTGTTGGTCTTATTCTCCCATAAACAGTCTACCACAGCGGGTAATCTTGCCGGATCGCCAAGAGCCGAAGCAGCACCCCGGTACCTTCGAGCTCATCTCCCCCGGATCGCCCTCTTTTGTCGTTCACCTCAAGTCCCCATCCTTCTAGGAGCCGCGCGGAGCTGCTTAACACTTTATCAGTATCGCGATTGTGCCTCCCCCCTTTTCCCCATCCCAGACCCCCTTGAAAGAATTGTTCTTCTCCGCACCAGAGGCCCTTCAGTTCCTTGCCAGAGGAACCCCGTACCAGTGCTTCGAAATTCAAGCGGCGGCCGACCTTCCGAAAGGTCTAGTACTGCATTACTTGCGTAGGCACGCTCCTTGCCAGTTCCCCCTCTAAAGATTACTGCGGTGTTCTCCGGTTTTCGTAGGATTGTTGGACTCGTATCACGTTTTTGCGAGACAAGCCAGTGAAGCCCCTCCTCTAAATGAGGTACACGAGCCTGTAGAGACGGAAAGAGGCACGGAAGTCCATTTCAGTTCCGGAAGTTTTTGAAAACTATCTTTCCTTTATTAAAAAACTGCGTAATCTGGTACTTTATTTTTCCATTCATAGCTCCACTTGTAAATGAAGGAAGGTAGAGCCTCAACCCATGTTGTACCGAAAGAAATTCCGTCTCCAGCTATGAATGCCGGCCCGGGTTCTTCTCTGTCTCTTACCTTTTCATGGCGAAGAAATCTTCTTCCTTACCCTCCCCGAGCAAAACACCTGGGACGGCCCTCTCCTTGGACTGGGTCGTGCTTCGGGTGCTTTTCCATGTCCCCCTCGGACCTGACCCGGGTCCACTACTCCAACGCCCCCCTTCCTGCCCTGTCCTGTTCTTCCGATCCACTCGGCAACCCCTCGGAGTTCTTCTCCTCCCTCATTACAACAACTCGCGCTTTTTTTTTAGACGTCCCCCACTACCTTAACACCTTCAGCGAGCGTCCCCTATCTCCTCTCGCCGCCTCCATAACCTAAGGAAATCAAGGCAACGATGCATTTTCAACAGATCCTTTTTTATCCTACTATTTTGTTTTTCTCTGATCCTTGGCGCACTTTTCCTTCTTAGGTCTTTCCTGCTCTTCCGTATGTGCGGGGCTCTTGAAGGTTATGCCTCCTTTTGTTTTTTGTAGGAGCAAGCGCTATCGTGTATCGGGTGCCCCTTTCTCTTCTACATACCTGGCGTGTTTGCCGCAGTGGATAGCACCCTCCCTTCAGGCGTTGGCGTTGGCGTGGGCCCGAGTTTAGGGACTAAGCCTCCATCAGATCCCTTCCAGGAAGTCGTCCCTTTTTTTTTTCTCTCCCGTGTATTTCCTGGAGGGTCTTTTCTTTTTCTCCTAGTCACCTCTCCGCCGACAAGCGACCCCCCCGAGCCTGATCACGCGGTTTCATGATGTTTGACTGCCATTTTAGTTTATAAGCCCCTTCCTTCTCAACGTGGCCGCCTTTCCTTCAATAACATTTCACTCAGGAGCCTTTTCGATGGTGACTCATTCGATGCGTGAAGCCTCTCTTGGGCCGCCAACGTCGGACATTTTCCGTCGAAGATGTCCCTTTCTCGCCCTTGTTCCATTTCGATCTATTTTTGCACGGGTTCCACTTGTTTCCAAAATTTTCCTCAGTTTTCAAATACCGATCCGACCCCTTTCTCACTCCGACGTGAAATCAATGGCTCTTATGAACTGGAATCAGCTTGTACGCAAAGTAAGGGCAGTACTTACGACTTCCTTCACGCCTGTCTTCGACTCCCTCTTAGGTACTTTTAGGACTTCCGAATGAAGATTCACCTTTCGCTGAGCGTCTTTGACGTGGTCCTTTGGGACGAGAGTGGTCCCCTTGGAACGGGTCCCTTGTCAATTCCTCCTGAACGCAAATCGGCCCCAATGTTGTAGACTCTCCCTTCCTTTTATGAAGAAGTTCCTCCCCCACCCTCGGTCCAAGATCCGGTTTGAGAAATCGCTGCCCCCCTTTACTTTACGACGTTGCTTAGGTAAACTCTGTCCCGTCTTGGCGGAGCGAGGGTGACTGTCTATTCCAAACCCGACTCCAGGCCGCGGATCATGATGCGACTCTGTGCGAAGTGCCCATGTTTGTGACCTAGAAGTGACCCTGAGCTCGTTGCCCTGCTGCTTTTTCTTCTCAGAACCCCCCCCATTAGAGCTTCTTCGCCGATTAGTTATTCGGGCGCGCCGACATTTTTCCTCCCCTGGGCCAAACCAGTGAAAGCAACCAAGACTCGCCCACCTCTTGTTTTCGCGACGACTTCAGACGACATCAGACTCCTGTCTCTTCGCGGCACATACTATCGGAGAGGCGGCAGTCATGCCTCCACACCTCGAGGCCTTAATGGGCTATGGCGCTCTTATTGGGCTTGCCCCTACCACGATGGCGGCAGCTCCCCTAAAACCTCTTTACAGTTTTTTTTTGAAAGGATCGCCTCTTTTTGCGTTTCAGTAGTAATCTTTTTCACCTTGAATGCCCCTGAGCCCTGCCTTCCATACAGACCCGTGCAATGAGAATTTTCCTCGGGTCTAACCTAGCCCCCTTTCCGCGGTTCTCTTCCTTTTCACGACGGGGCTGGTGGTTCGTTCTATTCCAGGTTCCTTTTATTTTCTTTTTTTATACAGGTGAGTGAACAAGGCTTCTTCTCGTCTCAGACCGGCATGTTGGCCACCAGTACTTCTGGATGGTCCCACATGACCCTTGTGAGTTTGTCATTGGTGCATTCTGCATCTTCTGACCTTCCCCGCAGAGAACGATACCTCCATGCCCGATTTGCGCACTGCATTTCTTTTGACCGCTCGGCGTTCTGAAGCCTTTGGCTCGGCCTGGACCTCGTCTCACCCCGGACGCTCTGAACGCACGGCTTCACTCCTTGAGGTTTCAGACCCTCGACAGCAGCGGTTTTGGGCTCCTACTTTTCGGGGTTGTCAACAGTGTTTTTGATTATGAAGCTTTCCCGTCGGGTGCTTGTCTCCTACCTACGACCCCTCTCCATGAGTCGCAGGCGTCTGGCCGATCTTTTAGTTATTCCGGGGGAAGTGGAAATCCTCCGCTGCTCCGTCTTTATTATAGGCACCCCCTCCCTTTGCCTCCCCTTCCATTCTTCCTCCAGCGTTGCATAGTCGTGTCCCTTCTTTTCTCTACGTTATCGTGCATTTCCGGGGGGGGGAGTTTTGCCTGGCGTCCCACACGATACCTGACCTTTCTGTCCGAAGCCCGAACACAATTAATCTCCCCCGCCCGTGGGATTTTAGAGAAAAAACTCTTTCTGCTTTGCCATTTCCTTCTTCCTGAGCTCTCCTATTTGGAGCTTACTGCCTTCTTCTCGGGAGTCGTTATTAAACGAAAGGAGGGAGTAGTCGTCCGTCGCCCGCTTTAATCCTCCTTTTATTCCCCTCCTCCCACACCTAAGTTCCAGTTTTTTTAGTGCGACACTGCCCAGTTCCTCGCTTCTTTTCTCGCACCCCCCGCCAAGGACGGACAGTCGAAGTTTGATTGACCCTATTCCCGACTTTTTTGCCTCTTATCAGGAGACAGGTATTCAATTAGGTACGCGATGACGCCCAAGAACCCTCTTATGTGGCCGCTCTTGATGGAATCTCTTTCCCGACTTGTGAGGAAGCGCAGGCGTAGTCGATAGGGTCGGCCCGGTTCTTTACGATGCTCTATTTTTCCCTCGAGTTCGTTTGTCAGGTAGGAAACTCCTACCCCTTCCTTCGGACTGTTTCGCACCGAGTCTCCTTACCAAACGGGACCAGAACTTTTTTCGTTACGACTCCTCCGAGTGCTTTACCTCTCCTTCCATCGGACTCCCCGATGATAGAAGGTCTCATGGTGTATGTTCCTCCCGAAAAAATTCAACCGAAGGAGAATAGTCGGAACTTAAGCAGGGAGGCCTCTAGGACTCCTTAACTTTTTGACACTTGACTCCAGCTCCGATGAAAGTCCCTAAAACCAACACACAAACCCCCAACCGCAACCAACCCCCCCCCCCCCCCACCCTGTCAGGGTGGAGTAAGTCCACGACGGAATGACTCGTTGGGAATACGTCCGGCGGCTGGACCCTGCTTTTCCTAGAGCGTTCGATCTACTCTTATAATCCTCCTGGTTTTTTGCCTTGAGCATTTAACCGCAGACGCGAATTTCCCACTTGGAGACAGCCAGGCGTCGGGAAACCCAAGAGTTGGACCGCCCGTCTGCAGGCCCGACCAACTCCAGGAAGGGAATGGATTCTGAGCCGATTTGTCGGGGCAATGCCCACGTACTCTCCTCGAGTCCTTATCCTGGTCTTTTTCCTAATCTGAGGAGTTTTGCACGCCTTTTTATTGCGAGCCCAGCAAATAAAGGCCGCTTTTTCGGTTGGGTTTTCGGAGGTGTAGCCGGCGGGGAACTCACCAGAACTGCCGGTCTCCTTATTCGGAAAGTTTCGTACGCCGCGGGGAAGGCGAAGAGGTTTCCTCCAGGCAGCCTAAGGAGTGATTCCTGGCTGCGGTTCCTAAGAATGCGACATCAGATGACCTCCCAATCGAAAAAGTAAGCCCCCCTCCTCCCCCCTTTCCTCGGCCGAGGACGTATGAAGTAATGCGAGGCCAAACAACCCCAGTGAGTTGTTTAACTCACGTTACTCGTTAGAAACCATTCTCGTCTGTATTCCCTAGCGGGTGTTTTTCTAGTATAGTAACCTAAATACAGGACCGCTCCTTTTGCGGTAGGTACCCGGTTGCCCCGTTTTCCACGGCCCCCCCCCGCATGAAAGTATCTGGTGGTGAGAGACACGACCCTCGGCGATTCAGGTTTTTTTCCAAATTTCCTGGCCCTCCGGTTGGGCTGGATTTTCATTCCCATGCGTTTCCTGCCGCCGAGAAGACCTTTGTCGTTTTTCCGTCTTTTCCTCCCGGTCTGGCACATGACTACGCCTTTATAGGATCCCATAACTTGCGCGCTGCCCCGAACTAATAGTTTTCCTCCCCCCACTCCCCCATCTTGCCGCACGCGGGCTCGCAGAGCGGCGGATTCAGATGTTATACTTTTCGCAGTCCCGGCCTAACTCCGCCCCGGCTCTCCATAAACTCTTGCTTCGGCGCAGCGGGACTTGATGCGAAGTCTAACCTGGTCTTCGGTTCTGCGTACAGGAATGGTCTGATATACCCTTCCAAACCTGGGAGCATCCGGCTTTTCAGGATCTGGCCTACCCTGATTGCTTCCGGATTAAGCATGCCGCTAGGGCCGTTTCGTCGAGGTGCTGGACCTCCCCCTCCCCCCCCTGTACGCGTCCGTAGCCATAAAACCTGTTGCCCCCCAGGAGGAACAGGTATTTTCGCCCCAGACAGAGCTTTTGGTCGAAACCTCAGGCATGGTTCTTTTCGGACGTCCGAATTCCAGTCCGATGTCCTCGGACTGTCCCGAGCAGTAGGAACTCATTGTACTAATCCTTTGAATAATCTGGCTGAGGCGAACTCGTTTCCCGTTTGCTTTTTCTGTCTCCCTCATGCATCGATCCAACTTCCCACCCGCACTGGGGGGAGTGGACGCCATGGACATTACCGTTTTGCAAACCAGTTTGCTTCTGGACCTATCCTTTTTTCCCCTGGATCAAGAACATCAAATCAATTCCCCCCTTTGTTTCAAGAAGACCCCCGAAACGGCGTTCTTCGCTTTTAAATGGACAGCTTCTCTGTGTATGTCCCTCCCGTTTCTTATCATTGCCCTGGTTTCGGCTCTTTTTCTTCAGAAGTGCTCCGGGGTTTTTTTCTCTGGTGGTTGTTTTTAAACCGATGACTACCAGACCAGCCTTTGAATATATATACGCTTGCAAGAAAGCACCCTTTTTTTTTGAACAATGATTTATCGCAAGCGCGCCCCCCACTCCCTTTTCTGCTTGGCACTACCAATTTTCCTTTTCTGCTTGAAGTACACTTTCGTAAGCATGCGTCTTTCGGTGCCTCCCTATTAGGTGACCGCTTCGTCCCCCTAGCTTTCCTCTTCTTTAGTCTTTTGGCTGCAGTCGATTCGCTATCACGAGGCGAGTGACCGTATTTTTGCTTTGTTTTCGGTACTTACCTTTCAGGCCGGCGACCGAAGCTCCCCTTTTCGGCGTCGTATCTAGAATTTGTTTCTGTCATCCTTCCTATCCCGAAGCAAAGTCTCGTGTCCGCGATTCTTTGCTCATGGCTGCCCCTCTCGTCTCCGCCTCCTATACTCCGCTTTTTTCTTCGTGTTTTATTAGACACTTCAGCCAAAGGAGATAAGCTTGCCCTTCCGACCCTCTAAGAACAAGTCTTGAAAGTAGGTCTGAGTCGGTTGTCTGCCCACTTTGCATCGTTCCGAGTTTGTCTTACCATGATTAAGCCCATTACGATGAACGCCCACTTCGAGCCTGGCGTCTCCCCCGGGAGTTCATCTCCGATTTGCAGGTCGTTCCCCGTTCGGGTCAGGCCCCCCCCATAATTTCCTCATCTTCCCTGATTGCCTTTCTCAGTTAGGAACTCGGACCCTTCATGCCGAAGTTTGTCTCAGAATCTTACCTGTCGCGAAGAGACTTTGCGTATTTCACCTTGTTCAGTTACACTCTCTTTTTTTTTTTAAGCTTTTCTCCAGGTGAAGGCTATGTTTGTCCTTATACCCTTTTTCCCCCCTGTCCAGATAACGAGTTTCAGTCACTCCATGGACCCAACGATATTAGATCCCTGGACTATAGGAACTCCGTCCCTTCCCCTTTCTCCTTGTTGGTCCATCTCATCTTAACTCGCCCGTGCCCAGACGTCTTGATTACTGTCCCTTCTCCCACTGCTCTCGGGCGGTCGATAACTCGAACAAAACTCTCGCCCAGTCCCCCTTCCCTTCGATTTCTTGCCGGTGGTTCTCGCTTTTCTTTTGGTGGCTTGTTCTTGCCTAGGAAGAAACCTCCGTTTCTATAAACCTAAAGACCTCACTGGCTCCTTTGGGGCTTTTTCTGAGTTGGTTACTTAGTCCCCAGGTCGGCCGGACAACCCCTCGCATCGACCCTCCCCATTCTTCCATGTCTAATACAAGTTCCTCTAGTCGGCCCCCCTACAACGATCTCTCTCTAAGCACCGTGACCCTCTCCACTCATTCCCCTCCTCTCGAACAGGCTGCCGTTCCCCCCTACAGCCGAGACGTCCCTTCCCCCTTTCCATGCGGTCTATTAATACTCCTCCGTGTTGTTTTTTTCTCGATCATGGTTGACGTTGCGTGCGTCTTCTCTTTAGTTTCTTTTGATAGGTTTTAGAGTGTTTTAGTCATACTGTTTTTCTTCCCCCCCTTAGCAAGCCCTATGTTCTTCGCTTTTGACCTCCCTGAAGAGACGGTTGCTTTCTTTGGATAGGCCGACTCCTTTCAGGATTTGAGTTTGAATTTCACAGAGGTGTCGTCCCTCGTCCCCTTTACCCAGAACTGACCCCCCATCCCTGAATGTAGTCCAGGTGTTTTTTGTTCTCCCCCCTCCGAGGAGTTTTCGTCACACGGTTGCCTCCTCCCACGACCAAACTTGCTGCGTAGGGCCTCCTGCTTCTGTCCCCCCCCCCTTTTTTTCTTTCGACCGACGGGGCGGTAACTTTTGGGCTCATGGCAAGTACCTTTAATTAAAGGATACGGAGCGCATTTTTCGTGTCGCTTGCTTCTCTTGGTTCCCCCCTGAATTTTCCGTTCGCCGGTCTGACCCTTGCATCGTTTTTGCACGTGCGTTTCTCGTTAAAGGGGCCAAATTATCCGAAACCCCCTTCCCCTCCTCCCCCTTGTCTAATAGCAAGGAATCACTGTCTCTTTTTCCGGAACTGATGCTGCAACATCCGTCTCTCCTTTCCGACTCCGGCCTTGAGACTCGCACATGACCTCGCTTGTCCTTCTTTATAATCCAGGCCCTTTCCTTTTCGTTCCCCGAGGAACCATTCTTTTCATGGGAAGAAGAGGAACGCTTTACACTGTCCCCCCCAACGCAGTTCTGACGCACGGTTTCCCTCTCGCCGCTTTTTTTTCCTCGACCCGGTTTTTTCCCCCCGTACAACGTCCTCTCGGCGAATCTCGCCCCTTTCAGCCTTTTCTGCTCTTGGACGATAATGCAAGCGTACCGTAGGTATCTCCTCTTTGCGTTCAATCCACACGAAGCGACTTCTCTTGTAAGTCTGTCCGACTCGCATTTTTCACTCTCTGAATTTTCCCGCACGCCGCGTACACGTCTATCTCTTGCTTTAGAGCGAAATAAACATCCCCCTTCGAGCTCTCGACGCTTAGCTTAGGGAGTCCTCCGCCCAATCATTTTTTTTTTTTTTTTTTTTTTTTTTCTGGCCCCCCACACCCCCCAATCCCCGCGAAAAGATGCTATGTCGTGACGCACGACGAAATGTCCTCTAACCCTCTATGTCGCTTATTTCCTAGTCGGTTTGCGGGCCTCTCTGACGGACCCGAGGGACAACCCAGAACCGAGGGATTTTGTCTTTTCTGGCGGCCAATTAGATGGGAGTGTCCTCCCCCTCCTTCCCGATACCCCCTCACCCAGACCTTTTTAAGTTGTCTTTCTTTCCCCTGTGGCGTTGTCGCACTCTTTCTTATCGGTTCACCCCCCTGAACCTCCCCCGGTCGCCTTGACTCTTACTACTCCCCTGAAAGGGAATTCTTTTGTTCTCCCCCCGATTGATTTCCCCACTTTGACTCGCGCCCGCGCACCTGCCGGTCGGCCTGGTGCTTCTGACATTTTTTGTGACTGGCGCTTTGACTGTTCTCCAGGTCGTGAACACCCCTCTTTGTGGGGGGTTTTGGGGGTACTTGCCACGGTCTGTCCCCCCTTCGGCGTTTTTCCCCACCTCCTGGCTTAGGAAGAGATTTCCTGGCTTGGAACCCCCCCCGCCCTGCTTTCTCCGCACTTCCTAGATTTGCGCCGGAATTCCTCAACTGGCGCTTTCGCCCGCTAGCTGCCCCCCCCCCCCGTCCTCCTTCTGGCTGACTCATTCACGACCCTGCATGCCTTTTCTGGTTTAGAATCCCATCGCTGTGGGCTGTTGCTTTTCCCCATGTTAATCCTGCGGCAAGGTGTTGACTTTTCTACCTTCTCTCGTTAATGCTCCTTGGTCCAGCCAGCTCCCTGCCAGACTCTTCGTCGCCGGCCCTGATCAAGGAAATCTTTTTTGAGGAGTTTCCCGGAGAGCCCCGCGTTTCCTCTATTTCTGTTTTATCGCAACCCCCTTACGATCCACGGCCGCCAGTTTCTCTTGCTCAAGTACGGTTTTCCAGGGAAGAGTCACTTCGGAGCTTTTCTGTGGCTTTCCGTGGCTGAAAGTACCACACTTGACTCCTCCCTCCGCCATAGCAGCGCCGCTTTGGGTTGGGGGGGGGGGAGGCAGAGTCCTAGGCAAAGTTCAAAATTTTTTTCTTTTCTTACGTTCCTCCCCCGTCGCATTTTCAGTCCTCGTAGATGGCATGCCTAAATTTTAAGGTCTTATCGAGCGTTTTTACACGCCGGAGGCTTTTTCCTCGTCCGCCTTCCTTTCGTGCCCTCCAGCCCACCGACTTTCCTTTAGTTTTCCTCCCGGAATACTTCTACAAACGCCAAGGTCGTGAGACGCCTCAGTTTTTGTTTGAAGGTACTAACGTAGGTTGGAAGTTGGAGGGTAATCTATTTACTCCCTACGAGGACGCGCTTGCGCTGTCTGGCTATTCGTCCCTCTTTTTCTGGAGGAGGCAAACTTTAAACGAGTGTTTTTTTTCTTGCCGATGTTGATTTCCGAGTTTGTATTCCGCCCTTTTCTCTTCTGGCCTTTTCCACCTAGCCCGCAATCAACCGGCCTTAGTCCACTTCGACGAACGCCCCGATATACGACCCTCGACCAATACGATCAACGTTCCCTTCCCTAGTTTCTACAGGTGTCACCTCTCTCTCCCATAAACCCCTCCCCGTGCAAACCCAGAAGGGAACCATTACTGACAATGGACAGGCCCCGAGTCTTATGCCTTTTAAGGGCCCCTTCCCCTCGGTAGCTCCCCCCCGATTAAACGCGGGTTGGGTTTGCCAGAAGCGGAGACGTTCGGGTTTTTTAATTGGTCCAATGCCTCTCGTCCGCGTTTTGTTTACCT
>Ga0179593_1372446_pt1 | contig 10829 bp, 9 predicted proteins | sample CZODoug2_1_08_16_FD_185931 | JGI IMG/M metagenome (GOLD analysis project Ga0179593, IMG submission 185931) | Vadose zone soil fungal communities from Angelo Coast Range Reserve, California, USA - CZODoug2_1_08_16fungal (PacBio error correction) | ecosystem: Environmental > Terrestrial > Soil >... | reverse complement strand
CGTGGCTTTTTCTGGCTCTCATGATTTGCCCTCCCTCTCTCAGTTTCCCCCCAGTAGTTCTTTTTGGAAGATTTTCTTTCCGAGGAGCTCGATGTGGGAACTACTGCCCCCTCACCCCCCCCAACTTCTTTTTCCTTAGGAGGCGGTCTTTTCTTGCCTTGCGAGACAGCAAGGGTTGAGGTCGTCGTCTCTCCTTTACCCCAGAGGAATGCCGTTGCTTCAGTTTTCTAATTGCGTGTCTGCCTACTCGAGAACCTCTTCCTTCATCTTTTAAGTTCGTCTCCTTCACGTTTCTTTCTGAGAGACCTGCGCTCCCTTCGTCCCATCGCCCAAAGGGTCCCAGATGAGTCGAGCGGCGGCATGCATCAGCGTTCCGATGTGATCCGTTCCCCTTTTTGCGCGGACCCTTTCCCGAATAGAGGACTCCTCCCTACCCCACCATTTTACTCTTCTTTATGGTATCTTTTTTTCTCTTTTTTTTTAGTCTTTTTTTCGTAGAGATCAAGTCACCAGCATTGAATTACTCCCCTCTTTATGCATTCACTGGTACCTTTCTTCATCACTGGCTCCCCTAGCCTGAGAAACCAGACTTCTTCTTTTTTTCGTCGTAGGGCCCACCGTTCTTTTTCAAAGGGCCGATTTTCTCTGCGGCACTGAAACCGGATTCATTCCCTTCTCGTTTTTGACCCCCCTGCGTCCCCAACTCTCTGGCAGGTGCGGTTCTCTTTCAGTAAGATCCCCTGGATTTTTGGTTGACCAAACGCCATTGTCCTCTTGTACATTCTTGATATTTACGTTGGACCTTCTCTCCCATCTAGTAGTCTTCCCCGGCTTTTCCGCTTTGGAATCTGATTTTTTTCAACCTCCTCCAGCAGTCAAGACCCCCCCCGAATGGCCAGATCCCCTGGACTCCCTTGATGGTAAGGCTTAATTCTTGAGAAGTTCTCACTTTTCAAGGTAATCGGCCCCCCCCATGCCCCCCCCAGGTAGAACTCTTTTTTCGCGGTGAACCTCTTGTTAAATCTTCGCGCATGGTCGTGTATCTCCCCAGTTCCGATCCGGATTCTGCCTCCCTCCCTTCCCCCTACTTAACGACCGACAGCACATCTTGCGTATTTCACTATTGAATTCATCTCTTGACAGATTAAGTATGATTTTTTCCCGTCCTGGAGTCCCCTCTCAGTTTTGAGAATACTTCCCTGGTCACTCATGGAGTACTTCTTTCTTGCTCCCTTTGCAGGCAATGTTCCCTTTTTATAGCTATCCGATAGTGCTGAAGCTCCGGTACCCATCTTCGTGACTCTTTTGCCACTCTCGTGCATAAAAATCGCTGCCCCTACAAGGATATGCGTCGCCCCCCCATTTCCTTTACGGTCCTTCCTTCCCCTTTTGCTCCCTCCTCCCTTCTAGTCCACTCGATATATTACCCCCCCTCATGGATATGGTAAGCTTTTCAATTTTCCCGACCCGGTGGCACAGATCGAAGTTTAGAAAGTGCCTCTAGTTTACTCACTAATCGTCCCATCCCTTGGCGGTTCCTTCGAGAGTATAGTCGGCTCTGAGTATGGCGATGCTTTTCCACCCTCCGACCGATCCTCCCCTCTGAAGCTGTTTAGCTTGGCTTTTATAAGACGATTTAGAACTTGCACTTTCCATCTTCGGCGGCGCGCTCTTCAGGAACCTTCCGCGATTCGGAGAGAATGATCCCCCTCTTCCGGCTTATCATTTCGATAGAACGTTAGAGGAGCTTTCACTTCTCCCCTTTCCCTGTGAGACCTCCTCGTCCATTCTCCGCTCTCATGCCTTCATACACTTCTATAGAATCAAAGAGGAGCGTTCTTGAGTGAACCATCCTCCGCTTCGTAGTCGGGGAGTGGTCAGCTCCTCTCTATCTTTCAGGATTCTAGCTGATAAGAGCTTGCGATCTTTTTCTTTCCTAGCCACTTGCTCCAGTTTCTTTATGTTAGTTGAGCTCTTTGACGTTCCGGCTATGATGAAAAATTGTATTTCACTCGCCCTCCTTTCTTTATCCCGACTACGAAAGCTTCGAGGCGAGTCTGTCTCCGTCACGTATATCGTATAAGATTTTGACCACATTCTCACTACCTTGACTTTCTATCGCTCGGAGACGGATTGTATTTCTTTTCCGGTCTTGCCTCACCCTCTCACTCCCCTGGACTCTCTCCTCAAGGCTTTATCGGCTCCCAGTTAAGTCTGATCAGCCTTACCCGGCCAGGGGAAGACCCCATTTTTGTGAATTTTCCTTCCCGTTGACGTGGCAGCAATCGACCTCTTTAGAATCTTCCCTCCCGTCCTGACCCGTCCTCACCCTATACCGCTCCGTTTGGGTTGGCCATCTCCTCCCTACGTTTCACTCCAGAAGGTGCTCTTCGAAGAAAATTTTCTTTCTGGAGGCAGACGCGAGATGTATTTCCGCTGTTTGAGAACGCCCTGTTGACGGTCTCAATTCTGAACTTTTTTTCCTCTTCCCCTTTTGGAGCCGACCCGACGGCCTTTTCCCCTCCCCCCAAGGCTATTTCATCTGTATCCGGCGGCGTCTGATCTTCCCTTTCATGTCCCTTTTGCGCCTGCGTCGATAGAGGCAGATCTTTTTTTGACTTTAGCGCATTTTTCTTCTTTGGAGCCCCGGAGAAGTTTTTTTCTTTTTATTCGTCTTTACTTGGTAACAACTTCGAGTAGGCTCTCCCCTTTTTCAAGCATACAGATCAAGGCGTCCTCCTCTCTTCTGTCTTCCCGCCTATCAGTTGTGTTTAGATAGTCCAGAGCCTTTCTTTCGCAGATAGATTCCTGTGAGCGCCCCTGTGCTCTTCTGCCCGGCCATGTTGATAGATCTCAGGAAAAAGACCTCCTTTCGCGAGCGTTCCGTCCGAGACCACCGGAGTACATTCTTTATATCTCAGAAGGACGCTATAAGTGTCAGAGTAACACCAAATATCGACTCTAAGTCCCCCCTCCTGATGATGTTGTCTTCATGAACCTTTTTTGGTTCGTCTGCTGTGGGATTCCATCTCCCGTGCGGCACCTCGCTTTTTAATTTCGGCCTTGACTCTTTCCTTCTTTCCCGAGTCCGCCTTCTCCCCACCCCCACCCATTCCGTACCTCTTCCGCTCGTGGCGCCCGCCCCCTGTGTGATAAAAATTTTATGCTACCCTCCCACCCTTTGGGTTTTAACTTCCCATAATGCACCCATACCTTTTGCCCCGGTCTGTCTCTCAGGGCCTGTATGATAGCCCCGTTCCTGCTAATTCCGGATCTGCTTCGTTCAAGGTCCCAATAACTCCCCTCTTTGGTATTTGATGGAAGGAAGTTTTCTACTTTACTCCTGGATCCCAAGCGAGCCATTTTTCCTTGTCGGCCTTTTAGAGCTTCCCTGTTGGATTTTCCTTTTTGATACTTGAGAGAAAGGGCGACATCAGGACCTTCCTTGTTCGCCTGACCTCCGTAAGTCAAGACCTTAGTTCTAGATGTTTTAATCGACTGATGCAAGGGTTTTCAGATCTACGATATTGTGCCCTCAACATAGACCCTTCTCCGCTTGTGGCACTTCATGATTCTCGCTCTAGGGGAAAGCCAAGTTTTGCCCCTATGACCTGATCTCCGTTGCTAAAAGATCCAATCCGTCGCAATTACGTCCTTCACCCAGATTCGCTTCTAAGACTGGTTTTAAGACGCCTTTCCCCCAGCTCATTTTGCGTCCCCCCTATCAGGAGTCGGGATGACTTTTCGTCCCGGCTGACATCTTCGCCGTATTTCATAAGCGCCTTGATTTCTACTATTCTTTCTACGTGAGAAGTGGGGTTGCTGCCCTAATCTCTATTTCAAGCGCTCTGGTAGGAGTTGCATGCAGCCAGTCTCAGCCTGCGCTCCTTTGTTTTCCAAGCGTTGTCCAGCATCGAGCTCTCCTCTTTCTCCGCACAAACGCTTTCGGAGGCGCCCGCCCATTGTCCCTAATCCGTACGATGCCCTACCTCCTTTGGCCCGAGTAGGGCGGTTTTCCCCTCACCTCGCCCTTCCCTATTCCGGTGCTTACACCCTTTGGTCTTTCGTCAAAAGATTGGCGAGTTTTCGCATTTTTCGCTTTCCGTCGTCTTTGCCCGGCCTTTCTTCTTCCTTGCATATTTAATGACCTGGAATATCCGTCCCTTCGGTTTTCTTCGCTCCTGTGCGGAAAGACCGGACTTTCCCTTCCGGATTTTGTTCCATTCTATCCGCGGATCTGTGGGCAAGTGATCCCTGAATTTGCTGGTAGAGGAATATGGCCTTCTTCCTAGAGCTAGTCCGATCCCATTTCCTCCATAGACGTCAGTCCAACTCACTTCTTCTGTCCCTCTTGAAATTGATCCAAAAAATGCTTTAAGACCCCTCGCTCACGGATCTACCGGTTATTCCCCGCCTTGGCCTAGTCCCATACCCCTCATCTTTCTGGATTGATCCTATGTCTTTCTCCTGTGTAGCATCTCCGTCCGCTGAGACGTTTTCTTCACTTCTAGAGAAGATCTTTACCATATCCCTCCTCGCTTCTTTTCCCCCCTGGTATTCTTTTCAGAGGTCCCTTGAGAAGTTGACAAGCCCTTTCCCTTTAACCATATGCGCCTAACCCGATTTTTTTTTTGTTCCCCCTTTCTTCTGGCCCCTGCGGTGTTTGCTTTGTAAAGGTTCGTGGTGGACTTCTTCTCTTTTTTTTCAGGCCCCCACTTCTTCGGCCGTTTTTTTTTCTCTTCTTGTATCTGGCAGCTTTTTATTATAAGTCGTGAATTTCCCCAAATTAGAACCGTTTTCAGCTTCCGGTCTCCTGCTCTCAGTGACATTTTTTGGGTGTTTTTAAACGCTAGAGAGCCGACTTTCCGTAGGTAATTTTCTACACAATCCAGGTTCAATTTGACGGTCGTAGTTCACTTTTTCTCTCCACTTCTTATGCTTTTGATTTTCCCTTTGGTTTCTTTTTGAGGGCGGATTGGTTTTCGCCAGATAATTTGTCCTCCCTCTTCCTCTGACCGCCTGCTTCCCTTCTTCCGTCCCCTCTATGCTTCCTTCCTCTCCCTCAGTCAATCAAGTGGATATCGAACACATTAAAGACCGTCCCCTTTTTGGGGCCTCGGGATAAGTTCTTTCTTTCTCCCTGCAGTCTCAAAGTCTTTTATCACTCATGTCTTAGACTATACTTGACGTTTAAGAGCGCCTAAAGGGCGTTCCCCATCTCTATTTTTAAGTTCGAGGCTTAGCCAACATCCCCCTTCTAGCGTTTAGGCCCCTCCCGTCGCACCTCCTGAGTAATTTTTTGAATCAAGAGTTTTTTAAACTTGCTCTCTCTCATCTTATTAACGTTTGCGAAAACAATCTGGAAATTTCCCCCCCCCTTTTTATCTCCATTCCATGGGCCCCTTACGCGGAGCAACTTCCTTCTTCGCGTGGTGAAAAGGAGAGTCCCCTGCTTTTCCGCTCTCTTTAAGCTTAATCCTAGGGGGCTCAACGTAGCCGCGCTGAAATGCGGAACCCTCCCCCTCCGTCCCAAGGCCCGAATATTTTCCCCCTTTTGTTGATAGCTTCCGAGCGGACGGCTTTTGAAGGTCCTTCCATGCTTCTGACCCAGCCCTTTAGATTGGGATCTCTTGAGCGGGGGTTCGTCCGTAGGATTTTCTCCTGACTCTACATCAGAGGCTTTTCCCTGTTCTCGTCGTGAGGGCAATTGGAATGAGAGTCATCCATTTACTCTAATTTTCGCAAACTAATTCCCTTCTGAGATTCGCTCCCCCCCTTTGACGGCGCAATTGCTTTTATGCCGCATTCGAGAAAGCCGTCATCGAGGCGACTTTGCTCAAAGGATGCGGTATTCGATCTTTTTTTTTTTTGCTCAGCCTCCGCGTTTGTACCTCTAACGGGTTCTCTTGGAGCGCTGCCGGCTTTTCCCCCCCCCCCGGCGTCGTCCCATTTTCCCGCATCTCGGACATTGTTAAGGCTGTTTGAGTGCCCCTTCTGACCCCCCACAGTGTTAGTGACTTGTTCGCTTCCTCGCCTGTCGTTTTCTTCCATACCTTCACCCCAGTCCTTTCCATCGCTCTTTGTAATCATGTCTACTTCTCTCTCCCCTTACTCCTTCCCCGGCCCCGCGACACAAGTCCCTTTATTATCCTTTCCCGCAAATATTCCCGACATGGCACCCGACCGTCCCCCCTGTTCCCCTTTTTTGACCCTTGATTGTATCCTTTAACACCCTGTTACATCCAACATCGTTTGGCGGAGAGCTTCCTCTCCTCTATATTTTTACCCTCCATTCTTCAAGTCATTGTGTAATTTCCGAGGGTAATTCCTCCGGCAGTAATGTCCGTCTTTCAGCGCCGCTTTCGTCTTTTCGAATACTTTCCCTTAACTTCCAAAGCTGTAAATACGCATGGCCAGATCCACCTTTTTTTTCCCCTTAGATAGGAGTTCTCATGCTTCGATCACGATGTTTTTACTTGATTATTTACGGGCAACCATCCCCCCCTTCGAGTTTAAGCCTTTCCTTTAGTAGTTCATATGGTATCTGAGCATTGCTCTGGTTGGGTGGTTGGTAATCCCTCCCTGCTCAATTTAAGATCCCCCCAACATTCCCCCCTCCCCAGTCCTCCGCCCATACCGCCCCTGGGAGTTGTGACCTCCTCGCTTTTTTTTCCAGCTTTACACAGAGTTTGGGGATCCTTTTCTCTGGTGGAGCACTTCTCTTGTACATCCGCCGTCTTTTCTCGTGTACACCGTCTCTCGTACTTGCCTCCGATTTCTCTGTACCACTTGCCGACCCCTGTCTGTTGTACTTCCTTAACCTTTGACAGTGACTAGCGCCGTATGCATCCTCAGTAAATCTTCCTGTTCTTTCAGACTGCGAGACTCTACTATTCAACTTTCTTTTAAGATTAGATTAGCGCCTTCGCTCGCCCCCCCCCCCCTTATATACATTCCTCTTCTTCTCCCTCTCCTTTTCAAGCCTGAATAAATGACAAGATGTTTGTCGCCAGTACTCGTCGGCTCGAGTATGTGCGTTTCACATCCCACATTTCTTCCCATGCCTCGTTAGATTTGGGCGGCTCCCCTCAGCACTTTTTGTCGCGAGTTACGTCCAGAGGCGGGTGATGGCCTTTTTGTCCATAGTCGGCTTCGGATTTTGACTTTGAAGTCTGATCTTGTCTATGAGCTAGAGGCCTTTTGGCTCAGTTCTCGCGAGCGGCCCTCGTCCCTCCCTCAGCGCGCTCTAGCGTCCTCCCTGAACGGCCTGCTCTCAATAAGCTTTCTCGTGATTTTTAAAAAAATCCCTCCGCTTTATCTTCCTCGTTGCGCTTTTCTCTTCTAGTTATCGAGTCCGACTTTACCTTTAGTCCTATTCCGCTCCTGATTTCCTTCGAGCCTTTTTCTTTTGTGTCGCAGTCCGCTCAGGTCGCGCTTATTCGACGAGTTCCTAATTCCCTCGACCGTGGCTGATAGCCTCCCGGAACTGGCCATTTTCCCTTCCGCCGTACCTCTTCGAGCTTTTATTCCCCCCTCTTTTGGACGAATGATCTGGATTGCAGGCGCAACCTGGATCTTTCGTTTTCCTGTCTTGCCCTCTCTATCTATGCCCTTCCAATCGTCTCCTTTGTCGGAGGACGGCTCGTCTAGCCCGTGGTCAGTACCTCGTTGGCCCATTTAAAGCTCCCCTTCTCCTCTTCCAGTCCTGAGCGAGCCGAGCTGATGGCGCCTCCCCTCCTCAGTTTGAGTTTGCCCATAGGACTTCAACGCCGAGGTAGGATTTTTAGACGAACTTTTCGTCCCCCACCTTGGAGTTCTTCTCAGCTTAATATGTGAAGCTTTTTTTGTTACAGTCGGACGATGGTTCCGGCTCCTCCTCCCCGTCGAGCCAATTCATTCTCCACCGAGATTCCCTAGCTACGGTACCATTTTCGGCCTTCCCATCTCTTTATCCCGTCATAATTTGCTGACCCTTTTTTTACGCTGATTTTTGCTTCTTTTATGGCTTTCTCTGTCACTATATTGGAAGCTGTCCATTGGCGCATGGCTGGCGCCTTTTTTATTGAAGTTGGTGTTAATCCTTCTGGAAATTTTTAATTCTCGCTGCTCTTCTCCCCGCCTGCCATTGACTTGCTGATACCCTTTTTTGCCTTCCCGTTTTACTAATAACTTGGTTGTTGAGGTCTGATCTATCTGCTTCTTGACTTAGGTCTATGAATCGTTTTCTCTTGCGCGACCGCAGACTTCGTTCCCGTATTCATAAGCAATACTACCATTCTCTTACTTTAAATTCACTACCTTCTTCTTCAAAATACGTGACTATCTCATTCCTGGTCCTCTCGCCTGTTCCAGTCTAAGCGTTTCCCCGCCCAGCTCCTTTCTGATTATCACTTTTCAGAGTGTTTCTTGAGGAGACCCTGGCTAAGCTCCGCTTTCGGAACGAGAGCCTCTCCTGGTCTGGGCATGCCTCTGCCGCCAACATCTTCGGCTCCTCTTAGGTTACGCACTTTGCCTCCCCTTTTGTATCGACCAATTTCTCTTTTTTTAAGGTCCCCCTTCATCATTGCCCATCCGTTTCTTGCATTTAGTCTTCCTGGATCTTCATCCAGCGATTCCTTCGCTTCCCGCCTTCCTTGAATGCCCCTACAAGAATGGGTTCCCTTTTTACCTTGGATTCCCCTTTTTCCACTTGATTCTTCTCCCTTTTTATTTTGGGAAGGGGATATATATCGCCAAGGACTCCACCAACCTTGGTGTTGTTGGTTGAAAGAACTTTTTTCCTTGTTTCTCCGTATTCAAGGTTTTAGTTTTCCCGCCGGTCTATTCCTCTCCGATTATTTGACGGCGACTCCCTCCCTTTTTGACCTCCCGTTGGAGTCGCTACCAAACGTTTATTTCTCAGTTTTAACTATGTTTTGCGAACTCTGATTTTGATCCCACCCTTGACAGAACCCCCTGTTCGCAATGTCTTCTCAATCGCTAGCATATTAGTTCACTCTTCCTTCCTCTCATTCCTATAGAATAGAAGGCCCCCTTTCCTCGTACGCTCAGTCTTGTCTTTTTTCCCCGACGGCTTCTGCGATTAGAGCGTTTAATGATTCCAGGCTATCTCGACTGTTTGCTTCCCTATGCCTTTTTCAGCGGCTCTCAGAATTGATGATAGAGAGATTTACTCGCCAATGATCTCTGAATTTCCTCCCGCCGAATCGTGAATTGGCCCGAAGATTCCGCCTTTTCTTAGAACGATTTCCGTGTTTTTTTCCCTTATTTCTGGTGATCCCTCAAAATCCAGGTCCTTGGACATAATTGGGTTGGCGGTTTTTCCCTCCTTCGCCCCTTTTTTGACTGACTCTAAGGAAACGTTCCGCGATACAACCCTTTATGGTAGAGCTTCCCTTCCACTCTCTTCCTCCTGGCTTCACTTTCCTATCTGTCCTTGCCCTTCCTCCCTGGCTCTTTTTGTTGATAGTCTTACCATTCTCATGTCTTTGGTGCCGGCGCGTCGGTCCCAAGCCCCATTGACCTTTCTATGCCGTCCCATGCGTCTAATATCTCCCTTTATGACCACTGGATTTTCGTCTTCTTCACCGGCCTCCTAATCTGTTCCTTCGCTCAGGAGATCGACTCGCATGAGCAAGTCCTACTTTTACATCCATCAATACGCCTTTTCTAGGTGTACCTTTTTCCCTTCCCCTCACTTTTCCTACAAAGATCCCTGACGTCGCCCTCTGCTCAATTCTCTCCATCGATGTAATCGTCACCCGATTTTGTTCGGTTCTTGTCGCGTTTTCTTTTCTTTTTTCCCTGCGGATTTTCATCGAGACGGTTTCCGCCCCTCCTAGCAAGTGCGAGTTTAAGGTAACCTCCCTCTCCGCGCGGCTTGCAATGGTCCTTCCTCTTTCCCTGAAAGTTGACCCTTTTAGTCTAAAATTTCAACCGATTCCGGCCTGGACTTCAAGTTTTCATGTCCCCTTGTCTAATAGTCTTTTCAAGGGATCCCTCTTCTCAAGATTTTCCACCCTTCTTTTTTCTTGGCCTCTTTGCTCTCTCGTTATTTCATTAAATTTACCAATCGTTTCCTGTGATCCTGCGGCATTCCTGTTGACAGCTCGCCGACTGCCCTTCGATGGAACCGGATCGTTCTGGAGAGGGAATTAACTTAACCTTCCATGTTTAGGCCGTGTTCCGTTCCAGGTTTTCCCCCGTGAACCCGTAAACGTTTGAACCCCTCCCTTTTCTTTCCTTTCTCCCGTCTTTTTTCGGTCCTGGTTTTCTTCCCAGAGGACGAGAACATTTTCCTCTCCCTTGAGTCCTGACGACTGGAAAAGGTTCCTCTCTACTCCCCAAGCCCAGTATGTAGTGACCCCTAGCACACCCTAACGAGCCCCCCCAAGTGTGTAGGGCGACCCGTTTCTCGTCGTATGTTTTCTCCAAATTCGTCTTCTCCCCTCGTTGTTACCCTTCGAGCCATTCCCCCCTCCGCGCATGAAATTTTTTTTTAAACGGCCAGCGCTAGCTCTCCCACTATATCTGCCAGCCTTTTCCTTGCTCACCGTCTCCCGCGATGCGCCGCTTTCACCAGAATTAGGTAATCCCCTTTGCGCGCGTCCCCCCGGCTTATTTATTAACTTCGTTTCGGCCCGCCAATACCCTTCGGTCTCGCCAGGCCCCCTGCCTAACGGACCTACTTCAATTCTTTCCTCCCCAGCTCGGACTCCGGTAGCAAAAGAAGACTCCTCCCTCCCCCTTCATCTGCCGCGAAATTCCGTTTTCTTTTCTCAACGTCGTTTCCGGCTCTTTGCTCTCTGCGCCGCCGCGAACCCCTCCCT
>Ga0179593_1334902_pt1 | contig 10829 bp, 13 predicted proteins | sample CZODoug2_1_08_16_FD_185931 | JGI IMG/M metagenome (GOLD analysis project Ga0179593, IMG submission 185931) | Vadose zone soil fungal communities from Angelo Coast Range Reserve, California, USA - CZODoug2_1_08_16fungal (PacBio error correction) | ecosystem: Environmental > Terrestrial > Soil >... | reverse complement strand
TTTTCCCCCCGGGAAATACCCCTTTTGACCTAGCAGGTTAACTTGGTGCTTTCTCCCGTTCTTCCTTATCAATAGGAGCAGAACAAAGCATCCCCCCTTCTATTTTTGGATCGAACCGATCTTTTTCTTCCCTGGAGGCCGAGTTGTTCGCTCTTTTCTTACACAGCTGTAATGCGCTGCCTCATGAGGCCCTAGTAGCTCCCTTCTTACCTGCCTTTTCCCCCTTTTCACCCATGTTTCAGCAAGCCATCAATTGAATTTTCCCGAAATGTCTCCTAATGTTAACTCGGCAGTCTCCCTTTCTGGTGTTGTTAGGGAGGGCGCGTTGGGTGGTGGCTGTTTTTATCTGTTTTCTTGGGTGCTGGTGGGGGTGGGGGGGGGTTTCTGGGTCGTGGTCTTGGCCGTGGGGGGTTTGGGCTTTCTCTCCCTTTTTGGGGGGGGACGGGTCCTCTTTGGTGTTGGGGTTTTGGGGGGGTGGTGGGTTGATGTTGTGTGGTGGGTTTTGGGTTGTGGCAGGCCGGTGGGGTGGGGTTTGGGTTGGGGATTGTTACCTTTCTTCTGACCCCCATCTTTTTTTTGTCTTCTTTTCCTCTCCTTTCTGATTTGCATTCTCCTCTACTAGGGGTTGATTCCGTTTTCAACAGTTCTATTCCCGCAACAAGGTCTTTCAGCCCCCCTGGCCCACGGGCGCACACCGCAGCCATCCAGAGCTTCATAGCTTTTTTTCCTTTTTTTCTCGAGCCACACGTCGACTACTCGCGAGGATAGATCCGATTTTCCCTTAGAGGAACTTTTTTTTTTGGATACTCTTGCCTTCCCCCCCCCCTGTGCGTTGAAAAAATTTTTCCTTCTCAGTTCTTCCCCCCCGTCCCTTACGCGCGGTATACCACCCCTGAGGAAGTCATGAAGTTTTCCTTTTATTGCATTTCCTGACTTATCTCCTGGTCGAGATGGCTTCAAGGGGGCACGGTGAACAGTCCCCTCCTTCCTTTACCTCCATCCACGCATGCCTATCGATGCGGCGATAGAAGTGTCTTTTCTTCAATTGACCGTAACTCCTCTTTGCCCACTAATGTTCTTTCCTCCGTCACCGTCCCTTTTTTGTCAAACCCCTATTTTTACCCAAGGCTCTCATGCAGAAATATAGACGAGTTCGGTTTCCCCTTTTCTCGGCGCGGCCTACGAGACCTTTTCCCGACAGGACTCTCCAATTCGGGTTCCCCGATCTGCCAGTTTGGGCTGATTGGAGTCTGAAGGTTCAGACTTTCTCCTTTCCTGTCTGATTGTAGTTGCTATAACGGGGTCGGAATGACCTGTGAACCACTTTATAAGTTTTTCCTTTATAGCGAGGCCTGCCGCCTTACAATCCTCTCTCACCGCGTCTTAGCCAGAGTCCCCCTGCTTTTTCTTCCTTCGTCAGAATGCTTTTATGCCGATCCGTATCCCTCCGTGTGAGCTTGGCTTGGATTTTTCGTTTTTTTTTCGATCCTCCTAGTGGGTATCTTTTCTTTCTCCAGATGTTGTGATTATCTCGTCTTGACCAAGGGGCCCGTCTTTCCCCAGGACGTCCTCAAATCGCGTCAAAGAGGTCCTGTACGATTTATGGGGCACCCTTCCCCCCCACCACTGTCAATACGGTTGCGTTCGACCGAGCTTCCAGTTACGGCTCCACGTCTTCCTCGTCCTTCAATTTCTCCTTTTCAAAGACTTCCCCGTGGTCTTGAAGGTCGACCTTTTTCCGGCCGGCCCACTCTTGTCGTCATACTCTCTTTCATCCTCCTTTGTTTCTTTCCGACTGCCCAACCCCGTTCCCGGAACAAGTTCGTTCGCTCCCGTATGAGGTCTTTCTTCTTCCAATATGACCCCCTTTGTCCGTTGGAGCTTAACTGAAATCCGGTAGACTACGACCTACCCTTCGGTCGTTGTGTCTTTCCCCCCACAGAGATTTAATCGTCCTTGCAGGACCCCTTCCGAAGATCTTGCTGATAACATCTGTGCGTCGGGCTGACCCAGCTATAAGGACCAAGACAATCACCCTCCCCAGGTTCTCCCGAACAATACTGGATGACCCACCCGCAAAAGTTAATTCCAACTATTTTGCTACGAAATAAGACAGTTTTTAGTACGGAATCAATGACGGTCTTCCCGCTGCTGCCAAGCGCCGGTCAGTCTTTTTTTCTTTTCTTCCTTCTTTCGTTAGCGGTTTAGTGCATCGCGCATAAGAAGTCCCATTATCTCATGTGTCCCATTGGTCATGTCGCGACGGTTTATAGCAAAACCCATTATCCCCTGCGTGCCGTTCATCGTTTTTACGCCACAAAATCTGGTCTCCTCGAGCCGACTCCCGCTTGATGTCTGTCGAGCTGCTCTTTCGTGGCCTCTTATCCGCCAGCCAAGTCACGGTAGCGGAGATATTGATCTTGAAGTCGACTTGGTTAACATACCCCCCCCCTGTCTTTTTAATTTTAGTGGGTCTAGATGCCCCCCGGACCCTTATCTGTCGGCAAGAAAGAGTCTCTCTGGTACGGTCAGCTCCCTGACCGTCATCGCCATCGTCGTTTCCTTCTGATCTTCCTTGACCCGAGCCTTTATACGTCCGTTCCAGCCCATCTCGACCAGCTCTCCTTTTAAAATGCAATAGCGTGACTCCCCTTCTTAGAGAATGTGTTCCGTTTGCCGAGGAGGCCGACAGTCCCCCCCTATTTCTCACCTTTTGACGCACTCTTCCCCCCATTTCCGAGTTGCTTATTTCTGATTCCGACTCCTCTCCTAAGAGCCTGCTCAGTCGACCTTTTGCGTCGCCTTCATCCCTTTACTCTTGATAGTCTCCCCCGTGACCGAGCCCGTTTTTACAACCTCCAGGTGTCTTCCCCAAGAATTTCCATTGGGTTAACACGAGTGCAGGTCGTTCCCTTTTTCGATCAGTCAGAATAGCTGTCGAACGCATCTGCACCAGGCAAATTTTTTCCGCATACTTTTTTGATATTGACAGTCCCCGGCTCCTTTCCTCTTGTACCCTTCAGGCCCGAGTGTGCCTCCAAGCCTTCACTGCGGCTTTTTTCTTCTTCGAAAGCGGTTTTGACTCTTTTTTTTTCTCCTCTTCCCCTTCCTTCAGCGTTCATTCACTGTGATTCCGTCCACTAGGACTACCCTTTTTCCTAACCTCCTTTAGCCCGATCCCCTCTTCTTTGGGGCAGGCTTTGGTGTTCCTCTTTTTCCGCGGCCCTAGCCCCACTGTTCGGAGCCGGCTTTCTTTTCACCCCCTCTTCCCCCGCTGCCTTCACTCCTTTCCTCTCCTCCCTTTGTTGATTAAGCCTGTCCCTCAAGGTGGACTTTGGTGACCTTTTGTTTTTCATAGAAGGCAGGCTTAGCCTCTTCCCCTTAGGAGCCCAAGGCCTGCCCGTTTTTCCTGCCTTATATTTTTCTGTTGCGTCTCTCTTTCCCTTTATTTCGCTGCTAATTGTGCGCCCCCCCGACCCCAAGCTTCACCCTGAGCCTGCGCCTTTTGTTTCACCACCAAGGTGCAGTCAGAAATCCAGTGTCCTTTTCTCCCCCTCCCCCAACTAGTCATGTCCTGTTCCCCAAATCGAGGGGCCTATCACGATGCCGCACCCACTCTTTTTTCTTGGTTAGGATGTTATTCCCACCGGTCCTATCGCCCTAAGCAGTCTGCCCACTCGGGGGTTTTTAGTACCCTTCCCCGCTTTCCCCTTGATTTTTTTCCCTCCCAATTTCTTGGTCAGCGGGGCGGTTGCCGAAGCTACCCCGATGCTGAGCTGACTCGACTCGCCAACGTCGAATTTGCTCGGTTGCTATCGATAGCGATCCCTTCCAACGGATCCAGACCTTGGTTGGGCTCATTGCCTGCGCTGAAAAGATGTTCCTTGCCTCCCTTCTCCTCTTGCCCAGCCGGAAATCAACAGTTAGTCCCTTTTTCCTATTGAAGTTTTTCCCGTATTGCGTATGAACCCGTAGAGACTGGCCGATGGGTCCCAGCTGCATTGCACAGGTCTCTGCCAAGAATTCCCCTCAAGAATGAATTCTCGATGCGGCGATCTACGGTTATCGAGTAACCTTCTCTGCTGTCCTACATGGTCCGCTTGGTGCGGTCCTCGACAACCCTGACCCTCCATGAAAATATTGATCGTGTGCTCGATCAGCACTTCAATTCTCCCCTGATCCTTTTTTTGGCGGCTTGAGCAGGGGCCCTGACGCTCAGATCGACATGACATCGCATAAGGGCTTTTTAGGCTCTTTCGAGCTCCCCCCCAGCGTTTCGAAGGATCGTCTCCTTCCTCACGGTTTATCCGGATGTTTAGCAGTTTCCAATTAAGTTTTCCGACCTGACCAATTAACAGTCTATCGGGCGGACGTCGTGACTTCGCCGCTAGCCCAGACCCCGCAATCAACCGCGTATTTCGAGAGCGTTCTTGTAATTCATGCTGATTGATGCCCTTCTCCCCTCCAGGAATTCTCCGAGGATTTTTTTTTTTAGCAGCTTTTGGCGGGCCGGTGATTCTTAGTGGATTGAAGCAAGGCTTGCTGGATCCGAGGGTATCTCTCAGAGGTGCCCTGTTGTCCTCTCATCAACCCCCGTTGCCGTTTCTCAGATCTGGGCCCTTCCAATCTGCTGCACCGTCCGAGGATCTCGGGTTTGCACCCCTCCCCAAAATCACCCCTTCCTTCCGCGTTCCTCCTTTCCCCGTCCAATCGGAGCCGATTTTCTACCTCCCGCCCCGGGCCCTTACGGCCAGGTGCGTTTTCAGGGTCGACTGGTTTCAGGGCGGTCAAGCATGCTGTAGTTTTTCCTATCTTTTTTCCCTCTCCCCTCGGAATTCCCCATCGTCTTTCCGTTCCGTCCGTAACAAGCGACCTTCAAACCGCCCCCAGGCACCCCTCCACCACTCTGCCGGTCTGCTTGATTTTTAAAAGATTCCTGTCAGATTGTTAGCCTTAAGTGACTGCTCGGCTCCCCCTCCGCCGCTGGGGGTGTCGCGTGGCAGCTGATGATAGTACGTTCCTTAAATCTTTTGACGGCCTATCTTGACCCCCGGCGTAGACCCCGGTCCCCCGTTCCTCGTATCACGGAAAACATCGGACCCAGCACGCACGGGTCTTCCCCCCCCCTTTCTCTCCCCCCCAAGCGCCAAACGTTTTTCCCCCCCGCCAAACTGCTGCTCCCGCACCTCCTCGGCTACTTCGGAAACTGGCTCAGCCATGTGACTGCCCAGCGCTTGCTCTTCGAAGACAGGTTTCTTGTTATGGGCGTAGCGGTTGTGATTTAATAGAGCTCGCAGAGCAGAGACCTGCGAATGGTTGCACATTCTGACGGTTCTAGCAACCTAATCAGGGCCCTGATTTCACCGTCGTGCCCTCACCTTCGAAACAAAATATCGAGAACTATCCTCCTCCTTTGCTTCTAGTACTGTCGAGATCGGCCTGAAATGTTAAGTTTTCTTCCTTTTCCGGATCTTTTTGACAGTGCTGATTTACTGGGGCACCTGTCATCCCCATAGGTATTTTAGGGTCTATTTTCTTGTCCCCACCGAAAATTACCCTTCCTTTCCTGTAGGTCCTCGCGGTACGCGCAATTTTGATCCCATGACCCGCGACCGCCTCCTCGATCAGCATTTTGGTGCTTAGGAATCGGGCCGTTGCCAGTTCTCCTCCCGATTGCTAGCTAGTCATAGTCCTCGGTCTGTTAAGAGAATCACTATTTTTTTGAATTTGGATTCTTTTCCCTTCTCCCTGAGTCTTTTCGCCGGATGCATGCCCGGGAAACTTGCGAAAAGGTTTGACGGCATAGAGCCCCCACCCATTTTTCCTTTTCTTGACCTTTCTAGCTCATAACGAGAGCCTTCTAAAGTGTGTCTCCCTGCCTCTTCAATACTGTCCCGATATAGGGATCTTTTTTTTAGGGGCACCGTAGACGGTTTACCCGCATTTTCTCCCAAATAAGGTTTAAATGATGAAGGCCTCACCCCACATATTTGCCATTTCTTGAGGTTTGGGCGATTACAAGTACCGAGTGCCTTTCCCGCAACACCCCCCCCCCCCCACCGCACCCCACACAACACACTAGCCCCCCCCCCCCCCACCACCCCCGAGTCCCCCCCCACCACATGTTTTGTTTTGAAGCCAGGACCCTGGCGCCCGCTTGTTTTTCAGGCAGAGTTTCTTCTCCCCCCTCCCACGTAACTTATTTCTGACTAACCTTGGTTGAGCACGTTACGCCCGCCTTGGGTTCGCCGACGTCCCTCAAATCTCAGTCTTCAGTGTGGAAGAGAGCTCCACTCGCCTCCATGAATAACCTGATGAAAGCTTTCGTTTGAAGGCTTTGTTAGGCTAATATTTCCCCTCAGCCTGCCGCGCTGGTTGCACGTCAGATCGGTTCACCTAAAATGTTGTCCTTCCTCTCTCTCATACGTTGTTGGTGAGATCTCTTGAAGTACAGCCAATGAGTAAGGGAATAGCAGTTCTCCGAACTTGTTCGTTTTAGCCTTCGTTCCCCTCTTCTTTGAACTTGAGTCCCAAGGATGCCCAGACCCTTCCTCTTTTGTTTTATTCATGGAGGCAGAGTTGCCGTCTTACCCAGCTGAATCCTTGATCATTCTCGGCCCCCCAGTCTTCACCCCGGCTTTCCTTACCGTTGAAATCCCCCTCGTCTTTTTTTTCTCCTCCCATCCCCCCTTGCCTGAAGCATGTTCCATTAGATCCTTCACCGATTGCAGGCCACACTTTTGCCGGTTAGGAGGTTCGGACAGGTCCTCGGCTACTGATCGCTATTCATCTCCGCACTCTGGTGGGCTCCCTTTCCTGCCTTGTACACCTTTGATTTTGCTCCACCAGGTTGGGCTCTGCGGTTTGCCGTCTACCCTAGATCCCTGACTTTAATTCGATGCCACACGTAGACTTGCTCGGAATACTCCCCGCAGATCACTCCTGAGAGGAATTGGGTTTTTTTCTCTGACGTACCCCCTGTGCTAAGTGTTTCGGTTCCGGTATCTGAATCCATGCGGATCGTCATACGTATGCAGTTCCTGATTTGCCCTTCACTTTCAGATTGTTTCTCTTGATGTGTGACTTGCAGACGCATATTTTTTGCGAAAGGCTTTCGATCAATCACGCAGCTAGATCTGGGAGGTCCTGGATCCTTGGCCTCCCCGCTGCGGCCGGTAATCTTGGCTGACAAGTAACCCACTGACCATTGTCCCCCACTCTCTTTTCATGTTTGTTGCCCCCCAGGCGAAGCATTACCAAAGCGCGCCGATTGGCTACGAGTGAGCGCCCAGCCGCTCGAGACGAACCCAAGTTTCTCCTTGCTTGCTTCCCGCGAGCAACCCGTTTGTGCCTGCAGACTGCAGCCCCTATCCGTTTAGGTCCTGCTTTCAGTTGCCTATAACTCAGTTGACAAATTGTTCAAAACCCCCCTGCACGATCCTTATAGGGCGAGGCACCGATATCCTCTCCCTGCAAGCCGATACTACCCCAACAATCCTATACCTGTTCATTTGAGACGCTTTTCTCCTTTTCCCTTTAATTATTCGACCGTAAGTCTGAGGTGAGGTTCCTCCGTTTTTTTGGCTTTTGACCGTGCTGGGTCTCCGATTTTGGGGGCTGTTTGGATCCGATGTTGTTTTGATCTGTCTTCCGAGTCCCCCCCATTTCCCTCGATTAACCCGCTGATCAAGTTCGGCGTCAATTTTCTGTCCGTACGGGCTTTGGGCACCGACACCCACGTACCGGCGCTTTCCTCTTTTCGTTTAAGTCTTATTCCCATCGGAAGGACCTTTTTCCTTGTACTAATATCCGTTCACTGACCGGCGTCACGGGTTTTCCGGCGGCCGGCCCCCAACTTTTCGTGCGATCTCTCTCTTTCTCTGTTGTGGTTTTTGCCTCGACTTATCGTCACGACACCTCGTCGCGGCCCCGGACAATAACATTCCCCCGCCCTGGCGCTTGCTTGGTTTCTGATGCCTTCAACGGCGGGCCTGCCGATTGGAGGCCGTACCCCGCTCCGACCGCCCGCGGCGGTACATTTTTTTTGTCGGTGACTTCCCTCTCGTCATGTCCTTTTCAGTCACCTTCTTTTTACGCCGTTTATCACGTTTGTGCAGCTGACATTGTGGTCCCGCGCGAGATTGCACATTACCCATCCTGGTCTTTACATACCTATCGCTGAACCAACGATCCCCCGTCACCCCTCCCCCCAAGGTTTTATCATCGACTTTCGTCCGTCATAAACTGCAGATGTCTTCCCTTAGAAAGACTTTCTCGAAGAGGTTGATGTTGATAGCGATTTTTTGTGCCGTAGCGATTGCGTGCCTCAGAGAGTGCCGGGCCCGAGAACTTTATTTCATTGGTTGTTCACATTTTCGTCGCCCTGCCGTTTTTGGTTTTCTTAGAAACCTTCCCCACGGACCGCCCTGATCGCCACGATCCTTCGCACAATGGTCTGTCCCCTCGCCTCCTCCCCCCCTTGATGCGAGGCCTGGTCTGCTGCGCGTTCCGCTGCCCCGCCTTCAGACAAGCACGGACGTTCTTATGTGCTGAAGTCGCTACACTCCCTCTGTACTTTTCACTGGCAGGGTCTCTGATGCCAAGAGTCACATTCCATCCGTCTTCAGCCCCTGGAGAGAGGTACGTTATCCACAGTCACCGCATAGATCAGCCTGTTGGAGTGGATGAGTCTTTAAGTTTAAATGATCTTTCTCCTATCGGCTGCCGCTTTCCCAGCATCTCGACAGTCTTTCTCGCATAATAAACCGTCCTTCGTTGGATCGCGCTGGGCAGGAGGAGAGTCCTTTCGACGGACGATTCCTCTCCCCTTTTTCATTCCCCTCCCCTCTTTTCCCCCACCCCAACGCAGGCGGCTCGCAGAGATCGATACCTCGTGCAAAGAATTTTTCTCCGTTTTTTTGCATAGTAGCCTGACCTTCCATGCTTGTAGCTTTAGCCCGCCGTGCCGCAACTTGCAAACATCGGTTGAGACGGTAATAACACAAGTTTTTTTTAAAGGTCGCCCACCCTTTTCTTGCTATCAGTTATGTTTGTCCCCTGACAACCAATGGCCGCCCCCCCCCCCGCATCGGTCCAGCCATGCGCTCTCCGAACAGGTCTCTCAATCTTCCGGGTCCACCTCCAAAACTCCAAATTGATGTATGTAATGAAACTTTGGCTCTCTTTCCCGGGCTCGGTTTGTTCGTTCCGCCTCAACTTCGTGCATTCAGGTGGAAGAGAGCGACACCCTCAATGAATAAAATCTGCATCTCAACCTCTCTTCTTTCTTCTTTTGTTGCTTTCCTGATCGGTCCGCTTTTTAGCCCGTCGTCCCGCACGAGCCTATCCCCCTTTATTTCCTTGGCGCTCTCTTTTTTCCTCCTCCCTCGTGTGAAGCACCCCTGTGGCATAGCTTTTTTTCCTTTTTTTCCTCGGGAAGAATCGGCCCCTTTTTCCAGGGCGGAAGTTTTGCCGGTTCAATCGTTACTGCCCGCCCTGTTATCGGGCGAGTTTCATTCTGGATTTTGCGCTAGTAAATTCTAGCCTGAGCTCATTTTGGCCGCGGCGCGACACAAAGCACGCTCCGCGGCGTCAACAGTTTTAAGTCCTCTTCAAGTGAAAGGCTTCTGTCCTCCTCGGCATTTAATGTTTCCCTTTTTCTCGTTTTATACCGATCCCAGTATTTGGCGTGCGGAGGCTTGAGCGCACTCGGTTGACGGCACTGCCTTCCCTTTGGTTCTTCCTTCCTCCTTTCCCAGTCTTTTTAAGCAAAATTGGTTTAAGCCGGGTTGCCGAGCCGAGTTGACGTCTCCGGCGACAGATGCCCACTCGGACTTTGATCGCAATATAGATCTCGTTTTAACTTTCCCTGGCCCTTTTTTTTTTGATACTCTCCTTCGTCGCTGAACCGCTTTTTTCGGTCTGAGCCTTCTTCCCTGCAGCAGTCCGGACTCCACAGTCCGTGCCAGTTTCCTATTGTCCCAGACCGTTTTTCTCCTTGTAGAGATGGCTGGATTTTTTGCTCCGAATAGGGAATAAATTTTTCCCCTTCCCCGCTCCTCCCTCATCATGATCGATGCGGGGATACGAGGGCATTGCCCGACCTCTCCTGGCCCTGTTCTTAATTGTCCTTGGTGCGCCACCCCGCGCCCCTGCGTTTCCCAATAACTATTGGAAGTGTTTGAACCAATCGACTTCATGGCTCCCCCCCCAGCCGCGTCAGTTCCTTGCTCCTGGATTCAATTTTCCGTACTCGCACTAGTCTTCCCCGGAACCGCCTCAAGCTTTCGGACTCGGCATCGCTCTCCAGTTTGTGCGTCCTTGATCAGCTTCAGCACGTGATCCGGGCTGTCCTTGGCAGTTCTACCCTCCAGGGAGGAGTCAAACTCCCACTGTGAACCCACCCCATAGATAGATTGGTAGCGGCTTCGCGCGGTCCCCACTTGAAGCCGCTACGCCCATCACAACCGACCTCCCCCTCTTTCCTGATCCTGTGGACTTCTGCGTTTACATTGCAGTTTTAGACGAGTGCTAGGAGGGCGTCCCTTTTGGCGGTTGATGGTGCTCGGTTCTATCCGATTAGATTTCCTCCCCTTTCTTTCGGACCCTTTACCCCCTATGTTGCGTGTTCATCCCCTTCCCTCTGGCAGCGCGTGATCCTCACAGATCCCGTCGTTTTCTATTTGGCACGACACACCTCCGGCCCGGCGGCGGGAGACCGTCTTTTCCCTTTCAAGTGAAGGTCTACCCAAAGGTTGACTTCAGCGTGTCCTTTTAACCTCCCCTGAACCTGTCCTTTGCGTGAAGGGTTTTCAGGGCCGGCACGACTG
>Ga0179593_1274316_pt1 | contig 10829 bp, 11 predicted proteins | sample CZODoug2_1_08_16_FD_185931 | JGI IMG/M metagenome (GOLD analysis project Ga0179593, IMG submission 185931) | Vadose zone soil fungal communities from Angelo Coast Range Reserve, California, USA - CZODoug2_1_08_16fungal (PacBio error correction) | ecosystem: Environmental > Terrestrial > Soil >... | reverse complement strand
TCCTCGCGCCGGCCAGACGTGCATGGCTTTTGTGCCCGAGTGTCAGAAATGTAGGCCATTAGTCCTACATCCTGCAGCTTCATCCAAATGTGAGGCGAAATGCCTTTCGTGAATGACGTATTTTTGCCTTTGTTTCGACAGTACTTTTTTTTTTTTCGCACACCTTTTGCTTCTTCTCTCTTTCCTGTTGCTCCCCCCCCATTGAGGATAACATGATCAACTACTCGATCTGTCCCTAAACCCTCCGCATCCCTAAACAACTGCTCCTTTGGCATTGATCGTTGTTACTCTGTCTTGTTGGGAGGATCTGTTTCTGAGGACAATTTGTCCTTCATTTTCATCATGCAGGGGGCATATATCTACACCTTCTTTCTGACGACATGGGGCTTCCCTTTTTTCGCCATGTCCAAGGGTCCCCCTTTCCCTCACCCCTGAACTTCCCCCCATTTCCCCCCTTCTGACCCCCCCTTCTCACACTGCACAGCCTTGTTGCCGATACTATTCTGAGACTCTTTTGCAATCTCCCAGGACAGATTCGTTCTTTTTTTTTTTAGGTTGATGGCCCACTACTGTTCCATTTTACGTTTCGCCCTCCAAAAAACCAGCGTTTTGATCGTATACTTCCCGACTTTCATGCAGCCTAGTTTTCTTCTCTTCTACTTGAGTTCCCCCACGACATGCCCCTGTCTCAACTCCGACGACTCTTAATTTTGACCTCCTTCCTCTTTCAGTTTTTTATCCCCTGCCTGTTTCTCGGATGATTTCCCAGAGTATTCTCACCCCCGTTCTCTCAGAGTTTTGTGGCATGCCCCGACTTGTTCTGGAGTTGAGTTTCGCAATGGAATTGTATCTCTTTTCATTTTTCCCCCCGCTTTTTATTTAAATTTGCTAATTAAGCTACAGCCCGTCAGGTGACGCCATTCCCCCAGCATGCCTTTTTGCGGAGACCCTTGTCAGGATGTTAAGGAATTTCTGGCGTTTTGCCTCCCCTTCTTATGATAGGTCGTTTTTTCGGACTTTTTTGGTGACATATATTTTAATCTTTTAAGCAAGTGTTTCGCTCCTGCGTAACAGGATATGTCTTCTTTATTGAATGAGCTCTTATGCTACTCCATGCTCGGCCCTTTGTCTTCAGCTGTATACCCCCCCCCCTTTATGTGCCGGTTATACACCTCAGTTACACGTCCTTTTTGGAAGCGGATAGGTTTCCTCGAGGTCCTCTTTTCATCAGGACGATGGCAGTTAGAGTTAAGCGTGGCCCAATATTTCTAGCACGTCAGTCCAGTCTTTACCAAGGCAGGTCGTCGAGTTTGAGGTTCCCCTGTTGCTCCACCGTCCCCCGCCGACCCCCCAGGGGAGGGAGGTGCCTTGGTGTCGTCGGCCCTTATAGGGGATTGCCCCTCAGTGCCTGGAGGCGTCGGCGAATTCGACATCGGGTGAGTCTTGAGCGCCGCCTTTCAGGATTGGTTAATTTTTTCATGCCATTTTTCCCTGGCCTGCACCCGTCCAAGAGACGCCTTCGGTTTCCGGCAGGCTGTCATGATCCTGTCCCAGATCGGCTTCCAAATCAGGTCTTATATAGCTTTGTAGCGTATTTTCTTTTGATGCAATATTGATACTGAAGTTGCGGTTTTCATTCGTCGCATGAGTCCTTTCCTCTTTCCCTGTTTTCACTAGGCGAGGCCTCTTGTCCTTGTTTTAGTCTTTTTTTTTTTTTAATTTTTCCTGTGAGGAGTTTTCCGTACTCTCTCGTATCGCGGATCCGAGCAGGATCTGAGCAGCGTGTGATTACCGACAATTTCCGGAAATTGTAGCCGGCTCCCCCCCTAAGATCTGTTCCTTCCAAGATTCTTCTGGCCCTCTCTGAGTTCTTGCAGCTCCTTTTCTCCCTCCCTTTTGATATTGCTCTCTCGTACGTTTTTTCATTTGAGCCACCTCCTCCTTGCAGACCGTTGATGGAAGTCCTCCTTAGCGCGTCCCAGTGTTTTTTTTTTTTCCCCCCCAAAAACTTCTTCTTCTCTGCCGATCTGCTTTTGCCGGATTTCTTTTTCCGCAACCGCCCTTTTTTTCCCGCGATTCTTCTGGTATTCCAGCAAATTTGACTGGCTTGTCCACTTTGGCGCCGCCACGTTTTCCCCACTTGCTCCAACTTCCCTTTCTGGCTTTTCACCGGAATGTTTTCTTCAACTTTTTTTTATTTTTCTTTGCTCGGTTACTCACTTTCACCCTATCCCCCTCTCCCCTTTCCCTATCAATTTGTTATAGTGATAGTTAACTGCGGTCCGCGCGCCTTGCCTACCTTTTTTTTTTACCTCCCTGACGGAATCTCGTCCCCCTTGGAGGGTCACCGAATGTCCAGATGTTATGTTCAAGGTCCAAACCTATATCCTTGCTTTTTTACACTTGTCGTCGTCTTTGACCCGATTTCCTCTCTTGTTTCAAAGATTTCCCGTCCTGCGCCCCCCAGAGTGTTGAACTGCGTTCCCACCCTTCCTTGCGTCGACATAACTTTTGAGCCCGCTGACAGGTGGCGCTCCTTTCCGAATCTTGCTCTCTTTGCGCCGAAGCCCCCTTTTGCGCCAAGGTCGTGGCCCCGTTTAGCAAATCGAGGAAATCCCGCTTTTTATTGAGCGAGATTGAGCATTATTCCCCATGCCGACATCTTTCCATATTTTTCAGCCGATCGGTTCCTCCCCCTCTCCTCAGAGGAGTTCCGTTCTACAACAGTCACAATCACTGACCTGGCTTTCCAGTCCACCTCGAGCTTTCAGCCTGACTATTATCCCAAGGCCGGCGGCACCAGGCCTCATTTATTCCTTCCCTGTAAGTCTTATCTCGAGAGGTTAATACACTCGCTTCCTCTCCCCTATATATCACCTCCCTTCAGTGTCCTCCGAGTTCTGAAGTTTTCGCATCTATGGCGAGTCCCCACGCGGCGGACTCGTTTTATTGACCAGTACTCCCCCCTGGCTCCTGGCCGGCATATAATGACACCTTTGTCGGCTCCCCCTCTTTCTCAGGAGCCGGACTCCTAAGTTTTCCATCTAACTGTTATCTGAACTCCCCCCTTCCCTCACATGGTTAGTTTCAGATTATAACTGTCACAGCCCGTCCTTGAATTTCCTTTGTTTGAATCTTACACGCCTACTTTTTCGCTTGCCCGGTTGATGATCCGCTTTTTTTTTTTTTGCCCGCATGTTCATCTTCCTCTTTTCCTTTTTTGTCCTGACAGATTCGAATTTTGCTACCCGCTGACGTGTCTTTCTTTTGTGCATTGATGTGTTGTCCTCTTTCCTTTCCACTGTCTCTCCCCCGATCTTTCACCGGTGCCTTCCCTGGCGCCGATCGCGCATGAGGACCCTCCTCTCTCCTGCTCCTGTTGATAGAACCCTTCTTCTCTGCTGGACTTTATGAGTCGCTGCCTTCCCTCCCCGGAAAGCCCGTGAGCTCAAACGCGCCCCACGGGACTTTTCCAGGCCTGAACCCTTTCGCTTCAAGCGATTTGCCGTGAGGCTTATAAGGCCGAATGCTTCTTTGTCATGAGCTGTTACACGAACTGCCGCCCAATGCTTCGACTGCTCCCTGTCCCTCACTATTCCAAGAAACTCCGCCGAGGATTGATTTCCCAAGAGTCCCTCCCCGAGATGAGCGCGGGCAATTTTCCAGCGTTGAAACCTTTATGACAAATTTCTTTCCTCTCCTCAGAGTTTTCCCCATCGCATGAGAGGAGTATTTGAATGAGCCCTTCTTGTTTGCAGCACTCGGTTCGTTCGTATCGAAGTGCCTTCTTCGTCTTATCATTTCTGGTGTGTCTTTTTTTGCTAAAATCACGTCTCCTGTCCTCAACTTCCCTCGCAGCCCCGCTTTCATTGCTAGTTTCCTCAACCTTCGCCTCTTGATATAGTTTTTCTTTTTTTTTGGTTTTTTTTTGTTTTCAATTACCGTCCTTGTTTTTCCCTTTCCCCCGGTGTAGAGCCTTTCCGTAGGTCATTAGCAACCCTGGCAAAAGAGTTTTTTTTTTCTTCTCGCCTTGTGTCTCTCCCGCCGGCTCCTTGAACCTCCCTGGCTGGAGTAAGATTCCTACCCTTTGCTTTTTCCGCCCCTATCACGCCAAAAACAGTAAACGTTTTTTTTAATCAGAGTTAGATTCCCTTCGCCAGTTCTGTCTGGAGGCGGTTGTGCCCCCCTGGTAGAGCGCGGTTCTTCATGTTTGAGCCCCAATGGGCACCACCCCTACACTCTCTCTCTGCTTCACTTTCCGTAAGTATCCCAGGCCCAATTACCCTGGATTTCTCTTTAGTGTTCATAATTGTTTGCTTCTTGGGGCCCTTTGAGTCTTTTCACCCGCCTCAGCCCTTCCTTTGCCTGAAATCTCTCTTTTAGCCACGCCGAGTGTTGTTTTTTAATGATTTCCTCGCGCTTCCCGCGGGATTTTTGTTTTTCCCGATCTTTTTTTATTTGCGAAGCCTGTGCCCACATTGATTCGCAAGGGCATAGCGTTTCCGGATTTGGTTGTATCCTGGACAGTACCGCTGTTGCAGTCTTCTTTTCTCTTAGTGGGGAGCCTGGAGGTCTTCCATGCCCTACCCCGCGACCTCCCCCCCATGGCAAAACGCCGCCCCTCTCCTTTAAACTGCTTTTTTTTTGCCAGAGAGAGTCTCTTCCCCGAGAGGGCTTTGGCGGACTTTACGGCCCCAAGGAGGCCTTTCCTTTTCTTTTTCATTTCCGGCAGTGCAGTTTTCGCTCCACAGCAGGCCCCTCATCCCACTCTTTTGCGGCGTGAATGAAAGACCTTCCTCCTTCTCAAACTTTTTTCCCTCACCATTTTTGTGTCCCTTCCCCCCCCGCAAAACGGTTCCCTCTAACTTTAGATGCTCAGTCGTGTCAACTCTTTTCAAAGACTATCTTTTCGTGCGTGGCGTTGATGGCCAAGTACGGTTTCGTCTTAGCACTTCCAACATCTACCTCTTTTCTCTCCGGCGCATTCAAGCTGACCCTCCGTAAAGTCCTCGCCAGGGCGTTCCTCCGACTGAAGTGCGGTCACTACGCCTTCTCTTTGCTGATAATTCTCGAGGAGTCGGAACGTTTATCATCAGTTTTCTTTTATGATGCAGCTTTCTTTGTACTGCTGTGAGCGCTTGTTGTTTTTTATTGATACCCTCTCTTGTTCTTGTTTTTTTTGAGCGCTTCTTTTTTTGCCCCTTTTTGAAAGAAGGAGACGCTCTTTTGCATTTTCCTCTGCGAGTGTCTCATTCCTTTTCCAGCCTCCCTCCCCTGTCGGTGACAGTTTACCCTCTACTCCTATTAGTTCTTCCCTCTCGACCTTTTCCCTTCCATTTTCCGTCCCCCTTTGTCGGCGGTTTTCTTTGTCTTTAAACGATATTTTTTTGTTTCCGGGACTTTTTTTGTCGAATATAGGCCCCCATAGCCCCCTTTCCCGAGTCCCTTGGAGACCCCTTATTAGATGTCAGCAGATCCAGTTTTTTTTTTTTTTGCGGATCCCTATTCCGGACACCGTTCTAGCCATCGGCTTCCCCTCTTTGTGCGGCTAGTTCCAAGGTCCAACCTTCCCCGACCCAGTAAAAGATTTGAAGAGGATACTCCCCTTTCCTATCATCCTTCATATTTCGCGTTTCTTTCTCTGGCTCATCTTTTTTTCACGTCGATGCAGCGATGTCCGTCTGACAGTCTTTTAAGTAGTATTCCTTTTTGAGGTATATTCGACGCCATTGCCTTTCGGCTTTTGTCGGGAGGCGCCCCTTGCTATGAAGTGAGGATGCGTTTCCGTTGCAGTGACCTCGGTTTTTGTTCTCCGTACAGACCTTTCAGTTCTTTTACGTTGGGCAACTTCATGTTGATTGACGGAAATCCACTTTCCCCTCCGCGGGGTCGCGACTTGTATGAGTCACGTTCCAGCTCCCCCTTCCGCCTCCTGAGGCCGAATTTTTTTGCGTTACCCGCTGTCGTGATGAACTAGGCATTCGCTAGGGATTTGCGTAAGGACTGTGGTTTTCTTTTGTGCTTTTCCTCTTTTCAATAGGATCGGACGCCGGCGAGGTTTCCCAGTCCCCTCTTTCGTTGTTAGTGAGGCTTGTTTCCAACCTTTCGTTTTTTTTTTGCGATCCTGGTTTTGTTTTTTTTTTGAGACCCTTTGCGCTGGCCCCGAGTGAAGAGCTGATAGATCTCTCGGAACATTTCTTGTGTCCCCAAGCCGCTATTTCCCGATCCAGGTTTCTTGTTACTGCGCTTGGAGACCCGGATTCCCGGGTTTTCCCTTTTTTTCTTCAGGTTTTAGCAGGCCGTCGTTTTCCCAGCGCTCTCAACGCATGAGGCCGCAACGGTTTCTTCTCCTTCTGGCCTAACGCTCCTCTTACCGGGCACTTCTTTAACCACTCTTGGAGCTTCACATCTGATGATTCTGCTGCCTCCCCTAGTCGCAGATTGCGCGCCCGCTCTGATTTCGGTCATGAAATTCTTTTTCCTGACTTTTTACTCCATGGGAGACGCCGGGGGCCATTCCCGGCCGGTCCATCTGCCAGTACTTTCCTTAAGGGTCGACGGCGCCGTTATCCCGCTATTTAGCTCTCTGACTTTCCCCCTTCTCCCCTTGTTTGTTTTCGTTTTTCTGATAGTCCGGCGGTTGTTTTTCGGCCGTCATTCAATTGTTTCTTTTCCGAATGACGGAAGGGAGCTTGACCCCCCTTTCGCGGCGAACATTTCCCCGCAGTCAGATGTCTTTTTTTCTAGGACAATTCCCTCTGGCGTCCTTCAGATTTTTTTGTTACTCGTTTTTTCTCTCAGCCCCTTGATTTTTTCTCTTGCATCTCCAGCTAGATTTGTGGAAAGCGCCCCATCATGCCCTAAGATAGGTTTGTCCCCTGCTGCCTGCATGCGTGTTGCGATGGTTTTCCATGTCCACTTGATACGAGCGCCTGGAAGCAAAGGGTGAGCACCCTTCCTTGATCAGCGCGGCAGCCGTTCTTGTCATGACTTTTCCTCCTTCCTTTTGCCGCCGGCTACCCACTTTTCTCAAGGATGCAGCCCCCAATTCTTCCCTCCCCGATTAGACTTGACACCCTCCCTCTCTTCCTTGTGTTCGGGTCTATGACCCCTTCCCTCCCCACCAGCCCCCCCCCTTGACGGTGTTAGGCCCACCGCGACCCTTATTTCCGCGCCGATTTCCATCTCCCCCCACTGCCAGAGTCCCCCTTCCGCCGGCCATTTGGCCGTTGTTTCCTCTGGACTCTCCCCTCCCTCTTTATCGAACCGCTCCTCAGGCCGTTCGCCTCTCTTGACCGTTTCTTCCGTGCATGCGTCGCGGTTCTATTTCTTTCGTTTCTTTCCCATGGATTTTTCTCATCTTCTCAGGACAGCAAATCATGACCAAGGCATTTGACGGAGGGCTAATCGAACGGATCACCTTACTTAAGTCCTCACGCCTTTTATTTCCGACTGGCCCCCCCCTTCCCTCCGACTTCAATTGCTTTTATAGTAATCCCCTCCCCCCGAAAAGCTCGCCTGAATTCGACGTGTTCTTGAAGGAAATTCTACTTTGCTTAGTGCAGTCATGACTTTAATTTCGTCATGCTATGTCACTCGCTCGTATCGTCCTCAAGATGACCTCTGCTGTGACGTCCTTAAGGGGACATCTTGAGGACTTCTCCTATGTCTTCTCCTCTCTTTGGGATACACGTGTTTTCGCAGGCTTCTATGAGAGCATGAGGAACGCTGAGCTTTTTCTCTGGGATCGAACACTGCGGCTTCTGCCAGGCCCCCGTCAGTCTTTCTACCTGAGTGATTTCCCCCAAGCTCCCTTTCATGGAACCTGGTCATTCCTGGTCGTTTTCCCCCTCTTCCGGGCTGCCCCCTACAGCTTGCATGTCGAGAGGAGTTTTTCCCTACAGCCTCCCTCCCCCGTACAAGCGCGTCGGGCTTCTTCGACTAGTTCGACAAGCCCCCCGTCAGATGTTATCATGCAGATGCCTCAAGCGAATCCTCTCCGTGGCCTTATCGACGTTACCTCCCCGACCAGGGCTTCGCCGAAGCCTATGACTTCACTTCGCGTCGCGTAGTTATCCTCATCCTTGGTGCCGCACTTTCAGCCTGCTGCATCTCAATGCCATTTCAAGGATAGAGCACGTCCCGTTTTTGTTTTTTTTTGGACGTTTTTTTTGCCGATTTTTCGCCTTACCTTACCTCGACTCCCGCGTCAGTCTTCGAGTGCACACATTCGCCCTCGCGATGCTTCCCGGAAAGTGCTCTTTCTTTGATCAAGTCCATTTTGACCGTGCCTTTGTAGCTGCTCCCCCACCACCCCCATTCAGTTCAGTTCAAACCTCCTTACACCGAGTGTCGGCTCCCTTCCTGTTCGAATGTCCGGCCCTAGAACCCTCTTTCCAGCCCCTTTTTCAAGGGGCTTTTCCCGTCGTTAACCGATCCCCAAGCACTATTTGCTCTTAGAGTTCCCCGTCAGCCGAGCCCTTTTTTTTTACGCCTCCCTTCCCTGATGTTTTGACCTTTGCCGCTATAGAAGTTTCCCCTTCCCATTGGCATAAGCGCTTTTAAGCTGCTGCACCTTGTCCCTGTTCTCATGACCCCAATCGTTCAGTATTTGAATGGTGTCTCCAATGGGCAGGTTTTCGGCGCGAGCGCCGGCACACGATCATTCCTTCTTTTTGCGGTAATCTCTTTCATCATCCTTTTTTTTCTCAGAGATTCCCCGTCCCCAGCGCCGAATTTTTCATGCGTTTGACGATACGAGGTCCTCTTTCCTACGATCACTTCTGCCCCCTGGGATTTTCAAGGAGCAGCCGCGGGAATAATTTTTTGATCCCTGCCCGTCAGATTTTCATCATTTCTTCGCTATTTATTTTGGGTTTCAGGTTTCCTTTCCCAGCAGACCGAGTTTCCATTTAACGCCGCATATTTTCCACAAAGGGTCTCTTTTTCTTCTTTTCATGTCGCCGGCAATCTAGTGCTGGTTATGACGGTTGACTCCCCTGCGGAATTATGTTTTTTCACCTTTCTATGTGTATGGAGGGGAAGTTTTTTGTCTTGTTCGCCTTATGTCCGTTTTTTTCATTGGGGACGTTTTTCTTCTACTTACCCTCTTTGGTCGCTCTACAACGCGACCTTCTATTGACGTTTGCCCTTTCCCCCCCCTCAAGCGGGGCCTTTCTTTCTTATTAGCCTGGTGCCCCTTAGGCCAAGACGATCTTGTTCGTTCATTTTGGAGTGAAGTGATGAAAAGACGGGGCCTTTGCTTTCCGCCCCACTTTCTTATTGATCGATACGGCGAATTCCCCGGCCCTCTCTCTCCTCGAACTCTGACTTTTTCAACCTTCAATGCAGGCCTCACTAGCCGTGACTCCCCCTTCATCTCTTTTTGATTACTGGTTAATCCTTTTTCGACGGTCTGCCTCCGCTTAGTGTTTTCGTCTGGGGCTTTCTTGGCTTTCCATAAATAGAGTCTTTTTTTTTTTTTTCTCGCTTTCCTACCTTTTTTTCAGCGGGCGTACGCTTTTCACCCCCTTGTGCCCGCCTCTGTCGTACATGCCCGGACGCGTGGTGAACCCTCCTAAGTAGAGAGCGGTTCCTCGACCCATTGCAACCTTTTCTGCCAGTTGCGGACGGTTTTCCTCCCCTTGATCGGTAGTTTTCCGGCTTTGGCCTAAGGGACCATCTTCGCCCCTTGCTGTTGCCTTTTCGCCTTGACTTTCGGCTTTTTTTTTTCAGCGCGCGAATCTGTGATTCTTCTCCTGCTTATTTCTTGCCCCCTCTTTTCTAGTTAGAGCCCCTCGTGTTTGCGGCACTCCATCAATGTCACGGCCTCAACTTTTAGCGGTTTAGGGCTTCGTATTTTCCTAGTCCATAGGCCGCTGTCATTCTAGTCCTTTGAAGGCCTTTGGACGTCGCGTAATCGTATTTACCCCGGCAGCCTTCGTCAGCGCTTTCCTTGGGGGTGATTGTTTTTTTCAAACCCTTTTGGGGGGGTTTTTTTTACGCTTTATTTCGTGCCTGTTGGTTGATCTAAAGTTTGATCGCCCTCGTCCTGAGGAGATCGTTTTCGAACTCCGTTTGTATATCGAATCGGGACCTTTCCGTCCCTGATCAGTTGCCCGGCTTACAAGAAACTTGCTCCTCGCGTGAAGACGCAAGATAATGTACTTTTTTCCCTTCTTGAGGCCCCCCTCGGATAGACTTTTTCTTCGTTTTCGTACCGCGGATTCGATCATATTTCGGTCTATTCAGTTGCTTTAAGGCTAGGAGCCTTCCTTCCCTGCATGGTGTGTGACCTTGAGAGGAACTCCTTTTCGAGTTTAGTTTTTTCCGAGCTTTATTTCTCTTTGATTATTTCTTCTCCTTCCAAATCGATCAGATTTCTTTTTCCGGAGCAGGATGGATGAAGCGTGCCTTCTTTCTCTATCGTACGGCATTTGTGCGGTTCCGTCAAGCCGTCTGTCTTTTTTCCCCCATAAAGCGGCTGGCCGAGTTCGAGAAATTTGAACAGATCTTGGTTTCCCCTCCCGGTTTTGTCTTCCAAGGTTTTTTTCGGCCCGAGTTCGACCGCTGAGACGACGTTCTCCTTACTAGCGAAGCTTTTATGCGGTTGCGTCAGCGCGGTCACGCTTTCAACACCTGTGAGTTCTCTTCCTCTATGATGCAGTCTTTCTTCTCCAGTGTCAAGCGCAGATATCTTCCCTCCTTTAGTGTCTTCCTTACTTCCAATGTTTGACGGTTTATGTTCCCATGGATTTACGCCGAAAATTTGGGAAATCCAGCCCGAAGGAAGCGGGGACAGTGCATGCCTTTCCTGTTGAGGACCTTCC
>Ga0179593_1255402_pt1 | contig 10829 bp, 15 predicted proteins | sample CZODoug2_1_08_16_FD_185931 | JGI IMG/M metagenome (GOLD analysis project Ga0179593, IMG submission 185931) | Vadose zone soil fungal communities from Angelo Coast Range Reserve, California, USA - CZODoug2_1_08_16fungal (PacBio error correction) | ecosystem: Environmental > Terrestrial > Soil >... | reverse complement strand
CTATTCCCTTTTTCTGATTCAAGGTTTCCCCCCCCCCTTATTTGCCCTTTTTTACTGTTGTCTTGCATTTGCCAAACCCCACTCGCCAGGTTTTCCTTTCCCCCCCCTTCTCCATAGTCATGAAATTACGTTTTTTTTTGATCCTATTATAATCCATTTGTAGTGGATGGTATTTGTTAACCCCCTCAAGCAAACGGCAGGTCCACCCTTATCGACCTTCCCCCGCTTTAAGACTTTCAACTTTCCTCCCGACTTTTTTGACCCAAATTTCGACAGTTCTCCCTTTTTGTGAACCATCTTTTCACAGCTTTCACCTACCCCCCCCCCGGGCCTCCTTTTTTTGTCGTTTTAACCCTCAATCTTCCCACTCCACATTTATTGACCCCTTTCGACACTTGGCCCCATTTGTACACTGGGTTCGTTGACACCCCATTCCTCAGCACTTCCCTTGCAAAGCGTTGGGCTACCGTCGTATTCCCGTTTCAAATTTCCCCCTGCCCGTATGTTAGCTGAAGTCACAGTATTTTCCCTTTGTTTTGTGTTCTTGACTAGTATTTTCCCTGCCACATTCAAGAAAGATATTGACCCTCACCGTCCCCCCGTCTCCCCCACAAGAATCCCCGACATGATGGCGGATGTTTTCAGCGTTTCCCTTTCAAGTGTTTTCCGCTCAGTATCCCTTTCGAACCCCATTCCGGTTGGACTCCAACCAATCCTGTTCCAACCCTTTGCCCAGAATGTGTGGGAGGCACTTTTCCCTTCATTTTTTTTCCTGCGGACACCCCTTTGGAAGATAAGTTGTCCTTTCCTGTGAATCCCTTACGCCGTTCCTCTATTCGTGCAGTTCGGATACATGCAGTTCAGTCATGGCTGCCCTTCACTCACTCCCCACCAAGACCCCCCCCTACTGGCCCTTAAATAAGCCGCATTTTTTGGTGTTTAGTTTTTCCTGTGAAACCGCTGTCGTAGCCTTCCGTCCTAATACTTGTCCGAACGAAACAGTTTTCTTTTGGATAAATTGCTTTAGATCCACCCTCCCCGTCCCCTCAACCTTAAGCTCATCTTAGGTACCATCTCGACCTTTCATTCCCTTTAGAGCATTACCTTGTGGTCCCTTTGTTTAAACCACCTTACTCCCCCTTCCAACAGTGTTGCACTTGCGTTTAGAGATCCGGAACGTTTCCCAAAGATTGGAAAATAGGTCCTTCCCATTCACCCCCCCCTTTCCTTCTTCTGTGTTTTTTCTCCGCCAGCCCTTTTCTCCCCGGTGTCCTTTAAAGCCGGCGGAATTTTGTTCAACTTGATTTTTAGTTTTACGTGTCCCCCCTTGTTCGGCGCCCCTCCGGGCAACACAGTCGATTTTATTTTCGTTTCCTTCTTTTGGTTCCTTTTCACTGGAACCAGGGTGTCGTTAGTTCAACGTCATGCGAACCTTTTGCCGGCAGCCAATGGGTCCCTTTTTGCTGTTTTAGTATCTAACTTTACAACTTTTCCCCCAACGTTGCCGCCCGGCCCCTTCTTTTCTTTATTTTTTTGGTTGCGAAATGTCTGTGGTCCCCCTTACGACTATTCCTTTGAGGGGAATGTTTGCCCATATTGCCACAGCCTCTTACACATGCCCCCTTTCCGTCTCTTGTTTTCTGGTGTTCATATTTTGGTTCAACTCTTTCACCCTGTAGGATGCGCCCGCTCTGATTTGGAGGAACCTATTTCCCGTTCTGCTTTTCAAGGTGTCCTAGTACGTTTATTTTTTTCTTTCTCTTATTTGTCATAATAACTGTTTTTTTTTTTTGTGTTTACCTCGAGATAACAAATAACAAACTTCCTCTTTCCAATGTGCTTTGCCAAGGTGCCCCGCCCAATTCGCCTTCCTTTGAAAGTTTTTTTTCTGCCCCCCCCCATCTTAGTTCAGTCTTCCCCCAACCATATTTTCCCCAACCCCCCCCCGACCACCTGCTGCCCGTTCCCTTGTTCTTTTTTTGTGGACTTGTGTAAGTTTTCTTTTATTGTGCAGTTTTACAGTGCCCTTGCCTCTTTCTCCTTTCCGGGGTATACTCCCCTGGCCCGTGTCGCACAACCCCCATCCCCCACATGGGATTAGACCATGGTGGTTAGATCTGGTATACCCTTCTATGCCCCGAAAAATTTTTAAACAGGGTGCCTGGCACCAGTTCTGAAAGGCCTCCCCAGTTACCTTCCCCCTACTTTTGTGCTCATTTTTTTTTAACTATACTTTCCCTGTGTTTCCCTTAGGCGCAGGAACCCAATTCTTCCCTTTCCTCATTTTTTCTTTTTTCCAATATTTGAACCCCAAGTCTTTTTTTTTCTTGCCCAGACCTGTGTCCACCTTTACTTTTCTTGATTCACGACGCTGGTACTGGTGTTTAATGTTTGATTATTTGCCCTCCCCTGTTTGACTTTTGCCTTTTGATTTCCCGGAAGTCTTTCCCAACTGTGCAGGCACCCCCCTTTTCGTTACTCTTGACGCACTGTTTCCTGTACGGCTTTCTGTTTAACTACCTTTCCCTGGTCATTTCTCTTCTTTGTTTTTCCAGACCCTCGGGCTGCTTTTCACCGCCTGGATTACCCCCATTTAGGGTTTTTTCTGGTTATAGTGCTGGTTAAACTTCAGGGCCGTCCATTTTCTCCCCTTAAACCCACTTTTTTTTTTAAACACCCAGCAATGGTTTGCAGTCGCTTCCTGTTTTTTGCTTTTTTCTTGTGGTGTCGGGTCCTATCATGGAAGCCTTCAGGTCGTCATTTATCAGATGCCCTCCCTAGGTCTCACAGCGTACTCAGAATTCCGCCCTACCCCCCCTTGCTTCCACTTGTTGCATTGTCAGTCCTGCTGCCCTGTTGTTCTGGACCCTGAAGCAATTCGGTTTTCCGGGACACGTTTTGTGGTTTGATATTTCACCGGCCTTTTGTTATATTTTCCGTACTCACCCTCTGGGTCTTTGCAACACTTTTTCCCACCCTGTACGGCACTCATCAGTTGACCTTCTTGGCATGAGCTGTGCTTACCGTAGCGAGGTTGTGCCTTTGTTTGTTCCATGTTAATTACCGAGTCCCTTAAAGCCGGCCTCCTGACACATCTGGTCTTTTGATAATTGCGCGTTTGAGGGTCCCTCTTTAATCACTACTCCAGTCCTGCTTCGCTTCTCTGATGTGCTTTCAGGGTGGGCACGGGACGTTGCCCTGGGACCCCATTTTTCTTATTGAGGCCAATTGACCCCATCCTGGTGTCAGCTTTTTTTCCTGTAAAAGTAGCTTCCCGGGTCTTTTCCCGTTGTGGAATGTTTGGGTCCGCAGTTTTTAAAAGATTCCATTTTGTTTTGTCGGTTGCCCTACCCAAATTCGATTGGGGGGGTACCGTTTTGCACAGTTGGACGGCTAGGCAGGCGTCTCTCTGTGTTTTCAACCGGTGTATTGCGATTTTTTGAACCTCCCATCCCCCCCTTCACCGCTCTCAGGTTCACCCGAAATTCTAACGTTTGATGTGGAATGTTTTGTACAGTTTTTTCCCTTAACCATTTGAGGGTGTGTCCACATTCCCCATTTCCCCAAACTTAACTTAGCTTCTTTGGCAGTTGATAGGATTTCTGCACGCTCATTTCCCCTAGTGTCTGGGTGTTTTGTTGAGACGATCTTCCATGCGATCCCGTTTTAAGTCGCTCTAAGGTTTTGTCTGCAATGGTCCCCACACCCCCACATAGTCTTTTGGGCGCCGTTCCCCCCCCCTCCCCCCTTTCCAATCGTTCCGTTAACATTTTGGGCTCTTGATGGAAGCCGGTTTAATCTATTTTTTGTTCAAGTTACCCGCACCGGGTCCTGACCCCCGGCTTCCTTCCTCGCCGTACCCTGCCTTTTTCCCCCTTTTCCATCGGCCCTGTGGTTACTCACGACAGCAGTGCTTTTCCCTTGCCAAATTTTCCCAAAGCCCTTTTAACCACCGGCCCCCCAGTTTTACTTTCCTCTCGTTTTCCAAACCAGTCATTGAACGCACTTTGTGTATTGATTTTTGACCCCAATTTTGCCAACGTGTAGGGCCTTTTTTCAGTGAACCTCATACTTTCCCGTCAATCGAAAATTCTCTTATAGTCTTAGGTCCCTACCCCGGTACCGCCCGCGCGTAGTAAGTCCATGATTTCATGGACTGTTTTTTGTTCTTGATTCCTTAACCCTTCCAAACACGGCCCTCCTGTCTCCGGGCCTGTCCAGCAGGCTCCTTGCACATCTTTGATCTGAATTCTTTTGACCGTCTATTAGAACTTATTTTCCCGTCCCCCCTTTTTTACGTACTACCATCACCATTTTTTGGATCTCAACCATCCTTTCACCCCTGATTCCCCCCCCCCCTTCACCTCTTGTCCTTCATTTTCCCAGTAGGGGTCGGACTCAACCGGACGTCGAATTCTCTTTTGGGGAAGTCGGTTTTTGATACGTCGCTTATTTCTTCCGGCTTGATAAGTTTACAGCCTGCAGGGGATTTTGCAATTCCTCTAAATCCCAACCCATCCCATCCCCGAAAAACTACCTGCGCATTGTTTTTTCATTCGGAATCCTCTTTCTGCTTTTAATTCACAGTTGCCATTTCCAAGTAGGGGCCAACTCCCTCCCCTTCTTATTGCTGCTCCGGGCGGTGAGCGACCGGCTCGGCTTCAAAAATTGCCGATTTCTTTGTCCCCCGTGTTTGACTGTTCCCTCGACAGCCGGTTCACTCTGAAACCCAAACCCCTTTACCCCGTATTTTTTACATTCTCATCTCTATTCCGGCACCGGTGTACACTTCCTGTCACATAGGCCCGTCCATCCCAGTCATCTTCTCTCTTCGCGACTGCCCCTCCCCGTTTAACACGTGTAGTCATCATGCCCTTTTGACTTGGGAAATTGATTTTTCATATCGGAACCTTGGGCCCGGAGCACTCTGTGCACCACACACTTCTCTGTTTGCGTGAGGCGTGACATTTTTGACGTGTTTTTTTCAATGCGGAGTCAACGTTCAGCCTTTGGGGTTCCACCCAATTGACGTTTCCCTTTGATTTTTCGCAGTATCTCAAGAAAAATTTCCTTCCCCACCTTTTCTCCCCCCTTGTGAGTTCGGTTTGGGGCGTCTCTGGGAGTTCTCCCCTTAAGGTCGCCTTCCATTTTTCGGTTTTTCACTTATGCCACTCCGTCCATGTGTCCCCCATTCGTGCCCAGCCTTCCCAACTTCCTATCCCTTCTTTTTTTTGGGGCCCTTTTTGGACCTCTGACCTGGAATTGAGCAAGTCGCTTATTCGGTTCTGTGGTGTTCCACAATGTAGGTCGTTTTCTTCTCCGTGCACCTTCCCCCCCAAGTCAGTTATTTTCCCTCTTCTCTTTTTTCTTCCTCCTCCGTTGTTTTTGTGCTCTCTCTGCTAAAATCACTTTAATATTTTGACACCTGTCGATCCCATCACTACTCCCCGTTCAGCCCTTCGAATTTTAGTTGGCGTTGGACTCTCAAGGTCCTCGTTTAAACCCCAACTGAAACCCCAGCAAACAACCCCCCCACATTCGACTTTCTTTTTTTCAAAGTTTTATTTATGATGTTTTCCTTCCTTTTTTCTTCGGTTCGTATTGGCCTCCCCCCTTTAACCGACTGAAGATCGTTTTTTCTTAATGTATTTCCATTTCGTTTTACCCCCCCGCTAACCAGGGTCTGGCTCCCCCATGTTGTTCATCTGGTTTTTTCTCTCTCCCTCCCGAAAAACTAACCCCCGGATTTAAGGGAACCCCCCGTTTTCCTCCCCGGTTTTTACGTTGACAATCCACTCCCTTTCGCACTATCAACAATCCTTCATACCCCTTTTTTTCCCATGTTAACGTTAGTGAGCCTTTTTTCCCCACCCAGTTCCATCTAATAAATTCTAATGAGGTGCCCTTCCGCGGCTATTGAACTTTACTTTTTGCCCACGGGTGATGTTCTGATCTTCAAGTACTATTCTGGTGCTTTTTGCTTTTACGATTGCCCCTTCTGGCCGGTGCCTTACTTATACCCGGTTGAACTGTTTCTTAAACAGTTTTCCCCTTATTCTTTTTTTTCCCACTTCTTTACCTATCATTCTCCCTCAACTGGACCCTTTTTTTTTGAATTGGTTTCCGAAACGTCACTCTTGTCTCCCTACATCGGGTCTTCCCACTTCCATGGAGTCACCTCCCTCTGGTCGGCTGCACTATTACTTGCGTACGATATCATATATTCCCCGTGGACCTCACCATCATGGAGTTTTATTTCGGCGGGGCATAATTCTTGTTTAGGTTTTGTATTTGTGAGTCCCATGGCATTGCCTTGTGTTCCTGTTTTCTCCGGGCGAACTTTTAGTAGACACGTGATAGTAGCTGACTTTCCATTTCCCTGGAAATTACATTCCTTCCATGTTACTGTCTCCATATTCTTAACCTGAACCCTTGCTTCCTTTCAACTTTTTTGCTTTTTTACTGGCTGTTTTTTAGATCCACCTTTTGTTGTCTTACACATCCAGTTCCTGCCACAAACAGCGGTCCCAACCCCTAAGAGCCACCTTTTTCTCTTAATTATGGCATAAGCCCCTCCTTTGAGGCTTTTTCTTATTTCTTTGTTTGCGGGATCCCTCCTCCACATGATTCCCAGTGCCATACAATTCACCCCTTCTTTAGCGGGTTGGGTCTTTACCTCATTTATACTGGCCCCTCAGATTTCCTTTTCTCCTTTTCTGAGCGGTGACTTCTTCTGTCCTATTGGGTAACTAACCCAGTCAACGGGGTGACCCCCTTTTTTCGCCTGTTGTTTTGCCAATCCACTACCAAGGTCCAAGATGTGGTTTTCCCCACTTTCCAACATTGGCCTGCTGGGTTGCGCTTCCCACTTAGGTCCTTACATGTCCTTTTCCCTTCTTCTGTTCGGGCTGGACCAAACACCGCGATGGAAATTCCCCCCAACACGTCTGCCGTTTTTTTGAATTTTGAGAGTGTAAGGATGGTGTCTTTTTTCTATTCTTTGAACACTCTCCCCATTGGACGCTACCGCGTTCTCACCCTTCGCTCACCCTCTCCCCGCCGTTTGTTCGCGGTTTAGGCGTTACAATTGCTCTTGTTTTTGGGTTTTGGTCAACTTTATTACAAAATTACTTCCGGCTCTGGTTTCTAGTCTTTTTTGGTTCAACCTCTTTTTCCTTTCCCCCCCCCCCCCCCGGTTGATTGTTGTTGAGTTGGACTCTGCCCTCTTCCCCCGTCCCCTAGTCTTAAGTTTGTCCTAAATGCCACACCCACAGTCAGTTGGTGCCCTTTCTTCGAACCCATGGTAAGTTTCCACCTCTTTCCCTTAACATTCCGGGAGCCCCTATGTTTCTTTCTCAGCATGTTGTTTTCTGCTGTCTTTTTTCTTTTTTCCCATTCCACGTAAACGTTTTTCCGGACCGCTCCTCTCCTTTTCGTGTTTCATCTTGTTTTCCCAACGTTCCATTCGCCTTTTTGACTCCACCGACCGCATTCTACGGTTGACATCCTTTCACCTACATCTCCCCCGACATCCCCCCCCCTTCTTTTGCACGTGGTACCCTCTCAAAGAGTTACGCCCCCAACCCGTTTGGTTTCCATTGTCTAACTCAAATTGTCCCTTTCCTGTCCTTCCCCCCCACAATCAGCCCTTCACCCCCCGTACCTCCCCCAGTCACCTTCTTTCGTGGTTCTTATTCTGTTCCAATAACCGCCCCTTCCCGACAGTGAAACAACTGTGTCGGCTTTTTCCTTTCTTTTGAATTCCCCCCTGCCACTTCACGCCCGCTAGGTACTGTCCCCCTGTGCTATTTCCAAATGACCTTCTCGAACGCCTGCTTTTTTAGTTATTATTTCCCCCATGTCTTTTCCCTTCACTGGTAGTCTTAGCAAGAGCAAACCTGCATTTGTCAACAAACAAGTTTCTGCTTGCCCTTAACATCCCTTTCCTTCGTTTTGTTTTTGGAACACTTCCCTTTTCGGCCTGGTCCCCTTTGCTCCAAAGTTTTTTAGTTTCCTTTTTCCCAATCAACCTGTAGTGCCGACGTCTTCGTCTTTCCCTACTTAGTTGCTTCAGATGCTTCTTATTTTCGGCCCCCTTCGTGCCCATACTGATCTCACGCAGTTTTCTTGAAAAGTCTTCGACTTTTCCCCCCCCACCCTTTTTTTCACCCCACATGAAATGAATACCCTAGCATTTATGTTTGTATGTAGAAATTCCAATCTCTGTCGCCCCTTACCGGCCGTCTTAGTGTGCCACCACTTAACCGGATATTTTACTAACTGGGCGTTGCTCTTCCACCCATGTCTCGTCTTTCACACCCCCATCCCCCTTCCCTTTCTCTCGTTCCCCCCTTGCGGACCGGCTCCCCTTTTCCCCGATGGCTTCCGGTAACTTTTTGAACTCCCCCCCTGGTTAATCTTTCCCTTTTCCCCCTTGGTCCTGTTTTTTTTAAGCTTCTCTATTCTCCGTCCCGGACCAGTCCCCTGCACTATGCCAAGCCATCACCCCACTTTAACATTTCTTTCCCCCCCTCATTTCCAGACCAGCCAGTTTTCCCCCTTTCTTTCCCATCCAACACTCCGCTGTTTGAAGGGGCATCTAGCATCTACGGGAACCTTTGCCCATCTGTATTGACAACCCCCAACGTCGATTTGATCGTTGCCTTCCGTGGGTGGCAGTTCCCCTACCAACTATTTTCCTTTTTTCCCCCGTCCCCTCTTCCTTGAAAATGGCTTCTGCCCATTTGCCTCCTTCGGTGCTTGGACTTTTTATAGATTAATTGGACCAGACCCAAATTTTCCTGCCTCTTAGTGTTTTTGGGGTTTTCCCGGATGTCCCTTACCCCCTTTACGTTTTCTCTCTTTCATTTCCCTGGGGAACTAGCGGCCCTCACCTCTCCAGGCAATACTGAACTTTTACCTTTCCCAGTCTCCTCTATCTTTTTTTGTTGTATCTTTTTTTTGGACCCCGCTGACCGGGAATGGAGTACTCCCGTCTTCGAATTTTTCTTCCATTCTCGTCTGTTGTCGCCCACAGGTTTTCAATAGTCCTATCCTTTCTATATTTAAATCCCCTTTTTCCCCTTTTTTGTGGTCGGGATAGCTCCATAAACTTTTTCCTTCGCACCCCTTGTTTTCAGAACGAACTACCTTCTCCCTTTCTCATCGGGCGTTACCCACATTACCGGTTCCGCTCAAAAAATCGACAACCACCTGGAACCCAACCTTGTTGACCATTTGCTTTGGAATTGGGCCTTTGAGCTTTCTTTTCTCAGCTTCCCCTTCCTTTGCTTGATCGTTCTTTTTCAAGGCTCCCCGCCTGGTAGACAACCCCTTAAACTTTGAGACAGTTGGTGAATTTTCTGTTTCTCTGATACTCAATTGACATCCCCCCCTTCTTGGCTTTCCAACCTTTTTCCCTCCAGGCTTTGCCTGCATCCCTCTTATGCACGTACACCACCCCCTGGCTCCCCCTCTAGATTCTTTTCCCCCCCCTTCGTGCGCCGTGTTGCCCCCCCAGTCTGTACTACTTCCACTCTCTTTGACACTTAAGACTTCCCTATACGACTTTTCCCCCTGGGACATTTTCGTCGGATTTCTGTTTCCTTCTTCCTAGCCTCTTTTTCATGGGATGGTCCCCCTTCCCCCCTTTCCTATTTCCCGTGTTTTTTTAGATCGCGTTTTCCCCAAAGTCTTCCCAACAACTTTCCGGATTCTTACTTTTTAATTCCCCCTGCATTGCATATGTCCCCATTTTTTTTTTTTTCCTGACTTTGACATCGGTAATTGGGTTTACCTCCTCTAGTGGGTCGTGTTTTCCAATCCATGCCCACTGGGCTGAGGGTTCATATACGGCTTCTTTGATAGTACCTCTTAACGAAATTTTCCCCCCACCCTTCGCCCCAACTCGCGCATTTCGTTGTGTAATTTTCTTTCAGGTTTTGTGCGTTTCCAGATCCTCCTGGCTCCCCGCTGGAAGTGTATGTAATCCCCTCATTTGCCGAAAAATAGCTCACTCTCTTTACCTCGCCGTTCCTTTTATTTTTCTCACCCGTTCTTCTGCTGCGGTCCCGGACCTGGAGCCCCCTTCATTTTCGGTCTTCTCTTGCTACCCGAGCTGTTTTTCCCCAACTTTTGTTTCTATGGTTTACTAATACCCCGTTTCCGGGTTGAGAACCCACTGCTTACCCACCTCATCCGGCAATCAGTTTTTTGATCTCTTGTTTCATTTCTTGCCTTTTACCCTTTTTCCTCCTGGCTTGAAGTGGCAGGGGTTTATACGAAGTCCCCCTCCACATTGGAACACGCCTTGAAAAATCATGTTTTCCCTGTTTCTACTTCTTCGGGCGGGTCTTTCACGAATACATCACGCCGTTTAGATCCTGTTTTTTTTTTTTCCGTGCTTGCTGATGGTTCTTGGTTTTGCCCTCTGTCAACCGGGACCCATTGACTGATTGAGCCCTTTTTCAACTCCAAATTTGTTATTTTATTTTTACACCTGCAACCTTATTGACGGGGTTGTTGCAGGTGTTGTAAATGATTTTCAGAAATTGGCCCCTGAACTTTATTGAGTAGGTGTTGCTCACCCCCCTTCGATGCAGTTGACAAACTTTTCTACCTTTCTTACTTGCGTTAGAGACTTGTACGAAAGGTGCTCCTTTTCTTTGATGACGTTTGTGTACCCGAACCGCCGTTTACCTCTTCATAGGCGTTCCCTGACACTTTCCTTAACGAGTTGGCAATTTTCATTTTCCGTTTCCCCCCTTTTTTGTGTGTGTTTACCCCCAAATTATCCAACACCTCCTCACATTCTCTTCGGTTCCTTTGGG
>Ga0179593_1462986_pt1 | contig 10830 bp, 8 predicted proteins | sample CZODoug2_1_08_16_FD_185931 | JGI IMG/M metagenome (GOLD analysis project Ga0179593, IMG submission 185931) | Vadose zone soil fungal communities from Angelo Coast Range Reserve, California, USA - CZODoug2_1_08_16fungal (PacBio error correction) | ecosystem: Environmental > Terrestrial > Soil >... | reverse complement strand
GGTCCCTCCGAAAATTGGTGTTCAAGGGAAACTCCATTCTCTCGTTTTGTTGCCCCCCCTTTCTGAGTCTCTTTTTTTTCATCTCACTGTATGAGTCACCGATAATGGACTCTATTCATTCCCCATTGAGCGGTTTCACGGCACCCCTCACTACCAGTCTGTAGTTCGCCGCCGAAAGAGATTGGCGTTTTTTTTAAGAAAAGTTCATTCTCTCCTTTGACGTTCCCCGTTGGTTTTCCTAGTCGGTGTTTTTTTTTTTTGTCCCCAGGTTCCATTTTTACATATGCGACGCGGTAATTCTAAGAACTTTCGTCGAAGTGTGTAGGTGCCCTTAGTGGGCTTCGTTTTGCTCACCTTCTGGCAGATCTCGTAGTGACCCACACTTTCCTGCCCAGCTTTGATCTCTTCAGGCGATGGAACTCTACGCCGTCGCACGTTTCCCCCCCTGACAGAGGCACGGTCCGGGGAAAATCGCCGTACGGTAGTAGGAAGTTTCGTGAACGCGGAATTTTTTCCGCCCGCCTGAGTCCCACCGCTCCAGGCCCATCTGTGCGAGCTTGCCTCTGCCTCGCTTTGCTTCTCCGGAGGCCCCCCCCAAAACTCTTGATTTTTTTTTGGTCATTGGTGAGAATCGACATTGTCCATGCAGAGCACGCGTGTTTTACCCCAATCCTAAAGTCGCCGGAGTTCCCATAGGTGTTAAGGAATGTCGCTCTCCAGGTTTCCCAGGTGTTTGATTTCTTTTTTTCCGCACCGTCGCTCCAAGACGGGTTGCTCGCAGGGTTTGAATTCAGACTTGCTTGCTTTTTCACTAGTCCTCCCCCGCCTAGCGGTTCATCCCAGGATTCAATCGCCAACACCTCCTTTTGCCCCTGACCCTCGCGATTCGGACGCTTTAGTGAGGATATTCCTTAAATTTTGAGGCAATCTCCCCTACATCGGTTCAACTGTTTCACCATCGTCACCCCACTCCTTTTTGCCCACCCTTTACATACCCTCTGAGTTCTTTGTTAGCTTGGAAAACGTATAATGTGAAGTTTTTTCAACGCCTGTAACTTTTGTTTTGATTTCCCCGTGCCGTTCCCACAGATTTCCCTTTTCAAGGGTATGACCGATGATTCCAATCTACTTTAAAGCCCGGCATTTTCAAGGGATTTTGCTCGTACGGGACAGTAGAATAATTCCTTCTTTCAGAGTTTTTACCGTTCCCTTTCAAGGACCCCGGAATTAGTTGTAACCCTACGTCTTTTGGTTTTTTGCAGGTTTTGTCTGCCGACCGTAGGCCATTCAACATCCTGGGTACACGGTTATGTCGGGAGGGCTACCCAGGGCGTAGGCCTCTCCTCAACGTCGTGTTACTCCCTTCGCTCTGGTGATATCCTGGCCACCTGCCCCGCCAGGATGGAGTTGGGGATTCCCCTTCATCCCTGGCACGCGGCCTCCGCTGAAGGAGGGCCCATTGTCTCGCCTCGGACCCGGGGCCCTTTTGTCCCTTTTGTTCCATGTGAAGGTCTTTTCTTAGCCGTTGCGTCCGTCTCCCCTTGTCCCCCCTCCCCCCCCTATTGGTGTTCTTTTTTCTTCACTGTGTTCCACCTTTTTGAGGTTCCTTCTACGCTCCTTCCCCGTCATCGGAGTCCTCTAGTCACATTCCTAGCCTATTGTTCAAAGTTTTTTAGGTATTGGGGGGTCCAATGTTCCCGGGCGGTTTTTGACTTTAGGCCAGTAAGAAGGATGAGGCCTATCACAATTGGACTTGAACTTTAGTTATTTTTAATCTCTACTTATCCCCTTTTGACACATCTTAGTTCCCGTATTCCCCGTTGTGTCGTAGAAGAGTTTTGCCAGTTTAGGGTCTGTTTAGTGGTTAAAACCTAACTATCGCTTGATTGTCGCCCTTGAACCAATAGGGTTTACCTGTTCCGGACCTTCAACGTTTTTTTTCGCCTTGGTGTCTCCGACTTGGACTGATTTCTTCCATTGGTCTTGTAATTGGGAGGCCTCTCTAACAATAATTCATACGGAATTACTTTCGTTTTAGTGGTGTTTCGGATTCCGTTAGAAATAGTCGAAGACTTACTGGGGTCGGAGAAATTAGGGCTATCTTACAGAATCTTTGTTCGTCCGATCTGCCCGCGGGATTTGGTCACTATCAGTATTTTTTTTCGTTTTTTTTGAGCATTGTTTGTTCGGTAAGGCTGTAACATTCCGGCGGCAGTCCAAGCCCGATTTCCCCCTTCTCCCTTGATTCACGGGAATCGTGCCCCCGGATAACCTTTCCCTTACTTTCCGTTGCCCTGCTTTTTTCTTCGTAATCCCCAAGAGTGCTGCCCCCTCTTTTCGCTTTTGCTGGTGGCTGTTCGTCTTACCCCTATCCCTCGATTACCTTTTTATTTTACATTTTTCAGCTGCCGACTTTCGTTTTCAGGATCCCTCAGTATGTTCGGCTCTTTTTTCTCCGGGCTTTTGCCACACCGCCACTACGCGTCGATTGGCGTTTAGCTCAGACCTTACGAGCCCCACTCCTTTATATCGATGTTTCTCCACGTTGGCCAAATTTTATTCGGTCAGCTCACCTAGCTTTTTCTTCTTGGGCTCCCCTCCCCCTAAATCAATGGGCCCTTCCTTTTTCTCGCACGGTCCAGTCCTCTCTTCACCATCGAGGATCAGCTGAGTAATGCCTTCTCCAGAATCCTTTTCCTTCCCATCAACCTTTGTCGTGTTGATTCTGCTTGCGTCGAGTTACTCCTGTCCCTTCGAATGTTTTCTTTCCCTATTGAACCTGCATAGACAAAGACTTGCCCTTCTTCCCCCCCATGCTGATTTTCCCCAAGAGCACCTTATCGTTTAAGGAACTGCATCTTTGGCAATGTTTTCCCCCCCTCCTCTCTCAAGCTTATTTTGCTAGTAACCATTCTATAATAGCACTCAAACTCTCCTTGTTTTTCGGTGTGTCCCCGAAACCTGGCACGGTCTACAAGCATCCCCGCACATCGTGGTCTATCTCCTCCTTATGTCTTCATTTTATGTCATCGCCCTTCACATCGCGTTTGTGATGATGTTGTTTTCCGCGAGCCCACAAACTTCCCGCCTCCGCCCAATGGCTGCACTCTTTACTTGATTACAACTTTCCCTCCTTCCCCCTGGCGGCCCGGCTTTCCCCCGTCCTTTAATGGGCCACGCTTCTTGGTCTTCTGTCAACCAGTCTGCTTCCCTACGCCTGAATTGTATCCCCGTCCCGAGGACCCCCAACAATCTGCGACACTGCAAGCTGGCGCTATGCCCCCCCCGGCAGATTTTTCTTCCCATCCGCGATCCTAAATGACTTTTTCCCCTTCATGTTCAGACCCTGCGTTCTCCTTCATCTACATTTTTTCCAATTGGACGCGCTCTTTTTGTATGATTTCCTGAAGGACTTCCACACTTCCTTCCCAATTTCGAGTTCGTCACATCGTAGACACCCGGTTCCCCCACGCTTCCTCTTCCGACCATTGCCACCGTGGGCCATTTTTCAAGCCAGAGATAGTCGTATGGTGGAACCCTGACCTCCTCCCCCAAAGAACTGTTTACCCTGCTTTAATTACCAAATGTCTTTTCTCGTTTTGCGAAATGGTTCGCACCGTTTAAGCTATGTAAGTTTTTTCCTTCGTAGGCAGCCCTCCCTTCTTCCCTGGCACCCTTCCCCGATGTACTATGGTGTTTGACCCTCTCGAGCCCAATGGCTTCCCCCGATCGTTTTTTCTCCTTCTTACGTCACCCCCCCCCCCCCCCCCCCTTGTCTGGAAATTTTATCCTTAATTCGGCCTTCATACTGTTCCTCCTTGTGACATTCTGAACCCACCATCTGTCTTTCCCAAGTTGGTGGATAACGGAAGCCGCCGCCACCTGGCCTGCACGTTTTTGGTCCTTTCCCCCCCGTTCTTTCGGCTCTAAGGCTGCACTGATTACTGAGTTGGATTCCTGCTTGGCAAATGCTTGACCGTGGCGGCATCATCCCCTCCAGGTCTGTGTTGTCAGGATCTCACGCGGGCGAAGACTTATTTCCTCTTTATCCCCGCCTGTTGATTTTTCCCGCCACTTTTTTTCCGGGAAAGCTTGAATGCCCTGATGTCTGTCGACCAAAGCCCTAAATGTTCACCTCAGAGGGTTCCACATCTCTGTTTCCTTCCAGGTGTTCCCTCAGTCAGTCTTTGGAAGCGCGGACTTTCTCTCCCTTACGGTAGTTCACTTCCCCTCCGTGAGATACAGGACGATTTAAAATCAGATTCCAGACGTTAATTGGCCCTTGTTTAACCTTACGAGGCCGACACCGTTCCCCCCTCTTTCCCCCACTTCTCCTCCCTGGCAAGTCCCATGACCCAGTAGATGTCAATTATGGCCCGTTGTTGTGTCCCCGCTTTGGAGAGGTTTTCCCCAACTCGCCCCTCCGGTTGATTATAATGACATTTCCGGAAATTTCGCAACCGCCATGGCGTCGTATCCCCCTTTGACGGGGACGTCGGTTGAGATATCTCTCATGTTTCGAAATATTCCGGCAAACCCCCCCATCGGGGTGCTGATTGCGTAAAGTTCTTTCAGGATTTCAACCCCGGGTCGTCCCCCCCGTCCCAGCTATTTAGACGGGCGGCTGCCCCCAACCGCATAAACACCGCCCCAAACGGGTGGGCCTGAGTAAATCTTATGCCAATGATTCCGATGGGATGAATTTAGTATAGAACCCCCCTTGAGAGCTAGTGGAACCACAGGCGATTTATTTCTCATTCTACCCAAGCAATTACCGAAGCAGCTGGTATTTAAGTCGCAGGCTGAAGCATACCGCCGGGGCCGCGCTATTCTTTTCCCTTTCTGGGAGACCCCTATTAGGGTAAGGTGCGGACATGGAAGCTTTAAATACTCTCCTCTTCACGGTCTGCGCTCACAATATGATCTCTCTCTCTGGTGGATTATAAAGGACATTCGGTCATTTTTATTAATTCCTATTCTCACGCTTGTCCGGAAGTGTTCTACTAGCTTTCCTTTCCTTTTTAAGTATTTCCCCTCGTACAGACCCAAGGTAGAATCTTCCGTCGAATTTGACGCGTTCTCTTTTATCATGCGGTCCCCCCCACTTTACCCGTTTACCCTCCGTGACCGCCCACTTAGATACCTTTAATTTTCTGTCCCCCTCAACCTCTGCTGGAGGCCTTTGTCTACTCCCTCCACGTTGCTTTGTTTTTCTATTTTTTCCCATCCGGTTTGAACTTGATTCACTCTGTCACAACTGCTCTTGCGAATTCCGTTTGAGAATTGGGTACCAACGAAAGTATACGTCCTTTTTCCCCTCCACACTTCGCCTTTTATGAGAACAAACAAATGTCGCTTCGGCTCCATCCTGAGATTCATCCTCACCCCCGTGTTTTTTTTTCGCGGCGATTTAATATGACCGCCAAGTTGTTATTCTGGTTCACTCATGCGCTCCAAGTTTTTCCTTTTCCCCCCCTTGTCGAGCTGTACTTTCCCTCGCCCCAAGGAGCTTTTTCCAGATGGACCTCGATGTTGCAAGTTCCCTTTTCCCTTCTTCCAACAAAAATAACCCACGCCACGGATTGTAGTTTCCCTCCTCATCCAGCCCGCTGTCTTTGAGGAGAGGGCCTTGCTTCCTTTGCGTTTTTCTTTTCCTGGTCTCCTTGTTCCGTGTTCCCTGTAAACCAAGATCGAGTCTTCGTCCCTGAAGCCAAGCCGTCGAATTGTCATTTTCCCGTTTTAGGGGGCTGCGCTGGCCTCTCCCCCATGCGAAGAAGCCCCTTGTTTTTCGACAAGGTTCCCGTCAGCTTTTGCTTCGTCCCCCTTCTCCCTCAGTTACTTCCCGTAGAAGTCAACAGCAAGCGGAAGTTATTTCCCCTCTTTCCGGACGTGGCGAGGTAGTGATTTCGTGACACGCGGTTTACAACCCCATTGCTTCGTTCCTGACTACAAGTCCCAAAAGCTTCACTGCTTGCAACATAAGGGGAGGTAGTGCCTAGGCCCGCGGCTGTTGTTTCGTGTCAGACGGAGAGTACCGCCCCCCCGATTGGCTTTGATTTGGGTCATGTGCTCAAGTGTCCGGACTTAGAGCGTTTGAGATCCCCCTCATCAAGCGCAGGGTCTACTCTTGTGTAAGCATCCTCCTCCTTGTTTCCCCGTGTTTTTTTCTTTGATTTTCTTGTGTTCTGTCGCCAAGACCTTGGTTCTGACCTTTTTTTTTTACATGCCTAAGAGCCCCTCTGCTATTTGAAGCCATTTAGAAGTCCCTTGGTCCATTTCCGATTCTCATCTCACCGCCCTTTTTTACGTCAAGCGATCAGGTTACGCCGGGCTTTTTTTCGTTCTTCATGTTCTACATGTTTGTAGGCCCCTCTTCCTACCGATTGCGTGCTGTTGGAACCTTCAACGCGGTTGCTCTCCCATACATGGCCGAACTTCAAGCCTTTTTTTTCCTGTTAGACCTGACCTCCGAATGTTTTTCCCGATTGTACCGTTTTTGGTCGTCCCTTCCCCCCTTTTTTTCCCACATGATTTCCCTTTAACTTGCGTGAACCTGTCTCCAATGCGTTGTACCTACGGAATTAAATTCTCACCTTTTACGGGTCCTCTCCTCCTTCCTTCCTTGTCTTCGACGTCACCTTTATGAAAGGAAGGAAGTGTTGTAACACTAGCACCGGTTGTGTTTTTTTGCTTTTTTTGTTCTCTCCCCTTCCCTTCGGTCCAAAGGATTAACTCTATTGTATTTTTGCTTCCCCCCCGTTGGCTGCGAGACCAGGCGTACCCATTTTCTTTCCCGACTGGTTTTTATATCATTGACACGCGCACCTTTTCTTTCTTTTTTTTTCCTTTCCCCTTTAATCCATGGGATCCGGCCAACATCCTCCCCTTCGTATTTAGTTCCCTTCTTCCCTCGGACAGGGTGATTAGTGCCCCCCTTTTCGGCCTGTGACTCACTCCCCCCTTCTCCCTTTCTTCAATTTGTCCAAGACTTTTGTGTCTCTTTCTTCCAAGGTCGTCCACCCCACTTTTGAGGATGCTGAAGATACTCTTTCCCCCGGTCCCTCCTGGGTCCTTGCGTCCAGGGCGAAGCCTAGAGTATTTTTGATGACCAATTTGGGCGCGAGAGGTTTACCCCCCATTTGTCCCGGGTTCCTTGTTTATTGGCCCGAATCTTGTCGGCCCCTGGAAGGAAAGGTGAGTATGCCACGACGGTTCCCGTTTGCACGCGAAACTTTCTGCATCTGAACTTTCAAGTCTGGGGGAGCTCGACGCCCGGGGTCCTGTGCTGGTGTGCGGCGTCTGTCACCAGGGGTGCAAAAAGACGCACAGCCTTGTCAGGCCTTCTTTGACCTCGCTCCTCCCCTTGGTTCAACTTTCGTCTCGTCCACCGTGTTCTCCCCTTGGGTACGATGTTTGCAGGCCCCCACTCCCCCCCGCAATTGGGTCACCTTTGGGACCTTCTGATATAATCATATACTTCTCCTTTCCATGTGTTTTTGATTGTTTTTTCTTTCTTCCTTATTTAACTCTTCGTAACTCTTAAGGTGGGTGTAGAAATTAATGCCCGTATCGATTTAGGTTCTTGCATTTTCTCCCCACGGGTCATAGCCCTCCTAACGATTGAGGCAGGGAGGCTCTTGTGGAGTTTTTTCATATACTTCGGCCTTGTCGGCAGGCAAGCTACTTTTTCCTGACCCGTGAGGAAAACCCCCTTAGTCTGCAAAGGTAGCAATGATTGCCTTTTCCGTTTCCGGTGCAGGTTCTTTTGCTTTTGAGTAGTAAGAAGGTATAAAGAGTTTACCCTTGGGCGTTCGGGCGTTTTTGTGTCGTGTTCACCCCATCATCCGCGTGTTATGCGATGCAACTTGTTGTTTTCCTCGCCGCCCTTTTTTTTTTAGTCTCCCCGACGATTGTTTCTTCTTTTCTGGCTCCAGTATTCTTTGATCCCCCTTCCCCCCCGCGATTTTTTGATTGACGTTCTCGCAGTTACCTCTCAAAAATAAGATTTATCTCACACCCCCCCCTGATTTCATTCCATTTTTCCACCCTCTGCCTTTCCTGCGTCAACCTTGCAGTTCTTATTGTTTCCTTCCAGACAAGAAATGTGCCCCAAGAATTTTTCATATTCACGTCAGCCCCCCACAGCACCATTCCTATGGACCTTTTCTTATTAAATACCTCACTATCTTATTCTTAACCTCCCCCGTTGTTTTGTGTCGTCTCTTTCTTCAGAGTCATTACGACCGATCCTTCGAATTTTCTTTTCCTGTCTTGCATGACCACTGAGTGTTCCATTATGCCTGGTCTATTCCCCCCCTCCATTTGCTCGTCTGTTCCCTTTGCATGACTATTTAGCACTTGAAGGAAACATTCTATGTATCCAAGTCTTTTCTTTTTTGCTTTAACTGCGATTTATCCCCCCTCTCTTTTTTTTTGTTGCCTCAGAAATCCGGTTATCCCCTCGTCCTCACATCGTAGTGATAATGGGGACGATGATTTGGAATGTTCGCCTACCTGCGCTTTCTTGATTGGGTTCAGGCAAGTCCCCGACCGCATCGCCCCAAAGATTCTCACTCTTCCTTCCTAGCCAGTTCGTCCTTTCCCATCCGCGTTCCTCCCTCTCCTTTTTTTTTTTGTCCGGTGCTGGTTCCCCTCCTGTGTATGTGACCTCTTCTGCCCCCCTAGCAACGGACGTTCTAAGTCAAGCCACCCAATCTCCTATATCCCCCAATTTCTTACGCCTCCCCGGCGAGCCCCCCTCCACCCATCTCTTGCGATCTTTAGCTTTTTTTTTTCCCACCTTTTCATTTTTGGCGTCCCGAGTTATCGGCACCTCTACCACCTCCCCCGATGGAATCGAAGTTGATGCCTTTCCTCCGGCCCCCCACACCTGCCAACGGTTCAGCGCAACATATGCCACTGCGAACTTTTTCCTCTGTACCTTACCCCTATGGTTTTCACCTGTATTGAAAGCAAGCGATCGTCGATTGTTTCCAAGCCGCCGCACCCTAACATGTTCCCAAGTTTTTAGACACCCCTTTGAGACGTCGATGACGATTGTTTCTCCGGTCCTTCTCTTTCCATGGGTGACCGTTCCAGTCACCGTCGCCCAGACGTTTTCCTCTTTGCAACCGTCGCGGGCTGTGTTGCCCCCCCTCTCGCTGCCCCCAACTTCATTCCAAGATTCTGTTTAGTGGCTTTACGACTCCGCAAGATGTACTTGACGTCCAGTCGGTTCCTCCTTCCTCCCCGTCCTTTTTGACTACACTTGTGTACTCCCCTCGACCACCCACATCGTGGTCCCTTACCAGTGGTCTACTCCGCGAATTTTCCATGCGGACTTGTGGAATAAAAGGGCAGGGCCCTTTTGATTTCCCGTCCCTTACGAGGGTCTGTCTTAAGCTGCCCCTTTTCTTTACTTGAAACGTTACCCCCATCAAGCATTTTGTCTTTTTTTTTAAATTGCTCTCACCGCGTTTCTATTTATTGAGTCACGGTTTCTTCCTCTCATACTTCGTGCTGCCAGCAATAAGGTCCAGCTGTTGTAATGGCCTACCCGTCTGAGACCAAACCTTCATTTGAACCCCTGATTTTTACCCTTTTCTTTTTTCCCGTCCTTCGGTGGACCGTTTTCCGAGGGGCGCGTTAAGGCCTTTTATTCTTTCCCCGTTTAGTCTTGAATGCCGGGGTACAGCTATTTTGACCACAAGCTTCAAGTCCTCCTGTGTCACTTTTTCACGGCTGTTGCATTCGACCAACGTTTTTCCCCATGTGACCCCCCCCCCCGTGCATTCTCCTTTGTGAACTCCCTACAGGTTTTTACATTTTCTGAGATTCTGGACAAGTTTTGGGTTGCGTCCAAGCTTGCCGCTTTTTCCCACCTTCGCCATCGTATTTTTCTTCACCTTGACCCTCAGGAATATCGCCCCGCAGGGTCCCCTGATCATGACTCGCAAACAGTGAGGTTCGATGACCTTCGATGTATCCCCGCGGCTTTTCAAAGTCTAGTGGCGGGATGGACAATTGTGCTTCAACAGTGTTTTCGTCCCCCCGTCTTCGTCGGGGTATTTCCAAACAAATCTACCCCAAAGACCCCACCGGGTCTAGATTCCAGTTAATTAGGGCCCACTCCGCTGCTGCTCTCTTGCGTGAGATCCAAATATGGAGATGCCCGGAACCAATGTGAGTACCTTCGCAATTAGACAACAACAACCAACTCATAGTATTTTGCCTTTTCTTCTACGGACTTGACCGGAGCCACACAGCGCCTCCTAGTTTTTTGCCGCTCTTTCGCCCATGCTGCTAGTCTGTTTCTTCAGGCGGAGGCCCCATGGCCGCTTCACTCTCTTTTCCCGGCCTGCCTCTTTTGCACCAAGACTTTGCTCTCTTGGTACTTAGAGGCTCCTTCGGTTTTCACGAAGTGGAAGATATCGCAAAAGATGCGGACCTGTTCGACGCTCTCTTACCTGGGAAGTCCCGGCAGACACCTACTGGTCAAAGGACACCTCGACGCTGTTCGTCCTGACCGAGTAGCCCTTATAACTGAGTTCACCTTTACACTCTCACCTTCCTTACCTCAATTCTGACCATTTTCGAATTGAGGCCGCCCCAGTCCTTTCTGGTTCTGAGCAGAAAGGCCTTTTTTTTGTGCGTTTCTCTCTGTGCACCCAGAGAACATGAATGTCATGATTTTCAACTTATCTTTGCTGCCTAGGGCGAGTTCCCCGCCCTCTCTCTACCTTTTGTGGGGGTGGGGTGGGGGTTTGGAACTCCCCCCCCCTCAGACCCTTTTTCTTCACCTAGAGACAGCACAACCAAATTGTTCTTTAC
>Ga0179593_1427868_pt1 | contig 10830 bp, 12 predicted proteins | sample CZODoug2_1_08_16_FD_185931 | JGI IMG/M metagenome (GOLD analysis project Ga0179593, IMG submission 185931) | Vadose zone soil fungal communities from Angelo Coast Range Reserve, California, USA - CZODoug2_1_08_16fungal (PacBio error correction) | ecosystem: Environmental > Terrestrial > Soil >... | reverse complement strand
CGGTTTCCCGGCTATTAAGGCCCCTTACAATGCGAGAGGAGTAGCTCTTCCGATTTCTCTCCCCTTTTAGTCTGCGACTTTTCTCCTCGGACACTCTTTCTGCTTGATTGGCGATTTTCCCTTATTGGGCTCTCCCTTCGTCTGGTCTCAGTTCAGTGTACAGGCCTCTGGGATAGTGAACACCACTTCTTTATTCCGCTTTGGATTCTCTCGTGTCATCTCAGCGCCAAAGACCGATTATAGGATCCGACCCCTTAGATTGAAATTAGTAATCCTCCCCTACTTTAAACCTCTTTTCCTTTAATTTTCCCGTACCCGAGCCGACGCTCAGGTGTCAGGCTTTACTTTAGTTTCCTTCTATTAGTCTCGTCGATGACTGTTTCCACCTAGGTGTTTGACCTTTCGTTTTTGCCGGTGCCTTCATTTTCATTAAATTGCCTTTTTGTTTGCTCCATGGTCCCGATCCCTTTCCTTGATCTACTTTTCTCTATTATCTTCCTTACTTAAGAGGATCGAACGCAAGCTCGTCAGAAGGCGGCTTATTTTCCTCTGTACGCTTTTTTTTCGGACGGCCCCGATGAAGATTCCCCGAGAGGCATATGCGACTCGATGTTTTTTGCCCCTCGTTCTGATTAGACGGAGTTTCATGATGCTCGTATTAAGCAGATAGCGCTCGTCTCCTTTTATCCCCTTAAACTATGATTTCCTTCTTGTCGACGTGGACCTTTTTTCTGCTAAATTTCCAATTCCAGTCCCACGTTAAATGATGGCTCACTGAATATAGATCTCTCCTCCTCCCATGAGCCTGGGCATGACTATCCTTGTGCTTGCTCGCTTCGGGCCTTGTTTCCTAGCCGCAATCAGCTGTCCGGTCTCGGACGAAGGGGATATTCGTTGATTTTTCAAGGACTAGTCTTTTTCTTCCCTAAGGCTCGGTCCTGAATTTCGTTGTCGACCCGAGGTTCTTTGACCTGACTTGGTCACGACGCGCGAGCTAATCCCTTCTAAGCGGCTTTCGTGTTTGCAGCCAGGTTTCCCCTTTAGTGACGTCGGTTCGTCTGTGCTGATTCGGAGGGGCTTAGTCCCCTTGGGTTCACAGTATAGGCCATAAGCGATAATGTGGACCGTCCTTCTAAGGAAACGTCGATGTTTTTTTTGTTTTTTTTTTGTTTGGTGTTTTGGGTTTTTTTGTGTTTTTGTGGTGTTTTTTGTGTGTCTTTTTTTGGGTGGGGGGGGTTCTTGTTTTTGGGGGTTTTCTGGCTTTTTTTTGGTTGTTTTTTTTTTTTTTTTTGTGTTTTTTTTTTGTTGTTGGCTTTGTTTTTTTTGTTGTGTTTTTATTTTTTTGGTGTTTTGGGGGGTGGGGGTTTGTTGTTTTTTGGGGTTGGGTTTCCTCTTTCCAGGCCGTTCACTTCGCCTATGCCCCTGGCTATTACTTCCCCCCAAGACTCTAAGACTTTCTAGGGCGGTTTGCGGGGCCGGTCTTTAACCTCCTCACGTTCGGTCATCGTGAACTAATAAGATCTTCGAAGATTCGACCTGGATTAGACACGAGACCCCTCTCCTCCCCTTTCCTTGTCCCTGTTTTTCCTGCCTCTATCCGAGCTGTCCTTTCTCAGTTCCCTCTCTTCCCTGGAGGCTGCGGTTCGAGATGAAGGGGATCAGCGTTTCTCCTGGCTAAAGGTCGAATGAGCGCATTTTAAAGTTCCCTCCCCTTTTCCGCGACCCCTTGACAACCTTTCTTTTTTTCAGTAGCGCATGAAAATAACGGGCTAGTCTTCCCCGCATCTTCCGAACCCTTTCTCCCGAGTACTCCTTTCCTCCGGTGTGAGCCTTTTTCCTTATTAAGATCAGCTCCCCCCTCTTTTACACCAGACGTGTTTTTAGGTGTCTTCTTTCCCCCTCGATCTCTTCGCTGATGATGCACTCTCATTTTCCTCGGAGTCCTCCCCTACCACTCTCCGCCTCCCTCCTCCCCCTCCCCTTCCCTAAGGGAGGTGAGCCTTGAAGGGCGAAACCTTTGGAAGCTAGGGTGTACTTTTTGCACGCGGTGTTGTGCTTTTTTTCGTTTTTTTTTATCTGTCTCGTACCGTACCTGTCCGGCCTGTCTGGTCAGACACTTTCTATCTTCTTCTATTTCCTTGACAATGTGCTGAGGCCCGCAAAAGCGTGTGCACGACAAGGAAGTTCCTCTAGCCTCCAATCTCGCGTCTTTTCTTAGGACCTTTCTCGTGACCCGTCTTCCGTTTCCCTTCGGCCCTGTTTCAGTCTGACTCTGTTCCTCGGATTGATTGGATCGAGGGGAGGAGGAGCCTTTTAATTTGTCTGTTCCCCCTTCTTTTTGCGATTTTTATGATTATTCCTCGAGCCTACTTAAAGTCAGGGGTTATTGCGCTTGCTTTTCAGAGGGTTTCCCTGAGCTATTCTCCCCTGAGCCTTGGGACCATTTCGCTTTCCTTGAGGAAGGGGTCGATTCGGTACCTGAAGATCTAACGTTTTTACCTTTTTTCGGGCTTTTCTGACCTTTTTCGAGTTTCTTTGACTTTCGAGATAGAGCAGGGCCGTTTTATTCAATAGGCGTGGTTTCCTCTCCCTCCCCCCGTTTTTTCCAGTTCCTTTAATGCGGCCCCCCGTGCCCGGTTTCCCCCACCTCGAGGTTTTTCAGGAATGACTTGCGTTCGTCGCTGCCGCGCCCCCCAGCTTTCTTTCCTAATCCCTCTTGTTTTGAGCTATTTCATTAGCTCATGGACGCTTCCCCCCCGGCGAACAGCAGTCCGCCAAGCTTTCTCCGACGATTTGGCTGTTTTTTCGGCTCACCCCTCCCTCCCATTTGCCCCTCACTGTTCCCCTCGACTTCTAGAGGACCAGAGCGAGGAATCCCTCCCGTACGTTTGCGCTCTTCTTGCCCTATCCGTCCCCCCCACCCCCTCCACCGACCGATACAAGGACCAGTAGCCAATTCTTTTGACCCCCTACACCCTCTACCCAATGCCTTCCTCACCGGAAAAAGTTACAATGGCGCTTCAATCTAAGGCACCTTCCCCCCCCCCTCCTTCAAGGACACTCTCCCCTTTCCCCGTTTTTCGAGACCCTCTTTTTTTTCTGCCCCCACTCGAACCGAAGGTTTAAATGGACCAGATTTTTACCCGCTCGTTCCCCTTCTTCTTCCCCCCCCTTCTATCCCCCGCTGCCGCCCGTTCCCTCCTCTCAGAACCCCCTCCCATTCATCCTTTCCCGTGTACTTAAAAGGAAGTCTACACGCCGCTTCTCTTTATCTTTTCTCGATTTTCTTCGACGTTCGTCCCCCATCTGTGATGTTCTCCTCATGCCCTTTCTTTGTTCAAGCTAGTGAAGTTGAAGACCTAGCGCGATTGTTTTCACCTAGTGTTTTGAGCTTGACGCGCTGTACCCTACGCCAACCAGCAACTGCGAACCCTGCTCGGTGCTTCAGTAAGGGGCAGTACTATTCTCGAGCTTTGTTATCCGCTTCCAAGCTACGTTGTTTTATTTAAGGTCTTCTAGGCGTCAAGTTTTCGCGTCGTATAAGAGGGCCTCATTCCTTCGACGCATTTGCGTTTATATAGGAGAAGCTCAACTCTGGCGAAAGAGGTTTTTTTAAGATTTCTCCTGTTAGCACATTCGAGCCGTTAGGGCCATTTCCATTTCCTCGCGCTCTTTTTTTTTTTTCTTTCTTGAGATCCTTCACCTATGACTACTGCGGTCTTACTGTGATCTAGACAAACAATTTTCTTGTCCCTTCCGTCGAGACTCTTTTTAAAGCTGACCCTCCAGCACTCGATCCTGTACGAAATATCCCTTTTGAATAAAAGGAACTGGCGCCCTTTCTCCCTAAGACCTTCTCTCTTCCTTTCGATTCGTTCTTCGATTTCACGGTTTAAAAGTCAAGTGGTTGATTGTAGTATCTCGTTCGTGGGTTTCTCTGACATGGGGACGCAAGTAGACCCTTCTTCTTTTTCTTTATCTTTTGTCGTTCACCGTGCTCTTGAGGATTTAGCGACCCTTCAACTCATGCGACTCCCAGAGCAAGTTTTGATCTGCATCCCCTCTTTTCCTTTTTAGCACGGACCTTGGCAGTCCTTGTCTCGTGCCTCTGGGCCGACTGTACTTCTAGTCCGGACTTTCTGAAGGCAACGGGTTCCATACTTTCGTGCCTTTCAACCCTCTTAGATCCTTGCTGTCTCTATGATCCCCCCTCCGTCTTTCCCAGTCACTAGATGATCGACCACGCATTTTAACCTGAGTCGGATATCGTCTTCCTTCTCCCAGCCCTGCTTCCCCCGACTCGTCGTTCGGCCGTACTCAATTCTTGTCCAGTCTTAAGGACAATCGAGAGGTGTATGGGAAGGCTCACCCCAAGCCCTTCTCCTGTTTATCCTTTTTTTTTTCAGGCACTTTCCCTCTTTGCGCATGGTCTCCTTTTTGAACTTTCAGAAAGGTCAGATATGGGCTCATAAGAGCTGTCTCGCACGTCGTTTTTTTGGCCTTTAGAGCACTTCCTTTCCTCGTCTGCCGGACTCTGATGTTTCTTCAGGTAGGAAGCCCCATATCGTCTGACTCTCTACATCCGATGCTTTTTTTTCCTCATCCCCCCTCCGCCCCTTTGCTCCGCTGACTATTCCCTTCGAGCTAATAAATGGGACCCTAACCCGGATATATCCCCCGATTCCCTCTTTTGACAGATCTCTTTTTTTTTTGCATCAGTTCCTTCCCCCTAACTTTCATAAGCCCTTTTTCCTCGAGCCCTCCTTTCTTACCTCCTCCCCTGGCCCGGCTGATCAGACGGACGATACACATTTGTTAAAACGAGGACCTTTTTTCTTTTTAAGTTTTGCCCACCTAATTAATGCCTTCCCCTCTCCTAACCCGATTCGTTGCGAAGGCTTCTCCATTCTTTCCTCTTTACGCGGGTTTTTTTTTCCTCGTTGATTTTCTATTCCAGTTCTCTCGTTCTTTCCTCCTTCCTTCGACTCTGTCGATGCCGGTCTGGTCTTTTGTCTTCGGACTATTCCCCCACGTCGGGCCTCGTGGTTTCCCAAGATCCCGCCTTCCCCCCCCGCAGTTCTCCGAGCGACGATCTGACTGTGATTCCCCCCCCCAGGGTCCCTTCACTTTTTTCGTCGGGTTTTTTTCTCAGGTTCACCAGATCGACCAGAAAGTCTTCCTTAATCCTCCACATAGAATCTCAGACCCTCAGAGGCGGGCCATTCCGTCCACGCCCTCGCAGTCTCCCTTCCCCGTTTTTGTTTTCTTGACCGACTTTTCTTTTCTTTCTTGGCATTCCCCCCACCGCTTCTGGTCTTCTCTAGTCTATGGAATCTCCTTTAACTTTCTGGTTTTCGCTATTGGTGCCTGCGCCCACTTAACGCGGTCCTCGTCTGCTTGCTCCCTTTTCCTCATCGTCCGTTTTTTGCGACATTCCGTTTTCTTTTCTCTTTGACGTAGGATACGCGTGTGAGGATGTAGCCCTTAGTAGAAGACTCCGATCCTTTCCTTGATAATCGTCCCTGATGAGCGTTTTTTTCTTCTTCTCCAAGTCCCCCTCTTATGCAATTTCTTTTCACGAATTTTCCCTTTCTTATGAAAGTAACGGAACCCGAGTCGCCGGGCTGTTAATTTTTCTTTCTTTCGACCTTTCTTTTCCTTTTTTCCCTGTCTTATTTTTGAGATGTTCCCCTTCTTTTTCTTCAGTACAGGTCTTTGGATTTTCAGTCAGTTCCCTTGTCGGGTCGCGAGAGGATAAGGTTCTTTGTCTTTTTCGTCTGCCCTTCGCCCCTTCCCGTCCTTTTTCGTCAGTTCTCGGCGTTTCACTTTTTCTTACGGACGCTCTCAAGGATCTGCGCTCGTTGATTGTTGAGAGCGCTTTTTAAAGCCTCTTTTTTTTGCTGATTGGGTCAATTGCCTCTTATACCTCTTTCTTTTCATTCGCGCCCTTCCTAGTAGCTTGGTCGAGGATCCGTTTGTCCATTAAGAATAATGACAGCAACCCCACTGCCTCTCCTTTCTTTTGGATATTAGTTTTTCTACTCCCAGATTCGGCGGGCCTCTCTCTTGCTTTCGCGTTTCTCCCCCTTTATTGCTCCATGTAATTAGGTGCCGACGCGCGGACTTAGGTTCAGTTCGGATCCGTTGCTTTCCCGACCTGCCTCTCTTCTTTCCCTCCTGGTCCCATCAGTTCTTCGTTACTCCTAGCTTTGGGGGCTGGGTCACGACCTCTCCCTCAAGAACTTTCGACCTCTTCTTTCTTCCGTCCTATCTCGCGTGCTCCTAAGTCTTCCCTACTTCTGACGTCGCTTCGGTTCTCCTCTTGCGGCGGCATGGGACCTTTCTTCCCCTTCTCCTTGCTCCCTTTTTCGCGTCCTTTCCAACTCCCCTGTTCGCCCGAGAAAGAGCGGGTCCGGCTCTAGGCCCCTCTTCGATTCCTTTCCGAGACTTGCTCCCTTTTCTTCGCTTGCGGGGACGTTTGCGACGTCCACCTCTTACTCTCGCCGAGTTACTCCATATCCATAGATTCTGAAGCTTCTCAATCGAATATCCCTCCCTTTTTTTCCCCCCCCGACTTCCTCTCAGCGGCCCCCTTTCCTTTTTCCTATCGATAGCTCTCACATTCTCGTTTTTCCTTTGCGTCCCACGGCGGGTTCGGCAGGGGATCTTCTTATTATGGCGCCTGAAGGAGCCTTACTTTCCCACCGACCTTCTTTTTCTCTCAGCCATGGCACCCCTTTTGTGTCCGACGACCCAGCCACAAGTAGGAAGTATGTCTTCTCCTTGCACCCTTTGCTAGCTCCTTGTTTTTTCCTCGCTCCAACTCCTTTTCTAATGCCTTGGACCGGGACGATCAGTTTGATCGACTTGCCCCCCCTTTTATTTCACAGTAATTCTTTCTCCTCTCCCCACGATATTTTCTCGAGCTCTTATGCGCCCCTTCCTCTTCTCGAAAACGAGTCGACAGACATTTCACGACAATCCCTTCCCCTTCAAGGTCGTTTTGACTTTTCCTCCCCCTTCTTTAGATTCAGACCCCTTTTCCTTGATCTGACCCCCCTTTCCCCCTCTGTTTTTTATTATTTGAGTCTAGACCCTTGGGTCCAAAGAAATCGCCATATAGTGGGATGGGTTTAGCTTTTCCCTACTCGCTGTCATTTTTCAGAACTAGTGTTCCCCGGTGCAAACAAGGTGGTCGAGATATGATAGTCGCGCGGATCTTTTTTATTTCCTCGACGTTTCCTCTTCCTTTTCTTTAATTATCTTCTTTTACCTTGAGTTACTTTCTGACCCTCGGGGTCTTCCGGAGATATGCAGGATCCAGAGGCCTTCGGTTCATGGGCGGTCTTTTTTAGTTTTTTCCTTGGAGGTGACTCTTCCGGGTCAATCCCGAGGGGTAATTCGGACTTCATTTTGTCGCGGTGGAAGATAGGCGCTCGAGGGGCAATGTAGGTTCTATGACGGCTGGTCTTCTTTTTTTTTCCCCTAGCAGGCGGTCCGTTCCCCCATGAGCTGGAGTAGTGAGTTTTTGGGTCGGGATCTGAGCTTCTTCCTCCCTTCTGGCTCCGCGGCCTGCTTCCTCTCTTCTTGTCTGACGACCCTTCCTTTAAAGTTACGTTATGCGGCAGTGCGATTTCAACCCTGACTTCGTGTCTCCTTTTTGTCTTCTCTTCTTTTTTTTTAAGACCCGGTACTCCTTTCAGTAGACTATTCTCTACGTTTGGTTGTGAAGATATCTATGTGCTTCTTTTTCGCTCCCCCTGCACTCCTGCCGTCACTCCCCAGGCCCCTACGTCTCAGTTTTTGAAGCACTTCTTCCTCATATCCTAACTTCTCTTTGACTATTTCTTTACGAACCCCACTACTCTCTTCTAAAAAGACTTCACTCTTCTCCGTCTAGAGAATATATACTGAAACAAATCGAACCAGAAGGAAACCCCACCCCTCCTTCTTAGAATCTTCCTGAACTAAACCCCTCCTCACCCCGACCCTTACTCCCCTCACTTTTCAACCCATGTAAGGCTAGCTATCTCTGCCCCACATTTTGCCACCCCTAAGGCCCCCTTTCAACAATTTCCCTTTTTATCGGATATTCTCATTCCTCCATCTCCAAAGAAGAATACTGACGTGCCACCCTTTTTTAGGTCACTTTCCCCTTCCACCAAACCTATCCCCTTTGGCCACTCAGTCCCCCGACTACATGAAAGAATATAATAGAGACTGTCCCCTCGCAACTTTCCGTTTCCCTTCAACCCGCCTCCCTTCCCTCTTCCTTCTCTTTATTGTTCCCCACTGCCGGACCGCACCGCTCGCTGATCCGTCCAGGCCACGATTTTGCTTTGACTCCACTCTTTGCATGCGCCGCACTATTCTGGATGCTGAGTTGGACAGCCCTTATACTCATCTTGACGAGGTCTCTCCTTCTTTCTCCCCCACCACCCAAAAGGACAGCGATGAGTAACGAACTTTCGGCCTGCGAAGCCTTTTTCTTTCCTAATCGTTTTTTTTTTTCCAAGCCCTTTTTTTCTGTAAGGGATATGGAGCCTATTGTATGTTCAGTTCGTTCGATGTTTTTCTCCCTCCCCTTCTTCTCTATCTCGTTGTGTTATTTGTCAAAGTCTCTGATCAGATTTTGATAGTTTTATTCCGTTCCCTTTGAGGCACCTTTCGATCCACTGTTTTAAGGATGCCAGGTGCGCTGATGGGTTTCTTGTTTTCTCTCCATCCTCCCCCCGACGTGATTTTGTTGTTTTTTCCTCTTGTCTCCCAACAGGGTCCAGGTCGGGCCCGTTCCACCGCGGTGGATTTTTCCATGACCTCTTTTCAGGCTCCCTTTTTCTTCCTGACTACACTTCTCCTCTGACCCGGCAAGACTGGTAACGCTCGCCCAGACGGAAAGTCCCGTTTTTTTTCTGCGTCTCTTTTTGCTTAGCCTCTCCTCCCCGTCCCCTATTTGCAGCATAGGTCTGACAGCTTGTTCAGGGGGTTTCCGCCGACTTGATTTCACGCAGTCCTGGTTTTTGGAGATTGATTTTCCCCTCGGCCGTGCCTTGTTGCCGTCTTTTCCCGCCTTTCGCAGGTCCGCCCTAAGTGTCGCAGTATGGAGTGCCTAGAGTAGCCATCACGCCCGACTTCTGCCTTATCGCTTTTGTACTTTTCCTTCCCCGCTTTTCTCTAGAGAGTAGCAATGCGCTCACACTTTGTGCTCACGGCCATCTGGGCCGCCGCGGCCTTTGAGCTAGGAGCTCCGTGTTCCCCATACCTTTTTCCCGCACCTCGATTCCTTGAAGCCTGCGTCCGATCCGTCGCCTCCCCTTTTCCTACTGCTGGCCCCCTATAGTCCACGAACGCAGGTGTCGCCTGCTCACTTTATGGCTCTCGCCTCTTTTTGCGCATGCCCCTTTCCCTTTCCCCAATGTCCCAGACGATCTCGGCATTCTTCGAACCCCTTTCCTGACCCTTCTCATATGCCCTAGCTCGCATCGCGTCCGTCGGACGGCTTCTCCGCGTTTTTCCTTGTTCATCGATTTTCTTCTCTTTTACACTCCTTCGTGACGCTGCCTATTTCTTTCGCTGCTCCGCGGTGAAAGCCGAGGTGCCATTCCACTCGCGCTGTATGGGATTTTACACTTTGATCTACCGTTGTTCCTTGCCTGCTCCCCCTATGTTTCGTTCGTTTGTTCCTTAGCCAAGACACATATTCTTTCTTCCCACACCATGCCCGCGTCGACCGCGTCGCCTCATTGCCGCCGGAGTCGCCGCGGACCCCCTGATTCTTACTTTGATTCGTTCCTAGTCCATTCGGCCCTGGCTCCTTAGCGTTTTCCCTCACTCCCCTCTCCGATCTTCTTTCGAATTCCTGGATGCAGCTGCCCACAGCACTCCGCCGCTGTCCTACAGACAATCTGGTACTATCCTCCCGCCGCGTTCCCTCTTCCCTCTCCTTCTCCGGCTCCTTTTCCTCTCCGAGCAACGAGCCCTCGAAGTGTCACCAGACCATGACGTACACGTGCCCCTTTGTCGCCCAGGCTGTTTAACTTGGCATCGCCCACCTCTTTTCCCCACGTCTCTTCCCTCTACCTTGCCTAGACGCAAATCGACCGGTTGCATGAAACATCCCATAGTCCACCGATCTTTCCAGGACGCCGTGGCTTCACGCTTGTCTTGGCACTTTCGTTTTGGGGATTACTTCTCTTCCTCCTATCGTAGCTTGTAGATAAATCTCATCTGTCGAGAGTCTCCTAGGAGTTCCCGAGTTGGTACTTCCCACCTTCCTTTCCTCGGTAGGTCAAGCCTCCCCGGTCCCCTGTCCCCCCTTGTCCATAATAGATGCAACCCAGAATCCCCGGTCCCCCTCCTCCCCGCACCTCCCCGGTTACTGGGCCGGCTTTTTCCCACGCAGGTTCTGACACAAGATCGTACCCCCGACCTTCGAGAAGTCCAATTTTTCCACTATTTCTGTCCTTCCACTCCTCTGTTCTTACATTCACCCCCCTTCCCTTTCATCTTATTTTCGCGCGTCAGTGTTATGTGTGTTAGATTCTGGAGAGGGGTCGATTCCTGCTAACCCGCGGTTTTTTTGCGTCTTTAGCTCCTGCGGCTTCTTCTATTTTTTTCTGTTCTTGCCTGCGACAGCCCTTCCCCCGCTTTGCCTGAAGTATGTTTGCGTAGTGGGCATTGGGCAGACTAGTTCATTCGTTCCTCTTCTCGCCACACCTCCCTATTCTTCCCGGTCCCCGCGACGTCAGACTGCAATCCTGGTCAGCGCCGTCCTTCTGACAGAATGCTGCGATTCCAGACTTCCCCTCCCGCACTCCTTTCCCACTCGTT
>Ga0179593_1393220_pt1 | contig 10830 bp, 9 predicted proteins | sample CZODoug2_1_08_16_FD_185931 | JGI IMG/M metagenome (GOLD analysis project Ga0179593, IMG submission 185931) | Vadose zone soil fungal communities from Angelo Coast Range Reserve, California, USA - CZODoug2_1_08_16fungal (PacBio error correction) | ecosystem: Environmental > Terrestrial > Soil >... | reverse complement strand
GTCTTCCATCCGCTTTTGAGCATGATCTTCACGGCCCCTGGCCCATCATGTGCTGTTCACCTCGGTAAGCGATTTCAGTTGCCTGTGACCCGTCGCACCGGGCACAGTTGTCCTTTCTTATAACCCCCCTTTCCGCTCCATCCTGAACTGAGCGCCCTCAAGCTTGTGTCGCGCCGCAATCCCCCTCTTCCCATGCGTTTGCAGATTGTTCGTCCGACGTCAGACCTGGGAGGGTCGGAATTGCCTCACCCCCCTTCCCTTAACTTCTCAGGAGCTCCCTAGAGTCTTCAGCCTCTGATCGCGAGTATGTCGTTCTCTGCTGAGATGCAGATGGAAATTTCGATCTTTCCCGCCTTGGGCAGATCGGCGGTTTGGTTTTTGCCATGTTGAGGTTCTGTCCCCTCCCCTTTCAATTGGAATTTTTGAGTTGGTGAGGGCCCTCACGCATCCTTTTTTTCTTCACCACGGTTTCACGTTTTTCCGGAGCTCTCCTTCACTTCGTTGTCCTCTCACTGCTTTCGACGGCTAGTACCGTGGGGCTGGTCTCCTTTCTCTTGAGTCCTTTGCCCTTTTCTAGTCGGCGTTCCCTGATGCAACTTCCTCGAGCCGGCGTCATCGACTGAACCCAGATGGCCCTTTAGCTTGGTGCATGATGGGCCTCCTTCAGGCAAAACCCCATCTCCATGGCCGGTCCCTGTATTCGTTGTCTCCCCCGTTAAAGACCCGTTCTTGTGCGATTTTCGTGGCCGCGTCGTCTGGATTTCGATCGTCTCTCTCCGCCGATATCTTTTTTGCTCCTTCCCGCTTCCGGTTATGGAACCAATGGTCCCGCAGGCCCGCTCCCTTTTGGGGGCGCCTTCCCAACCCCTCTTGCCGCGTACCCGTGATCGCCATCACCTTATGAGTCGTATCACCATCCGACCGTTCTTCTTAAGTCGCTCCCCTTCTGTACGTTTTCCCCCCCATGTGTCAAATATCCCTATGCTCCCTGCTTTTTCGTAGAAGCTAGGTGTTAATACCGCCCCCGGCTCATCACTACTGATAGTTGCTATACTTGCCCTTTTTTCCCTTGGTCGGTATTAACTGAAGCGAGCCCGGCCCGCCGATCACATGATTTCCTCCTTTTTCCCCCCTTTAGCGGAACTGTCGGGGCCATTTTTTCCCATGTACAAACCCCCATTCACACCAAGCTCCAGCGGCTGCATTTATGACAGACCCATTTACCCCCCGGAGGCCTTCCTAGGTCGGAGTCCGCCAATCAGTTAGGATTCTTGTGACTCCTAGCGGTTCCCGTTCTATGTCCGTGGTCGTTCCACTGGATCGCTCCAGATCCTATCTCCTTTTCGTTGCGCGCGACATGCCTTCTTTTCTTCTCTAGAGTACTCGCCGCCAGGTCCCCCCCCCCATATTGACGACCTTCACCCTTTCGCTGGGAGGTCCTTTGCGACCTTTATAGTGATTTACATTTCCCTCCTACCCCTAGGTTTTTCCCAGCTGGTTGCCGATTGCACACAGTTGATTCATGAGTTTCTGGCCAACCCCGGGTCAAGGGCACTCCCCCCCCCCCCCCCTTGGTCTTCTACTGAGACCTCCTCCCCTTTTTAGCTGCTAATTTTGTGCCTCGTAACTGACAAACAAGACGGGGTCCTTGTTCTCCTGGCCTTTTTCTCCCTCAGGTTTCCGGTCGTTCCCACACGGCGATTTTATAGGTTCTTATTAAACCTCCCCTCGACTATTTCCCACCGTACCCTGCGTTTCCAAACTTACGTTTTGTACGGTGCCGTTGTAGGCCTTTCGAATCGTTTTAAACGCCGTTTGATCCACCACCCGCTCACGCTGTATCTCAAGGCGTTCCCCCTTATCCCCCTCTTCTGGACCGGCGGATCTCTCTGCTCATCCTCCAACCCCCTTTGCAGGGTGGAGACGAGAGTTTCCCCCTCCCGCGGCCGGTTGTTCTAACTCCCCTTCTCGAATATTTTACATCGGGGCTACAATGCTTGCTGCCTTGCCGCTTTCCGTAACTACCTGCAATTGACCTTCAATTCAAGCCTTTTGATCGTTCCTCGCCCCCATAGAGTCGACAGCCGCGGTACGACTTAGTTCCCTTACGGGTTCAGAAAGAGGTTTTTGCACCTGCGAGCCGTTTTTTTAACTTCCCTCTCGACCCTTTTAGTACATCCCCCCTGTATGCATGAATCCGCTCGATCAGACAGTTCAACGTGTCCGAACCTTTCCCCAGCTTTCGCATGTTGACCGGTGGAAGGCCCAGTTTACCCTCCAGCAAGAAGTATTGCTCTCGTGACAGCAACCACTGTTTTTTTAGGTCTCGTTACCTCCAACCCCCCACCCCTTTTCTTTCCTCGTTCAGACAGTACCAGGCATGTCGGGCTTCTCCACCCATGCAATACGAGAACGTTCGATCTTCGACTCCCCCCCCAAGAATCTTTATTCCCCCCCCGATAGTCCTCCTCTTTGCGTCTCTCCCTCCAATTTCTCGTACGGCCCACCCATGACGAACCGGCCTGCAACCCTAGATACGGTTTTTTTGCAGCCCCTGTGCGACTTCAGGTTCGGCGCGAATCGAGTTTATCTATTCTTTCTCCTCGTTTCGAAGATCCCCTCTATTCGCGCCTCCTGCACCCATTCCAGGCTCCCCCCATCTCCGGTGCGCCGGTTCGTAATGTTGCATGCTTCCCTTCTACGAGCGATTGTAGGGCGCCTTCTGAGTTCCTTCTCGCTCGATGACCTCTGTGAGGACCTTCGCGGCCCTTGCGAACGGTTTCTTTTCGGGCACCCTTTCGATCTTCGGACTGGTGGCCTTTGCAGACTGGACTCGTCGAAACCCCAGTCTTTGTTACCTCCGAAGTAGACTCCCTCGATTTTTTTTCACGAGCTGCTCTTCTTCGAGATGTGTGCTTTTTTTTTACGCTTTTGGTACCTACTTTCCCATGCAGAAAAGTTTTTTTCCCTTTTACTTTCCCGCCCCCTAGTCTGATCGATCAGGATAAGTTTTTGACTCTTCTCATTATGTCCTCATGGCGGAAATTCCCCCCCCCCAAACCCTTTTTTATTCTCCGCTCGCCGAGCCGTACTCGTTTGATTTTCCCCCCCGTACGTTCCCGCGCTTTCGACGCTGATTTTGTCTTCCCTTGATTCAGTTTCCTACCTTTCCGCCCCCACATAATCGCAGGTCCGGGGCATTTCCATTACGCACGATGTTTCATATTTGTATCCTTATTCTACACCTGCCGCGGGAAGGTGAACTTTTTTTCTGCCATTTCCTGGCCATTCTCTTATCTGCCACCGCTTCTCGTTCTCTCTTTAGTAGAACTGGAACACATTGTTTAGTACGCCTCTTGTCCGTATATTAGCGTTGCGAAGTTGTGCCGTCCCTGCGGTTTTTTTTTTTTTTTTTTTTTTTTTTTTTTTTTTTTTTTTTTTTTTTTTTTTTTTTTTTTTTTTTTTTTTTTTTTCTTTTTTTTTTTTTTTTTTTTTTTTTTTTTTTTTTTTTTTTTTTTTTTTTTTTTTTTTTTCCCGATTCTACATGACGTTGCCTTCACAACTTCTGATTTCCGGTTTGTGCTCCTCTGGTGCCCGTTCGAGTGAGGGCGGCAAGTAGTTGAAAAAATCCTCCCCCTTAAACTCGCCTTTCATACGAAACTTTTTTTTTTTTTCGGGAGGTTAGACCCGCGCCACCCCATCCCGGGAACCCAGTACTTTTTTTTTTGCATGTGACTGAAATAGCAACCCAATAGCAGAGCTTTTTTGAATGCGCTCCCCCGCAGGTCTCATGAGAAATATCCCGAAGTCCGATATGTTTTCCAGTAGCTATTTACTGCAGGCCAGATGAGGCCCGATTGCAACCCCCTTTTTCACCTACCGTTCAAACAGATCTCTCAAGTTCGACAGCGGACTGTTGTTAGTCGTCAAGATGGTGTGTAGTTTTCCCCCTCCCTTTTTCAGAATACTACGGCGAGGAGTCCGGACAGCCTCGGCGAAGCAGAACCGGCTCAGATTCTGCCGTGATATCCTCCATTTTTCCCCCCTCACTTTCCACGGGCAACCCGAGATTGCCCACAGTCATGATGCACATTTCATTCCGCCTCAAGTGCTCGTTCCTTTGCGTTTCACTGAGGACAAAAATGCTGCAGCTGCTGTATGGATTTGTACGGAGCTTTGTACGCCAAGGATTTGATGTTCCTGAAGTGCAGCATCAGTTTTTACCCCATCGTTTTGCATGTACTTCGAACTTCCACTTACCGGGTCCTCTTATGGACTGACTCCCCGTGCCATCTCGAGGAGATTTCAACACCGTTCGACTGTAACCATGCCTCCTGAGACTCTCCCCATTTGCCAGTCCCTTTGCTTTCCTTTATAACTAAGCTCATGTTTCGAGGTGCCGGCCGTCGTCGCTTTTCTGACAACCCGATTTGCCGATACACTACTCGGCGCTTTTTCCTTTTCTCCCCCCCCACAGTGTTTTCCCCTCTGAAAACAGCCTTACGGCAGCTTTCCAACTTCCTTTCTCCCCTTGACCTTCCTTCGAGAGTCGTCTCAAAGCGATCCTGTCCTCCCCTTCCTTCAGTTTTACCACAACTCTCTGCACGCAGCGCATTCCCTCCCCCAGGACCTGCCATTAATTCGATTCTTGCTATCCGCCCCATTCGCATAAACCCCATTCCCTTTCTGTCGATTCGCCGGAATTCCCGCGGTTGCAGCCCCCCCCCCCCCCCCTTCGCACAACTCAACAGTCAGGCTTCCAAAATTATGGCCTCGCCACGGATCCCCTAGCCCGATGACATAAGGTGCGAGTCGAAATTTTCTCCCTCCAACTTCAAATCGTTGAGATTTTCTGAGGTAAGGTCCGATGCGGGGCAATCAACCAAACTACGCAAATTTGCAACATGCCCCGCCAGATCTTAGCCTTTCTATTTCTCCCCATTGTTCAGCAATCCTCAGCGCATCCTCAAATGATCCTCTCGATAGAGCTTCAAGGCTGAAACTCAAGGATCTTCCTCATTTCCCGTTGTTTTGTTTTTTCTTTGCTGCCGGCGGCCCTTAAGTCCGTCCGCGCCCCCGGCCTCTTCCTCAAATTCCTTTTCTTCGGGCAATGTCAAGAATTGTGAGGTGATTTCGTTCCTTGGAAGGTTGGTGGGGGTTTTTCTTTCCGCGACAGTCTGGGGTTTTCCATCGAGCGGCCGCCTACCGTGTTATGCCCTCTTTTCCTTTCAGTTTTTTTTTATGCCAGGCGCGCCGCTGCCGGGTCAGCACAGTTTTTTTTGTCTTTTTCCGGTAGAGCTGCTAGCGCAGAGATGCCTCATTTTCCGATGCGAAGATGGATGTGGGGCCGTGCTTTTCTCTCCTTTTTTTTCTCTTCTTTCAGAGCATTCCGCATTGTCCTCGTTCCTCGGCGGAAGGAGCCGGGCAATTTCCCCCCGAGGACTCAGCCCGCCCCCTTTTCTCCCTTCCTTTCTTCACCCGCGGTCCAGCGATTCCAGCTCGTTAATGCAAATCCTGTCTCACACCTTTTTTTTTCCACCTCACCGTGAGTTTTAAGGTAGGCGGTCTATAACCCCCCTCCCGTTCTCGAAATCCTTCAAGCCCCCCCCAAGGTTCGCCCCCCGCAATTTTCTCACACTTTTCCCTGCCTGCTCGCAGCATTGATGGCTGTCCCTATACAGGGGGAAGAGGTCCTTCTTGGCCAGCACCGCATCGGCCCCGCAATTAACGATCACTTTCTACCTTTCCGGATCCTGAAGCTCCTGTAGAGAGTATTTTCCTAAAGGTTTTTGATGAAAGTTTGATCTCTAAACTTTCATCGCGGGGTCAAGTTTTTCCTTGTGTTTTCCCAAATGGACTCGAGTTGGTGCTTGATTCGAAGCGATCCCACCTTCACCTTCCTTGTGGCAGGACCTGTTGATTGGGTCTCCCCCCGATTTTCTTCTTACTCCTGCACATGTTTGCATTGCGGTGAGTCCCTCGATTTTTTCATCCTCTGTCTCTTGAGTCCCTTCACGGTTCTTTTGCTTGAGTTATGCACCCCTTTTCTCAGTGCTTTTTTAATCGACGTGACAATCTTTGCGCCTTTCAATTTTCACATCGAAGTAATGTTCCCTAGTTTTCCTTATTACCACGTGCACTCCGGTGTTTCGGAGCGACGATTCTTTCGTCGGCATCTTGCCGGCCTAAAGGTATAATTTTAATTCCCTGTAACTTTCCGTTTTTATGGTCCCTTCAGCCTATCCGTCTGGTTGGCGACACTGTTTTTTTGCGCCCGCAACGCCTTTGGCCGACCTCCGTTTATCCATCTCGCCCGTAGATACCGCCTAGCAGTCCGTAAAGATATTCGCCGGTTAGCTTTCCCTGAGCCTGATTTTGGTCAGCGTTAGCTCATCTGACCCCCTGTGCACGGTCCTCCCCTCCTGCTGGTCATTCGAAGAGAGGTGTTAATCAAGCAGCAGGAAGTTCCTTTTTTTAAACCCTCCTTGCTAGTTCTATCCTGTCATTTCCCTTCCCCCCCCGGTCTCGTCTGTAATTACTGCCCCAGTTGTTAGGCACTCGATCTTTTTTCCCAGGAAAACTTGGTCGGGGACTTCGCGTTTCCCCACAAGTTTCCCCTAGACCCCCTCTTCAACACCATCTCTCCGCTGTTCGTTTTCCTACTTCCCCGGGCCTCGAGATTTCACGCTGTCGGGGAGGCGGAGTTCCCTACACATCTTTCTGATGTTCTCCTTGAAATGTGTTTCAACTGCATCGGGTTTGATTCTTTCTCATGGTTTCACACTTACTTCCTCCTTATTATCTGAGCCGGTTCCCAGTATGGGTTGCACCTGGCTTTCCCTTTCCCTGCCTGCTCCCCTCATCGTAGCATGTCGTGACGCCACCTCCCCCCACTTGACGGGACCTCGCCGCTGTCTCGTACTCCCTTTTGTCACGCAGACTTTTTGAACGTTTAGTTTCCTTCTGGCCCTCCAGCACCTCTCCCCGTCTACTGTTTTTCTTTGTTGCAACGCTTTTCTCCTGGTAGCGTTGATTGGTTTACTGGGTGTCCGCAGTAGCAGTATTCAGTTGGTCTCTATATTGCGGTCATCTATCGCTTTCCCCCTTGCTCATGTTTGATTTCTGTTCTCTTACAGCCTTTAAAACGTACTTTTTTCCGTCCTGATTGTGTTTGAGGTCCGAAATACCGGCCGGTCCTGTGTTTCCCCCCTTGCCGGTTTTCTTATTTTCAACTCTACCCAGCACTCACTCGCACCGTAGCTCCCCCCCAACCTCCCTCAAGCGTAGTTTTTTGCTACTGTTCCCCTTTGCAAGAGTTATTTATTCTCCCCGAAGCTCTTGAGAGAAACCCATTCTTGTTAAATCGAGTCAAGGCTTACCCCCCCATGTTTTTCCCAGTTATACCGGTGTGTACGGTTCGATCGTTTTTGCCCCACCTCCCCCCCTTGCCCGGGACTTGGTAAGACGACTCGTACTCTTCCTTCAATAATCTGTCAACGATGGCTCCCTTATGTTCATGCTCTCCCCCCCTTTAAGCGCCTTTTAATGTGTGCGTTCGCAATGCTGAAATCCCTCATCTGTCAGGCAAGCGTCGACCTCCCAAGCCCCCCGCTTTTCCCTTAACTGTTGAACGTCCACGTGCAACTCGGCGAGCTGTCTATGTATTTTTCATCGGGACCCTTTCCGCGATCCATTCCACTCTTTCGATGATATTTCAGCGGAGTAAATGGACCATCTTCTTTTTGAGATCGGTCCCGGCTCAAAGCTTCCCCCTTCCAGCGTCCTGCATATTGCATCAGCTCGTGTTTAGCAAAAAACGATGGTCTTACTTCTCACAATTTTTCTGGTTAGCTCGGCTCTCCCTTTCCTTCGGATCTGACCCTCCAGCAGCTGGCGCATCGTTCGACCCGGGGCCGATTGTCCCACCGCCCCCCCCCCTCTTATCGCTCGTGCCCACAGGTCTTTCCATATTTTGTAGGTCGCCGCATGCACACGCAACCTTTCGTGGTTGACCTTCTGTGATGGTTTTCGGGAGTGACCGTGTGTGTGTGTTGGTTTTTTGTTGCAGTAGCCGGTCGCGTCCGATTTTTTTCTCTCTTTTCCTACCTGGGGTGGGGGTTTTGTTGCTCTAAACTCGTCCCTTCCCCCTGCTCGCCACCCCCCTCCCAACATTTCCCCATTCCCCATTCTTCGGGTTTTCCCCGGTTCATCATGCTCGACCCTACCGAGAAGCTTTTTCTGCTTTTTCTTTCGGGCTGCCTGTGTCCTCCCTTTTTTTGGTGTCGGAGGCGCCACATTCCTTGAACTAGTCATTTTTCCATCTTGAGTGATGTCGACTCCGACTTGACACTTTGACTGAACTACGCCAGTCCCTTGGATTTTTCCACGTCAGGACCGCGCACAATCGATTTGCTCCGGTCGATCTGAAATCATCTCTGCATTTACGCTGTTTTCCGGACCCTGTACCGATTCCATTTGTCCAGGCGGATTTACCTTTTCCTCCGTTGACACTCGGATCGCCCGTCTTTCCTTGGAGCTGCCTTACGCCATGTCCGTATTCCCCCCCAACTCATTGATTCAGAGCTAGCAGTCTTGGCACGTCATTCGTTCTTTCAACATACCGGGGGTACTTTTCTTAAGGCGACGCTGATGCGTCTAAGGCAGTGCAGCATTTTTTTCTGTTGATTTCAAGTTCCCCCACTTCTTTTGTCTCCACGTCAAAAAATTATCTCTCCGGCTTGCATTGTCCGCCCCTCTTTGCCATATTCTCAGATTTTATTTCGGGTCGAAAACTGGCTCTGGCGCGGGGGTCCCCTTCTTGCAGTAAATGGCCAGTTTCCAGGGACAGGCGATCCCCCCCACCCCATTCGATGCTCGTTGACGACCCCTTTTTCACCTTTTTCGGCTTCTGCAGTATTCCCCTTTTTTAGGTTGTTCAAGCCGGCTTTCTTTAAATCCTAACTGACGCTTGTGTCACAGTCACTTTTTTTATCCCCCCCCCCGTAGTTTTCTGTTTGTGCTCCGGGTGAGGGTTTCCGTATTATTTTTTCCCCATAGTCACCTATTAACCTCCTCCATTGTTCTAAACAGGATCCGGTCTCCACTCTCGGGACCCCCAATCAACCCCCTTCGGTTTTTTTTTCTTCTAATACTCCCAAAATGAGGATCGGACTGGAATTCTGGTCTTGCTCTTTGAGCAATCGATCTTTCGGTTTTTTTCTTTTTGCCAGCAGCTTGTCCTTCGTCTTTCATGGGGAAGTACCAACTTCGATTTAGGTCCTTACCCCAGCCGGTACGGACCATCACTCCTCAACCTTCCGTCCCCGGACGTCGGACCTTTTTTGGTTTCGTCCCTTCCCATTTTGGTTACGACGATGCTGAACTACGGCGGATCTTGTCGTGAAAGGCAGGCGACCCGCGGCTCACCTTTCTTGAAGTCCTAGATATGCATGGCTATCTCCCCCGTCTCCATTCCCATTGAGCCAACCAGACCCAGAGTCCCCTTTCTCGTCAACCCCCTTCAAGGATGCCAACGAATTGCTGAATCCGCCTCCACTTTTTTAAACCGCGTTTCCAGGGTTTTTTCACTTTACCCCTCGGCTGATTGGTGTTTGAGCGTGCGCCGCTCCGCTTCACGACCGGTGTTCCGATCCCTTGGCAGCGCGTTTTTGCATCTGTCCCGCCGCTCCTTTTCTCCAGTTTCCCTGCCCAACCGGACTCTTTCTTACTTGAGCCCGAGCATGTCGACCTCTTTTTTTTCGGGATTAACGCCTTAAAATTGCCTCTGACTTTTTTTCCCAGGTGTTTCCTTCGTGGTCACGCCTCCCCCTTTCCTTTCTGGAGTTAACCTTCCGAATTTGATTCGGTTTCCCCGGCGCTGGGATCCGAACCTCCCCGACGCTGTTTTTCTACACTTTACGGATTCCCCCTTATTTTTCCTCCTCCCCCCCATTTTCTTAACCCCCCCTCCTTTTTCCATGTGCAATAACCGACCTACCCCTTCTGCTTTCTTCCCTTCCTTTTCGGACTTTGCGACCTTCCGATCTGCGACCTGTCATAGTTTCTTAAGTCCCCCCCCTTTACGGTGTCCGACGGTCGCCTTGACCTTATGTGCTGAGGCTACGCCGTTCCTCCCCATTCGCCTCACATTTTCCTTCTTCGTCGATTCTCGAGCACTCTCTTCACGTTTTGCATAACGCCAGGTCCTCCTCTAAAAAACTCCCCCCAGTCAGGGCAAGGGACAATTGGCTCCCTCGCCCCTACAGACGCGGAACAGCGGCTGATCCTCGTGCGAGTGCCCTCTCCTCAACCTCAAACATCTTTGTTTCTGCGAGTCCTGTGTGAAGGAGAAGCCATGATATCTTGCGTTCTTTTCCTCACCCTCCTCTTTCCCCCATTTACTTTTGACTTTTCCTTTTCCCCTCAACGCCCCCGCCGATCTCCACCAAGCTCTTTTCTCCAATGGGGCTCCTCAGCGCTCGGTCCCCTTGCCAGACGCGCTCCTTTTTCTTGTTTCCTTTCTTTTCGCTATGAGATGTGTTGTGTTTTTTTTTGCGGCCCGTGCCGCTTCCGCGCGCAACCGCTTTCCGCAAATTCCCTTTAGGAGGCCTCATTGCCTGAGGTTGTGGCGGGTCTACTCTTTCATAGATGGCTTGGACTTGGGTTATATCGGAACTGCCTATTCGTGGACCCTATTTGTCTTTCTGCGGCAGTTGCATCCAGGCGCGCCCTGGGAACTCTCTTCGTGGTCAGCCTTGGTCGCTGGGGCTGGGAAGAAGCCTTGCTCGCTCGACTGGCTGAACGATGGAAGCGATGGATGTTGGCCTGCGC